>Ga0208695_1000055_pt1 | contig 161591 bp, 133 predicted proteins | sample AD_UKC111_MetaG_FD_184449 | JGI IMG/M metagenome (GOLD analysis project Ga0208695, IMG submission 184449) | Active sludge microbial communities of municipal wastewater-treating anaerobic digesters from Hong Kong - AD_UKC111_MetaG (SPAdes)... | ecosystem: Engineered > Bioreactor > Anaerobic >...
TCCTTTTCTATCTTCCAATCCTTTTTGTCTAAGACGGCTAAAACGTTTGAAAAGCATGCCTGCTTGTTCCTTTGTAAATCCAACTCCGGGATTGGTAATACTAAATCTGAAGAATTTATCTGTTACCTGATATTCGATATCGATTTCGCTTTCCTCGAAAGAATATTTTACAGCATTATCGATAAGATTAGTGAGCACAATTTTCATCAAGTCAGGATCGACGGTGAGATAAACCTCTTCTTGGGGTGAGTGAATTTTAATTTTAGACTTGTGTTCGATGATTCTGGCATCGATGGTTTCAATTACGAAATCAAGCAATTCGGAACGAAATGCCACATGGGGTAAAGGACGAAATTTCATCTCACCCGTTTCTAAGGACGACAGGCCTAAATAATTCTGAATCATATTCATTAAATAACCAGAAATGCGGATAATTTTCGTCATTGTTGTTTTTCCAGCTTCATCAATTGGCCCTAAATAACCGTCCAGATAAGTATATCCCATAGTAGAAATTGTAGCAAGCGGACTTTTTAATTCATGAGCCACAAAACTCAGGAGGTTAAGATAATCTTTACGTGCTTTTTTCAACTGATCGATAATATAAGCCTTTTCGATGATGGCCGACATTTCCGATAATAATTCCATAAGTATATACGCATGATGCATATCGAAGGCATTGCTATGGCGAGAGCTGTAAAAAAGGAAACCTATCTTTCTATCAGCTATCATTAGAGGAAGAGTTATATTAGAACGAACACCTTCTGCAACTAAGATCCGACTGCTTTTAGAATAAGGATGATCGTCGAGATAATGAGGCAAATCGTGAATAATTCGAATTTTACCTTCATTTATAATGGGTTGTAGGCTCGACATGGCCAAACCCCCGGAATAAGAATCATCGAGAAGAATGGGTTTATAAGTGGCTTTGTAATAAATTGAGCTTAAGGTTTGACCATCATTTTCGATAAATGAAAGACCTATGCGGTCGCGTGGAATAAGGTTGGCCGTGTTTTCCCAGATAAATGACATGGCTTCATCAAGAGATTGGCAAGCTAAAATCTCATGTTGAAAGTTATGGATCGACTCTTTTTCAGATGCAGTTAACTTATCATTGTAAGATATTGAATTACAATACAAATACTCTATATAGGAAGAAGTCATTCTATGAAAATTTTATCCAAAAAAAATCAAAAGGGTGTAAAGAAAGAGGGATTTGAACATTGAAAGGCTTCTCAGTAAAAACATCAGTAGGATGTTTAACAAATTCGGGCCAAACAAATTCGCCATTGGCATCGGCAAGTTGATGAATTACGAGAATTTTTTCATTTTGATAGTAACGTACATAAGCCATTATGGCTTGAGGAAGATTTTCGAGCCAATCTATTGTTCCCTGACCAAAAGCCTTGAAATCTTTTCTTATGCCGAGCATTGTCTGTAAACCCATAAAAATTTTTGAAGAAAGGGAAGAAGAATCTTTCAAAGAAATTTCTATTTCTTTCCAATTGAGGGGGCCTCTCACATAAAACCTACTATCAGGATAACCTGAAAGCGTTTTCATATATTCGAACCATTCTTCGTCGTTGCCTTTGCCAAGTTCATCTCCATAATAAATCACAGGCGAGCCTGGTAATGTGAGCATAATGGAAAAGGCTTGCAGAATCTTTCTTTGGTCGAATCTAAAAAGCTCGGCCAGACGTGCCGATATACCTTCTCCTTCTCGAAAATTCCAACGGATATCATGACGGTAGTGTGTATTCATAATTTCACGTTCTTCGGGGGTAACCATTTCGAGGGTAAGTTCGTCGTGAAGTCGAAGAAAAGTAACCCACTGACAGATTTTGGGAATTGGGGGAGTAACTTCAGGTCTCAATATTTTTTGAACCGGCTGTCGATCGCCCAATGCCATAGATATGAATATCTGAGGCATAAGTGGGAAATGATATCCCGCATGGCATTCATCACCCTTGCCAAAATATTTAACGACTTCATTAGGTGGTTGGCAAGCCTCGGCCAATAAAAGTGAACCAGGTCTTATCGCATCAATAACTCCTCTGAAAAATTTCACAATAATATGTGTCTGTGGCAGATTCTCACAATTAGTTCCATCTTTTTTCCATAAAAAGGGAATTGCATCAGCCCGAAAACCATCTATTCCTTGCGAAAGCCAAAATATTAAATTGCGACTCATCTCCAGTAAAACATTGGGATTATGGTAATTTAAATCGGGTTGAAATTCATAGAAACGATGGAAATAATACCACCCATTATCATACTCCCAATTACTTGGACAAAGTCCTTTAAAAAGCAAACGGGTTTCTTTATACTTATTTGTATCTTTATTCCAGATATAATAATTACGGTAAGGATTTTCAGGCCCTTTACGGGACTCCTGGAACCATTGGTGTTGGTCTGATGTGTGATTCAAGGCTATATCGAAAATTACACGAATATTTTTCTGATGCGCCTGGCTTAAAAATTCTCGAAACAATTGCTGTGTAATTTCTGCAGGAGCATCTTCGGGCAAACTAAACAAACTTCGACGTATGCTGCGATAATCACGAATATCGAATCCGGCATCCCTCATAGGTGAATCTAAAATGGGTAATAACCATAAACAATCAATTCCGAGTTGCTGCAGATAATCCAGTCGCTCGCTCAAACCCTGAAAATCTTTGTTAAATAAATCAACATAAGTTGAATAGATTACGGCATCTTTATACCATTGTGAGGGCAAGGCAGCTAAAGATAAATTCTTGGCTGTTGATTCAAGTTCCTCCAGAAAATCTTCGAGCAATCCTAAAAACTTTTCCTCATAAAGTTGAACAAAGTAATACCGCAATAAATCTTTAAAATCCATAAAACATTATGATTAGAGTATGAGCAAGGTTTTGCGAAAATACACAATGAAATAGAAATATCTGAAACTATTTTGAACTCGGACAACAGAAATAAAAAGTATGAACGCATCAATAAGCTATGCTCAGGGTTATTCTTCCCCATTTATGCCAACGTTTTTGCTGGGCAAATTCAGGGCTAAGAATATAAAAATTAGCACCCAGGCTTATTCCTTTAAACATGGTAGAAATACCTGCGCTACCCATCAATACATATCTTTCCACATCTTTTTCTTTAATTGTATATGGGCTTGAATGATTAAACATGCCTCCCTGTAAAGTAGCATCATAAAAAACAGTAGTACCTTCTACCTTGGCAAAGAAATCCAATTGTGCCCCTTTTTTAAAATCCTTCCATTGGGCTGTTTTGTTTCTATGAGGCAGATCATTGCCATAACGCCTATCGAAGCGGGCATAACGATAAGCAAAACCTGCCGAAAGCTTATTGTAGAGGGTTCCAGCCTGTAGTCTGCCTTCAATGGTTATATCATGATTTGGGACAAAAAACAGCGACTTTTCTATCTCGGCCTGATATTCTAAAACAATATCATCAAGGATTTGATGCTTCCATCCGACTGGTTTTTTCTTTGAACTATGAATAAAAGTTTGCACTTCCTGCCCCAAAGAACTAGGGCCTAATACTCCGGCATCGAACTCAGTTGTAATACGCATGCGGCTCACTGGAAAATTCGAAACCTTAAATTCACCCAAATATAGGTAAGAAGCAAAAGGCCTGTCATTGTATTGTATGTCTTCATACGTATTATAAACGGGGGTGTAGAAGTTTTGTCTAATGAGCAAACCGTAATAATCAAAAGATCTCCCCATCACCGGATGCAGCATAAATGACAAAGGATTGTATTGCCATGAAGGATTGATCCAACTAATGTTAGCTCCATTGGTATACCACATATCAGTTCCAAGAAACACATCATTATCAACAAAGGCAATAACCACTTTTTGAGGAATTACTTTTCCATAAAAAGCCGCTTTAGCCGAAGGACCTTCAAAGGTAAATTCACGTGGTGGATGAAAAATTTGGATCATTCGGGCTGATAAACGCTTAAGTAATGAAAGTGAATCGGATAGTCTTTGGCGTGAGTCCGAATTATCTGCAGAAAGTGGTTGGGCGTGTTCTATTTGTTTTTTATGTCCATATAGTTTTGGTGGCAATGGCTTCATTAAATGATCAACTTGTTCATATTCAGGTGGATGATTAACGATTTGTGGATTTTGAGGATATCTAAAAAGGATTATCCCCCAAGGTTGGTCAAATCTAGATGGTTCAATGCGATAGAATATTCCCTTAGGTAATTTAAATTCTATCCCTCTTGCTTCGGTAACTAATTGTTTAAGATGTAGGCTTTCTGCCCATTTATGCCATTCGAAATTAAAACGGGTAAGACTGTCTCTTAAGGCGTAATATTTTTCTATTCCGAGGGATTTTTTTAGGCTATCATCTAAGATACTATCTGGATAAAAGAAAACAATTGCCGAATCCTCAACAACTAAGGTTGATGGGGTTGATTGTTTTTCTGTTTCCTGTTTGCAGGCGATGAATCCAAAGATAATAAAAATGAAGAGGATTGCAAAATAGATAGTGCGATGCATTGCGAATCAAAACAGTCAAAAGAATTGTTGGAATGGGAGGCAAAGGTAAGGGGATATATGCAAATATTACAGTAGAGGGTTAAAACAATTAATGAGCGGGCGCTGGAACTTTGTTCCAGCGCCCGCTGATGATAACTTATCTCCTTTCAACCTTACCAGAATATAGCATATATAACCGTCAAAATCAGAATAACAACGGTAGATAAAATGTTAAATATAGGATCAGTATAAAAAGTACTCTTCTTTAAAGGAATTCCCTTGGCATCGTTAGCACCTTTTGTTTCGAAATAACTATAAATAGCCATAACCAACATAGTACCCAAACATACAATGAGCATCTGGTCCATCCATGGAAATGATGGGAAAAGTCCTGCAACAGAAGTACCGGCTAACCAGCCATTTTGTCCTACTTTGAGATAGAAAGCAAAAACAATACTAAAAAGAGCTCCAAAAATAGCCGAACGGTTAGTCGCTTTTTTATAAAACATCCCTAAGAGGAAAATAGCCAAAATACCCGGACTCACTATGCCGGTATATTCCTGTATATATTGAAATGCCTGTTTGATATTTCCAAGCAATGGAGCCATAAATATGGCAATTATTAAAGCAACGGTTGAAGTAATCCTACCTACTCTAACTAATTCTTTTTCAGAAGCATTCTTCGAAAAATAAGGCTTGTATATATCGAGAGTAAAAATTGTACTCGTTGAATTCAGCATAGAAGCCAGAGAAGATACAATAGCTGCAACCAAGGCAGCTACAACGAGCCCCTTTAATCCAGTGGGTATAAATGTTTTTATCAGCCAAGGATAAGCTCGGTCATTATCTACTGCTCCCATTGCGTTGAAGAAGGTTGGGTCAGCACTTTGGGGAGTGATGTTTCCACTTGGATCGGCATTTAAAACAAAGGCAATAATTCCGGGAATTACTACAATTAAGGGAATCAAAATCTTCAGAAAAGCGGCAAAAACAATTCCATGCTGGGCTTCTTTCAATGATTTGGCAGCTAATGTCCTTTGAATTATATACTGATTAAAACCCCAATAATATAAATTTGCTACCCACATACCTCCAATTAGTACTGCTAAACCAGGTAAATAGCTATATGCATCCTCACCATTAGGAGTAATAATTTCACCCTTTTGTAATATCATGCTGAATTTCTCAGGAACTGCTTCATAAACATGTTTAAATCCAGAAATAATGCCTCCATCGGGGGATACATCACTCAGAGCAAGAAATGTTGTTACCAAACCTCCTCCAATAAGTAATACCACTTGAATGACATCGGTCCATGCCACTGCCGAAAGGCCACCATATAACGAATAAGCTGCAGCAAACAATGCTAGCCCAATAATGGAGTACATGATTAAATCTCCATTACCCGTTCCGATGATAGTATCCAGAGCCTTACTACCAAGAAATAAAACAGAAGTAAGGTTCACGAAAATGAATAGTGCGATCCAGAAAACTGCCAAAATAGATTTTAATTGAGTGCTATAACGCTTCTCGATAAACTCAGGAATGGTGTATAAACCTTTTTCTATGAAGACTGGAAGGAAAAACTTCCCTACAATTAGTAAAGAAACGGCTGCCATCCATTCATAAGAAGCTATAGCCAAGCCAATAGCAAACCCTGAACCAGACATCCCGATAAACTGCTCAGCAGAAATATTGGCTGCAATAAGTGATGAACCTATTGCCCACCAGGGTAAGGCCTTACTCGCCAGAAAATAATCCTGAGAAGTTTTCTGCGTCCCCTTTTTGGTACGCGATACCCACAACCCTACACCTATGATGGTGAGTACATACAAGATAAATATAACATAATCAATAGTGCCAAATTGCATGGTTTTCATAATTGGTCATATTTATTTTTTTATCAATTTTGGGCGCAAGATATAAAATTATTTTTTACGTTTAACGCTTCTTTCTTTTTCTGATTGTATAAAATACAATAATTCGACATATTTAACCCCAAAATCCATGAAAAAAAGTTCTATTAAAACAGTCTATTTGCTTGTTATTGTGTATGTTACACTTACATGTTCTTTCACTTCTTGCCATAATACGAAATCCAACACTACTATGAAAATTTCAGAAAAATTGTTTGGCTTTACAGATGGAAAAGAGATAAAAATTTTTACACTCGAAAACCCCAAAGGGGCTAAAGTTAATATTATTAATTATGGTGCCATAGTTCAATCATTATATATCGGTGACAGAGAAGGCCATTACGAAGATATCGTTTTGGGTTTCGATAGCCTGAAAGATTACATCCAGCAGACGTCTTATTTTGGAGCCATTGCAGGTCGGTATGCCAACCGAATAGCTTTCGCTCGGTTTGCTCTCGACGGAACAACCTATCAACTAAATGCCAATGATGGAAAACATCACCTACACGGAGGATTTAAAGGTTTCGACAAGGTGGTTTGGGATCCAAAACCTTTTATCGACAGCAGTGGCGCTTGCCTCGAACTTCATTATATCAGTAAGGATGGAGAAGAAGGCTACCCAGGTAGGCTTGATGTCTATGTAACTTATTGTCTTACAAATGATAACGAACTAAAGATCGATTATCGTGCTACAACTGATCGTCCAACCATCATCAATCTCACTCATCATAGCTACTTCAACCTAAGCGGTTCTGTTAGCCGTAATATACTCGATCAGCAATTGATGATATATGCGGATTCGATGACGGTAGTGGATAGTACTTTAATACCTACCGGAGAAATTATTCCGGTTGAAAATACCCCCTTCGATTTTACCACTTTACGGCCAATCGGTAGTAGAATCCAAGAAGTATTTAATATAAAAACCGGTTATGACAACAATTATGTTTTGAACAAAACAACATCTTTACTTCATCAGGCTGCCAAAGTTTATGATCCTGAAAGCGGTCGTATTCTCGAAGTTTTTACCGATCAACCAGGGTTGCAATTTTATTCCGGCAATTTTCTGGATGGAAACATTAAAGGGAAAAACGGTAAAATGTATCAACAATATGATGGATTTTGCTTGGAAACACAACATTTCCCCGATAGCCCTAATCATCCTGAGTTTCCTTCTACTATACTTCGACCCAATCAAATATTCCATTCGCTAACTATTTATAAGTTTTCTACGGATAGATAAAGGGGTGTCTGGTGAATGGTGGATGGTGTCTGGTGCTAGGAGGATAGTGTGTAGAAAGTCTGAAAGTCTATAAAGTTGAAAAGTGGCTGAGGACTGAAAAATAGTGTCTGGTGGATGGATATCGATGCCTAAATAATTGAAACGCCCAACAGATATAAACCTGTTAGATCTCGATTCGTTAGAGGTGTGTAATTTTTTCCTGGATGATTTATAGCTGCATAGTGGCGAAAATCTATGTATAAAAATAAATCATTTATTCAAGTCAAGAGTTGCAGCGCGGCGACATCTAAAAATTAATCCATATGTTATCAAACCTTAATCAATGGTTTTGTTCCAGATGCAGGCAGGCAGCTTCCACAAAACTGATGAACAATGGATGAGGCGCAGCCACAGTACTTTTATACTCTGGATGGAATTGGACACCTATAAACCATGGATGCTCTGGAATTTCTATGATCTCAACCAAATTCTCCTTAGGATTGATTCCGGCGGCAATCATTCCGGCTTGGTCGAATGGTTCAAGATATTTATTGTTAAATTCGTAACGATGTCTATGACGCTCGAGTATAAGAGGAACCTTATAAATATTTCTTGATTTTGTTCCTTCCATCAATTGGCAGGGGTAAGCACCCAATCGCATGGTTCCTCCCATACCTGAAATTTTTTTCTGTTGTTCCATGATATCGATTACCGGGTCGGGTGTGCGTGGATCGAACTCAGTAGAATTGGCCTTCTTGAGTCCCAAAACATTTTGGGCAAACTCTATCACCGCACATTGCATACCTAAACATATTCCCAAAAAAGGAATTCCTTTTGTTCGGGCATAATGAATAGCCAAAATCTTGCCCTCAATGCCACGAATACCGAATCCTGGAGCAACTAATATCCCATGTAGCCCTGATAATTTTTCTAAAAAGTTTTCTTGGGTTAGGAATTCCGAATGTATCATTCGTAATTCAACCTTTACTTGATTATAAGTTCCAGCATGAACAAAAGATTCGACTATTGATTTATAGCTATCTTTCAGTTCTACATATTTTCCAACCAACCCAATTTCAACTGAATATTTAGGATTTTTCATTTTGTAAAGAAACTCTTCCCAACTCTTTAGGTCGGGTTGCCCCTCGAAAGGAAGACCACATTTGCGGAGCACTTCTTTATCAAGGCCTTCATCTCTTAATTTTAATGGGACTTCATAAATAGATTCCATATCAATGGATTCGATTACGGCCTGAGGAGAAACATTGCAAAACAAGGCTATCTTATTGCGTAAAGCCTCATTGAGAGGTTTTTCGGTACGGCAAACAATAATATCTGGTTGAACTCCTTGTTCGAGTAAAGTCTTTACAGAGTGTTGGGTAGGTTTTGTCTTCAGTTCACCGGTCGAAGAAAGATAAGGAACCAGTGTAAGATGAATCACTACGCACAAATTGCCCATTTCCCAACGCATTTGACGCACGGTTTCTATGTAAGGCAAAGACTCGATGTCGCCAACCGTACCTCCTATCTCGGTGATAATGAAATCATAATCCTTATACTTAGAAAGCAGTTTAATACGGTATTTAATTTCGTCGGTTATATGAGGAATAACCTGAACCGTAGAACCCAAATAATCTCCTCTTCTTTCCTTTTCGATAACTGCTTGATAGATTCTTCCAGTAGTTACGTTATTTGCCTGGGAGGTAGGTTCGTTCGAAAAACGCTCATAATGGCCAAGGTCGAGGTCGGTTTCGGCTCCATCCTCGGTTACGTAGCATTCACCATGTTCGTATGGATTGAGAGTTCCTGGATCGACATTGATATATGGATCGAGTTTCTGAATAGTTACCTTATAGCCTCTGGCTTGCAATAATTTGGCCAATGAAGCTGAGACTATTCCTTTTCCCAATGAAGAAGTAACACCTCCCGTAACGAATATATATCGTGTTGTATGCATAATTGGCTTTTTAATTACGTTACGGGGCGGCAAGTTACAACAATTTTTAAAAGGATCTTTCAAAAATCCATAAATCTTAGTTATCTTGTTAATATTTAAATAATTATATTATGATGCAAAATTTCTTCCCATCACATATCTATCCCATCTTTCGATAACCTCTTGAAAATCGGCAGGCAATTCTGATTCGAAATATACCTCTTGATGGCTCGAGGGATGAATAAATCCTATGGTTCGTGCATGAAGCGCTTGCCCCTTCAACAAGCTGAAACTATTTTCGACGAATTGTTTATACTTTGAATACAATGAGCCTTTAAGTATTTGACGACCTCCATAAGCAGTATCTCCAAAAAGGGGATGACCAATAGATGCAAAATGAGCGCGTATCTGGTGAGTTCGACCTGTTTCGAGGCTGCAATTTACTAATGTAACATAATCCCATCTTTTGATGACACGATAATGTGTGATACTTGCTCTACCTTTTTCAGGATCTTCATAAATAGTCATTATCCTGCGGTCTTTCTGACTGCGATTGATATATCCTTCTATGGTTCCTGTTTCATTTTCCAGATCACCCCAGACCAAAGCAGTATATTCTCTTTTGATCGAATGTTCGTAAAACTGATGTGAAAGTTTAGCTTGTGCCAATTCATTTTTTGCAATGATCAATAATCCAGAGGTATCTTTATCGATACGATGAACTAACCATGGAAATATTTTTTGTCCGGCTTTGTCAGTTTTCCCTAAAAAGTAGAACAACAATGCATTAAATAGTGTGCCTGTATAATTAGCATAGGCCGGGTGGACAACCATACCCGAAGGTTTGTTTACAATCAAAACGTCTTCATCTTCGTAAATAATATTTAGAGGAATATCTTCCGGAATATTCTCTATTTCATGAGGTTCTCCTGGCAATAAAATGCTGATAACATCTTCTGGTTTTACTTTATAATTCGGCTTTACAACTCTATTGTTTACCAGAATGTTTCCTGCTCTTGCGGCATTTTGGATTTTGGTGCGCGAGGCATTTTCTATCCTGTTTACCAGAAACTTATCTATACGTAGTAAGGATTGACCTTTATCGACAACTATCCGGTAATGTTCGAATAAATCTTCATTGAAATCCTGTTCAGGATTCATTGCTTAATTTTTAGAAACTGCCAGTTTGCTTGTGTAAACAATATTTCCGTTCTTTCCTCTAATTTGAAGAATATATATACCATTCGAAAGGGAAGAAGGTAGCTCGAGACGTGATTTTAGGTAAGTTTGAAAAACGAGCTGTCCGGTGGAATTGAATAGGGTAAGTGTAAGATTCTCATTTATACCGTTTTGCAGTAGATCACTACTTAAATAAATAACATTGTCATTAACCGGATTGGGGAAAATTATCAAGTTTTTTAAATTTTCCCCTTCTCTCGATAGATTCGAAAGTGGCTTGCCAACAATGGGTCTGATCATCAGAGAGCCTTTATACTGAGAGGGTAGCCATTGTCCGTCTATGTTGAACAGATTCATTGCTGAGCTATTGCGTGAACGGTCGAAACCTATGTTTAAATTATCATCGGTAGTAGTAATAAAACCTACATAAAAAGCATTTCGAATAGGAATGGGTTTTTCGAAGACAAAGGTTTGAAAATCATAAATTTCGTCTGAAAAATCGGGTTTTACAATGGTATCGTAAAGAAGGTTTTGTGGTAGGCCATTATTATCGTCCCAAACGCATAAATAGAAATATTGTTCGTTGGCATTACTGCGTGTAGGATTAAAATAAATTTTAACTGCTCGTAAAGTATCTTTTATATTGAGGCTAAATCTCACTGCAGCCATCGATCCAGATGGTGTTACCCCATAGCCAGCTTCGGGAGTTCCGTCGTCGTAGGCAAAATAGTTTCTAAAAATTTGTTTCACTTCTAAAGTATCGAAAAGACGGTCGTCGGGGGTATAATCTCCTATGATTACATGCCTGACGGTAAAATCTGCCGAATCCTTTAGTCCTAGAGGATCAATGGGAAGTATAGTAGTGATTCTGGGACAAGCAAATGGTTTGTATTTTACATAACCCGAATCATAAACGGGATAGACAGGATAACTTCCACCCGTATAACTCATGATTTGTTGATGATTTCCATCGAAAACGGCATAACTATAATTGGAAGGATGGGCTACTATATCGAGATTGGAGATCACCGTATAAAGCGTATCGTTCATTTCTTTTACCGGATCGTTGCTATAGTGGGTATAAGGCATAGAGTTGTAAGCTTTGAGCATGGAGGTCGAAACGTCTACAAAGCCTAGATCGCGGTAAACTGTGTCACCTCGGTAACGATTCTTATTCAAATAGATATAATCGAGATTCCAGTGGTCCATACTGCTTTGCCATGAAGGCATTACATTATTGGCCAGGCTAGCATAATTTACGAATCGAAATCGAAATCCATCATGATAATATTGTGCACTATCACTTATCCAAATATTCACTTGTTTCCACCACGATTTGTGGTGAGTATAAAAAGTATCGAGTGGCATTCCGGGCGAAGCCCATATTCGGTTCCAAATACTATCGCGAGAATTGTAGAAATAAAGAATTAACGAATCGTTATTTTGAGGAGGATTACCTTGGCCCTGTGGCTGATAGAAAAAACTGAAATAAATAGAATCAGCCCTTAACAACGCACGAGGTGCAGGTGAAAAAATAGAATCGAGCCTTATGGGAAGTGAAGTGAAGCGATCGGCTTCGAAGGGAGTATAAGTAGCATGAGAATAAACTTTACCGGTAGAATCTAATGCATCTAATGTAACCACATGATAATTAGGAGGATTATATGCAAATCCCTGATTCACATAAACATTATTAGCATCCCAGAGATCAGGATTAGGAAAAACTTCAGATTTACTAAAATCATCGAAAAAAGGAAGAAGCAAGGAAGATGCTTTCTGAGTGTTTTTTTTCAGAAGAAAGGTCTTAGATTCTTTGGCTACAATTGGATTATATTCCAGGTTTGATAAAATCTCCTGAGCTATTGATGGCTTCAACAAAAAACACAATGAGAATAGCAAAACATTTCTGAATATTTTCACTGTTTTTCTTTGTAAAAACCAATGCTCGAACTTAATTTTCATTTTCTTAAAAGCAGATTTTAAAATTCTTCCTCGTTTTCTACAACAATGCTATCGTTGTTTAGATTATTTTGACGCAATATTTGTAGTTGTTTTGAACTTTTAACTTGACCAAAGACAAGATTTACATTCGACCCAACTGGCAATTGGGCACCAATTCCAGGGTATTGACGAATTACCTGAGCTGAATCTCGAGGAATATTTTCAGGAAATGAAATTTTACCAATATTCAGTCCAGAACGGAATAGGCTATTATATGCATCGTTGGGATATAAGCCGATTACATCTGGCACCGCCACTGGCATAGGAATTTCTCCTTTTTCGACTATAATGACAATTTTAGAATTCCTAGGCACCAACTCTCCTGGTCTTAAACTTCGTGTGCCAATACGTTGTCCTACTACAGAATTTTGAAACGGACCTTCAACATACGAAAGATAATCGACTCGTAAACCCGCAAGATTAAGTGTTTCGACAGCCTGACGCAGTGATAATTCTCTAATATCGGGCATAGGCACAAAATCGGGTGCACTCGATATGATAGTAACATAAATTTTTCGACCTGACTTTACACCTGTATTTGGCTGGGGATCCATTATATGAATGCTTCTTGGGGGCATCTTTTCGTTGTATATGGAGTCGGTAATGATAACTTTTAATCCTTTCTCATCGGCAAATTGAACCAATTCATCCAAGGGCTTTCCTGTGAAATCGGGTAATAAAATAAATTGGCCATGTCGGGTATATAACTTCAGCGATTGGAGGATTAACCAAATAAGTATCAGTGTAACTACTACCATCAAGGCCAAATGCCTAAAAAACAATTTGGATTTTATAAAATCAACAAATTTCATTCTATATATGGTCTTATAGGTGAGCGTTTATTATTGGGAAATATCCCCATTGGCCATCATTAAAACTTTATCTCATCAACTTTATTGCTCAAGATTGCAAAAGTACTAATAATCTGTCATTGATTATAGTTTTTGCATATCTTTAAGTTCCAATACGATGAGGTCGAAAAACGAAATTTTCCATTTTAAAGAGTGAGCAATGTTTTTGTAATTTCGCTGGCTTTAAAACTGATTGAGTAATGTCAAAAATGAATATAGCGGTTGTGGGAGGGGGAAACTCTGGAGAATATAATATTTCCATACAAAGTTCGCATAGGGTTGCCGATACTCTTGATAGGGGAAAATACAATGTATTTTTAATAGCGATAAAAGGAAGGAACTGGGAATACATAGATGAGACTAACAAGTGCTTTCCTGTTGATTTTAGTGATTTTAGCCTGAATATTGAAGGCCGGCAAGTAAAATTTGATGTGGTATTCAATGCTATACATGGTACTCCGGGTGAAGATGGTAAATTGCAGGGTTATTTCGAAATGCTGGGTATAAAGCATACCTCATGTAATTCTATTACTTCGGCCCTTACCTTTAATAAATATTTCTGCAATCGCTTGGTGAGCACTTTAGGTGTAAGTATTTCACCTTCCATACATTTATTTCGTGGACAAGAGATTAGATTGGAAGAAATACTTAATGCACTGAAATTGCCTGTATTTGTAAAGCCTAGTTGTGGAGGAAGCAGTGTAGGCATGAGTAAGGTAACCAAACCAAAAGATTTAAGACCAGCCATAGAATTGGCATTTGAGCATGATACGGAAGTGTTGATAGAGCAATTCATATCCGGCAGGGAAATTACTTGTGGAGTTTATAGTGAAAAGGGGAGACCAAAGTCGCTTCCGCTAATGGAAATCGTCAGCAAAAAGGAATTCTTTGATTATGAGGCCAAATACAATTCAAACTTGGCCGAAGAGATTTTACCTGCCCCCATAGATGAACATTTAGCGGAAGTTTGCCAATCGTTATCGGAGAGATTATATTTGAACCTCGGCTGCAGAGGTGTTGTACGTTTTGATTATATTTTATCCAACGATCAATTTTGGTTCCTCGAAGTCAATACAGTACCTGGAATGACTGCAGCAAGCATAGTCCCCAAAATGGCTATAAAAGCAGGCTTTCAACTTTCTGAATTTTACGATTTACTGATTGAAGAAGCTTTGAGGGTTTAAATCTCTTTAATCAAGCAAAGTTTCATTTTCTAAAAATTCTGCCATTTTTCTGAGTGCTATCCCTCTGTGGCTAATCCTATTTTTTTCGCTTTCAGCCATTTGAGCAAAAGTAACCTCATAACCATCGGGAATAAAAATTGGATCATACCCAAAACCACTATTTCCACGTTTTTCTTCTATAATCCTTCCTTTAATTTCCCCTTCAAAAAAATACTCCTTTCCGTGAAGGATAAGTGAAATTATTGTTCGAAAACGAGCATTTCTATTGGTTATACCTTGCATCTCAAGCAATACCTTTTGAATATTGTCGTCGAATGACTTATTTTCTCCGGCATAACGTGCAGAAAAAACCCCTGGGCGGCCTTCCAAAGCATCAATCTCTAATCCCGTATCGTCAGCAAAACAATTTCGCCCATATAAACGATAGACATACCATGATTTTAATGAAGCATTGGCCATTATGGTTTCTCCATTCTCTTCAATATCATCTAAACACCCTATTTCTTTCAAGCTTAAGAGCTTAATCTTTGCCCCTAAGATTTGAGAAGCTTCTCTTATTTTATGCTGATTGTTTGTAGCAAATACAAGTTCTTTATGCATATTATTCAAATTATTGTTATACATCAACATTCTTCCTATTGAAAACTATTATTTAAGGCATTGTCCAATCTTCTTTAATGATATGCCCTTCTATTTGGTTCTGTTCATTCTCAGGCAGTTTTGCAAAGAAATTGAAACCCGTGAGTCGTTCAAGCGAATCAATGGTAATAGCTGAAGGAGGCTGTAAGTTGTATTTGTTTTGCATAATAAAAGCAATTCCTGATTTCTTATGATGTGTGTAAATAACGACGGCCTTGAAAAAATTTTCAGGCACACTCACTTTTCCTTTACCAATCTTTGGAAGGTCGGTGCTAAGAATAGGCCCTGTGACTATAAGCAAGGTATCATATAGTCGAGCCCACTGTCTTACATTATCTTCGAGCTTTTTCCAACTTATACGATTAAATTGAGGTTGTTGTGGACAAATATTGCTCAAATAAAACGATTCTTCCATTGCTTGAGCTGACCACGCCATATCGGCAGCTGGCGCTAAATGACCGCGATCAAATCCACTATGTTTATAATCATCAGAATGTGCTGACCAATCGCCAGGCAGGTGAGGATCGGGAACAAACCGATTTGATCTTTTTGCTGTTTTTGTGAGCTTGTATGGCACCAAATCATAGGCCACCCATTCTGATACCTTGTGAATTTTATTGTATTTTAACGTAAAACCAGTATATTGAATGATAAGATCACTATCAGCATGAGCTGGTATACACCAAATATTGGGTTGAGCAAGCAAATTCGCCTCCCAAAATAGTATGAAGAGAATGATAATTTTCCTCAAAAGTTCTCTCAACATCTATTTGAATTGAAGTTTCAAAAGTATAAAGTTTAACCAAGCATGGCTGAAAAAGGCTACAATATTATCTTTAAACGCCTTTCATGTATTGTAATTTAAAAACTAATGGACCATGAATAAAAGTTTTGAATTAAGCCTAATTTATCTATATGGAGTGTCAAATTAATTCCAATCTATTAAATTGATCAATATTTAAACTTATCAATCATTAACCATCACTTATAGAAATTATGAAGGTGAAAAAGTAGAGATGAAATTCTATCGCAAAGCAAAATAGCAAGCCTGGAGCGGTTCACGAAAAAATCATATTATTTATGCAATAAAAGTTTCAAATTATCGTAATTCGTATTTACTTTGTAGTTTGAAAATTTAAAAGGTTATAGCACTATCGAAGTGAGTAAATATTTATGTATTTAATTCTTTTACAATAACTTATTATAAAATTTCATTCGAGGCTAATATGATAAAAGCAAAGATAAAGAAAGAAAGGGGTGCACTTGTTTTGTTGTTTGTATTTTTGATAGGGCTTATTGTCTCATGTAAATCGGAGGAGAGTTGCGCAGCTTATGGCGAAGCAAAGAAGTATCAAATAGAAAAACGGCAATAAGATATCAAGATATAAAGAAAACATTACGAAAAATTTCAAAAAGGAAGGGTGTCTTAGTCATCTTTAAACTAAAAAGGGCTGTAGAAACAGCCCTTTTTTCACATATAAGAATATTTTTCTTTACAGTAAACTAGGTTTATCTATCGATGGATACCTTACGTACAAATGTATTGCCATGATTGGAAATGCGTAAAATATAAATGCCACTTTTCAGATGAGACACATTGATTCTGTAAAGATCTTGAGTACTAATATTTACTGAAAGTTCGATTATTTTTTGACCTACCAGGTCGATGAGTTGAATAGTAGTTTGACCAGAAACAGAAGATGGGAAGCGGACATTCAGAAAATTCTTAGTTGGGATAGGGTAGATGTTGATTTTGTCGAAATCATTTTCAATCATTCCAATTCCTCTTGAGGTAGTAAATGAAAATGCGGGTGACCACTGAGAAGTATCAGAATTGGCCGTAACGCGCATTCTCCAGTAATAAACCGTATTTTCTTCGAGTATGTAAGGGCATCTATAGGAGGTCAGTGAATCGCCAATAGCAGGGCTAATGAATCCATCGATGAAATTAGGATCTGTATCGTATTGAAGTTGATAAGCATCGATACCCGTCATGGGTTCCCATGAGAATAAAGGTTGTGTGTTTACGTTCGTATCTCCATTGGCAGGAGATTTTAAAATCGGATAAGGTATTACTGTAAATGAACGACTTGTGCCCCAACTCGAAGTATCTTCTGTATGTCTTCCTCTCACTCTCCAATAATATTGCCCTCCAAAAGTAATTCCCGTAGGAGTAGCACTAGTTTTATCTGTAACAAAGTGTAAGGGTTCTTCAAACTCGGGGTTAGTAGAAATTTCGTAATCGTACTTGGTAACGCCATTAGCCGCATTCCATGAAAGCGTTAAATCGATTTGTTGGTTTGTGGCATTATTGGCTGGTGCTTTTAAAACGATAGTATCAAGGGTCCTGAAATACCAAGTATCCGACCATGCGCTCGTATCTTCTTCATTTATGGCTCTCACTCTCCAGAAATAACGCGTTCCAAAACGTAGCTTGGGTGTTGTAGTCTTATACACACTACCACTAACTATTCCTGAATAAGCAATAGGGCTATCGAAACCTTGAACGGTATCGAGCATGTAATTAAAAAAGGTATTCCCTGTTACCAGGTTAGGCCCTAAACGGTCTTTCCATTCAAGAGTGGCCACAGGTGTAATCTCTTTTGATTTATTATCGGGTTTCTTATTATCCACTTTACTAAATACAGTAAAGTTTCGTGTAGCCGACCAGTAAGAAGAATCTCCGGTGGCTAAATCGTATGCCTTTACTCTCCAGTAGTATTTTACGCCATAATGAAGGTTACTCATATTATAACCCGTTAAAAATTCAGTATAAAATACCTCTGGTGATGTAAAATTTTGATCATCATCTATTTCGAGTTTATATTGAATAACGCCCAGACCCGTAACAGCCGACCAGCTTAAGGTTACATCCGGCATTTGATTTGTCGCTCCGTTATTAGGCGAGAGTAATGCAGGCGTATAGATTTTTGGTTGCGCTATTACTGAGATTCCTATAAGAAGTAAAAGAGCAGTAAAAATTCTTTTCATGGTTATACTTGATTTAATGTTTATTTTGCAATGATAAACTTACCCGTTGAGATAGTAGATTCTGAAATACTTCGCATTATATAAGTTCCGCGATTTAAGTCAGAAACATCCATGGTAAAGGTATTATAGCCTGACTGTATCTTGACATGATTTTCCTTTACTTTTCTGCCACTAAAGTCATAAATTTCGATTCTAACATCCGAAGCATGTTCTCCTTGTATAACACAAGAGAGTTCATTGCGGACAGGGTTAGGATAGATTACAAGTTGGCCTTTAGTGGGTTGGGAATTTATTTCGGGTTGGTCTATTCCAACGAAAGAAGTGGAGGAATAAATCCCTCTACCATAAGTAGCCGCATAGATTACTCCATAATTACTTATTTCAGGATAATAAACTCCGGGAATATTTGGATCATCGTTAGGCACGAAAATACCCCCACCGCTAACAGTTTGTTGCAATAATACCTTAACTGGAATTCTGCCCATGGGGCCATTGTCATTTATCCAATTTGGAGTAGAAATATTTTCAGTAAAAAATATACCATATTCCGTTCCCAAAATTACAAGATTGGAATTATTGAGCTCAATTAAAGAGGAATAAACAGGGCCTAAGGGTAGATTGCCTTGAACCGAAGTAAAAGTAGGCAAAGAATCCAAAGCATTATCAATATTGTAGACATATTCATCAAAACCGTAATTCCCTAAGGTTACAATAATATGTTGAGGGTTTTTAGGGTCAACTGATATGGAAGTAATAGTACGATTAGGGAAGGATTTAATTTGTTGAGTAGAAACCACACATAAGGCAGAAGTAATTGAAGCCGTAGCTGCTGAATTGGCATAGGTGAGATTAGAAATGCGGAAAACATTTCCGCTTTCAGTTCCTACATAAAGATGATTCGCATCGGCAGAAATGCCCATACATGAAACAGTACCAACTACCTTAGCTACCTGCCACCATTCGGGTTCCTTAGTAAAATCGAGAATTTCTTTTGTATAATAAACCTTATCACCCAATGCAAGGAAGGTTTTGGCTTGCAGAGGGTCTTTTAAATAAATGACATCGCCTTTTTGTAAATCGTGAGGAGCAGTAGTTTTGAAGGGATAGTCGTAAATACGGCTGCGAGCAAGAATCTCTTCTCCTTGTGCAATATCCTTGGGTGCTTTATAACGAGTAGTGTCTACACTTGTTGGATCATTGAAAGATTCCCAAAGCAACATGGGGCAATAAGTATTAGCTGGTGCTGTCATACCCGTATTCAAAAAAGTAGTCGAAAAACTAAATCCTTTATCTTCTGTACGCCTGAAAGGCCCACCTTTTAAGGATAAAATGAAAACCTCGGGATTGATCTTCGAAATGGCTACATAACCACCCTCTCCACTATTATTAAAGTCTCCGTTCCATACTTCTATTGCACCTAAGGGTGAATTTGTACCATCCCCAATATATTGTATCCCATTGCCCAGTGTACCTCCAATAGGATTCCCAAAACCATTTACATTGAGAGTAACAAATTGGGCAGTCATATAAGTACGATTCAAACTCTTAAATTGAAGTTCTCCATCTATGTTGATAGCAATACCCCCATCTGTGCCAATCAAAAAGGTTTTTGGATCATTTGGTTTGAAAACATACGTATGATGAAGTTCATGGAGATAATCAGGGGAAAATTTACTTGTAGCATAGTTAGATACAGGAGCAGTTCCCCAATGATAATATCCTTCGTTGATATATTTCCCATGCCACAAATTAATTCCACCAACTAATATTTCTTCGGGATTGTTGGGATAAACAACTATTGTATTAGCTACAAGGCCATAAGCCACATTGTTCACAACAAAGATATCGGGAAGAATAGAAGTATGCCCTGGGAAAATGATTTCCCATGTGTTTCCTTTATCGATAGAACGGTAAACATTGTCGAAATACCCAAAAGGATCACTGGCACATGCATAAATATAATCAGGATTGGAGGGAGCAACCGCTAATTCTATACGTCCAAGACCGGTTGAAGGAAGTTTATCCGGATTTAAAACCGTGTCAGGAAGAATTTGTTTTGTACTTTGATTAATAAATTCGTTGGGCTGCCCCGATTCAGAAACATAAACCTTGCTATCGACCGAAGCTACCACAATTCCGTTACTTCCTACCTTAACGTCCCAAACAAAGCCAGCAAGAGGTTGCAATTGACCTTGATCATCTAAATAATTTGCCGTCTGCCATTGGGTTTCACCACTGTTACGAAATTTTAAACCCGCATTGGTTGCGGCATAAATACGTCCATTCTGAATAGCTAGTTCATTTATATAGGCCCATTCGAGAACATTGTTCACCATAGTAGGATTTGTTCCTGGCACGAGAGAAAAATTATCACCATCAGTTGAGACATACAATCCAGAACCCTGTGAAAATCCATATTCACCCGTTCCTGCATAAATGTCATTGTTATCGGATTGAACCATACAGCTTACATTCAAATTGGAGCTTGCCTGATTCACTTTTACCCAAGTACTTCCTAAATTGGTCGATTTCCAAATTCCTCCGGCAACGCTGGATGCATAAACTGTATTATAATTCGCATCACGCTTATCAAAAACTATAGCTCGAGTTCGTCCCCCTACATTGTCGGGGCCTAAACTCTGCCAATTAAGCGATACTGCATTGCCCGATTTAAGTTGATTCTGCAATTGGGCTTTCCCGGGCCGCTCATTATCATTTCCTTTGCTCCCTGATTGACCCGAAGCAAAAAGGAATGACGCGAATCCCATCATCATGGCCGTCAGGAAAAACAGTAAAGATTTATTTTTCATATCATTAAGATTTGTTTGAGATAGAGTTCTTATTTTTATAAAATAGGGGCACAAGTTACATACTCTTTATAAATCTGCAAGTATTTTCTTGATAAAAATTTCAACATCTATATGCGCATATCTTTTCTTGGTGATCCTTTTTAAACTATTTCAATAAGTTATATGTTGATTTTATATATTTTTAATGTAATTGTAACTTCCTTCAATTGGGTTGAATATCGAAAACTCAGTCTTTCATCCATCATTATCATTGCAAAATGCATTTAATAATCTATATCAACTCATTATTTATAAGACAAATTCATTAAAAGCTTTTCAAATAGTATTGCAAAGGTAATATTTTCGTATTCAATTTTATCTTACTAACCAAATTTTTTATCCTTCAATTGTAATAAAAACGAAAATTCCTGAATATGTCTCAATACTTCAATGGCTAAATAGTATCAGATTTGTTTTATCTGCTACATTTCTAATATATTTGTCATATTAATTTTTGTGTTTACTTCATAATCCCATTAGCTTAAAGTTCATTTAAAAATTATTGATTATCAGCATAGAAACAAAATTATTTGTTAATGTGCTTTGATATAATTGGTTTGCCAAATGAATTATAGATAGTTATAGAGGAGAATCGATTAAAGGAAGAATTGTAAGCATAAGACGAGGACTTATGAGAACAGAGAAAGATTTTATTGGAGAACGTCAGTTGCCTGATGATGCATTATATGGAATACAGTCTTTGAGAGCTCATGAAAATTTTCCCCATCATTCACGGTTTTTCGAGGAATGGTATCAGGCTATGGGAGTTGTAAAACACGCGTGTTATCTCACCTATTTATCCTTCAGCAGAGCCGTAAAAGAACGTGGTATGGAGTCGAGATTGCCTTCGCCTTTGATTGCACCAGAAATTATGGAAGCTCTAATACAGGCCGCAATTGAAGTAAGCCGAGGCGAACATTTCGAACATTTTATTGTTCCAGCTTTAAGTGGAGGGGCCGGTACGAGTATCAATATGAATATCAACGAAATAATTACAAATAGGGCCTTACTTATAATGGCTCATTCTATAGGTGATTATAACTTCATAGACCCAATTTTACATGCCAACGTTTATCAGTCGACTAATGATACTGTGCCAACTGCCTTGAAGATAGCCGTGCTAAACTTGCTCGAGCAACTCGAGGAAGAAATCAATTTTTTACGAGCCGAGACCGAGAGACTGGAAACTGCCTCGCGAAACATTTTAAGAATAGGGCGCACTCAAATGCAAGATGCCGTTCCATCTTCGTATGGTATTTTATTTTCCACATACAGTGAGGCCCTTTCACGCGACTGGTGGCGTGTAAGTAAATGTTTCGAACGCATTAAAACGGTCAATCTTGGGGGTAGTGCCATTGGGACAGGTTTGGGCGTACCGCGTTATTTCATCATCGAAGCTATAACGCATTTACAGGAACTCACGGGTTTACCCCTGAACCGCTCCGAAAATATGCCCGATGCAACTGCCAATCTTGATAGCCTTGCCGAGGTTCATGGCATCATTAAGGCTCATGCCATAAATCTTGAAAAAATAGTGAGTGATATTCGTCTTTTATCTTCAGATATCACAAATCCTAATGATATAAGCATTCCCCAAAAACAAATCGGCAGTACTATTATGCCGGGTAAAGTCAATCCAGTAATACCAGAATTTGTAATAAGTTGTGCACATCAAGTATATGCCAATGATGAAGTCATTACTTCCCTAACTGCTTCGGGTTGCTTGGATTTGAATGCTTATCTTCCTATTATTGGGCATTGTTTGCTCGATAGTCTTAAAACGCTCATCTCGGCCGATAAAACTCTAAAAGACAATTTACTCATCGATTTGCAATTTCATCCTGAGCATACTGCCCAAAAATTATGGAAGAGCCCATCCATTACTACAGCTTTGAGCCCCTATATCGGCTATTACAAGGCTTCTCAACTGGCTAATGAAATGAAAAATACCCATAGCGACATTTTTACGGCAAACCAAAGACTTCATTTAATCGATCCAGAAAAACTTCAAGATATAATGCGAACAGAAAATCTTTTGAAACTCGGGTATTCGCTCAACGAATTATAATCATATATTATTCATGACTAAAGGAAAAGAAGCTAGACCTCACATTGGCATCTTCGGCAGACGCAATAATGGCAAAAGTACTTTTATTAATAAACTGTCGGGGCAAGAATTATCTATTGTGAGTGAGGTTGCAGGTACAACCACCGACCCAGTGAGCAAGGCTATGGAAATAGGAGGATTGGGGCCAGTGGTTTTTATAGATACAGCCGGAATTGATGATGCTGGCCCCCTGGGTCAAAAACGCGTGCAAAAAACACTAGAAACGCTCAAAACCATCGACCTGGCTATTCTCTTAATTGCTGAAAATAAATTTGGACAAGAAGAAGAGGCCTTGTTACAGCAATTTAAGGAATGGGATGTTCCATTTATGATTATTCATAGCAAGGAGGACATCGAGCACATGAATGAACAAACCCTGTTATGGGCAAAAAAACAACAACCCGTGGCTATTGATACATTCAGCTCGGTGCAGTCCAATCATTTATCTGCTATCATTCAAACTATCAGAAGCTCCATCCCTGAATCAGCTTATAAAAGCCAGGGCATGGTGGGTGATTTGCTCAAATATGGAGATGTAGTAATGCTGATTACACCCATCGATATCGAAGCACCTGAGGGCAGACTTATTTTACCACAAGTACAAGCCATTAGAGATATACTGGATAATGATGCCATTGCTATTGTTGTAAAAGAAAGAGAAGCAGATGCTTATATTCGGAAAATGCAACCTCAACCTTCACTCGTCATTACTGATAGCCAGATATTTACAAAAGCCGATGCTATTGTCCCTAAACATATTCCTTTAACCAGTTTTAGTATTCTTCTGGCTCGGCAGCGTGGAGATTTTCAGAATTATTTAAAAGGAACTCCCATGATCTCGAAACTAAAGGATAATGACCGTGTGCTCTTGCTCGAATCATGTACGCATCAGGTATCATGTGATGATATCGGAAGAGTAAAGATCCCACGCTGGATCAACAATTTTACGGGTAAAAAAATTGATTATGAAGTTGTGTCGGGTCTGAACAAGCTACCAAGACCCATCACCGACTATGCCTTAGTAATACAATGTGGAGGATGTATGATTACTCGCCGTCAAATCATCAATAGACTAAAGCCCGCCATTGAAGCTGGTATTCCCGTAACCAACTATGGAATGGCCATCGCTTGGGTGCAAGGAATCTATCCTCGTGCAATAGCTCCTTTTACAGGGCAAACAACTATTTATTCCGATTATCTTTGATCAGAAAATCAAAACCATCATGAAAACATCACACACTTCCTCCATCATAATCGGAATTATATTTCTGTTCTCTTCGGCTTATCTCCAATCTCAAACTGTTCAATTAGGCCCCGCTTATCTTTCACTCAAAAAAGGTATTACTTTGATATCTTATACCATTGATAAGAATCAGACGCTTTACCCCACCTCAATCCTGCCCTTTTTTACTTTCGATATAAACGACTATACCTTTGACTATCAAAACTTAAAAATTAAAGCTCAAGGAGATAGTATCTATTTTTTTGATAATATGGTTAAAGGCTCTATCACATTTGTGAATAATGAGAATGGAGCGAAATTTCGACTGAGGATTAGCAACAACGACATAGTAAAACATAAGATTTCCAATGTTTTGCCACTTGGGAAAGCCTCACAGAATGTCTATATCACAGGGGCAGGAAATTTCGAATGGCCCTATTATCTGAATCGTTCACAACTATTTCGGCCGGGATATGGACCAATAGGAGTAGTTCTTCCAGATAATGCATGGCATCTTGGTTTTTGCGATATTCCATTAGAAGCTTCGAATATCCGGCTTTGTGCTTTAGGGAGAAGAAGCAGTATTAGTGAGGGAAATTTTACAAGATGGCATGCCGAACTCGAGCCCAAGGGTGAAGTGGTTTATTATCTTTGGTTCGATACGCACGAAGGTGAATGGCAAAATGGTTTGAAAATGATGTTTCAGGAACGTTATCTTTACGACTTAGATACCTTCGATAATACTTTATTTGAGCGTTATGATTTGGCTTGGATAAAATCGGCATGGATTATTCTAATGCAATCTGCCTGGGACCATGAATGGTATGATTCATTTACACGCCAATTCACCTTCGAAGAAACTCTTTCGAAATATCAAAAAATTATAGGGGGTTACGATATTTATGCAATATGGCCTACATGGCCAAGGTTAGGTCTCGATAACCGATCGCAATTTGAGCTTTATGAAGATTTACCAGGTGGATTGCACCACCTAAAACATCAAGTAGAAATTAGTCACGAACTAGGGAAGAAGTTCTTCCTGTCTTATAATCCTTGGGATAAACCCGAGCAACTCAATTTTCATAAAACTCAGTTGAAAAAATTACTCATAGAAACCGATGCAGATGGCCTTGTACTCGATACTAAAGGTAAATCGGAAACATGGTTGCAAAATCTTGCCGATAGCATAAAACCCGGTATCATCATGTATTCTGAGGGCATGGCTGTTCCCAGGGATATGGCGGGAATAGTTGCTGGAAGAGTTCACGATGCGCTCTATATGCCTCCTGCCTTGAATTTAAATAAGCTGATCAAACCCGACTTTGCTATCTTTCGTGTTTTACAAGTGGCTGATGGAGATCTGCATCGCGAAATTGCAGTTTCCTTTTTCAACGGTTACGGAGTAGAAATCAATACTATGCGACCAGGAAGGCCTCCTTCTCTGCAAGAAAATCTTTATTTTTTGGGCAAAACCACCAAGCTTCTAAGAGATAATCAGACTGTATTTTTCAATTACAACTATTCGCCATTGCTGAATACTCTTGTTGATAGCATTTATGTAAATAAATGGAAAACCGACGAGAAGATAATTTACACTATTTATAGTTTACGTCCCGAAGGATTTCATGGCTCCTTGTTTGCATTCGACGAGCTGCAAATCCCTAATCCAAGCATTAAAGAAGAACCTTATCATTTTGTCAGTCTATGGAATCATCAGGAAATTGAAGCTATGAAAATGGATGGTAAATATTATTTGCCTGTTCATGTAAGCTCCTTCGATCGAGCCTTTTTAGGAACCCGAAACGAAGCTCAAGTAGAATGCATAGCTGTTTTACCTAAAGTTCTGGAAATTCATTTAAAACACGATACTTTATATTTCGATTCTTCCTTTGGGAATCGTATCGATATTACTGCTGGTAATCCATCTTACACAAGCCAAACCTATTCATTCGATCCGGCTAAAGGCTATATTTCAATCTATGAAACCTTTGGACGCTACGAAGGGAAAATTGTGGTTCAACTTTATGGAGGGAATGAACTGGTTGATGAAAGAATTATCGAGATTAAACCAGGTACTCCAAGGCTTATTTCTCGTTCCGAGCAAACACACCAACTTGATACTGTCCCGCATGGAATGGTATTCGTACCCGCCGGAAGCTACCATTTTGTCTCAACTTGTGAAGAAAATGATGTTGAATCATTCATTCCCTGCCCTTTTCAGAATGACACCTCGCATCTTATTATTTCTTCTTTTTATATAGACAAATATCCCGTTACCAATCAACAATTTAAAGATTTTCTCGACCAAAGTCATTATTCACCCATAGATACAGTCAATTTTTTAAAACATTGGGAAGATGGGAAAATTCCGGTAGGTATGGAAAATCATCCCGTAGTTTATGTGAGCTACGAAGATGCTCGTGCTTATGCCCAGTGGTCCGGAAAACGTTTACCCACTTCGCAAGAATGGCAATATGCTGCTCAAGGAAGAGATTTCAGACATTGGCCATGGGGTAACAACTTTGACTCCAGTTGCTGCAATTATAAAATTTCTCATACCACTGCTGTTGATAGCTATCCCAAAGGGGCAAGTCCTTTTGGAGTGATGGACATGGTTGGCAACATTTGGCAAATCACCAATGATATGTATGATAATGGGGCTTATTATTTCAATATTTTGAAAGGAGGCAGTTATCATTATCCCGGTCAAAGTCAATGGTATATCAAAGGAGGACCAAGGCCAGTCCATCATTCTCAAATCCAGCTGATAGTAAATCCCTCGTTTGATCGTTCGGCTACTGTAGGATTTCGATGTGTAGTAGATGCTCAGGAATGATTAAGGTTAATTTCATACATTTGCGCTCTTCAGAATGAAAATACCTCATTTATAAATAAAAGAATTTATGGATTATTTGTCGAAACGTGTTAAAAGCATGGAAGAGTCGGCCACACTGGCCATGACAAGTAAAAGCCGAGAATTGGCATGTCAAGGATTGGATGTTATTAATTTAAGCATTGGCGAGCCCGATTTCAACACACCTGAGTTTATTAAAGAAGCTGGCAAAAAAGCCATAGACGAAAATTATACACATTATCCGCCAGTTCCTGGGTATCAAGATCTAAGGGAAGCGATTTGCCTGAAACTAAAACGAGACAATCTTTTGGAATACAAACCCAATCAGATTGTTGTTTCTACAGGAGGGAAACAGGCTTTGGCCAATTGTATTTTAAGCATTGTCAATCCTGCAGATGAAGTTATTATCCCTGTGCCCTATTGGGTGTCGTATACCGAACTGGTTAAATTGGCCGAAGGAGAACCAGTTTTTATAAAAGCCAATGTAGAGACAGATTTTAAAATAACTGCCCAACAGTTAGAGCAAGCCATTACTCCTCGTACACGATTGTTAATATTCAATTCTCCCAATAATCCCTCTGGCTCAGTATACTCTTGGGAAGAGTTAAAGTCTTTGGCAGAGGTTTTATCTCGTCATCCTCAGGTTTTCATTATTTCGGATGAAATTTATGAATATATTATTTTTACGGGGAAACATGAAAGTTTAGCATCTTTCCCTGAATTGAAGGACAGGGTTGCTTTAATCAATGGTGTATCGAAAGGATATGCCATGACGGGATGGCGTTTGGGTTATGTGGCTGCGCACCGCGAAATTGCCGAGGCATGTAATAAAATTCAAGGACAAATTACTTCTGCAACTTCTTCCATCAGCCAGCGTGCTGCACTTGCTGCCATGCTTCGCTCTCCCAACGAAACTCCCGAAATTCAACAAATGGTGTCTGCTTTCCACCATCGCCGTGATCTTGTATTGAATCTACTAAAGGAAATTCCTCAGATTAAAACGAATACTCCCCAAGGTGCATTTTATATTTTCGCAGATTTTTCTGCATTCTTTGGCAAATCGGATGGGAAACATCAAATTATCAATGGTGATGATTTATGCATGTATTTGCTCGAAAAAGCCTTAGTTGCTTTAGTTCCTGGAAGTGCTTTCGGCGATCCCAACTGCCTGCGGATTAGTTATGCTACTTCCGAAAATAATCTCATCAGGGCTGTTCAAAGAATAAAAGAAGCTTTAAATGTATTACACTAAGCACGCTTTCTGTTCGAAATTATCATAAAAGATGATAGCCTCATAACCATAGCCTCTTAGCCATATATTTTCTTAAAATTCAACCCTTACGAGGGAAAATGTTTGCTGTCTTGGAAAGGCGATATATATATGAACTTTTCATTAAAGCAGTTGTTTAATTTGAGAAGCATAAAGATTTTTTAAATTTGATGCAATAACGTAATAAAAGAGAAATGGATTCATATTCTTTTTTAAATGCTTCTGACCCAAAGGTACTTGACGATTTATACCAGGAATTTTTGTTGAAGAAAAACGATCTGCCTAATGAATGGCAATTATTTTTCACAGGGTATGAATTAGGTATAAAGAATTATGTAGAAAACCAGAGTCAGATGATTCCGGATGAATTCAAAGTGCTGGAACTCATTCGGGATTATCGCGAAAGAGGTCATTTATTTACCAAAACCAATCCAGTAAGGACCAGAAGGAAATATTCACCCGATCTCAATATTTCCAATTATGGGCTGAAAGAGTCTGATCTTGACAAAGTATTTCAAGCAGGAAACGAAATCGGGATTGGAGCAGCCTCTTTACGAAATATCATTCAGCATCTTGAGCAAACATACTGTCAGTCGTTTGGAGCAGAATTTATGTTTATTCGCCAACCTGAAGTATTAAAATGGCTGATTACTAAAATGGAATCGAGGCGCAACACCCCTTCTTACACCATAGAGGAAAAGAAAGCCATACTTACGAGTCTTTCGCGAGCCGTACTTTTTGAAAAATTTATTCATAAAAAATTTCCTGGGCAAAAGCGTTTTTCTCTTGAGGGCGTCGAGTCAATGATTCCTGCTTTGTTTGCTTTGATGGAAAAGGGAGTTGCCATGGGAAATGAAGAATTCATCGTAGGCATGCCCCATAGAGGAAGATTGAATGTATTGGCCAATGTATTGAGAAAACCCTTCAATGATATCCTTGCCGAATTTCATGGCTTAGAATATGAAGATGAATTATTATTAGGCGATGTAAAATATCATTTAGGATACACTTCCACCTTAAAAACCCTTAGGGGTAAGGAATACAAAGTGACTTTATCACCCAATCCTTCGCATCTTGAAGCAGTAAACCCCGTTGTAGAAGGTATTACAAGAGCAAGACTGGATGATGCTTATCAGAGAAATACAAATAAAATCACCCCTATTCTTATTCATGGTGATGCTGCCATCGCTGGTCAGGGAATTGTTTACGAAGTATTGCAAATGTCTGGCTTACCTGCTTTCTCAACGGGCGGAACTATTCATATTGTGGCCAACAATCAATTGGGTTTTACTACTCATTATCTCGATGGGCGCACAAGTATTTATTGCACCGATGTAGCCAAAACCACACAATCGCCTATTTTTCATGTGAATGCCGATGATGTAGAAGCCGTAGTTTATGCCGTAGAACTCTCTATGGAGTTTAGAGAAACCTTCCATCGCGATGTATTTATCGATTTATTAGGATACAGAAGATATGGCCATAATGAAGGTGATGAACCCCGTTTTACGCAACCCGTCTTATACAAAATCATAGAAAATCATCCCGACCCTCGAAGCATCTATCTTCAAAAACTTATACAGGAAAAAATAATAGATGAAGATTATGCATCGAAGCAAGAAGCAAAATTCAACCAAAAACTCGAGGAAAGTCTTCAAAATGCCGAAGAACGTGAAAAGATAAATATTCGGAATTTTCTTGAAGACGAATGGAAGAATTATCGTAGAGCAACTGAGAATGATTTCAAACAATCTCCAAATACAGAAGTAAGTCGGAAAGTAATAGAAGATTTGATCGTTAAGATGACGACCTTGCCTGAAGATAAGAAGTTTTTCAGAAAAGTAGTCAAATTATTTGAAGATCGCCGAGAAATGGTTCTCAAACAAGGCAAAGTCGATTGGGCCATTGCCGAACTTTTAGCCTATGCAACCTTAGTTAGCGAAGGACATCCGGTAAGAATAAGTGGTCAGGATGTAGAAAGAGGTACATTTTCGCACCGCCATGCTATACTTACTATAGAAGATAGTGAAGAAAAATATTCACCCTTAGCTCATCTTACGCCCGATCAGGCATCTTTTGAGATTTACAATTCACTACTATCCGAGTATGGAGTATTAGGGTTTGAATATGGATATGCCCTTGCTCGACCCGAAGCCTTAACTATCTGGGAAGCACAATTCGGCGATTTCGCCAACGGAGCACAAATTATTTTCGACCAATTTATGAGTAGCGCCGAAGATAAATGGAACGTTATGAACGGGCTTGTGGTGTTATTACCTCATGGATACGAAGGCCAAGGACCCGAACATAGTTCAGGCAGAATTGAAAGATTTCTTATTCTATGTGCCGAAAATAACCTTCAAATTGTTAATTGCACAACTCCTGCCAATTTCTTTCATCTACTTCGACGTCAATTAAAACGAGAATTTAGAAAACCTCTTATTGTTTTCACACCCAAAAGCCTATTGCGTCATCCTAAAGTAATCTCTCCCGTCGAAGATTTAACTTACGGCCAATTTATGGAAGTCATTGATGATCCCAAGGCTGATCCTAAAAGGATTAAACGTGTCCTTCTTTGCTCGGGGAAAGTTTATTATGATCTGCTCGAAGAAAAAGAAAAAACGAATAACGAAGAGATTGCCATCATCAGGTTGGAACAACTCTATCCTTTCCCAGAGGAGCAACTTATGAATTTAAGGCAGAAATACCACAATGATCCTGTTTGGTTATGGGTTCAGGAAGAACCAGCCAATATGGGGGCATGGAGTTATTTAAAAACCCATCACGACGACTTTGGCTTGAAGCATATTGCACGTCCAGCCTCGGGTAGCTCTGCCACCGGAAGCAGCAAATTTCATTTTGCTCAGCAACGTAAGATCATCGACAAAGCCTTCCATCAATGTATTTGCCCTCGCCTCGATATAGAATGCCGTATGAAATGTATTGGTAATCAATGGCAAACATTTATAGAAGAAACAAAAGCAAATCAAAAGGAAATAAAAAAGATTTAAATAATTTTTTATGATTGTTGAAGTGAAAATTCCCAGTCCGGGCGAATCTATCACAAGTGTAGTGTTAGCCGAATGGTTAGTAAAAAATGATGAAATTGTCGAAAAAGACCAGGAAATTCTTGAGATTGACAGCGATAAGGCTACATTATCCCTCAATGCTCCCGAAAGTGGAAAAATCAAAATCCTTATCCCGGAGGGACAAACCGTTGAAGTTGGAACTTCTGTGGCACAAATCGATACAGATATAGTTGTTATAAAAAAAGAGGATCAAACTCCAACCACCCTATCATCACAAACTCAAGAAGTCCCTATTCCATCTGTAAACGAAAAACCACCTGCGTCTCCATCTGCAGCCGTTAGCTTCAAACCGCAGGAAACAAAGATTCAGGATGAACCTCAACTGAATATCTCACCTTTGGCTCGACTTCTTATGAAGGAAAATCATATTACCGAAGAGGAATTCCTGAATTTTTTCCGACATTACCGTATTAGCAAAGAAGACGTAGAGTTTTACCTCGAAGAAAGGAATAAGAATAAAACCAATTTCTCAACAACCGAGATTAAGTTGGGTGCTAAAATTAATCCAAGCCGCGAAACTCATCGTGAAAAGATGAGTACACTTAGGAAAAAACTTGCCGAACGATTGGTGGCTGTAAAAAATGAAACTGCTATGCTGACGACTTTCAACGAAATCGATATGTCGGCAGTGATTGGAATACGCAATCAATACAAGGAAGCTTTTCAGAAAAAACATAACATAAGTTTGGGGTTTATGTCATTTTTCAGCAAAGCTTCCTCAATTGCGCTCCAGCATTTTCCGCAGGTCAATGCCATGTTAGATGGCGATGAAATAGTGTTTCATGATTATACCGATATAGGAATAGCCGTAAGTACGCCCAGAGGATTAATGGTTCCAGTATTGAGAGATGTCGAGTCTATGTCACTGGCCGAAATTGAGATAAAGCTGAAAGATTTGGCCAACAGGGCAAGAGATAAGAAAATTTTACCCGATGAGCTTTCTGGAGCCACGTTTACGATAACCAACGGAGGAGTCTTTGGAAGTTTATTTTCTACGCCTATTATCAATCCCCCACAAAGCGCAATTCTCGGAATGCATAATATTGTAGAAAGACCTATAGCTATAAGTGGCAAAGTTGAGATTCGTCCTATGATGTACGTGGCCCTTTCATACGATCATCGACTCATCGATGGGCAGGAAGCCGTTAGTTTCTTGCTGATGATAAAGAATCTGATCGAAAATCCCATACAAATGCTAACTAACGGAGCTAATCCCGAAAAAATGTTACTGGAGCTATAATGAATTTCATTAAAAAAATATTTTTATTTTAACATAAGATTCAAAATGAATTCAAACAATTCTTTTATTTTTACAATCTAAATCTATTTATCATTAACTAATTAATTTTCAACATGAAACTAAATTTTATAAATTTTAGTAAAGGGATTTGGAAAACGCTAATCACTTTTACATTATTGATGATGGGTGGTTATTTTTCCTTTTCGCAGACAGTAACCGAATTGGTAGTACCTAAATATATAGGTGCCAAGAATGCTTCGGGTACGAATTATGAACGTACTCCTTTTGCAGTTTGTTTTCAAATTGAAGGGCTCACACCCAATCAGATTTATGATGTAAAGACACAGATTGGCTTAGTAACGGAAGCTGCAACTGCTTGGGGGGCTGGTAATGTTTGGGATCCTGTTGGTGGCTCATTTTCAGGTAGTACGGTTGTTAATGCTTTTACTACAGATGCTTCTGGAAACGCCATTTTCTGGATTTACTATCAACCCACCGGCAATAGTTCGCGTTTTGGTGCCGGTCAGCAGCACAATTTGCGGTTGGGTTGGAGGCCTTCTGGCGGGTCATTTCCTTCGAGTCCTCAGTTCGTAGGGAGTAAAGTAATTACTGCTCTTGATATTGCTCCAAATGCAACCACTCCTGAAACCACCGACGATGGTGCTTATATTAAAGGCACAGCCGATCCGGCAGCAACCGGAAAATATGTTTTGCTTTTCGACAATGTAAATGGCACAGGTGATCCCCTCTTTTCCTATCAAATTCGGCAAGCTATTCCAACCAATCAAAACCAATCTTTACTCAATCCCGAAATTAATGATATTTATCTACAGGCCGGGACGAGTATTATAGGCGATTATCCTGCTATTGTTCCAATTGGTGCCAACAATCCCAATGGAATCAGACGTATAGAATCGCGCAATGATGACAATAGTATTTATGCTTTCAGTACCGATGCCGATGGAATCTGGCCAAGTGGTGCTAATACCACCAATATGAATCGTCTCGATATTCGCTATATTACTATCGGTGATGCGCCTTTGATACCTCAGGGAATACCAACGGTTACCACTGCATCAACTACTAACATTACTTACAATAGTGCTACCAGTGGTGGTACGGTTACTGCTGCAGGTGGAAGTTCTGTTACTGCAAGGGGTGTTTGTTGGTCAACTTCGCCAAGCCCTACTATTGCTGATCCCCATACTACTGATGGCTCAGGATTGGGAACTTTTACTAGTCAAATTACTGGTTTAGAACCTTCTACAACATATTATGTAAGAGCCTATGCAACCAATAGTTTTGGAACGGCTTATGGAAATGAAGAATCATTTACAACGCTCACTGCACCCTTTCCTCCTACGGTTGATTTCGTGGCTTCCGATACAAGCGTATCAATTGGAGCAGTGATCGATTTTACCGATTTAAGTACAAATGGACCTACCTCATGGTCGTGGTCGTTCGTAGGAGGCATCCCTTCATCATCAAACGTTCAAAATCCTACGGGAATTCTATATTCTTATCCTGGGGAATATACCGTTTGTTTAACAGCCTCGAATCAATATGGTAGTAATACGCTGTGCAAGGATGCTTATATTGTAGTAAATGCCCCTGTAGAAGCAAATATTGTTATCACCGAAATCATGTATAATCCTCCAGAATCGGGTACAGATAGCATAGAATTCATAGAGCTTTTCAATAATGGAGCCACTGCTGTAGATCTCGAAGGATTTTATTTCTCTGAGGGAATAACCTATACATTCCCCTCTTATTTACTTGCTCCTGCTGCTTATGCGGTTGTGGCTGTCAATGCCCAAGCTATGCAAAATACTTTTGGGGTTTCGGCTTTGCAATGGACTTCTGGTGCTTTAAGCAATTCAGGAGAACTTATCCGTCTAAAAGATAAATTTGGCTATACTGTTGACTCGGTAAATTATGGCGATGTATTACCTTGGGATACACTGGCCGATGGATGGGGTCCTTCACTTACTTTGTGTGATCCAAGCCTCGACAATTCACTGGGCGAAAATTGGACACATAGCACTGAATACGTTACTATAAATGCTAATGGGGATAGCATTTGGGCAACCCCAGGTGCACCTTGCATCATACCCGTTTTGCCTGTTGCCGATTTCGTCGGATATCCACTTTTTATACTTGAAGATGAAAGCGTTCAATTTACCGATCTTTCTACGGGACCAAATATCACAAGCTGGGAATGGATTTTCCAAGGAGGAACTCCTGCTACCTTCTCAGGGCAAAATCCTCCTCCTATATACTATAATGAACCTGGAATTTTTGATGTTACACTTACAGTAACTAACGAATTCGGAACAAGTACTGCCTTTAAACCACAATATATCACTGTGGGGGTTGATGCCATTGATGATGCTGTTTCTCCCAATCAAATTTCAATACAACCTAATCCTTCTACAGGTAAAGTCAGCGTCAAACATAACCAGAACGAACTTTTATTGGAAATTTTCAATTTGGTAGGGGATAGAGTTTATTCGCAAAAACTGAATCCCCAAATTCAAGATCTCGACCTCACACATCTCCCCAAGGGAATCTATTTGATGCAATTTACCGATGACAAAGGATTGAAACTCACGCATAAACTTATCCTCAAATAAATTAAATTCTCTTTGAAGAATGGCCGGGGTTCAGATGTAACTCCGGCTATTTTTATTTGTCCTTCCATCAAAATCTGAGGTTATCTTCAGGAAAGGTAAAATAGCATATTCATATTTCAATTTGCTATAATAAAAAATAAATGGTATGTTCTATTGGATTAAATTTTAGTTAAACATGAAAAGAATTCGGGTTTTCAATTTATCTTTGTATTGAAATTTTAAAAATCGGATTATGAAAAAAGTTTTATTATTTGTTGTAGCAATAATTATGGGTTTCAGCGCTCAGCTTGCAGCTCAAGGCATGGAAGATTTTACAAATTTTCCCGAAACTGGAAGTAGTTATCACGATGGTACCTTCCCAGGCTTAGATGGAAGCACTTGGACTTACACTCAATGCAGAGGTGATATCGCCATAACCCTGCCCACTCCAACATTGGGGAAAAATCGTACTCCAACTTCTTCGATACAATCAGGGCTCATTTCGGGGGGAATTGGAGTTTTAAGCTTCGATTATATGCAGGCTTTTTCTACTAATGTAAACCTCGATGTTTACGTAAACGGAGTACTAATTACAACGGTGACATCCAATAACGAAGTCAATATTGTTAAAAATTCGGGAGATATTGTGATAAATGTTCCGGGAGATTTTAATCTTAAGTTTATTCAGCACGATAACAATGCTGGTCAGGTAAGTATAGATAATATTGTATGGACAGGATATACAACCACGGCTTTGCCAGAACCCACCAACTATCCCGAGAATTTTTCAGCAACTCCCTCTCCTTTCAGTATTATTCTCAATTGGGAGGATGCTACCACTGGAGCTCAACTTCCTCAAGCTTACCTCATAAAAGCTTCGACCTCTAATAATATTACAGCGCCTTTGGATGGCATGCCCGTTGCTGATGACATCGACCTGTCCGATGGTAGTGGAGCTAAAAATATAACGCAAGGAGTCGAAACTTTTAGTTTTACAGGCTTAGCTAACAACCAAGTCTATTATTTCAGTATTTACCCATATACCAATTCGGGTTCACTTATAGATTACAAAACCGATGGTACTGCACCCTCTGCTTCGTCTACCACTCCTAATTTATCCCTCATCCATTCTCAGGATTTCAACGATCGCACTTTTGGCGCGTGGACTACTTTTAGCGTTACAGGAGATCAGCAATGGACTATAGATACGATTCATGGAATTGAAAACACTCCTTGTGCCAGAGTAAGTGGATACGCTACTACAAGCAACGAAAATGAAGATTGGCTGATTAGCCCGACATTGAATCTTGCAAATTATACAAGCGAAATCATACAGTTTTACAGTGCAAAAAATTACACAGGCCCCGATATGCAAGTAATGATATCTACCGATTACGCTGGTTCTGGTAATCCAAATCTCGCCTACTGGGAAAATCTCGATGCAACGCTCTCTCCTAGCGGATGGGCTTGGACATTTTCGGGAAACATCGATATTGCCAACTTTGCCTCAGGTAATGTGTATATTGGCTTTAAATATACCAGTACGGCTACGGAAAGTGCAACCTGGGAAGTTGATGATATCAAGGTATGGGGCCATCAGGAAATCGGGATAGAGCAGCCTAAAAATAACCAAACTAGCATTTCACCTAACCCTGCTAGAGAATTTGTAAAAGTATCGGTACAACATCCTTGCGAACTTCTTTTATACTCGCTTACTGGGGAAAAAATCATCCAAACCCATATCACAAAGGGAATTCATCAGATTAGTCTGCAAAATTATCCATCGGGTATTTACATACTTAAGCTTATTCCCGAAGGTTATCCTGCCGAAGTATTTAAACTGATTATCAGATAAAATATCTCATTTCCACACCAGCCGATCTTTTGCACAAGGTCGGCTTTTTTTATTACACGATAAGCTTATTGTAATTCTTCCATTTTTAACTCACCCACGGCGAATTGGGAAATAGTTTACATTTAAAATTAGAGATGTAAAATAGGAAAGTATATGTAGTTATGGTTGTTAGGATTCTCTTTCAGAGGTGGAAGATTTCGAGTGCTGTGTCAAAATCAATAAAGAAATCGGCTTTATGTTTTAAGGCTTGAACGGCCTTATGTTCCTGTTCGAGAACCTTCATGCGGAAATCGTCCAATTCTTCTTTTTCTGATTCACGTTGAACATCGAGGGTTTCTTTATAAGTAAGTTCGATAAAAACCTTCAAATCGGCTTCTTCGAGCTCTATGGCATATAAACCACTAATTATCAATACTTCAATGTTTTTAAAGTCGGTAATTAGTTGATCTACTTGGTCATTCATTAAATCGACAAGCGGCATATTAGATGTATTCCCTTCGACGAAGTCGTGCACATTTTGTTTAACTCTATCCCAATCAATCTCCTGAGGACCAATAGAATCGAGGCCATGCTCTTTTCGCCATTCGGTGCGTAAAGCTGGCGGAATTTTGTAGTAATTGTCCAAATACATGGTTTTTAATTTAATACCCCGTTTTTTTAGTTTTCTTCCAAGTACATGGGCAATTTCTGCTTTCCCAGCCCCCACTTCACCTGAAATGGCAATAATATATTTTTCGGTTCTCTCGGCTAACACCTTTTCGAGAATGGTTTTAGCAGCTTTTTTATGTTTTTTATTAATGATAAGAATATTTTCGTACATTTTTGTTGCAATTTTATAGATAAAATATTTAACAAAACTAATTATATTTCGATTGTTTTAGTAATACCTGGTAATAAAATATATTCCTTACCATTAACTTTTACCTTTACTTCTAAATTGTGAGGGGCACCTACAGTTAAAATCATTTTCTTTTTATACATTTCTGCAAAATACCTAATGCCTCGAAAAGAAAAATTAAAGGATAATTTTTCCCAGTCTTCAGGTAAATGAGGTTGGAAAGACGGAAAATCTTCTCGTAAGCTCAGTCCTGCATAAAGATTCAAGGCCAACCAGATAGTGCCGGCCATTACTCCAGCATGAATTCCTTCGGCTGTAGTCCCGCCTTGTATATCCACATAATCACTCAGCAAAGCCTCACGAAACATTTGCCAAGCCAATTCCTCTTCGCCTACTAAATGAGCCAGTTTAGCATGAACTACGCGGCTGAGCGTACTACCATGCGAGGTTCGATTTAGATAATACCAAAAATTTTTCTTTAAATAATCTTCGGGTAAGACATAACCCATCTCTTGAAGCAACTGATTTACTTCCTCGGGCAAAAGATTATAGAAAATCATTAAAACATCAGCTTGTTTAGCGACCTTGAATTCGTCGGGTGATAAACCTTCGGCTTTCAGTAAGCGGTCCATGCGATAGACATTGCCATACTTGTTTTTAAAATATTCCCAATCGAGTTCCTTGAGTTTAAAATATCCATCAAACTGGGCTATGATTCCTTCTTCATTGATGACGAGCGACAGATTATGGCCTATATCTTCCCATCTTTCCCATTCTTGCTCATTTAAACTAATTTTCTTGGCAACTTCACCAAAACATTCTTCACCTATAATATTTCTGATTTGATATGCTTTTTGGAGAGTCCACACGGTCATCAAGTTGGTATAAGCATTATCATCGAGGCCGCCATGCTCAGCATTGGGATATTTTTCATGAAACTCATCCGGCCCCATAACGCCTCGAATATGGTACTTCCCATCTTTAGCATCTTTTCGGCATAAACCAGTCCAAAACATGCAAATGTCGAAAAAAAGCTCGGCTCCGTAATCTTTCATAAACTGCTGGTCAAGGGTGCAATGATAATATTCCCATATATTATAAGCTATAGCCAGTGAAACATGGCGCTGAAGAGAGCTGTAATCATCGCCCCATATACCAGACACTGGATTCAGATGTACTACTTGAGTTTCTTCTCTACCCGAACTCCCACTCTGCCATGGAAACATGGCCCCTCTATTACCATGTTTACGAGCATATTCTCGTGCAGCAGGTAATCGGCGATAACGATACATCAAAGCACTGCGGCTGATTTCCGGAAAACTTAAATTATAAACCGGAAGTATAAACAATTCATCCCAGAAAATATGTCCACGGTATGCTTCGCCATGCATTCCGCGCGCAGGAATACCGGCGTCAAGCAAGGCATTGTGGGGTGAAGCCGTAACAAACAAATGAAAGAGATTCAATCGAAAAATCTTTTGAGCTAAACGATCTCCTTCAAGTTCAATATCTACTCTGGCCCAAACATTTCGCCATGCCGTCTCCGATAGTTCTCTCAATTCTTCATACGATTTTAAATTTCTACCTTCACTTAAAACTAAATTTAAAGGATCATCATTTGTAAGGCTGTTGCATAGGATAACACGTTTAGTCATTGTAAGTTCTTCATCAGACTTAATGTGAGTAGTAAACATCGAAGAGGCTTTGCCTTTACTAATATGTGACTCCCAATGCCCTTCCTTGTTGGCATTCAAAATATAACTGCAAGCAATCTTTATATTGCTTTGGGAAGTGATAGCCACAACGTAACCAGAATTGCCATTTACTTTTTCTTCCATAGGCAAAATATGTTTCTGGTTCAGAGAACGATAGCGCTCAACGCCATCATTGATTAAGTCGACGTCGAGCCCAGCCTTTATCGTAATTTCATCATCATAATCGACGGCGATTATTTTGTATTGCTGAGCGGCAAAATGTCTGTTGTGCATAGAAACAAACCGTTCTGATACTATTCTACTGGTTTTCCCTTCAAACCTAACTGTCATCTTTTTTTTCAAAATGCCCGAGTGAAAATCTAATTGGCGTTGAATTTCAATAATTTCGGCCTTAATAGGATCGAACCATTCTCCATTTCCAATCTTGAAGGTGATAGGCAACCAATGAATACAATTTACAAAATCTTCATTCTCAACGTCTCTTCCAGCTACTCGCGAAACGAGGCGATTATATACGCCAGCCATATAAGTAGCAGGATAATTATATGCACTGCTGACCACCTCCTCCATCGAGCCACGTGTGGCAAAGTATCCATTCCCGATTGCTAAAAGAGTCTCTCTTTGTTTTTCTTTCTCGGGTACGAGATCATAGTAAATTAGACTATGGTTGTCAACAGGCAAACCATTGACAAACCAATCCATTATTCCATTAATTCCTCCTAATTCACCGATATCTGTAACCACCCTATCAGCCCCATGGATAAGCAACTCGTGATTATTATTTTCACGGGCAACACCCAGAACAAATCCAAAATTGCCATTTTTACCTGCCTCTATGCCAGATACAGCATCCTCAACGACAACGGCTTTATAGGGAGAAACATCTATGTTTTTACATGCAGTAATAAAAATATCCGGTGCAGGTTTGCCTTCCAATCCTAATTCAGCAGAAACATTTCCATCCACCACAGTTTCAAACAGATTAAGAATGCCTGCTCTTTCAAGCACTGCCTTACAATTTTTACTTGAAGATGCTACAGCCGTATGAATTCCATTTTTACGAAGTTCATAAATCAAATCTATAGTAGTTTGATAAACCTTTACACCTTCTTTTTCAAGAACTTCATTAAAAACCTGATTTTTTCTGTTACCGAGTCCACATATTGTTTCCATTTCAGGCGGGTCGGTAGGAACTCCAAATGGCAGTTCAATATTGCGTGATTTGAGAAAAGACTCCACGCCTTGATAACGTGGTTTGCCATCAATATAAGAAAGATAATCGCGATGATGTTCAAACTCCTGAAATTCAATTCCATTTCTTTTACTCCAGCTTAAAAGAAATTCATCGAACATTTTCTTCCATGCGGCGCTATGAACTAATGCCGTTTGGGTAATAACACCATCCAAATCGAATATTACAGCCTTAAAAGGATAATATTTAAGCATAATTTTACCTATTTACTGGCACAAAATTAGGATATTTGCACTACCATCAATAAGTAAACTGTGGTTTTAAATGATAACTGAGCTATGGCCTCCTATGCAAAAAAATCATATATAAAGAAGCTCATTGAGGAAGGTGAGAATCAGCAGTTAGATTTTAAATTTGCGGTAAATGATTCCCGAAAAATTGCCCGTTCGATAGTTGCATTTGCCAATACCGACGGAGGTCGGTTATTGATTGGAGTAAAAGATAATGGAGTTATTGCAGGAATAAACTCAACCGAAGAGCTCCACATGATAGAAACTGCTGCACATATTTTCTCACGCCCACAAATTGACTTTAAAGGCCTCGAATGGAATATAGAAGGAAAAATAATTTTAGAGATTACTATTCAACAAGGACCAAAACGTCCTTATTATGCGCAAGACGAATTTAATCATTGGAATGCATGGATCCGACAGGATGATAGGGACATTAAAGCACCAAAAATATGGATAGAATATTGGAAACGAAAATCTTCGGGTGAGATGACTACTTTATCTTACGGTCCAACTGAAAAGTTTTTCCTGCAAATGCTTGAAAAACAGGGATTAGTAAGTATAGAGAGTTTCAGACGATTGCTGGGTATCAGCACGCACTATGCCAACGAAATGGTTTTGCAATTAATGTTAATGGATATAATTGGGATTAGATTTGAAGATGATAAACCTTTTTTCTACCTTAAAAATGGCCCAAGTTCATTATAAATGTGATTTTAACATCTCTTCAGCTTCACGAATATAGAATTCCAGCTGATTTAAACCTTGCCCGGTAAGAATATATTTATGATCTTTCAAAAAAGCGATGGCCTCTATTACTTCTTCCAAAGGAAATTCAGATGAAGAACTGTGAAATAGTGCTCTATTCAAAAAGGCAATTTTTTCACCTATAATTTCTATCAGCTCTTCCTTGTTTTGGTAATAAGCGTTCATTCATCTATCTATGCGGTTGCAAAAATATAAAACTTCACTTTCATTCAAACGTCAAGGGTCGGGGAGAACCGTTAAAAGGTTTATTGGGTGTAGAGTCCTCTTAGGTATTTTATAATATAGAATTCGTAATTATGTAATTATTTAAGCTATATCTTTGCCTAACTACAACAAAATAACACTTTATGTTGTCATAAAAACATTGAAATAATAAAATGAGGGATTTCTTACTTTTATTAATGGGCTTCTTGATAACGTTAAATGCCTTTTCGCAATCTGATACTGAATTTTGGTTTGCAGGGCCAGAAAATGAATCTGATAATGGAGCGCGCGATAGGCCTCTTTATATTCGAGTAGCCACTTTTACTTCATCCGCCACTATTACTTTAAGTCAGCCGGCACGACCTGAATTTACTCCTATTACGGTTAATGTCCCTGCCAATAGTACTTATACCTTTGATTTGTATAACCCAAACGATTTAACGGAAGTAATCGAAACAAAACCTCAAAATCAAGTTCTTAACTATGGTTTAAAACTTACCAGTACTTCTCCCATCACTGCATATTACGAGCAAAGCAGCTTGAGCAATCCCGACATTTTTACCCTAAAAGGGAGAAATGCTTTGGGAACAAGGTTTATAGTTCCATTTCAAAAAACGTATTACAATAGTCAGAGAAGCGATATAGGAGGGACAAAGTATTCATGGTTTGTTGTTGTAGCCACAGAAGACAACACTCATGTTACTATAAAACCTACCGTAGCTATTGAAGGACATGCAGCCAATATACCATTTACAATCACACTGAATAAGGGCCAAACCTATGCTTGTCGTTCCACTGGCCAAAGTCCTGAAGAGCATGCAGCTGGCACGCTTATAACTTCAGATAAACCCATTGCTGTGACTGTGAATGACGATTCTGTTTGCCAGTGTCAGTCTTGCACGAATATTGGCCCCGATTTGATTGGCGATCAAATTATTTCTTACGATGTATTTGGTAAAGAATACATTGTCGTAAAAGGCTATTTTACCCAATCAGGTTCATCTCAATCCGCAGACCACGTCTATGTTTTTGCCGATTCGGCCAATACAGCCATCTCTATCAATGGAACTTATGTGGCTACAATTAATAATTCAGGTGAATTTTACACTTATAATTTTGGTGATGAAAATGCAATTTATCTCTCTGCATCGAAACCGGTAGAGGTTTTTCATATGTCGGGTTATAATCAGCAACCAGCTGGTGCTGTCATTCCACCGATAGAATGTACGGGTTCTAACGAGATTGTATTTACAAGAAGCAGTGTATCGGGTTCTCAGTTTGGCTTAATTTTATTTACTCGGTCGGGAAATCAAGGATCCTTTTCGGTCAACCCTTCAACTTTTAGCATATCTGCGAGTAATTTTCAGACAGTTCCGGGTACAGCAGATGAATGGGTTTATGCTCGTTTGGGAAATATGTCGGGAGTTATCCCTAACACGGCATATCGAATCTCTAATTCATCAGGATTATTCCATCTTGGAGTATTGTATGGTAATTCTTCTAGTAACTCAAGGTATGGATTTTTTTCAAATTTTGCATCGGTAAATTTAGGCCCAGATAGAACTATTTGCTTTGGTGATAGCACCTATCTGGATGCAGGAGCTGGAAGAGAAAGTTATGAATGGAGTACTGGTGAAACTACTTCTGCTATATGGGTAAAAGATGCGGATACTTTTTGGGTTCATGTGACCGAAAACCTTTGCAATCTATACGATACCATAGTCATTTCGTATTATCCTAACACTCCCGTCAATTTAGGTCCCGATGTGGGAATTTGTGAGGGACAAACTGCTACTTTCAACGCAGGTGCAGGGTATATCAATTATCTCTGGACTCCGGGAAATATTCAAACACAAACCTATACAACAGGAACTGCTGGAACTTATACCGTTACAGTTCAAGATGAGAATGGATGCCATTATTCAGATACCATACAACTTTCGGTTCATCCTTTACCTACTCCAAAACCCATAAAACACAATTGAATATAGAAACTAAACCCTACTGACAAGCTCTATGATACTAACCAGCTTCAAAAAGCTATTTGCTTCACAAATTTTGATCGTATTTCTACTCATTTCCATGAAATTATCAGCCGAAGGAACCAAACAAATTATGCCTACGGCCAGCAGTTATGGTGAATTGCAACTTATGCCTTCGTTCAGCAATTTCGCATGGTTCGATTGCGGTGTGGATGATAGGCTCAACATACATATAAAAACAGTTGGAGAAAAAATCTGTTTTGGCTTTGGTGATCGTATCGATAATTATGGTGGGACCATTTCAGATGTACAATACCGATTACGTAAACCTGATGGTACCATTGCCATGGGACCAGCTAACCTTCCAACTTCTGGTGCAGGTTACATTTCAACTTATAATCAGGCAACCATTGGCCCAAGCAATTTGAGTGGAAACACAGGCGGTTATACCGCTTTGACTCATACGGCTACTATGACAGGAGATTATTATATCGAATTTTCGTACAATTACTCAGGTTGGAGTTCTCCCGATCGATGTCGTTTTAAATACTTCGATATCACAGTCGGAAATTTGGCTAATCAGGAAGTGGATGGAAGAGTATGGTCGAAAGCATGGCAGTTTACCTCGGGGAATCAAAACAACGAATTTACTGGAAGTCTTTTTGTATATGCTGATGATGGCATTGTAACCAAAATCGATTTTAATGGCATTCAACCATATGTCTTCACTGTTTACTGCAACCCTACGGGGATTACCAATACAGGAGTTTTCGAAGAAGACCGCAAATCAAAAAATGGCACTAATTATACGGTAAATGCGCAATACAAGATTTTTCTGAATGATCCAGATATTACTATTTATCCAACCGGAGCATTTGGGTCCATAACTGGTCCCATTACAACAGATAGCCATTGCGATGGCAATCTTGATATTTTCGTTCCCGTAAATAAAGCAGGAAAGGTAGATATTTTTTTCAATATCAATCCTTTGCCTGGGACACAAGCCGAGGATTTGAGTCTTACAGCCAATGTGAATGTTGGCATGAACACTATCACATGGAATGGCTTGAATGGATTAGGTTTACCCGTTCCCAGTGGTACGGATTTTACGATTACAGTTACTTACATTAATGGGTTAACCAATCTGCCTTTGCGTGATCCCGATACACATCCTTATGGTTTCATCGTATCATTGATTCGGCCAGCCGGCTCTTCACCTGCCCTTTTTTGGGATGACTCGGAAGTTGGAGGTTCGGTTAATCTTGATGGCTGCACTTTGGCTACGGGTTGCCATTCATTTTCTCTTCAAGTAGGAAATAATAATTATATCAACACATGGTGGTATGCTTCGAGTACCACTGGCGATCCTGTTACCGTAAATTATCGACGCTCGTATGCAGGAACTATTGAAACCAGTATCTGTGAAGGCGATTCAATTTTAATTAATGGGTATTGGGTAAATACTGCAGGAACATATATCAATAACCTCACAAATCAACAAGGATGTGATAGTATAGTAACTACTGTTTTAACTTTAAGACCAACACCAATTGTAAATTTAGGCCCCGATACTACTGTTTGCAACGGCCTTCCTGTCCAATTTACTGCTCCTTCGGGCAACGGCTATCAATACCAATGGAGCAATGGCGCTACTACTCAATCCATCATCGTTACTCAATCAGGAACTTATACCGTAAACGTAACCAACCCCGCAGGATGCACTGGAGTTGGATCGGTAAATTATCTTAGTTTCCCTAAACCCACACCTCGACTTATTTACCATAACTAATATTTATTTTGGCTTAAGTTAATTATCTATACACTCCCTCGAGGCATTATTAATATAACAAAGCACCAAACTCAATGTAATTTATTAAGATGGATAAACAAATAATTGTAATGTATATCAACTTTTATGTATGTTTGTAATGAGAAAAACATGAACTCCCTCATTTTCTTTCATATGTATCTCTTTAAATAATTTCACTTAAAGTATGAATTTATTAGGAAGAATCGTCATTTCGAAATCCTTACTTATTCTTTTAGCAAGTTTCAGTATCTTGAGTGTCTTGGCCAAGGCAGAAGGAACAAGAGAATTGCAACCCGAAGCCACCTATAATCCACGACTTCGACTAAGTTACTCCTTACCAGTTACTAGCGATGACGGAGGCCCTTTTGCAACACCTGTGGCTCCTCCCGAATACCGGCTTTGGGTAACCATAGGGAATGCGACTGAAATAGTTTATTTCGGCTTTAAACCCGAAAGCAATAACGTTTTTTTTGTAATAAAAGATTCGGTTGGAACAGTAGTTTATCCTGCGTCGGGAACACCTATGCCTCTGCCTACCTCCGGGAATGGATATATAGTGGATTATAATCAGGCCGTGAATGGGCCAAAACCATTAAATCCAGCAGGATACGAACCATTGACATTTACACCACCTTATGCAGGCAATTTTTATTTTGAGTTTTCATGGAATTCGGCCAGTGGACAAAGATATATTACCTATTGGGACATCACCGTAGTGGCTCCTGGTAATATCGAAAAAAGAGGGAGAGTATGGTCGAAGAATTGGCAGCTCCAAATGGGAAACAACAATCATCCATTTACAGGAGTAATGTATCCCTATACAAATGACCAAATTACTACCTCTATACACTTTAATGGAATGGCCCCAGCGCGTTTTACAGTCGCATGTAACCCAACGGGAGTATCCAATACGGGTAATTTTATCATTGACCGAAAATCAGTAGCTGGAAATTATACTTATCCAGAATACAAAATATTCGTTAATGATCCAGACTCTAATCTTTTCCCAACAGGAATCTTGGGTGGCGTAGATTCGGTTAAAACATCCAATCACTGCGATGGACATCTAAATATAACGCTGTTTGTTAATAAACCTGGAGTTGCAGATATTATTTTGCAAATTAATCCCGAACCTGGTGTACAACCCGAAGACATTAATCTTTCCGACTCGGTTTATAGTGGAGATTCAACTACTATAGTTTGGAACGGATTAAATGGATTAGGCGATTCTGTGCCAAGTGGAACTACAATCGGAATTGAAATTACTTATGTCAATGGGTTGACTCATTTGCCTTTATATGACGTAGAGTATAGCGCTTCGACTTGGAAGGGATTTATAGTAGACTTAATACGACCTCAAGGCAATAAACCCAAAGTATTTTGGGATGATAGCAATTTGGGTGGTTCAGTAAATCTTAGCGGATGTATTGACCCTTCGGGTTGCCATTCATGGGGTTACGCACTTGGAGATGAGAATACCATCAATACATGGTGGTTTGCGGTTAGTACTTCACTTATACCTATAGAATTACTTTACAAGCGCTCCGAACAATATGAGCATGTTCATACAATTTGTGATGGCGACAGCATATTAATTGCAGGAACTTATTATAAAATCGCTGGAATATATTATGATAGCTCTACGAATACTTTAGGATGTGATAGCGTTCATGTTCATCATCTTGCCGTCAATCCTTCACCAGTAGTAGATCTTGGCCCGGATGTGGTGATATGCCAAGGAGAATCGCATACCTTTGATGCCGGCTTTAACCCTGATTATACTTATTTGTGGAATACCGGAGAAACCTCTCATCAGATTACCGTATCAACTACTGGTTATTACAGCGTTTCTGTAACCAATCGCGAACAGTGTACACGTGCCGATGAAGTTTATCTTTATGTTAGTCCTTTGCCTGGGCCACTCCAAATAAAGCATAACTAACCATATCAATGATCTTTTTCAGTGAAAAATATTATCCCCCTGCTCATTTTGTACCCATCATTCAGTAAATAACGAAGCCATATCTAATATTTAGTCCTTCGTATCAAATACAACGATGTAGCATTAACCTAAGCACTTATTGTCTTTCTTAACGAAATGGCTAAAGAGAAAATATTTTATAGCTTTGCCACTGTCGATGCCTAACTTTTAACCACTATCGAATGTTAAATCCTTTTTTAAACTTTAAAAAAATCTACTCTTTCGCATTTTTCTTTTTTCCTATAATTTTTTGGACATATAGACTGCAAGCTCAGAATAATTTGTGCGAAAATTCACTGGTCTTTTGCAGTACTGATATTATTACTTATGCAGCAGGTGTAAATGCAGGCACGGCACAGACTGGGGCATCTTATGACTGTTTAGCTACTCAACCAAATCCAGCTTGGTTTTATATGCAAATGCAAAACAATGGGGATGTTACTATAAAAATAGACAGCAACCCTCCTCGAGATATAGATTTCTGTCTTTGGGGACCTTTTGATCATCCAACCACTCCATGTGTGGCAGGTTTAACCCAAGATAAAGTTGAAGATTGTAGCTATGCGCCATTAACTAACCCTGAATATGCAGATATTACAGATGGAATTACTGGTGAATTTTATATTCTGCTTTTGACAAATTACTCTAATCAACCCACAGAAGTAACCTTTCAACAAACTGGTGGCAATGGTATGCTCAATTGCGAAATTGTGTTCGATTGTTCCATAGTTGCTATTAGTGCTGTTCCGTCTGAATGTAATCCTTCTTCCAACACATTTAGTGTTAGCGGGCAGATAATTTTTACTAACCCGCCCTCTACTGGAACTTTAACAATTTCCGATAATAGTGGAATGAATCAAAGTTTCTCTGCTCCTTTTGTTTCTCCTCAAGCTTACACCTTAAATAACATTCCTTGTGATGGGACTATCCATACTTTGAATGTTAGTTTTTCAGATAATACTACTTGCAGCAACACAACAACATACAACGCCCCTGAAGCCCTATGCCCTATAGCAAAACTCAAAGGTGGTGGCCAAGCCTGTCAAGGCGACTCAATTCCTTTACTTATAGAATTAATAGGTGAACCCCCTTTTACTTTTGCTTATGCTATCGATAATATAACTCAACCAGCCATTACGGATTATTATGGCCCTTCCCCATACATTCTGCAAGCCTTTTCCTCAGGAATTTATACCATGGTTTCTGTCTCTAATAATTTTTGCTCCGGAAATGTTAGTGGTTCAGCAAGTGTATTGTTCCATCCTCTCCCTACAATTGATTTAGGTGCAGATACTGGTTTTTGTTCTACCTATTCTATTTCAATCGATGCAGGTTCGGGTTTTAAATCCTATCTATGGAATACAGGCGCTACTTCACAATTCATTAATGTTACTCAAGGTGGATTGTATCAAGTAACAGTGACCGATTGGAACAATTGCTCCAACTCAGATTCTATCCAAGTAGTAGAACATCCTCTTCCGTCTCCCCTTCAGATTAAGCATAACTAAGTCTTTTATCAATCAATATTGCAATAATCACCTGGTTACTAATGCAATATCTATTTTCTTCCCTTCCCAAATGTAATAAACAATTGCTAAGCATTAAAGCTTGTTGTGCCTCAATCACTTGAATTAGAAACAAACTTTAAAATCAATCTCCATTCGTTTTAAATCAACATTCGCCATAAATATTGTTGAAGAAATCAATACAATAAATTCAACTCAGTGCTGATGTCATAGAAATATCCATTTAATTTTTACTCGTAATTTTGGGACGAAACATTTACGAAGAACTTAACAAGTTTATAACTCCAATTTTGCTGCACATGACTCCCTTCTTTCCAAAAAATTTAAAACTGTCCTTTATCGCTTTAAATATACTAATTTTTCTTTGCTCAACTGAAGGTTTTGGTCAAATTTTACAGAAAAAAAATAGGCCAGTTATAGAAGATAAAAATCTTAAAACAGCAGCAGAAAGTAACAACATTTTAACAGACGAAATAAAAACGGGCTGCCAGCAAATCATAGCAGTGTTCGATACATTAGAGTGTATCCCTGTTCCTCAAGATACTGGGTTTTTCTTTTATTTAAGGGTATGTCTGGGTGACAGTGTATTCTTCAAAATAAAGGGAATTTATCCCGAAAATGATAGTCTTTATCATCAGAGTGATAGCCTTTCCACCTTTACATGGAATTTTGGAGATGGAACTAAGCTTATAACCGACACTCCCAGTATATGGCACACGTACGATACAGCCAAGGGATTCGAAATGAGTGTTTATATCACTGACACAAATAATTGCATTAGTTTGCCCTTGGTAGGAAGAATTACAGTAACTTCCAATCCAATTAATAAGGTAAATCCGATGCCAAAAATTTGTTTATACGATACGGTTACCCTTCAGGCCTCCACGTTTACCACTTATTCTTCATACAGCTATAGCCAAATTACGAGCCAAAAATTCGATAGCTTAATGTTTATCCCTGATGGACCCAACTGCGATCCTACTAATCCTTGCTATAATACGGATGTATTTTTTACCTCCTTTTTACCTAATCAAACCATAACAAACGCCAATGATATTCTATCCATTTGTGTATTCATGGAACATTCATACGTAGGTGACTTGAATTTTCGGATCGTTTGTCCCAATGGACAAAGTGATACCTTAAAAGAATATATTCATTGGGGAGGTGCTGATATGGGAATCCCGGGTTATCCCGATGAAGGATGTAATCCGGTTAATAACCCAGCAGGAACTCCATGGAGTTACTGCTGGAGCGAAATTTATCCAAATATTGGTACCATCAATGCCAATGCAGGCAAACCAAGGTTAGACTCCACTGACCGGACAAATAATATTAACTATTACTTAGCGGACGAACCATTCTCAAATCTCGTAGGATGCCCTCTCAACGGGAAATGGACGATTGAAATCTGCGACAAATGGGCTATCGACAATGGCTATATTTTCGAATGGACTTTGAACCTTTCCCCCGAACTATTACCTCAAGCTTGGGGTTATACTGCCGAAATCGATAGCACATGGGTAGAGGGACCTTTTATAATAGACACCATTTTAGCAGGTTACCTCATCTCGCCTTCCGATACCGGTTTTTTCCCCTATACTGTATATATAGCCGATAACTTTGGATGTACCTGGGATACTACAGTTTTTTTGAGAGTTCTGCCATTACCTGAAGTAAATTTAGGCAATGATACGGCCTTTTGTGCAGGGAATTCGATCGTTTTAGATGCCGGTGCAGGTATGAAGAATTATCTTTGGAATACTGGCAGTACAAACAGATATATTACTGTAAGTCAAGGAGGTATATATTCTGTTACCGTAACGGCCTCTAATAATTGCAAATCTTCCGATAGCATAGAAATTATTGTTCACCCCTTACCTCCCCCAAAATTGATTCGTCATCAATAACTATCCTTAATCGTAATTATGCATTGTATCTTATTTTTTTACAATAAGCTGAAAACTTAATTAAAAACCAAGTAATTAGATTTGTTAGTTCAATTAATTGAATCATTTCTTTTCCATAGTATTGAATAAATTTTAGTTCTTTAAAAAAGGTTCACATTGTTTTACAAGATTTTTTAGAATTTAGCACAACCATTTGAATACAGTAATTGTCTTTTTGAGGATGAACATATTGTACGAAGTAAAAAGAAAAATTGCTTCATATTTAGTAATAACCTTCTGTATATCAATTTTTGAACTATTAACGATGAAGGCTTATGCACAGCAAGATACCGTTTTCTGGTTCACTGCTCCTGATGTAGCTGCCGAGCATGGTGATTCGCCCATTTTTATCAGAATTTCAACTATAGATGAAGCAGCAAACATCAATTTATCAGAACCAGCAAACTCTTCTTTTTCTCCTATTAACTTAAATATTCCAGCCAATACCACTCAAAGCATTAATCTTACTCCTTTTAAAAACATCATCGAAAACCAGCCAGCTAATACAATATTGAATTATGGCCTAAAATTAATTTCTTCTCAAAAGGTTACTGCTTATTATGAGGTGGCCAGTGATGTGAACCCCGATATATTCCCTCTGAAAGGGAAAAATGGTTTAGGACTGGAATTCTTCATTCCATCGCAATTTCATTACCCTAATCAACATGGAAACGAGACATTTGAGATTATTGCCACAGAAAACAATACAATGATTACCATCACGGTTACCGATGATGTAGTTGGCCATAGCAAAAATTCTTCTTGGTCGATAACTCTCCAGCGGGGTCAAACCTATTCAGTCCGATGTTTGGGCACAGGAATAAACAATACTCTTGCAGGTTCATACATCGTAGCAAATAAACCTATAGCTGTTACGGTAATGGATGATAGTCTTAGACCTTTGATCACAACAGGTGGGTACGACCTTGTTGGAGACCAGATTCAACCCATTAATTTGCTTGGGATAGAATACATCGTTGTAAAAGGATTTGCTTATAGTGGCTCCCAAAATTTCGAAAAATTTTATATATTGGCTACACAGCCGAATACTCAAATCTTTATCAATGGTTCATCTACTCCTTCAGCAACCATCAATGCTGGAGAAACATATTTTCAAGTTATGGATCTCGATGCTTATTATATTTTAACCGATAAACCGGTTTATGTTTACCACATATCGGGTCATTATGATGAGTTGGGAAGTGCGGTTATTCCACAGATCACTTGTACAGGTTCGCAACAAGTCGGTTTCAATCGTACAAGTAATTTAGATTTTGCATTAATGATTCTTACTAAAAATGAATTCAAATCGGGCTTCTTAGTAAATGGGAATAATGGGATCATTACAGCCAGTGATTTTTCAGCCGTTCCAGGTACAGGTGACATTTGGGTTTATGCTCGTAAAGTATTGAATAGTACTTCTCTTTTACCTACAGGTTCTAATATTATAGAAAATACGTTAGGACCTTTTCATTTAGGTATCCTCAACAAACTTGGAGGAAGTTCGGAGTATGGTTTTTTCAGTGATTACAGCAGTCTATATTTAGGACCCGACATTAGCTTTTGCCCTGGCACAACGGTTACACTCGATGCCGGAGAAGGAATGACGAGCTATTTGTGGAATACGGGTGATACCACACAAACCATCATTGTAAATGAACCCGGAGAATATTATGTAACTGTTACCGACGAATTATGTACTTTAAGCGATACAATTGAACTTACTTATTATCCCGTAACTCCAGTGAATATTGGGAATGATACTTCTATTTGCCAAGGGCAGCAAATTACCTTCGATGCAGGTGCAATTTATCGTTCTTATTTATGGTACAATGGAAGTACAAGCCAAACTATCACAACGAGTACCGGTGGTTTGATCTGGGTTCAAGTTATTGACGAAAATAATTGTCAATTATCTGATTCATTACAACTTACAATAAATCCTTTGCCTCCTTATAGAACGATTTATCACGATTAAATCAAATTATATTAAATTTTCTACAACCCAATTACAAAAAGTGAAAACAGATGATAGAATCTTTACTAAATATATATAAATTTGTTGTCAATATTTTCAAGCCTATTATACTTTTAACCCATATACCACATTTCAGAACACTTAATTAAATTCAAGATATTTATCAAATTCATTACAATTACATGAAAAGCAGGTTTTTACGAATTTTTATATTACTCTTTGTAGGGTTGATACCCTTTTCATGGGTTAAGGCTCAGAATTCGACAATTCAGCCTGACTCGGTGTGTACGGGAAGCACAGAATTTTATAGAGTAGATAGCACGGATGGCTCTTATTTTTTATGGGGAACAAAATACGCTAGTGGTACAATCACCTACCTTTATAATGATTCTTCAGCACATATCCAAGTAACGTGGGGAAATACTGTCGGTATAGATACTCTTTGGGTAATTGAAACGAACGAGTATGGATGCCCTGGTGATACAAATAAACTTGGAGTGGTCCGATTTTCTAATCCTGAAGCCACTATACCTATAAGTACCCTTTCGGTGTGCGAAGGAACTACCCTAAACCTCACGGTAAATGTTTCGGGGTTAAGTCCTTATTCTTTTCAATGGTATCAAAATGGAGTTATATTACCCACTCAAACTAATCAAAACCTAATTATCAATAATGTAGATGCTACTCATGCCGGATCATATACCTGCGTAGTTTCAAATTCTTGCGGAAATACTACCAGCAACGCCTGCAATGTTACCATCCTTTTCAATCCTGTAATAACCTTACTATCTTCACCCGTTAGTACCTGTTTAGGCGAGAATATTACCATCCATGTCAGCACCACTGGCAGTCAACCACTTTCATTTCAATGGTACCATGGAGCTACACCATTGGTCAATAACCCTCCACATATTACTGGTGCAACAGATTCCATTCTAACCATCACCGGGATGACTTATTCCGATACGGGTTATTACCATTGCATCATTTCCAATACCTGCGCAATGGCAATCACTGATTCAGTCCTCGTCAATATCAATATTGCTCCTGTTATTACACAACAGCCCGATAGTCTTAGCATCTGCAACAACCAGAATGCTCAATTTACAGTTTCAGCATCAGGTGATTCATTGTATTATCAATGGCAGAAAAATGGAGTAGATATTGTAGGAGCCACTAATGATACTCTTTCATTTACTCCAGCTACTTATTTAGATACAGCAAATTACCAATGTATTGTATATAATACTTGTGGAAGTGAGATTTCTTTAATTGCAAATCTCAATATGAACATTCCTCCTCAAATTGTCAATAACCCGGATAGCGTTTCTATTTGCGATGGTCAAAATACGTTTTTTACAGTCATTGCCACGGGGGATTCTCTTCATTATCAATGGCAGAAAAATGGGGTGAACATAGCTGGCGCAACGAATTCCACACTCAATTTCATACCTGCACATTATTCCGATACGGGAAACTATGTATGCGTTATCAGTAATAACTGTGGAACAGATACTTCGGCCAATGCTCATCTCAACATGAACATTCCTCCAGCCATCGTTACTCAACCTCACAATCTCTCGAAATGCCTGGGACAAGATGCAACATTTAGTGTAATAGCTTCAGGCGATTCGTTGAACTATCAATGGCTGAAAAATGGAAATCTCATCCCTGGTGCTTCTCAATCAACATTAATCTTGAATAATATTCAGTATTCCGATACAGCCAGCTATGTGTGCCATATTTGGAATAATTGCGGAGAAATATATTCAAATGCCGGTGTATTAAATATCAACATCTTACCTGTTATCACCGTTCAGCCCAACAAAACATCTTCATGCTTGGGAGATTCTGTAACACTTTATGTGGTTGCTACGGGAGATTCATTGAAATATCAATGGCGTTTGAACGGAATCGATATCTCAGGTGCTATCCAATCATCCATAACTATCAATCCTGTAACTTTGGCTAATACGGGTGATTATACCTGTTGGGTCTATAATAATTGTGGAGGAGTTTTATCCAATGTAGCTACTCTAAGTGTTAATCTCGTGCCCCATATCGTAGTTCAACCCCAAAAGATTTCATCTTGTCCTGGGTATAGTGCCACATTCTCGGTTACTGCCACGGGAGATTCACTTGAATATCAATGGATGAGAAACGGCGTGATTTTGCCAGGAGAAACAAATGATAGCCTTACGATTAATCCTGTAACCTATAATGATACTGCAAGTTATACCTGTTTGGTCAGCAATACCTGTGGTTCTGAATTATCGACACCAGCTAAGCTTACTATTAATATTCCGCCTGTTATTACAGTTCAACCTCATAATATTTCTACCTGCATAGGGAGCAGTATTACACTAAATATTTCGGCTACGGGAGATTCTCTTTATTATCAATGGAAATTCAATGGAATAGATATCCCTGGCGCAATCCAATCTTCATTAACTATCAATCCTGTACAATATAGCGATACTGGCTATTATTCCTGTGATGTGTATAATACTTGTGGTTCAGTTACAAGCCAACAGGCCCATGTTACCATTAATATCGCTCCTGTCATCGTTCAACAACCCGTTAAGATATCTACTTGTCCTGGCGAAAATGTGAGCTTCAATGTTATAGCCACTGGAGATTCACTCTATTACCAATGGAAAAAGAATGGGTTCGATATTCCAGGTGCTACACAAAACACACTCATTTTTAATCCAGTAAGTTATGCTGATACCGCTAATTACACCTGTCAGATATACAATACCTGCGGTAATATACTTTCTGAAACAGTATACCTTAACATTAATATTGCTCCTGTAATTCAACAGCAACCTCAAAGCCTACTTTCATGCGTTGGCGATATGGATTATTTCCATATCAATGTTACTGGAGATTCCTTGAACTATCAATGGAGATTCGAAGGAAGTAATATTATAGGTGCCAACAGCGAGAATTATATCATTAACCCCGTAACCCTCGCTGATATTGGAGTTTATGATGTTATAGTATGGAACAACTGCGGCACTGTTATAAGCGATACGGCCCACCTTTATGCCAATATCGATCCTGCGATAATTGTTAATCCTGAAGATATTTCATCTTGTCTTGGCCAAACGGAATCTTTCATCGTTGGAATTATAGCAGCTGGCTCAGCTCTGCCCAATTTCCAGTGGTACAAGGATGGATTAGTCTTAACTGGGGAAAATGATAGCGTTCTAACCATCAGCAATATTACCCTTGCTAAAACAGGAGCTTACTTTTGTGAGTTATCGAACAACTGCGATACTGTTTATACAGATATCGTTTATTTAACAGTCAATATAGCCCCTCAAATCGTTCAACAACCTAACAGTATTTCCACTTGTATAGGGAATACCGAGCAGTTTATAGTAGTGGCAAGTGGTGATAGTTTATATTATCAATGGTTTAAAGATGGAAATCCTCTTCCTGGAGCCACTGACAGTATTCTTCAATTCAATCCTGTTCAAGCCAGCCATATTGGGATTTACTATTGTCATATTTGGAATACCTGTGGAAGTATAAATTCTCAACCTGTTTCACTTTATATGAATATCCCTCCAGCTATTACCTTACAACCTATCAATCAAAAGGCTTGTTCTGGAGAAAACGTAATTTTACAAGTTGCTGCAACCGGTGATTATATTAATTATCAATGGTTTAAAGATGGGGATCCTATACTTGGAGCAACTTCCAGTACCTTGCAGTTCAATCCGATTGATTATTCTGCCAGGGGGCAATACCAATGTAGAATTCAAAACAACTGCGGAACAGTTTGGAGCAATACGGTATGGGTTTGGGTAAATACTGCTCCCATCATTACACAACAACCACAAGGTATATCTACCTGTGAAGGCGAAAATTATACTTTGAGTGTTACTGCCCTTGGCGATTCAATTTCTTATCAGTGGCAATTAGAAGGCATTGACATCCCAGGTGCTACTTCCAATACTTATACGATTTATAATATTCAATACAGCCAGACAGGCAATTATACGTGCTATATGAGCACACGCTGTGGAAATACTATGACCCAACAAGCAAAAGTTACGGTTAATCGTGTTCCTGTTATTACTCAACAGCCTTCTAATATCAGTTCATGCGAAGGTGACTTTGTTTCTATTAATTTTGGTGTTACGGGCGATTCTCTTCAGTACCAATGGTATAAGAATGGGAATCCCATGGTTGGGGCAACAAATGCTTCATTAGAGTTTCCAGCTATAAACGTGGATGATAGAGGTATTTACCGTTGTCACATTTTTAATAATTGTGGTGAAGCATGGACAATAAGTGTCAATGTATGGGTAAATATATTACCAGGAGTTGTAGTTCAACCTAATAGCCAAACTCGATGCGAAAACGATTCGGTTAGTTTCAGAATTACCCCTATTGGTGATAGTATTTCCTTACAATGGTATCATAATAACCAACCTATACTAGGAGCAACGGATAGTATTTATCAAATCCCAGTAGTAGCTCTTGCTGATGCTGGAACTTACTTCTGTCGGGTAACCAGTGCCAGTTGTGGATTTTATGATAGCGACATCGTTACTTTAGATGTTGTTCAAAAATTTTCTATCCATTCTTTAACTACTAACATCAGTTGCAACGGAGCTAGCGATGGAGCTATCGACTTGACGCTTGTCAATGCAACTCAACCAGTTCAATATCAATGGTCGAATGGAGCAACCTCGGAAGACCTCACTGGATTAGCTCCTGGTTTTTACAGCGTTTATATTATTGATTATAATAATTGTCGTGAAAAAAAGACCATAGAAATAGACGAACCAGACCCATTGGCATTCGTTCATGATACGACGATCTTCAGCAATGTATTACGTCAGGGTGGGCCTGGCAACGATATGATTATGGCCATCAAAACTGATAAGCTTGGAAATACTTATGTTACCGGCAAATTCCAAGGGACTGCAAATTTCCAAACCCAAACCCTCACCAGTTTTGGTCTCGACGATATTTTCCTTGCCAAATATAATGCAGCTGGTAATTTGAGCTGGATTCGTCAGGCAGGTGGCTCATTGCAGGATCAAGGCCATGATCTGGCACTCGATTCTCTCGGGAACATCTATCTTACAGGTTCGTTTCAGGTAATGGCTTTCTTTGGGTCAACTCAAATCTTAGCCAATGGAAACAAAGATATATTCTTGGCTAAATATGATAATAATGGAAACTTATTGTGGGTTAAAAACTTTGGTGGATTTTTCGACGATGCGGGGAATTCTATTGTAACAACAGAAGGAGGGTATAGCTGGCTTGCAGGGTCTATGCAAGGAATAGCAACTTTTCAGGATTCCACCATCATTAGCTATGGAGGTGACGATGCTTTCTTAGCGCGATTCAATCCTAATGGCGAATTACAATGGGTTAAACACGCTGGAGGAACCTCGGAAGATTTTGCTTATGCAGTTACGATAGATATTGCCGAAGACGCTATCATTACTGGAAGATTCCAAAGCACTGCTCAATTTGGTTCTACATCTCTCATTTCATCGGGCAATAACGACATTTTCCTTGCAAAATATGACCCCATTGGCAATCTAAAATGGGTACGTAAAGCGGGTGGAACTGGAAATGACCTCTCCCGCGCAGTGAAAACAGATTATTCACAAAATATTTACCTTGGCGGAAGCATAGAAGGGAATGCCAATTTTGGAACCTTAAATGCTACTTCACAGGGTCTGAAAGATGCATTTGTAGCAAAATATAGCAAAGATGGATATCCACAATGGATTAGGACAATTGGGGGTACGGGAATAGATAATTCCAAGGATCTAGATGTGGATGCCTTGGGCAATACTTATATTGCTGGTACCTTCCGCAACAATATTACATTAGGCAGAAAAACACTGACGAGTATTGGCAGTAGTGATATTTACGTTGCCAAATACAACACGAGTGGTTATCTGGTTTGGTCTCAGCAGGCCGGAGGTATAGGTGCCGATTCGGCTATGGCTATCGCGCTTCACTATGACAAGAACCTTGCCTTAGGAGGATCATTTAGCAATGAAGCTGCTTTTGGAGGATTTTCACTTATTAGTCAAGGTGGAGATGATGCCTTCTTAACTCGCCTAAACCAGGTTGCCGTACCTACTCCGCCTGAGATAGAGAATGCACTGTGCTTTAATGGAAATGAAGGCAGTATCAACCTGACCGTCGGTGGTGGAACCCTGCCTTACGAATTCTTCTGGTCAACAGGAGCTACTACCGAAGACCTTACCAATATTCCTGCAGGTACGTATTGGGTATTTATAAATGATGCCAACAACTGTGAATTGGACGAGCAATTTATAATCGAAAGTCAATATCCCTTCCCCAATCCACCTATTTCTGCTTTAGTGAATAGAGATTATTTCTGTACAAACGATCCAGGAAATATTGTTCTTTCTGCTGACGGTGGTTTTGGCGATGTGTTGAATTGGTATTCTGATAGTTGTGGAGGTGTACCGATTGGCTCAGGTTCGCCATTGACCATACCAAGCCCAACCGTCACGACCACTTACTATGCTCGTTGGGAAAATGCCTGTGGTGCTTCACTTTGCGCCAGTGTCGAAGTACATGTAATTGATCTTCCCTTGCCACCGTCCTCAGTTAGTGTGAATCAAAACCCAATTTGTGAAGGAACGGAATACATCACCCTAACGGCTACAGGTGGTCTGGGAGAAATTTTGAAATGGTATAGTGATTCATGCGGAGGCATTGAAGTAGGAACAGGTACTCCGCTTACTATACCTGCTCCAACTTCCGCCACTACTTATTATGCTCGCTGGGAATCTATCTGTGGTTCTAGCGAATGCGATTCTATCACCATTGATGTTACACCTTTACCACAACCCGTTACTCAAATTACAGCCAGCACTGATACAATATGTGTTAATAATACTAATCCTATAACCTTAACTGCAACAGGCGGCTCGGGCGATGTATTGAACTGGACAATCAATACTTGTAACGGAACAGTTATAGGAACGGGTTATTCCATATTAATTGATCCTCCTTCGGTTACAACTACCTATTATGCCTATTGGGAAAATTCATGCGGGACATCTGCTTGTGCATCAATTACAATTTACGTAATTCCTAATCCTGTTGCTCCTACCCAGATTACTGTGAGCAATAATTTCTTCTGCTTTGGAACTGTGCCCAATATTACTCTTACCGCTATAGGAGGAGATGGAGAAGAAGTAAGATGGTTTACGGGATATTGTGGGAGTACAAATATCATAGGAACAGGAACTTCTGTTACTATTCCTTCACCTACAGAAACAACCGTTTACTATGCACGTTGGGAAAATGCATGTGGAGTTTCTGCATGTGCATTTACAACGGTAACAGTTTATCCAGAACCCGTTGTATTCTTCACAGGACTGGAACCAAATTACTGCATCAACAGCAGCAATGCATTACTAACTGGCAACCATGCTCCTGATGGTTATTTCAGCGGGCCTGGAGTTATCAATAATGGGGATGGAACTGCGTGGTTCAGTCCGTCAATTGCTGGTACGGGAGGCCCTTACACGATTACCTATACTTATACTTCCCCACAGGGATGTTCAAAAAGCTCCTCACAAACTACTATAGTACGTGCTCTTCCTTTAGTAAATTTTGTAGGCTTGTCCAATTCATACTGTGTAAATGCTGCACCTGCTCTATTAACTGGGAATATGGCTCCGCAAGGCACATTTAGTGGACCTGGAATTACTAATTTAGGTAATGGTACGGCTATGTTCGATCCTGCCGTAGCTGGTGTCGGAGGCCCTTATCAAATTATTTATACTTATAGTGATAATTGGGGATGTGAAAATTCAGAAACCAAATCGGTTATTGTTTATGCTCTCCCTGTAGTGGATTTCAGCGGTTTGGCTCCACAATATTGTGTAAATGGTAATCCTGCAACCTTAACGGGTAACCACGCTCCAGATGGTTTCTTCAGTGGTATAGGGATTACAAATATTGGACTTGGCCAAGCTATTTTCGATCCGGCTGCAGCAGGGGTTGGAGGACCATACACAATTACATATACATATACCGATCCGTATGGATGCTCTAACACAAAGAGTAAAACAGTAACCGTAAATGCGCTACCTACGGCTTCGTTTACTGGACTTAATGTAGATTACTGTTTAAATGATCCACAGGATACCCTTATAGGCAGTATGCTTCCTTTTGGAACTTTTACGGGGCCAGGTATAACTGACAATAACAATGGAACTGCATTCTTTAAACCTTCGGTAGCAGGCGCAGGCGGACCATATACCATTACCTATTCTTACACCGATCCTAATGGATGTTCTGCTTCTCAATCGCAAACCACTATTGTTTATCCCTTACCCCAAGTAAGTTTTACTGGGCTCAATCCAATGTATTGCGTCAATGCCAATCCTGTTCTTTTAACAGGTAATCATGCCCCATTTGGTGAGTTCAGCGGGCCAGGAATTACCGATCATTTTAATGGCACGGCAACCTTCGACCCCTCTGCTGCCGGTGTTGGCACTCACCAAATCACCTATACTTACACCAACACGAATGGATGCATTAATAGCCAGACGAAAACAGTAGTTATCAATGCATTGCCTAATATCAGCTTTACAGGGCTCGAAGAAATTTATTGCATCAACGATCCATTCGATATTCTGACGGGCAGCCAGGCTCCTTTTGGAACCTTCACAGGACCCGGCATTCTAGACCTCGGCAATGGTAAAGCCAGATTCTATCCAGATCAGGCAGGCATAGGAGGACCTTATCCTATTACTTATACTTACATCGATAATAATGCTTGCAGTGGAACTTATACCGATTCTACTTCTGTGATCGATATACCTCAATTAAGTGTAAGCGGTCTCGAGCCTTCTTATTGCATAGACGCAACACCCGATACCATTGTGGGTAATTTCGAACCTATGGGCTCTTTCTCTGGCCCAGGCATTATCGATCTTAATATTGGGAAAGCCATCTTTGATCCCTCTCTTGCTGGAGTTGGAGGACCTTATACAATAACTTATTCCTACACCGATCCTAATGGATGTTTTAATGAAATATCTATCGAAGTAACCGTTCATCCTTTGCCAGAAGTCACTTTTAATACACTCGAATCAGGTTACTGCATTAACGCTAACCCTGTAATTTTGGTGGGCAATCATAAACCTTATGGAGCCTTTAGCGGAACAGGAGTCACAGATTATGGTAATGGAACGGGCTTATTTACTCCCTCAACTGCTGGAGTTGGAGGCCCTTACGATATTACTTATGAATATACCGATCCAAACGGATGCTATGCTTCTCAAACACAATCCACTTATGTTTATCCCTTGCCTACCACTCCCGATAGTTTGCATGCCTCGGCCAATAACTTCTGTACAGGTACTGTACCCAATATTACCTTGAGCGTTATTGGAGGTTCGGGAGACATAGTCAGATGGTTTTCAGCGGCTTGTGGAGGAACTGAAATTGGAACAGGAACCTCTATCGTTATCCCTTCACCTGCCGATACTACTCTATACTTCGCACGTTGGGAGAATCAATGTGGAGTGAGCGAATGCGATTCTATCCAAATAAACATTATTCATTATCCTGTTGAACCTGACTTGGTTTTTGCAAGTGAAAACAATTTCTGTTCAACCTCAATAGATTCGTTGACACTGACAGCTGTCGGAGGCCTTGGTCAAGTATTCCACTGGTATGCCGATAGCTGTGGACTAAATCTTATAGGAAGTGGCAGTCCACTCACCATTGCTGCTCCATTAGCTACAACTACCTATTTTGGAAGATGGGAAACTGCTTGCGGACCTTCGAACTGTAAAGAAGTTACGGTTACTGTTGATCCTCTCCCCGTCATCATGGATTCGATTACTGCCAATCATAATAACTTCTGCCAGGGAGCTTATACGAATCTGACATTAACAGCATGGGGAGGACAGGGTGATTATCTCGAATGGTATGCAGATGCATGTGGCAGCACTCCTTTAGGAAGTGGTTCACCACTTGTAATCCCAGCTCCCGATTCTACTACAACTTACTTTGCTCGTTGGATGAATGGATGTGATACTACTGAGTGCCAATCTGTTATAGTAAATGTTATGCCTGCAGCCATTGCTCCCGATTCCATTAGCGTCGATCAAAATAACTACTGTGCCGGTACAGTTGGATTTATTACTTTGAGTGCCTTTGGTGGTTTCGGAGATACCTTACAATGGTTCGAAGGAGAATGTGGTGAAAATTATATTGGAAGTGGAAATTCTTTACTTATTAATGCCCCAACAGAAACTACAACTTTTTATGCCAGATATGCAAACAATTGCGGACCTTCAGAATGTACCAGCTTAACAGTAAATGTGATTCCGCAACCTCTTATGACAGATTCACTTACTGTTGATACTAATTTCTTCTGCCAGGCCTACAATGGGATCATCATACTCAATGGATTTGGAGGTATTGGAGATACACTCCGCTGGTATGCCGGCAGTTGTGGTAGTAATTATGTTGGAAAAGGAACCGAACTCAGAATATCAGCTCCCGATACAACCACATGGTATTTTGCTCGCTGGACCAATGCGTGTGGAGAATCGGAATGCGACTCCATCAAAGTAGTGGTGGATGAACCTCTTCCTTTGGATAGTGTATGGGTGGATAAACCTATCGTTTGCTTCGATGATCCAGGAAAGATTCATCTTTATGCAAGCGGGGGTTATGGGGATAATATTTACTGGTTCGCCAATCATTGTGGAACTACTCCCATTGGTTCTGGCACTAGCTTGCAGATTAATTCTCCTACTGTAACTACTACTTATTTCGCACGTTGGGAAAACCATTGTGGAGAATCGGTTTGCGATTCGGTCCAAGTACTCGTTATTCCAAAAGCCACGCCACCCGCTCTAATTACAGTCGATACTAACTATTTCTGTCCAAATACAGTTGCTCAGATTACCCTCAAAGCTTTTGGAGGATATGGCGATACGCTTTCAGGATTTGGAGATACCTTGCGGTGGTTCATTGACAAATGTAATGGTGTAGAAATTGGAACAGGAGATTCGCTTACTATACCGGCTCCTATGAAAACGACAACCTATTATGCTCGCTGGGAAAACCATTGCAGCGAGAGCGAATGCCTTGCTTTTACCGTGGTTGTCGATGTTCCTATGCCTGTTACTTACATTTGGGCCGATACTAATAATTATTGCCAAGGCCAGGTTGAAGATATTACCTTGATGGCTTATGGCGGATATGGAGAATTCCTCAGGTGGTACAAATGGGAAAATGGAGCTTACCAATTGCTTGTTACCGGTCAGCCTTATAACTTCCTTGCACCTGATACTACTACAACATACTATGTACGCTGGGAAAATCACTGCGGAGTTTCAGCATGGGACAGCATCATAATCAAGGTAAATACACCTGTTGTTCCTCCACTTCTTACGGTTGATACAAATGGATTCTGCAGTGATTATGGTGCACCAATTTATCTGGGCGGAATAGGCGGAAATGGAGATACATTACGCTGGTTCACGAGTTCTTGCGGAGGAAATGAAATTGGCATAGGAAATCCCTTGAGTATCCCTGCACCAACACAAACTACAACCTACTATGCTAGATATGAAAACATCTGCGGCATCACCGAGTGCAATTCGATTACAGTAGATGTGGTTCCTGCTCCCATCATCTTTGCTGGTGGCCTTGATTCGGTTTGCGAAAGAGGAGCTTACAAAATAATGAACGCTCATGCAGAGAACTACAGTAATATCCTCTGGACTACGACAGGAAGCGGTATTTTCGACAATCCAGCAAGCCTCAATCCTACTTATACCCTTTCCAATGATGAGGTTATTGATAAGGATACGGTATATCTGATTATGAACGTGAATGGAAACTCACCCTGTGGAATTTATTCCGACACTCTCACATTACTCATCAATCCTTTACCTGTATTGAGCATCATCCCATACGACACAGCCATTTGCCGCGATTCCTCCATACTGATTACTACATCTGGTGCTCCAAATTACGAATGGAGACCTACCACAGGATTGAAGAAGATCGATAATCAAAATTATCTGCTTTCACCTACTCAACCTACTACTTATACCCTCATTGGAACTTCAGCATCGGGTTGCGTCGATTCGATTAATTATAAGCTTGATGTATATTCTACCCCATACGTTGATCTTGGTCAAGACTTATATCTGTTCAATTGTGAACCGGTGGTATTGGATGCTGGAGGCGGCAGTTTAGATGTGAGCTATGAATGGCAGGATGGCTCTCGCCAAAGATTTTATAAAGCAACAGAAAATGGTACCTATTGGGTAAAAGTATCTAACAGAGGCTGCTATACGATAGATACTATTCAAGTTCAACTTTGTGAAGGTTACGTTTGGGCGCCTACAGCCTTCTCACCAAACTCCGATGGACTTAACGAAACCTTCAAGATCATTACTTCCGACGAAACCATCAATTTCCAGATGTATATCTATTCTCGTTCAGGTATGTTGGTTTATGAAACGGATGATATTACCAAAGGCTGGGACGGAAAAGATATGAATGGCGAACTTTGCCCCTCGGGTGTTTACGTGTGGAAAATCATCTACAAAGGGAATAGCCCAACGTCTCCAGGCATCGAATTTACCCGTTCGGGAGTCGTTACATTAATAAGATAACTTAACTTCATTGCTTGCCTAAAGGCTGTCAAGGCTCAAATTGCTCTGACAGCCTTTTTAATTGAAAAAAATTCAATTCGCTTAGCCTTTTTCCCTATTATTGTCGAAAAATTCGTGATGGCATCGCCTATAATGTACAAAATTCTTTACTTTTATAGCTCATCTCAGAAAAAACGGATTCTTAGAAGATTCTTCTTTCATTTATCTGGCTTTCTTTTGTTTTTTGTTTCTTTTACAGTAATTGGCGGAGATACGATATCATTTAATGCAAAGACCTATTTCAGGAATTATTTCACCGATGCCATCTCCATCATTACTTTACCTAAAGAAATGACTGATGCAGATTGGGCTTTCGCTGGATTTGCGGCTACCACTGGGGGTTGGCTAATGACTTATGATAAGGAAGCCTATGATTTTATCCGAGATAAAAGAGGAAATTTTACTCAGAATGTTTCTAGATATTTTCTCGAACCACTTGGTTCAGGATTGATTACTTTACCTGTGTTGTTATGCATGTTTGGGTATAACCAATGGCAAGGCCAATCCTATCATTCGGAAGCTGCCTCACAAGCCGTTAAAGCCTTTATTATTTCTGCAACCTTTGGCGAAGGTGCAAAATTATTGCTTCATAGATGGAGGCCTTCCGAAACGGATGATCCTTATCGCTTCGACGGACCCGGTTTATCATTCGAAAGGGATGCAATGCCTTCGGGACATACCAGCACAGCTTTCGCCGTCGCCACGGTGTTCGCCGAATATTATCAGGATAATTGGCTTATTCCAATTGTTTCCTATTCAATGGCCAGCTTGGTTGGCCTGTCGAGAATCCATGACGGGAAGCATTGGCCTTCAGATGTGTTTGCTGGAGCTTTGTTGGGTCATGTGGTAGGTAAAACTATTTCCAAACATGGTAACTTGGCAAAGAAAAAGAAAATTAGCATGTACCCACTTATGAATCCTAATGAAACAAGAATTTGTATTTATTATCAATTTTAAAAATGGTATTTGTAGCTAAAAATCTTACTCAAAATTACAAATTGAAAAGATCTTGTGAAATATCTCTTACTTAGAACAATTTGAGGCTAAAACTCCTCACAAACAAATAACTAACGAGGTTGGGTTGTATGCTTCACATCTTGGCAACAATGCTTTCAATGGCCATCAGCATCGAGCGAGTCAAATCAGAATCCAAAGAATAATCGGCCGAAAGAAGATTGTCTATGCGGTCTTCTTCCAAAAAATTCCATGCTTTTGCCCAGCGTTCACGTCGATGTTTGTCGTACACTCCAATAGCAATACCACCATGACGTCTGATCACCGAAAAACAAGGAACATCTGTCAAACCATCTCCAACAAATATCATATTTTGCAAAGGAATGCGATATTCATTCGATGATACCCTGCGGTTTACTGCATAATGGTCGGCTTTGGAAGCCTCACGACTTATACCCTTGGAAATCTGAAATAAATATCTTGTTTTGTCGGTAAATGAAACGATGTTTTTGGGAAAAACAGCTAATCCTTCTTCATTATAGTGAAAATCACAAGCCCAAATATCTCTGAAAAACTTTTGAATACGGCAATTGCGAATGATATCACCAATTCCTGAGCTAATAATATAAAATTCTAAAGAAATTTCAGGATGATGTATGGCAATATTGTTAAGTAGAAAAGGGAAAATTTTCATCACACCTTTGTTAAATTTTAGGTATGAAGCAAATTCCTCGAGACGTTGACGAGTAATCCTGTATTTTTCGTTTTCGTTCGAAAGCCGAAGAAGGCTATACAAATAGGCTGGTACTGGATCCCAGCTATCATGACAAAGAGGGCCTACTTGATTCTCCCAAAAGTCTTGTGCATCTACTCCCATCCATTCTATAAAAGCAGATGTACTATCCGGTGCCAAGGTATCATCAAAATCGAAAACAAGAGCAATCTTTTGCATTCGGAATACTTTCTTATTCAAAAGCAAAGATAATGAACCTTAATAGATAAAGTTTGCATAAAAAGCTTCTATCAACGAATGTTTCTTATGATTAACTGAGCTTCATCTTGTAATTGTTGAGATTTTCCATAGAAGGGAATAATTGAGAAACAAAAAATCATTGATGCGTTTGTTTATTTACTATCTACTTTTTATGTTGATCAGAATAAGCAAAGACATTGGATAAAAATCATCTTCTTGAAGGAAATTTTCTGAAAAATAGTCGAAATGCGATTTTGATTTTAAATTTGCAGAGATGAAAAATATTCGTAATTTTTGTATCATTGCTCATATCGATCATGGAAAGAGCACGCTAGCTGACAGGCTTTTAGAGCTTACTGATACTATCAGCGAACGTCAGCAACAGCAGCAAGTGCTTGATAGCATGGATTTAGAGCGTGAGCGTGGCATCACCATCAAAAGCCACGCTATTCAGATGAATTATCATTACAATAATGAAGATTACGTTCTCAATTTAATAGATACGCCAGGCCATGTTGATTTTTCTTATGAAGTATCACGAAGTATAGCAGCCTGCGAAGGAGCATTACTAGTAGTAGATGCTACTCAAGGCATTCAAGCACAAACCATTTCCAATCTTTATCTGGCTCTCGAACACGAATTGAGTATTATTCCGGTTCTCAATAAGATAGATATGGAAAATGCCATGATAGATGAGGTTTCCGATCAGATGATCGACCTTCTGGGGTGTTCATCTGATGAGATTATCGCAGTGAGTGCCAAAACTGGTTATCAAGTAGAAGATATCTTAAAAGCCATAGTAGAAAGAATTCCACCTCCTCAAGGTGATCCCGAAGCCCCCTTACAAGCTTTGATCTTCGATTCGGTATTTAATTCCTTTAGAGGAATTATAGCCTACTTCAGGATTTTTAATGGAACTATTCGTACAAACGATTTCGTAAAATTCGTTGCTACGGGTAAAGAATATCATGCCGATGAGATAGGGATACTGGGTTTGGGGCGTAAATCATGCAATGAACTCAGTGCTGGAAATGTCGGATATATTATTTCGGGAATAAAGTCGGCAAAGGAAGTTAAGGTAGGTGATACCATTACACATGTAGAACGTCCTTGTGATAAGCCTATAGAAGGATTCAACAATGTTAAACCCATGGTATTTGCTGGTATTTATCCTGTGGATGCCGATGAATACGAAGAATTACGCAGTTCGCTCGAAAAGCTTCAACTAAACGATGCTTCACTGGTGTTTGAACCCGAATCATCGGCCGCGCTGGGGTTTGGATTCCGATGTGGATTTCTTGGATTGTTGCACATGGAAATTGTTCAGGAAAGGCTCGATAGAGAATTCGACATGGATGTTATCACTACCGTGCCAAATGTTTCTTATAAAGTTTACACCACCAAGGGCGAAGTCATTGATGTATACAATCCCAGCGGTTTGCCCGATCCCACACAAATTCAACATATCGAAGAGCCATACATCAGAGCCAACATCATTACCAAAGCCGAATTTGTTGGGGCTATTATGAAACTCTGCATCGAAAAACGCGGAACATTAGTCAATCAAACTTATCTTACAACCGACCGCATCGAACTTATCGTCGATCTTCCTTTGGGAGAAATCGTATTCGATTTTTACGACAAGCTAAAATCCATTTCGAAAGGTTATGCTTCATTCGATTATCACATCACTGGGTACAAGGAAGCCAATCTTGTCAAACTCGACATATTGCTGAATGGTGATTCGGTAGATGCGCTCTCCACATTGATTCACCGCGACAATGCCTATAACTTCGGTCGCCGTATCTGCGAAAAACTTAAAGAACTTATACCACGCCAGCAATTCGATATAGCCATTCAGGCAGCCATTGGCTCAAAAATTATTGCCCGCGAAACCGTAAAAGCCTTACGCAAAGATGTCACTGCTAAATGCTATGGAGGTGATATTACACGTAAAAGAAAACTCCTCGAGAAACAAAAGAAAGGCAAAAAACGCATGCGTCAGATAGGAAATGTCGAAGTTCCTCAATCGGCTTTTCTGGCTGTTTTGAAACTCGATTAATCGTTAAAATTTTACCTATTCTGTAACTTTTACAGCAAACATCCGTCTTTAATTAATAATTCTCGAACATCCCGAAGTTTTCATGACCATTGCCGAATATAATCAATGCGTGGAACAACATGCCGATAATGTATATCGGTTTGTAGTAAAAAATATTGGAGATGAACAAGTTGCTAAAGATATTGTCCAAGAAGTGTTTGCAAAAATGTGGGAAAAGGTTATGACCATCGACTATCAAAAATCGAAATCATATCTGTTTACCTCGGCTTACCATACTTTGATAGATATGATGAGATATCAGAATCGTTTTGCAAGTTTAGAAAACAACCCCGAGCAAGCTTACGAACCTCATCATTATGATGGCATCAAAGAAATATTGGAAGAAGCCTTGAGCCAATTACCTCCAGTACAAAAGGCTGTAGTGATGTTGCGAGATTATGAAGGATACACTTATGCAGAGATCGGTGAAATTACAGGACTGAGCGAAAGTCAGGTAAAGGTTTATATTTTTCGCGCTCGTCAGAGCCTTAAAAATTATCTTGTGACCATCGATAACCTTATTTAACAACTCGGAAATGAAGAATATAAATATAAATACGGACAATTGCGAAGCCTATTTCCTCGATTATTACGAAGGCAGATTGAGCCAAGACGAAATTGTTTCGTTGAAACAATTTCTAGTTATGCATCCAGAATGGCAAGCTAAATTCGAGGAGTGGGAAAATATTCACTTGCCTGATACACCTTTATTATTTCCCGAAAAAGAATTGCTCAAACATTCTCTGACAAACGAAGCCATAAATATTACTCTTAATAATTACGAATATTACTTTATTGCTGCCATAGAAGATGAGCTTACACAGCCTCAACTCGATAGCCTCAATCTCTTCTTAAAACAATATCCCGAACTCGAGAAGGAATTCTATCTATATGGTTTAACTCACTTGAAACCACACCATATTCCTTTCCCTGATAAAAAACAATTGTTACACAAAAAGAAAACCCTACCTCTAAAATATTTCATTCCCGCCATGGCCGCTGCGGCAGTAGTAATGTTGATGATACTATTCCAACCTTCCAAACATCAAAATTTTCAGCCTGCATTTGATAAGCCACTTACACAAGTTTCAACACTTCAAGAATCCGTATCTGCTCCATTTTCCTCTAATTCAGTCGGCCAAACAGAAGAAAAGACTGGAAACAAAATGCATCGCACAGTGAGGCTTACTTCTACTTCCTTGCCTCAGCGACAAGTTCTTATTCCTATATCCATTATGCCATCAAAACAAATTACAAATATAAAGTTAGATACGGCTTCTCCTGAGGTAAAGAATATACATCGCATTCATACAGCCATGTATATGGAAAGAATAGCACAACAGCAAAACCATACCAATGATGATCGGCCTCACTTATTGTCCAAAATCACAAAACCCATTGTTGGGTTATTTCAGAAAAACTCTAACGGTGAAATTGCAAACAAAAACGAAACGTTTAATTTATGGACTCTGGCTGAGTTTACGGTTAAGGGAATCAACGCCATAACACAGCAAGATATCGAACTGAGAGCCCAGACGGATGAAGAAGGTAAAATCTTAGCCCTGGCTCTGGAAGGAGAAAATTTCAAAATTGCAAAAGTTAAGCCTCAAAAACAGGAAGAAGATAGGAAAGAATAATAATGGTTTATTTTGGATTATATTTTACAAAACGAAGAGACAAGAAATGCACGTTCAAACGAAGTTAATAGATTCAAGGTGTAGTAGCCGATATGGGCAGGACTTTCCCATTAAAGAACTGGAAACCATATTCGGTGAAATCGCTTATAAATTCTGCGAGTGCTTCAGGATCGAAGGCTTCTTCGACCCCGGGAAAGGCTTCCTTGAACATCTCGGTTTTGATGGAACCCGGTGCTATACAATTGACATGAATGCCTCGAGGCCTCAGTTCTTCTGCAAGTACTTCGGTCATGACAGCTACTGCTGCCTTGGAGGCACTATATAAAGATAAGCCTGGAAATTTTACACTTCCTTGCACACCACCCATGGAGGCGATATTTAATATATGCGAACCCGACTGCATCAAGGGTGATAAGGTACGAATACCAAAGAAAACAGCTTTTACATTAACCGAAAACATACGATCAAAATCATCAGCAGTCATTTGAGAAAAAGGTTTATTAATCAATATTCCGGCGTTATTAATAAGGGCATGTAAATCAGTCGTCCTTCCCTGAATGATTTCATAAATCCGCTGCCATTCGTCCTCCTGAGTGATATCGGCTGTAATTCCGATGAAACTGGCATTATTGGATTGAAGGGAGAGGCTTTCGAGCTCATCAAAAACTTTCTCTGTATGAGAAATTCCTACAACAGTATGACCTCTCTGCAGCAAAGACTTACTCATAGCTAATCCTAGTCCTCTGCTTATTCCCGTGATAATAATCTGCATATTTTATAAAATTAATGAATGATAAAACTTATCTATTTCCGAAGACACATTTTTTATTAAAGTCATAAAATCGCATATCGTCAGGTTTTTAAAAGTAACCACTAATTTTACCAGGTTTTGTGGTTGCTTTGACCTCGAAGCACCAAAGCCATACATGAGTAATGAATTTGAACAAAATTACAAAGCTACAATTTTGCATGATTCTTCACTCGGTTTAAAACACATATTTTGGGCAGGTTTTATTACTTTCTGAATAGTTTGTGATACCATTTTAAATTTCTAAGATGTTCAATTTCCAGCTCGTTACTTATAATTATGGCTTCTAATTTTGAAATAGCAGCTTCGCCTTCTTGAACAGATTTTTGATATTGCTGAATTGTTTTTTCTGCATTCGCCTTCTCAGCAGTTAACACGGAAATTTCAGACTTTAACCTCTCAATTTGTTTATTTAGATCTTTGGTTTTGTCTAACAAATATTTGATCTTCTCATTTTGTTCGTTAATTTTTTATTGTTGATTTTGTCTATAAATCTTTTTTTAATTCAATATAAATAGGTTTATTTTGCTCAATTACCTTTGAATGAAAGAAATAAGGACTATTGTAGTATGGTTGCAATAAATCCCATTCTTCAAAATTAGCGATCGGTGCTAGCTGGAAGACGTCGCCAATTAAGATTACCTGTACTCCTCCAAAAGGTATATTTTCTCTCTTCCTGAACACCCTTTATAATCTATCAACTACATCAAGCAAGTCACATCTTACCATTGAAATTTCATCAATGATTAAAAGTTCTAAACCTTTGATTATTTTATGTTTTCACTGAAATATTTAAAATGGTCATAAATGGTACTTTTGTGTGCTATTGAAACCCTTATTGGCTAATCTACTTGTTAGTAACATCGGTTTTTATTTTGCGGTCATTTTGATAATTTCAGAATTTTGAATGCACCACGGCCAACTATAACAAAAACAATCGTTCCAACGATAAGGTCAGGATATTTTGAGTTTGTCAAGTAAACAAGCACGCCTGCTAAAATTACTCCAAGATTTGCAATTACGTCATTAGATGTAAAAATCATACTTGCTTGCATGTGTGCTTCCTTGCTTTTACTTTTTTGTAATAAATACAAACATAGTCCATTGGCAATAAGAGCAAGAATGGAAATAATTATCATTGTCTGAAAAGTAGGAACAGTTTCCAGTCCGACAAATCGTCTGATAACTTCAATAAAACCCAGCATAGCCAGTGTTAATTGAAAATATCCTGCAGATTTAGCAATGTTCTTTTTCCTTGTAATAGACCCAGCAACGGCAAAAAGTGCAAGTCCATAAACAAAACTATCGGCCAGCATATCCAAACTGTCGGCAACAAGACCCATTGAGTTTGAAATAAAACCTGTAGTAAGTTCAAGTACAAAAAAGGAAAGGTTTATTACTAAAACTTTCCACAACAATCTCCTTTCTTGTTCAGTGTTGCTGGTTATGGTTTCGTGTTCATCAAGCGAAATGCTGCTAATAACCGAAGTGTCAAATTTTAAGCTGTCAAGTCGTTGAAATATCGGTTCATAATGACTGGTATGGAAGACGGTCAATTGTCGGTTAGGTATATCAAATTCCAATGAGTTGATGTTTGTCAAGTCAGCAAGTTTCATCCGTATTATTTGTTCTTCGGATGGACAGTCCATTTTTGGTATTTTAAATGTGGTCTTTTGCATTGTCAATCTTTCTTGGTTGAGTCGTTCTAACATTAGCGCAAAAGTTCAGAGCTTTGCGAAAAAGTAGCATTAACTGAGTTAGACGATACTTAATCTGATTCGGAGTAATTCTTTGGATTGTAGCATTAAATGTTCCAAATCATGATTGATTAGAATCAAATCACACAAAATTATTTAAGAATTACTTTCCCCTCCATTATCTCGGTTAGTCTCATTATTATTAACGGGTTGCCTTACAGCAGAGCCTATCACACTTCATCCGATAAAAACGAAAGTAAAAATCCTGATAAAATATACATAATATTTTTTTGCCGAATGTAAATTGATTGCTAATATATCAGCATGTGAGTTTTTAGAGAATTCTGCCTATCTGAGGGTGCCTTTTATTTTTGTGATATTTTTCTCAGATATCTACCTAGATGAATACAGGTAAAGAAATATCTGTGTATTAGTCATGACTTACTCTAACAATCTATAAATTCATTGTTAGTCTTTTAACTTTTCACTTTCCAACCTTATGAACTTTCAAACAGGAACAGCTTAGCCAGCGAGCTCATTCCAATAAACCCCATCATGTTGACGTCACAGAACCACTTCGCTCAGTTTAGCTCTAATGTTTTTTTCGAGTTCTTCGGCAAGTTCAGGGTTATCGACGAGTAATTGTTTAACGGTTTCTCTGCCTTGGCCCAAGCGAGTATCGCCATAACTAAACCAGGAGCCGCTTTTTTTAATTACACCCAATTCAGAACCCAAGTCAATAATTTCTCCGAGTTTAGAAACGCCTTCTCCATAGATGATATCGAACTCGGCTTGACGGAAGGGTGGTGCCACTTTGTTTTTAACCACTTTCACTCTGACGCGATTGCCTGTAATATTTTCGCCTTCTTTTAATTGATTGACGCGTCGAATATCGAGTCGTACACTGGCATAAAATTTTAAAGCATTACCTCCTGTAGTAGTTTCGGGATTACCAAACATGACGCCGATTTTTTCTCGTAGCTGGTTGATAAATATACAGCAAGTCTTAGTTTTACTGATATTGGCCGTAAGTTTACGCAGGGCTTGCGACATAAGCCGAGCTTGCAATCCCATTTTCGAATCTCCCATTTCGCCTTCTATCTCGCTTTTGGGTGTAAGAGCCGCTACAGAGTCAATCACAATGATATCTATGGCATTGCTTCTGATTAGGTTATCGCTGATCTCGAGGGCTTGTTCTCCATAATCGGGTTGTGAAACAAAAAGGTTATCTGTATCTACCCCTAGCTTTTGTGCATAAGTACGGTCGAAAGCATGCTCGGCGTCTATAAAGGCAGCTATGCCCCCCTGTTTTTGAGCTTCAGCAATAGCGTGAAGAGCCAACGTAGTTTTACCCGAAGACTCAGGGCCAAATATTTCTATTACTCTTCCTTTGGGTAAACCTCCAACACCAAGGGCTGCATCCAGAGCTATAGAACCCGTCGAAATAACTGGGATAGCCTCTCTGGGTTGATCTCCTAAACGCATGATGGCTCCTTTGCCATAATTTTTTTCTATATTGCTGATAGTGGCTTCTAAAGCCTTCAATTTTGCTTGTTTATCGTTGTTGTCCATATCGATGTTAATGAATTTGAGAGGTGTTTGATGAGTATTGTTTTTCTGTTGATTCCTCAAAAGTAATATAAATTTTGATAGTTGGAAAAAAGATTAGCGCGAGCCAAATTTTATTTGGCTCGCGCTAATAAATTGATTTTCAGCTTGGATGCCTTTGAAAGGGTTACAAAGGAATATAGAGTGAAGGATCGACTGCTGTAGGAGGATCGACGGCGATTTTTATGATTACGTCATTGAAATCTTTGTCACCTCCAGGCAATAAAACGTCTTCGAAAGTCAAAATGAGATTGTCGCAGGCTGCATCGTAAAACAACAGGCTTTGTTGCTGGCCTCCATTAAGATTTAAATTCATGTCGGAATAATGTGTATAATAGCCATTCGACAGACCAGTGGGATAGGTGGGCGAAAGGCCTGCCCATCCGCCAACAACCAAAAAACTGCCAATAGATGTACCCGCTGAGAAAGTGCCTACCATGTGAATAGTATGCCCAGCAACGAGATTGCCACCAGAATTTACCTTAGAGGTATTAGGGAATAAGAGTGTTTTAGTGGATTTGATTTGTGCCACAGAAGTTGGTGGATTTGATGCATTGTACCAATATATGCCATAAGAATTTTTCATACCCGCCCCTTCATCAATAAAGGTAAAATAAATAGTAGCAGGAGCATTAAGCACAATATTGTGATTGGGATTTATAAAATATTCGGGATGGTTAACCATGGCATTTTGGTTGCTTGGTAAGGCAAGCTGAAGTGTGTTCATAAGCGTAGGACATATAGGCTCGGGGTTGGGTTCGAGACATACTGGCATACCAGATTCATCATAATCGCAAATTACATTGTAATCGCCTTCCCAGACTTTATGAAGAATCTTTAATCCTTCGCGTCCGTTGGCTATAAAAATATAATTATTTTTAGCCATTACATAGTTGGCCGAGGCTCCATATTTGTAAATTCCTACAACACTCAGTTCTTGCTGTCCGGGGATGATTTTGCACAGATAAAGCCCTCCACTCCCGTTGGCTATATAAACATAATCTTCATCAATAGAAACACCGTTGCTAATACATTCGGGTGCCATATTGGAGGGTGAAAGACTATGAACCACTGCTCCTGTATTCAGATCGAAGGCTTTTACACCTTCATATCCCATTGCCACCCAAGCAAGGTTATCCTTTACATATAAGACAGATTTTCCGTCTTCTGGCTGAATGCTGCCAATAGAAAATGTATTCAAAAGCGTATGTGCCTGGCTAATTTCATATACCTGAATTTCGGCGGTATTTCCACTTTTCAAAACCACATTCTTATCGCCTATATTCTGGCCTGTAACTGCATTGTACTTGGCGTTGGGAAATTCAATAGTGTTTTCTAAATGCATGTTGCTGGCATCGAAAGTAAATAAACCACCTGCAGTGCGCCCTGCAGTAGCAAATAACCATGTGGCTGCACGAGCTACGCTATTGGAGGATTTTCCCGGTGGAGTTTTTGTTCTGTACATCACTGCCGGTGAGGGAATTTCTCCATTTTGCAAAGTGAGTTGATAAATGGCTCCTCCTACACCAAAATCTGTTGCAGCAACCCATAATTTACGTTGCCCGTTAGTCTCAGTCAAGTCGAGTGTCATAGAATTGAAATCTGCCTTTTTTGTAGGAATAGCAGATTGTAAGATAACTGGTAAACTTGGATCGGTAATATCTATTACATCGATCTGGCCTTCATAAAGATCACCACCAGTGAATCCCGAACCAGATTGCTCATTGTAATGATAGGAAACATAAGCCTTGTTCCCTAAAACCTCCACATGGGTGGCACTTAGAACTCTATTGCCACTCCTAACCGGCGATGCAATTTCACCTACCAGAATAAATTGATGAGAAGGATTAGGAATAATATCTAAACTGTTCTTCAGTGTGTTGGTAGAATTGTAAAAATTCTGATAAGTAGTATCGAAAACCGGCATGTAAATGTATTTCATGCGGCTGGCTGTAAGCTGCTTACTGTCTGTATTTACATTCAATAACATCTCATCATCTGAAGAATACTGAGGTTCATCTTGCTCCTTCGTACAAGAAGCAAACAACATTATCGAAAGAGCAAAAGAACCCATAAGAATTTTAAATGATTTCATAAAATATTGCTTTAGTGATTTTTAAATATTTTGTCTTTATTTGTTAGTAGAATAGAATAACATTCAATCAAACTTTATTTTCTTTTTTATTATAGGAAAATTTATGCCATTTCAGTATTGAAATAATCTACCTCTCATCTAAGGCTGTATAATGTAGTTTAAGTTATTTATTTTGAAGACATAACAATTTTATACTGATTCTTATGAATCGAGAAACAGTAGCATTACTTTTTTCAATAATTAGAATTTTTATTCAAAAATGGGAAAATTCCTTTTTTTAGGTTGTGTATCAATTTTTTATAAATCTTTTTCGAGGATCTGTGAGGCGTGATTTTTAGTATCAACTTGCGTAATGATATTTTGAATGAGGCCATCTTCCGAAATCAGGAAGGTATAACGCATGATACCTTCATACTCTTTGCCATACCTCTTCTTTTTACCCCATGCGCCATAACTCTTGATGATATTTTTTTCAGTATCGGCTATCAAAGGGAAGTTCAAATGATATTTCTCGGCAAAATTTTTTTGAGCTTTCACGTTATCGGCACTTACCCCAATAATCTCATAACCTTTGGTTTTCAAATGCTCTAAATTGTCGTTTAGGCTGCATGCTTCAGCTGTACATCCAGGGGTATTGGCTTTTGGGTAAAAGTAAAGCACAACTTTTCTTCCTCTGAAGTCTTTTAATGAAATGGGATTGCCATTTTGATCTATACCCGTAAAATCTGGGGCTTTATCTCCTATCTTTAGCATAACTATTTAAATTATAATGGTTTGAATGAAGATACAAAATTGGTGTTATCGATAAAATAACATTATTTTATCCTTATTTGTTCGAAAAGTTTACTTTTAATGAATAGTGAAGTGAGAAGCTTGGTGTTATTTAGACTTTTTGTATGAAAGCTGAAACATGGTTGAGAGAATGAATTTCAGATAATTTGAAGCTCTTTAAGGCAGGTTTCGATTTTCGACCAGGTGTTGCTAATATTATGATCGAGGCCGACTGAGAAACGGACTAAACCTTCGGAGAGTCCCATTTTTTGTTGATATTCGGGTGGCACTTCACTTGATGTGCTTTTGCCTGAATTGCTAAAAAGAGTTTTAAAATAGCCCAAGCTAACGGCCAGATAGCCCACACCTGCCACTTCTATTTTTTCCATTAAAGCAGCAGCTTTTTCGCTTGTTTCAAGATCAACGGCAAGCATACCGCCAAAGCCATAATCTGGGTTCATTATTTTTTTGAATACTGGGTAGCAGGGATCATCTTCGAAACCAGGATAAATGGTCTTTAAACCCGTTTCGCGGAATTTTTGGGCCAGATATAAGGCATTGCTACTATGTTTTTGCATGCGTATATGCAGTGTATGTAGGTTTTTTAAAATAGAAGATGAACGCAAGGGATCGAGAACAGGGCCAAGAAGCATAGCACTGCCATCGTTTACATTGCTCAAGGATTGAACAAAATCTTTTGAGGCACAAATGGCTCCGGCTATGCAATCATTTTTTCCATTTACGAATTTAGTTAGGCTATAAACCACGATATGGGCACCTAATAAAGCCGGGCTCACAATCATTGGTGTAAATGTATTGTCAACGACTAGTGGAAGGCCATGTTGATTGGCAATTTCGGCGAGTACGGGTATGTCGCTAATTTGCAACAATGGATTGGTCATGGTTTCGGTATAAATGAGTTTTGTATTGGGCTTGATGGCTGCTTTTACTTCTTCAGGTTTGGTAATGTCGACAAAACTGACGCTAATGTTGAATTTTGCAAGATAATTATGTAGAAAAGCAAAGGTACCACCATAAGTACATAAACTGGAGACAATGTGGTCGCCTGAGTTACACAAATGGAGTAAGGTAGTAGTAATTGCCGACATTCCGCTGGCTGTAACCCAACACGATTCTGTACCTTCCATGGCCGCGAGAGCATCTGCAAGGTATTTATTACTCGGATTCCAATGACGGGAATATAGAAAACAACCATCTGTTTTTCCAGCAAAGGTCTCACTCATAGTTTTTGCCTGCATAAAGGTGAATGTGGCAGAATCTGTAATAGATGGATTTACGTCACCAAACTCTCCAAACTGAAGCAGTTCGAAAATTTTCTCTGAAGGATCAAAATTTATATTCATGATAGCATCATTTTTTTAGGATGTTTTACAAAATTATTAAAAAAGCTCGATCATCAGGATATAGATTTTATAAATTTTTCATCATTTGATTAATATCTTTCGTAAAATTTCGATTAATTTTGTAAAAGTGTAAGTAAAAAGGGAGAAAATATGAATACTAACTTCCAACTCGATAGTTTAGATCGTAAGATTCTAAATGTTTTAACAGAGAATGCCAGGACTCCCTTTCTCGAAATTGCGAGGGAATGCGGAGTGAGTGGTGCAGCCATACATCAAAGAGTTAAGAAAATGGAACAGGCTGGAATTATTCAGAAAGCTACTTTAAAGCTTTCACCTCAGGCTTTAGGTTATTTCACATGCGCATTTATTGGAATTCAAATCAATCTTACCACTACTCGAACTCATGAGGAGGTTTTCGAAAAAATAAAGCAAATTCCGGAAATCGTGGAATGCCATCATATTACAGGAAAGTATAGCTTGTTAGCCAAGATTTATACTCATAATAACGAGCACTTAAAGCAGATTATAGTAGATAAGATTCAATCTATTCCTGAGATCACTTTTACTGAAACCTTTATCTCATTAGAAGAAGGTTTTATACGCAGTTTGATTCCAGAAGCTTAGAATGATAAGGCGGGTTGTCAAATTAAACTATGAACTAAATCGAAGTAAATAACAATGGCTGTTCCTTTTAAAGCGCATCATGAATATCCAGACGATGAAGGTAGATTGAAACTCGACAATGGTGACTTCAAGAACAATAAACCAAATAAGGGCTACACCAGTCAAAACATAAGTTTCGAAGCCATTAGCCAAAAGGACTAACGCTGTGGCTGGCATCATCAGCTGTGCAGTCTGTTATTATTCCAGGATTTTTTAGGGTATCAATACACTCGATATGAGCTGTAATAGTAATACAACAAGGATAATACCGAGTTTTTTAATGGTTAGTGTTGGCTTACCTGGCAAGCGTAAGCAGCAAATTCTTTAATGCAAACGATTCTACAAAATTATTGACTCATGCGAAATCAAGGTATTGACAATCACTTTTTAGGATATTTAAAAAATGGATATCATCAATTTTTCGTAAGATTTGCTTTATTTTGTAAGCCAGATAAAAATGACGAAATGAGGTTGTTAATGAAGAATGGGGAAGACGAATATTTTGTTGAATTAATTGATTTTCAATAATAAAGATACAAAATTAGGATGAAGAAAGTTCAAATGGAGATTGCAGGAATGTCGTTCAGTCAGGTACAAAATGGTGCTTATGCATTAATTTTAGGTGAAATAGGAGGGAAAAGACGTTTACCTATCATTATAGGAAGTGCTGAAGCTCAAGCCATAGCCATAGAATTGGAAAAAATGAAACCTGCTAGGCCATTAACTCATGATTTGTTCAAGACTTTTGCAGAAACTTTTGGGGTAAGAATAATAGAAGTATTTATCAATAAATTTATAGAAGGTGTTTTTCATGCGGTTTTAATTTGTGATGATGGTCACAATATAATAGAAATTGATTCAAGAACTTCTGATGCTGTAGCATTAGCTCTGCGTTTCAATTGCCCAATATATACAACCGAAGAGATTCTTGAAGCAGCAGGAATAGAGATAGATGAGGAAATTCAAACCGAAGAGGAGGGTTCAGAACCTGGTGGAGAGGAGGAAAATTTAAGGGGATGGGAAGCTTATAATAATGAAGAGCTGGAACAGATGATGCAAAAGGCTATAGATGATGAAGATTACGAAAAGGCAAGCAAGATCAGGGACGAGCTAAACCGTAGAAAATAAAACTAACCTAATTGTTCTATATCTCTATGAAAAGTTCTACTATCAAATTGATTTTTATTATAATATCTATTTGTGTTTTACCTGTAGCTGGAATGGCCGATTCAGTAAGTACATCCGATACGTTGAATGTACATAAGGCTCTAGCCGATACTTTAGTACAAGGAGCTAACCCCTCGGGTACCCATTTGCCTCAGGAACTTAAATTGGGATTTTCTCTTGTCTCAGTTCTAAGAGGCCTCTTAGGTATGGTTGTTTTGTTGGCCATATCGTATTTATTGAGCATGAATCGTAAAGCCGTGGATTGGAAAGTTGTTTTTACCGGATTGGCCATACAGATTTTTTTAGCTATTGGGGTTTTATATATTCCTGTCATACGAATTATATTTGAAGCAGGAGGTAAAATATTTGTTGAAATTTTGAATTTTACTAAGGCAGGTAGCGAATTTCTTTTGGGTAACCTTCTCGATGCAAATTCATTTGGGTTTATTTTTGCTTTTCAGGTATTGCCTACTATTATATTTTTTTCTGCATTAATGAGTCTTTTGTTTTATTTAGGTATAGTGCAGGTAGTAGTACAAGCTCTTGCATGGTTGTTGGCTAAGACGCTGAAAATTTCTGGTGCTGAGAGTCTGTGTACAGCGGGAAATATATTTTTAGGTCAAACCGAGGCTCCACTTATGATAAAACCTTATTTACCATCTATGAGCCGTTCGGAGATATTTTTAGTAATGACGGCAGGAATGGCTACCATGGCTGGTGGAGTATTGGCTGCTTATATTAGCTTTTTAGGAGGAGACGATCCGGCTCAGCGCCTCGTATTTGCCAAACATCTTCTTTCTGCTTCAGTAATGGCAGCTCCCGGCGCAGTAGTTATTAGTAAAATACTGGTACCCCAAACAGAGAGTGTTGATAAGACCGTAAAAATTCCTAAAGAACGGATAGGGAATAATGTACTCGATGCTATTTCGAATGGGGCTACTGAAGGATTGAAACTTGCAGCTAATGTGGCGGCTATGTTGCTGGTTTTTGTTGCTTTTATTGCCATGGCTAATTTTATCCTTAATGATCTGATAGGACATTATTTGGGTATCAATGACTGGATTGCTGCTCAAACGGGTGGCCGCTACAAGGGTTTAACACTTCAGTTTATCCTTGGCTACTCTCTTGCTCCTTTAATGTGGCTTATTGGAGTCAATATCCATGATATTACTTTAGTGGGTAGTCTTTTAGGCGAAAAAGTTATAATGACTGAATTCGTTGGATATATCAGTCTTGCCAATTATAAAGCCGCTGGGCTTTTCTTCGAATACAAAAGCATTATTATTTCTACCTATTTGCTTTGTGGCTTCGCTAATTTTGCCTCTATTGGAATCCAAATTGGAGGGATTGGCTCTTTGGCTCCCAATCAGAAGAGTCAATTGGCTGCCTTTGGATTTCGATCATTAATTGCTGGTACTCTTTCTGCCTTATTCTCCTCAACTATCATCGGTATGATTACATTATGATGAGACTCAAAGCTATCATTTTATTTTTAATATTAATCTCAGGAACGTATGCTTGTATAAGGCCTCAATATGACCATTTTGCTCCCATTGGAGAGGATCATTATTTGAGAATGGTGGTTGAAACTTCAGCCGGAAACACCCATTGCGTTCAATATAACTCATCTCGTAATGAGTTTATCAAAGGAAGTGCTCTCAAATCGCCTGTACCAGTCAATTTTGGATTTATTCCTTCTTTAAATATTTCGACCAACAAAGAGAATATCGATCCGGTTCACGTGATGTTGTTATCCGACTCAAAACCTGCCGGAACCATACTCAAAATTATTCCAGTGGGTATGTTGCAACTGTCGGTTAGTGATGAGGAGAAACACTTTATTCTTGCCATTCCTGCTGATCCTTCCGAACAAAAGGTCAAAATTCAAAATTCATCCGAATTAAGCATGACAAACCCATCCATTTTTCTTCTCTTAGAATCATGGTTGAAAAATTATTTTACTACTTCTGGCGTTAATATTCAAATTAATGGATGGTTAGATGAAAATGAAACTTGGCATTATCTATTGAATACCTTTCATTTACAATCCTGAGGAAAAATTATGAAACAATATCTCCATTTACTTCAACATATTTTATCGAATGGGATCGAAAAACAAGACCGTACGGGAACAGGAACCATAAGCGTTTTTGGTTATCAGATGCGTTTTAATTTAGAAGACGGTTATCCATTGCTGACTACTAAAAAACTTCATGTTCGTAGCATCATTTATGAATTACTATGGTTTTTAAAAGGTGAGACCAATATTAAATTTTTGAATGAAAATCATGTAACTATATGGGACGAGTGGGCCGATGCCCATGGAGAACTCGGACCCATTTATGGTTATCAGTGGCGATCATGGCCAACCAGAGATGGCAAATCAATTGACCAAATAAGTAAGGTGGTCGAGTCTATCAAATCGAACCCAGATTCTCGACGTCATATTGTAAGTGCTTGGAATGTTGAAGATATTGATAAGATGGCCTTGCCTCCTTGTCATATTCTTTTTCAATTTTATGTGGCCAACGATAAATTAAGTTGTCAGCTTTATCAACGAAGTGCCGATGTATTCCTTGGTGTGCCTTTCAATATTGCTTCTTATGCTTTGCTTACCATGATGATAGCCCAAGTAACTGGCTACCAACCCGGAGAATTTGTTCATACTTTGGGTGATGCCCATATCTATAAAAATCACGTCGAACAAGCAAAACTGCAACTTACGCGTCCTCCATATCCTCTTCCCACCATGAAATTGAATTCTGAAATTCACTCCATCTTCGATTTTCAATTTGAAGATTTTCAACTCATCAATTATCGGGCACATCCTCATATTAAGGCCGAAATATCTGTATAAAAGGATGAATGAAAAACCTCTAAGTATTATTGTTGCTATGGCCAATCATCATGCCATTGGCCTGAATAATCAAATGCTATGTCATTTGCCGGATGATCTGAAGCGTTTTAAACGTATCACGATGGGTCATACGGTAATCATGGGTCGTAAAACTTGGGAATCTTTACCTAAAAAACCATTACCAGGTCGTAATAATATCGTCATGAGCCGTTCGCCATTAAACTTAACGGGCGCTACTGTGGTTTCTTCGGTTGAACAGGCATTAGACTTATGCCCGAATGGAGATGAAAGTTTTGTTATTGGTGGAGCTACAGTTTATAGCCTATTTTTGTCTTATGTAGATAAACTCTATATAACCCGAATTTATCACGATTTCGAAGCCGATACATTTTTCCCTGATTTCGATGAATCGCAATGGCAGCTGATAGGACGGGAAGATGTACTTCCCAATACAGATAATTCTTACTCTTACGCTTACTTAACTTTTGTAAGAAAATAAAATTTGTATGTTTTATTAAAACTCATGTAAATTTTGAAATTATGAGTCTTCAAAAAAAAAGAAAGGTTATTATTCCGATAGCATTGAGTTTGTTGTTTATTACCAGCTGCAAGGATAAAGAGGAGTATAGGTTCGATACATCTTATAACAAGGAAACCATAAGAGATTTTTTATCGGCCGATGCCATTTATCTCAATCTTTTTCGCCATGCTTATCAATTATCATTTGATACTTCCATATTGAAAAGTGGAGAGGGGATCATCGATTCTGCCTTTATTAAGAAACAGGGTGAAGAATGGCTTTTTACTTATAAAGACGAACAGGCTTGTCCAGATGGTTCGAAAAGAAGCGGTCAGTTTAAAATACATTGGGATGCTCCTTTGAGTGATTCGAATGCACAACTTACCATCTTCCCTCAAGGCTTATACATCAATAATAAGAAGATAGGTGGGTTGATTACCATTACACGTTCAACTCAATTTCAAGCTATTTTTCGTATGAAAGTTGATACAGCTTCCATTTCGTTTGATCTGCCGGGTTATTCAGAAAAGAAAAAGATACAATATACAGGTGCATATACGTATAGATGGGAAAAGGGGAGCAACACACCTTATAATATTTTTGATGATGTTTTGCTTTTGACAGGTACGGCTTCTGGTCGCGGAAAAGAATTTGACAGGTTTTTCTTTACAACTCTCGATACTTTGACTTATAGGTTTACATGTCGCTATCCTAGGGGAGGGAAAGCATCTTTACAAATGCCAGATTTAGAGATCAACCAGATAGATTTGGATTATCAGAAGGCTAATGAATGTTCAGCTTTAGTAGTGGCAACGTTATGGGGTTTGCTTCCCAATGGTTCAAAAACCCAAAATGAGAAAGTAAATTTTACGATAAATTATTAAGTTTTGTGTTTTTTCTTTTTGGCAGCGGGGAAGAGTACATTATTAAGGATAAGCCGATATCCAGGCGAATTGGGATAAAGATCTAAGTCGGTAGGAGGATCTCCAACAAGATGTTGATAATCTTCGGGATCGTGCCCGCCTAAGAAGGTCCATGTTCCTTTACCGAAATCCCCATGAATATAGCGGGCTTCGTTAGCTTCTTTAGTTTCTCCCATAATTAATACATCAGGTTTAATATATTGTTTTCTGAAAGAGGTAGTTTGGCCCATAAATCCTTTGATGATTCGAGTGTGATTTTGGCACAACATGGTAGGGATAGGGTCCCATTTAGCTGAGAAATCGAACAAGGTAAAATAATCATTTTGTTCGGTGAGGCCTCTTGTATTGGGATCGGTGTCGATCGAAGAGATCTCATACTCGTAAGGATTGGTAGAAATGATAAAATCGGTAAAAGCGAAACATTGACTGAAATCGAGTTTAGATTGTGCCTCAGAGTCAATAGGATCACCATCGAACATGATATCGCATATATCGGTATTTTGTGCTGCTAAGGCTACATCATAACTATCGGGAGCCGAACACATGGAAAACAAATATCCACCTCCTGCCACAAAATCTCTTATTTTGAGTGCAACCGCCAGCTTGAGTTTAGAAACTTTAGAAAACCCCAGTTTTTTGGCCAATTCTTCATTTACTCTAACATCTTCCTTATACCATGGATAATCTTTATATCTTGCCCAAAACTTTCCATATTGCCCTGTAAAGTCTTCATGATGAAGGTGCAGCCAGTCATAAGTGGGCAGTATTCCCGCAATAACTTCTTCATCGTAGATGACATCGTAAGGGATTTGTGCATAAGTGAGTGCCAAGGTTACTGCATCGTCCCATGGAAGTTTATTTTTAGGAGAATAAACCGCAATGCGAGGAGCTTTATGAAGTTTTAAGGCATCCATATTCACTTCGGGACGGGCAATCTCATCGAGGATAGCTGCCACTTGTGCATCGGGCAGAGTTTCAAAAGTAACCCCTCTTAACTTACATTCGCGATCAATGGAGGCAGCATTGGGAATTAAAAAACTTCCTCCTCTATAATTTAATAACCAGTCGATTTCAAGTCCTTCAGTCAAAGCTTTGTAAGCTATGCCGTATGCCTTGAGATGATTTCTTTGGGCTTCGTCCATAGGAAGCAAAAAATACATGGGCAAAACTTTGAAAGGTATACATATCAATGCTATACCTATAATCCATATTTTTTTCATTTTTCGAAGACAAACATTAATAAAACCCTGTTTTAGTAGGGGATATCATCCGTATTATCCTGATTCATTTTTGAGGGCATGGTAAGGGTAGGGCCTTGGTAATTAAGACCCATTGAGAGATTGGAAGCAATTTGAGTAACGTCAATATTATCGGTAAATCTGGCGAATTTATCTATAAATTGCAATCTTACCTCATCGGTTTTTCCGTTGCGATGTTTAGCTATGATGATGTCGGCTTTATTGTGGGTGGAGCCTTTATCATCGCTTTCTATTTTATAGTATTCTGGGCGATAAATAAACAATACCAAATCGGCATCCTGTTCTATGGCGCCTGATTCGCGCAAGTCGCTTAGAATTGGTTTTTTAGGTCCACCACGTGTTTCCACACTACGATTCAGCTGGGATAAGATGATGACAGGGATATCCAGTTCTTTAGCTAAGGCTTTGAGTGAACGACTAATCAGGGCGATTTCTTGTTCGCGGTTTCCACGATTTTCGATACCCGTGCTCATCAATTGAATATAATCTATCATCACTATACTGATATCGTATTGTTCTTTCAGACGGCGACATTTAGCTCTCAGTTCGAAAATCGAAAGAGAAGGGGTATCGTCGATATAAATAGGGGCTTCGAGTAGAGGGGTAATTTTTACATTGAGTTGTTCCCATTCGAAATCCTGCAATTGACCCGAGCGTAGTTTTTCAGCTGGAAGTCCCGATTCGGCCGAGATGAGGCGTGTAACCAGTTGTATAGCTGACATTTCTAAAGAGAAGATAGCCACTGGGCGTTTTTTCGTCAAGGCTATATTTCGAGCCATGCTGAGGATAAAGGCAGTTTTTCCCATGCCAGGTCTTGCAGCTATTACAATAAGGTCTGATTTCTGCCAGCCCCCAGTTATTCTATCCAGGTCGGAGAATCCCGAGGGAACTCCTGTAAGCGCATCTTCTTGTTCATAAGCTTTTCTGATTTCTTCAACCGCTTTACGTACAAGTGAATCCATCTTTTCATAATCACGGCGGAAATTTTCATCACTTATAGAAAATAAAGCCATTTCAGCCTTATCAAGCAAATCCAGGGCATCCATTGAGTCTTCATAAGCATTGTGAATAATCTCAGTCGAAACTCTAATCAATTCTCTTTGAATGTATTTTTCGGCCAAGATACGGGAATGAAACTCTATGTTGGCTGAAGAAGCCACTCTATTGGTCAACTGTGCCAAATAATAAGGACCTCCAATAATCTCAAGCTCGCCGGTTTTTCTAAGCTCATTATTAACTGTAATCAGGTCTATAGGTTGGCTTTCGGCAAAAAGCCGCTTGATAGCACTGAAGATTCTTTGATGTGCTTCCTTATAAAAAGTTTCTGGTTTCAAAAAATCGATCACAGCGGTTAAGGCATTTTTTTCGAGCAAAAGCGCTCCCAATACTACCTCCTCGACTTCCAAAGCTTGGGGTGGAATTTTTCCAATGACATTGTCTATTAGTTGCCCTTTTATGCTTTTGGGTTTGTTAATAAGGCTTTTAGGGCGTTCGTTCTGTTCTGAAGGTCGATTTTTATCCATGTTTCAAATTTACAAAAACTCAAGCGAAAATTTTTTTTAAAGAAACTTTTTTCTATTTCTATTTAAGCCTTGTTATTAGGCCTTCCATGGGTTTTAGTGAAATTGAAGCGTAAGAAAAAATTTTTGTTGAATATAAAAAACCCGGTTCCTTCATTGAAACCGGTAGTATGTTTAAATAATAGTGGATTTGTTTTAATAGAACGCGAAAAATTATCTTCCTTGCGAACGAAATGCGTCGAAGTCGAAGTTAAGCGTAAAGCGCAAGGTTTTATCGAGGGGATTTCTTTGATCGGTGCTAACGAGATAGGAAAAATCGAGGCTAAAAACGTTATAGCGTAGTCCGGCACCAAAAGTAAAAAACTGACGAGCTCCCTTCTCGGCTGATTCATGAAAATAACCTGCTCTTAAGGCAAATTGTTTGTTATAAAGATATTCTGCTCCAATGGCATAGGTAATCTCTTTTAATTCTTCACTGAAGCCACCAGGTGCGTCATAAAACGATTGAATCATTCCTTTGAATACAGATACACGGGGATCGTAACCTTTTTCGATTACCTGATTTCCTTGGTCATCAACTATAGGTTGACCTGTCAAGCTGTCGAGTTTATAAATAGGAGGTGTGGGAACCAGAAGTTTAGTAATATCTATATTAAATGAAATTGTATTGTAATCGTCGAAGGCATACTTAAAACTTGGGCCAAGTCGCAAATTAGTTGGGATAAAGTCTTTCTCAATGGTCGAAGTATAGGCAATTTTAGCTCCAATGTTGGAAATATTTAGTCCAAAATTAAACCACGCATCATTTCGATTAATATAGAAGTCTCTGGTATAAAATAAGGATAAATCAGCCGCGAAACTTGTTCCAGCATGCGATTCCTGTCCTTGAACCGTTTGTCCCAAGGTTAAATTTGAATAGATAAACCTTCCGGTTACTGCTCCTGAAAGATTGTCGGTTAATTTACGCGAATAAGCTGCATCGAGCGAAAATTCATTGGGTGAGTAAGTGCCCTTAGGATTCCCCTCATTGTCGGTGAAAGTAATTTCCCCCAGTGAGAAATAACGCAATGAGGCTCCTAAGGCCTGTTTATCATCAAAACGATAATAGAATGAAAGATAACCAAGCCCAATATCATTGACTAATTGACGTAACCATGGAGAATAAGAAACTGAAAATCCCATTTTTTTATCGATGAAGGCATATTTGGCTGCATTCCAATGAATGGAAAGAGGGTCGGGATCAGAGGCAACCCCTGTTTCTCCCATAGAACCAGCCCTTGCGTCGGGTCCTATCAATAGAAAAGGTACAGCAGTAGTAATAGGGTAGGTATCTTGAGCTTTCAACATAGCTGGAATGCTTATCAGCCCAGAAATCAGAACTAAAACAGTCGGTTTAATGAATTTCGGCATATTAATTATTTTGTTTTATATTTCTATGTTATAAAAATAAAGGTGCAAAAGTAACGAGAAAAGATAAGTTATAGTATTTATTGTTCATCAAGCATTTGGAATTAAAAGATAAATAAAGGGGCGATATTTCTCAGTTATTCCTGACAATCATGAGTTTTTGGCTTTGGGTACGTATTGTTCCTACCTTGTTCTCAACAATAATCTGGTAAAGGTACATACCAGATGGAAGCAAATCGCCCGATTCGCTTCTTCCATCCCATTGGATAGGAAGGATGCCATAACCCGTAGTAGTTTGATCCGAAATCAATGTTTTTACTCTGATCCCTTGAAAGTTGAAAATGTGAATCGTTATTCTAAGGAGATTTCCTGGTTGATTGTGTTCGAAATAGAAATTGGTGGTATGGCTAAAAGGATTGGGATGGTTAGTAATTTTCCAAAGTTTGATAGAAGCATCGGGGGCTACGGTAAATTCTATGGATTTTTGGTTACTATTGCCTTGGAGATCCCATGCGCGTAGAGTAAGAGTATGATCTCCGCTCTCGAGATTGTGAAAAGTATATGTAATATTTCCCCGAGTATTCCAAACATTGAGTGGCTCGAAGAAATCATTTAGATTAACTGCAGAATTGGTTTGTCCATCTATCCAAGCCGAAATATTGCGTCCTAAACCGTAACCAAAGCTGTTGATTCCGGAAGAATCGGCTAAGGAAGCAAATAAAACAGGATTTTGACTCGAAAGATTTCCAGGGGCAAAGTTCTTGTCATCAAGGAACATTTCTATTTCGGGACCTTCATTATCGTTAGCCAGTGTTTCATCAATACCGCCTATTATGAAATTTGTGAATGCTCCAGCCGCATCGCTTAAACTGTCTGTAGCATAAAAACTGAATTTTCCATTTCCATTGTTCAAATTTATATCTTTTGGTAGAATAAATGATCCTTCAAATTTTCCATTTATAACAGGAGCAACCGTGTAGGCAATTTGTTTATTTTGTATTTGAAATGAATAAGTGAAAGTAATTTGATCATTCGCCAGCGTTCGAATAGGAGTCTTTTTATCGAAAACAGTGATAAAAATATCTCCATTGAAATCAGAAATTACTTGGTTTTGTTCATTCACAATTTCTCCGGCTACTTTCACTTTCTGGCAAGCTTTCAGCGTATCAGTAAAAATTTCGACAGGAATATCATTAATATGCGTTGTTTTAATGGAATATTGAGGAAAGGCGGGTGTGAGGGCAGGGTCTCCTAATAGAGTGAAATTTCTGATTTGGATATTATTGTTGTTTTTGTTTTTTGATAATCTAATAAGGTCGCCCATACGTGGTGTATCTCCCGATTTGAGTTGCTGGAATAGGGTAATGTAGAAAGATTGATTCAAATAATTGTTAGTATGAGAAAACGACAAGCGAGTCGTAGTAAACAATGCTATACCACCTCTATCGTTCAGAAGTACAGCATGCTCACCAGCTGATACGCGCTCTGGGTCGTCGTAACGGCTGAATTCGCAAGTTGCGGTAACAAAAATGGGCATTTTCCCTTTATTGTTCCAGCTTAAAATTTCTGGTACAGTTAGTATGTTTTCATGAGCCCATCCTGTTTCACCTCCATGTCCCGTGTAATTGATGAATAAGGCTCCTTGGTTCACTTGTTCTGTAATGGCTTTATTAACATCGGGATATTTGTTGCCATTAGGAGTGCTATATTGTTTGTAAGCATCTATATAAATCTTATTGATATTAATGGTAGAAGAAGCGGTATCTATGATTTTAGCAAGTTTTTCGGCTCCTTTTAAGTGTTCATTTCCATCTTCATCGTCGGCAATAAAACAAAAGGTATTTCTCCAGGGTAGCATGGCAGGAGGGCCTTTTTTGAGGTAATTTTCTACATTATCTACCATATTTTTTGCTTCTTCGACCGTGTACACAGGGAATCTCCCTACTCCAACATCGATGGCTCCATAGGCATCTAAACCTTCTTCATGGTCTAAAAGGCCATAGAAATCATCGCATACGAAAGAAGAAGTGAGGTCTAAGGTCTCCTGCGATTGAAAAGTTGGAATCCGATATTTATTTCCTGGTATTCTATTTTTAGGATCATAACTGCCATCGCCAAATAGAAGAAGGTAACGTGGTTCTTCACCTGGTGCCGCTTTTTCATAAAGCATTCTCATAAAATTACGAATAGCCACTGGGTCCTTCGCACCCGACGAAAATTCATTGTAAATCTGTTCGACATTAACAGTCAAAGCACTTATACCATCTTTTTCCCTATGTATTTGTGCCAAACGATTGGCTTCATCCCTTAATGATGCTGGAGTTATGATAATGTATTCGGCAGGTTGCAAAGCATGGAGATTTTGATTGTGCACTTCTTCTATAAAAGTGGGGGTGTAATATGAACTTCCATCAAAAGCAATGAAATAATGGCCATTATACGCTTGTATCTTAAAATAGACAGAAGTGTCGTTATGTTGAACAGGGATGTTTTGAGGCTGATGCAAATCGTCAACCAACCAAATTCTTAAATCAGGTTGAGTAGTTTGTAAAGAAATTTCGGGGATTTGACCAGTTTGGGGACGAGGTATATATGTAAAAGGCATCTGATGACCATTGAAAATTAAATGACGGGTAACATTTACTTCTATATAATTGAGATAGCCTAAGCTGTAGAGATGATTTTTCAGATGAGTAAGATTGAAAATGATAGTATCCGATTGAGGAGTAAAATTCAATAATGCCTTACCCTTGCGAGCGTATAATCCTGTCATCAGATTTGCACTCATTCCAGCCAGAGAAATGGTAGAAAGTTCTTGCTGATTATAGGATAAAACAAATGAGTTTGCTTCGAAGGATCGTCCTGCTACGTCAAATTCTATAATTCCCTTTTCTCCTGCCTTATGATTGGGAATTATAAAAGTAAAATTTTGGCTGCTGTTTTCATCGAAAGTTTCGCCATACCACTCCTTTCCGCTCTTGGTAAGTTGTTGATCGTTATTTTCGTGTAAAAGCGGGAAAATGTATTCGTCTACTCGATGTGTTGCTGAAAGTGTAGGAGTTACAAAGTCCTGAATGCGTAAAGGGTTTTGTACTCCATAGGTTAGATAATAGTAAGTAGAGTCTTCGTAAAGGTTAGTTTGGTGGTTTAATTTTTGCCCCAAAATATTAATTATCCATTTGTGTGGGCTTTCACCATAGAAAAGAATATAATCCTGAGGATCAAAAACACCATCTTCCTCGCCTATTACTTCGATGGCTACTGGAGGCAAATCGTCTTGTACGGGTTGTGAATTTGATTCAGGCAGCATTTTGCCTCCGAGACTATGTAATGATATGGTTTGAGGGTTGATTTTATCGGGGTTTAATCCCCATTCTCTTAAATTTTGATAAGAAATTTTATAAATCCCTGTTTGTGCAATTCCTATTTTATACCATTTACCTGAAGCAAGAACTGAAGTGGCAGCAAAACCTGAAGCAGTGATATTTTTCTGTTCATTTTTCAAAAAATTAAGGTTAGCCTCGAAAGAAACGAGTTTCTCCAACTTTCCATTTTCCGGATTTAATCTCAAGGGTATAAAACATACTCTTGCTTTTTTTTGTTTCCGCTCGGTAACAATAGTAATTACAGGTTTTATTTCTGTGCCTATTCCTTCGATTTTTAGCTCAACGGTCTCAAACTGCTGATTTGTCAATCGATATTCCAATTCATTACTACCCTCAGGAAGAAGAACCTCTTCCATATAGACTGGAACATTTAAGGAATCGTCTATAAAAGAAGCCTCTTGAAACCATTGACCTAAGACATTTTCTGAGGTTACTTCCTCTAGTTGCCAATGTATAATTTTCTGCTGCGCCGATAAAGGCAGAATTAAAAATAAGAAACCAGAAAGAATTGCAAGACGAATTATATTTTTAAGAGTCATGATGAATTTTTAAGGAAGTAAGTTTTAACGATTTCGAGAGATTATGAGCTTGCCTGTTTTTTGTTGAATATTTCCCTTTAAATCGCTAAGAGTGAGTTGATAAATATATAATCCCTGACTTAATTTTTTACCACTATCGGATGTACCGTTCCACTCGATGGGCTGGCTACTATATCCAGAGAAATAAACAGTTTGAATAATAGTTTTCACAACTCTACCGTAAATATCTATTATTCTGATTTCTACATGCATTTCTTGTTCACTTTGATTATGCTCGAAAATGAAGTAGGTTTTATCGTTGAATGGATTTGGATAGTTTCTTAGATTAGAAATAATAAAAGAGGAAGAATTCTTAACTGTAAATTTCAGCTTAGAGCTGGCAGAGTTGTTATACACATCCCATGCGGTAAGACGTATTTCATGTTCACCTTCTTCGAGGTTGAACAAGGGGTAAGTTAGCGTTCCACTCCTATAAGTATTGAGGTCTGATTTATAATAATTGTTCAATATAAAGGGATTATTCGAATTATCATCCAATATAGCCACAATATCGTGGCCAATACCACTTCCAACAGTATTAATTCCATTTTCATCGGAAATAAAGGCCAATAAAACCGGGTTTTCATCAGTAATTCCTCCATCTTTAAAATTAATGTCGTTCATATATAATTGAATAGAAGGAGGTGTATTGTCAATTTGGGCGTTAACATTAATTCCGCCAACATAAATGGGCATAAAGTATCCGGCTGCGTCTTCCTTTTCATTGTTGGCATAGAAGAAAATTTTCCCTTCCCCGATTTTATATTCAATATCTTTTGGAACGATGAAATTCATGCTAAACTTTCCATTTTCAACTCCAGATAAACCCTTATAGATAATGTTTTTCCTTGCTTTAAAGGTAGTAGGTTTATTTCCTGGATCGTTGGCCTTGGTTTTAATTAGAGAAACCTTGTCGAAAATAGTAGTTGTTACAGTCCCATTGAAATCTGGGAAGGGATGACTTTGAGGATCAGTAACTTCACCGGTGATAGTAACTTGGGAGAGAGCTTTTAGGGTGTCGGTCGAAATCTCTATGGATGTATTGTTGATGGTGAGGGTATGTATTTTATTTTCAGGATAAGCAAGTTTTAGGGCTGGATCGCCTAACAGTATAAATTTTTTACCATTCAAATCGGAACCGCTTTCTTGTTTTGCAATCATGATGATTTCTCCGAGTGAGCGATATTTGCCATTAACTCTTTCAAAAGCATATTTATAAAAACTGTGATTAAGGGTGAGATTAGAACCTCCAAAAGTGAGACGTGATGTAGTGAATAAAGCAATTCCGCCTCCGTTGGGATTCAGAAAAACATGTTCTCCAGCCGAAATACGCTGAGGGTCATCATATCGGCTGAATTCGCATGTGGCAGTGATAAAAAGTGGAAGTTTATTGAAATTTTTCCATGAGTTGATATCGCTAATTTCAAGGACTCGTTCGTGTGCCCAGCCAAGCTCACCGCCATGCCCTGTATAATTGATGATGAGAAGGCCGTTTTCTACTTTTTGTGTAATTGTTTGATTTACATCAGGATATCGTTGACCTCCTGGTGTAGTAATCTGATCATAAGCATCGAGGTAAATTTTATCAATTTTGAAGTAGGGATAAGTAGTATCAATGAGATCGGTAAGAGATTCGGCTTGGCGTAAATGTGAATTACTGTCTTCATCATCGGCAACAAAACAAAGGTTGGTTCGCCATTCTCCCATCGAGTTGTCTCCATCACTGATGTATTGTCTGTATTTTTTTAAATAGTCTTCTGCCTGTTGTGGAGTGAATACAGGTATGCGTCCTATACATAAATCGGGAGATCCTCCTCCGCCTTTGCCTTCGCTCTCATCAAGAAAAGTAAAATAATCGTCTGTCGCAAAAGTATAAATCGGATTTAAAGATTCTTCTGATTGGTAGGTTGCCACAAAATTTGTATTATTTTGTATTCGGTCTTTATAGTCGTAAGAAGCGTCACCAAAAAGTAAAAGATATTCAGGTTTGTGAATGTTTGCGGAGGCAAGTCTTAAATGCCGCATAAAATCTCGTATGGCACTTGGATCTTGCATCCCAGATGAGAATTCATTGTATACCATTTCTGGTGTCACAATTTTTACATTGAACTGATGTTCTGATTCATGAATCTGTTCAAGCTCCTGAGCATAAGGTAAGAAATCGGGATGACTAACGATGATATAATCGGCATCGGTCATACCATGAAGATTTTGATTGGGAACTATCCCTACAAAAGTGGGTTGAAGAAAATTGCTACCATCAAAAGCTATAAACTCACGTAGGGTATCTTTTTCAATATTAAAACTAAGAGTATTTCCTGTAGATTGTATTTGAAGTTTGGACGGTTGTATAGGATTTGTAACATCCCAGATTTGAATATTCGGGTTAGCATTTTCCATTTTATATTGCACCACTTGAGAGGCAGTATAATGCATGGGTTTGCGAAAACTTAGCTGAGGTCCCGCAAAGCTCAAATTTCGTTCGTAATTAACTGTAAAATAATCGAGCCAAGCCTGAGAAGCGTTGAGAGGTTTAACATATTGAAAGGAAAGTGTAACCGAGGAGTTAGCGGTTTTGAATGAGGCTGTATCAATGGTTCTTTTAGCGTAATCCGATTCAAGAGCTGGAGGAGGAATAGAAGGTATAGTTTGTATGAGAAAAGGAGTTGCTCCTACTGAAACCTTCATGCTGCTATAAGAATAAGAACGCGCAACCACAGCTGATTCGAACAGAACACGGCTCCCATTAACTATTCCCTCGAGTGAAATCGGAAAATTTATTGTGTTTACTACATCAAAAGATTCACCATACCATTGCCGCCCAGTTTTTCCTAAATTAATCAAGTCTTCCTCATGATGATAATGCTCAATAAAAGTCGTTATAACTTGATTAGGAGAAGTTTCTGGTGTATGACTGAGCTGAATTCTCTTTCCTTTAGTGTTGTTAATGGTAAGGAAACAATAAGAAAAATTTGAATAGGCATGCTTACTAAACTGAAAACGGTTTTTTTGTGTATTGTACATCCAGGAACCTGGGCCCTGCGCATAAAACAAAATATAATCTCCTGCATCGAATTTTCCGTCTTCTTCTCCAAAAATAAAAATGTTCATTTCCATCAAATCATCATAACGAGGAGCACTATTGGCTTCGGGTAGCATTCTGCCTCCATTGCCAAAGATGTGAATATTTCGGGGGTCGATGCCACTGACATTAATTCCCTGAGATTGTAGTAATTCTGGGGTTATTTTATAAATGCCTGTTTCGGTGATTTGGATTTTGTGCCACTCTCCTTGACTCAGCACCGATTGAATGCTTCCTACTTTTAATTGAAGTGAAGCTGGCAAAGTCATCTCTTTTACATCGATTTCGAGATGAAATCTCTCGAGAATCTCAACCTTATAATTTATTGGATGAATACGAGCAGGTAATATCCCTATCTGAGCATACGGTTTGCCCCTGATTTCGATTTTATTTATAAATATTTGATATTCAGACGTAAGTAATTCAGAAGACAAAATATCTACAGAATTATCTTCTTTCGAAATGGAAGGAAGCATTTTCACCAAAATGCTGTCGGAAAGATGTTTTATAGGAATTTTTTTTATAAAGATGGGAAGGGCTCCTGTTTCGGCAAGGCCAGCTGCGTTTTGAAAATATAGTATGCTTCGTTGAGATCCCGAAAGAGTATCTTTTAAACTATAATTTTCCCATTTCAAAGTAATGTCCATGCTTAAATGTGGACTTTGCCCAAAGCTATTGAAAATGAGTCCACTCAATAGAACAATAAACAAAAGTTTGAATCTTAATTTCATAGGCAAAAAGTTTCGAATAGCATTACTTTAGTAATTAGAACAACTTCTAAACAAAATTGTGCAAATTTGCCGTTGATTTTTTATACAGGTTTAAATCGTGAATTCATTTCCCATAGAATACTATTAAAGTTTTAACGTTCTTTGCATGGGCTTATTGTTTGAAAAAAGTTAGAATATTTTTTTGAAAAGTGATGCATATTATAAAATTTTGTAATATTGTTGGGTTGTTTTGTGTATCGAAGAACTCACTTTTTATATTCCAATAGATTATGAGAAGTAAAAGCTACGTTTTTAGCATGATTCTGGTTCTCAGTATTTTATGTATAGAATTGAAAGGCCAGGATCCCACGTTTTCTCAATTTTATGCCAATCCTCTTTATCTTAATCCGGCTTTAACAGGATCGGCCTTTAGTCCACGACTTACTTTAAATTATCGAAATCAATGGCCTTCATTAGCTGATAATTTCGTTACTTACAATGCATCTTACGATCAATACATTCCCGATATCAATAGTAGTTTTGGCATTATTTTCAATACCGACAGAGCGGGTTCAGGAATGATAACTACGACTACAGTGAGTGGACTCTATTCATACAATTTGAAAATTTCTAGGAATTCATATCTTAATGCTGGTTTGCAAGGAAGTTATTATCAGCGAAAACTCGATTGGTTGAATTTAACTTTTGGCGATATGTTTCATCCCGTATATGGTCAAATTTATCCTACTAGTGAACCTTCGCCTGATAAATACAGCGTTTCTTTCATCGACTTTTCAGCAGGTTTGACCTACACTTACCGAGATGTCTTTTTTGGGGGCTTATCCGTGAATCATCTTACACAGCCTTATGATGGCTGGTATAATGATAACACTACTGTTTTACCACGTAAATGGACTATTCATGCAGGAGGTATTATCGACCTTGAACCACGCTCCCGAGGCCGAAGAAACTTGGAAGCCATGACGCTCTCTCCCAACATTCTTTATCAGCAGCAACAAAATTTTAAACAGCTTAATGTGGGATTATATCTCAATAAATATCCTTTTGTAGTTGGAACTTGGTTTAGGCACAATTTTGAAAACCCTGATGCGTTTATCTTCTTGTTAGGATTTCAACAAAGCTCGTTTAAACTGGGATATAGTTATGACATTACAGTTTCGAAACTTAAAAATGTTACTGGAGGAGCTCATGAGGTTTCTTTCACTTTCCAGTTTAATAGTCCAGAGCAAACCCGAAGGAGAAACGAGCCTATGCCATGTCCAAGTTTTTAATCTAATTTTGTAACCCTATTGTAAAAAAGAAGAAAATCATTCAAAAAATGGTGAAGTTACATAGAATTCCAGCTTTAATACTCATTGTGATCCTGATGATTGGATTCTCATCTTGCGGCATGTTTCGTAAAAATAAGGAACAATCTACTGCCACTGGATGGAATTACAATGACCCTACACAAGGAGGATTCGAGAAAATCGATTTTAAAGAACAACCTAGTGGTCCTGGGCTTATTCTGATAGAAGGAGGAACTTTTGTGATGGGGGCTACTCAAGATAATGTGATGGGTGAGTGGAACAATACACCTCGACGTGTTACCGTGCGTACTTTCTACATGGATCAAACCGAAGTAAGTAATCTTCATTATCTCGAATTTCTCTATTGGGTGAAAAAAGTTTTTTATCAGACCAATAATCAACAATATCAGGAATACTATGTCAAACAATTGCCGGACACCTTGGTTTGGCGCGACCGTTTGGCATATAACGAACCCATGGTAAACCTTTACCTGCGCCATCCTGCTTATCGCGATTATCCTGTGGTTGGTGTTAGCTGGCTGCAAGCCAATGAATATTGCCGCTGGCGTACGGATAGAGTCAACGAAATGTTGCTCTATAAAGCAGGCGTTTATAATCTCGATACCGATTATGATGTAAATGATTTTTTTACTACAGAAGCTTATTTGGGTGGTTTCTATACTAAAGGAGATACTTTGAAAGGAGATACACTAGGTCTACCCGATCTCAGTTCGAACGAGAAAGGAGCTAAACGCAGGGTGAGAATGGAAGATGGTATAGTTTTGCCTAATTATCGTCTTCCAACCGAAGCCGAATGGGAATATGCCGCTTTAGGTCTTATTGGGAATACAGAATTCGAAAATATTAAAGAGAGAAGAATTTATCCTTGGAATGGAAATTTTACTCGTATCAATTCACCTAAAGAAGCCGATTATGGGCAATTTGCGGCGAATTTTCGTCGCGGTCGAGGAGATTATATGGGAGTAGCCGGCAGCCTTAATGATGCAGCAGATATCCCTGCTCCGGTTATCTCTTACTATCCTAACGATTTTGGACTATATAACATGGCTGGTAATGTGGCCGAATGGGTACTCGATGTTTATCGTCCTTCTTCATTTGAGGATTTTAGTGAATTGGAGCCTTTTCGCGGCAATATCTTTACTGCCCCTGAACTGGCCGGCCAAGGCAAATTCCAGATTGATAGAGAAGTTATTAAACCAGATGGAACCCCAAATGAAAATTTTGGACGTTTTAAACGACGCCCCGTTGATTCTCAAATAGATCCTACATTGCCCTTCCGTCGTAATTATCGCACAGCCGACAATCGCAATTACCTCGATGGCGATTGGGCTTCGTTGAGCCAGGCTTCCAATACTGACGCAACCCAACGATGGAAAGAAGTCGGAAATAATGAACAGGCTACTAATAAAATGTATTACAATGGGGAGTGGAATCCTGCAGATAATAAATTCGGAGAAGGAGCTACAAGTTTAATCACCGACCGTTCGCGTGTATATAAAGGCGGTTCATGGAAGGATGGCGCCTATTTCCTTAGCCCTAGTGTTCGCCGCTTCCTCGAAGAAAACCTTAGCACCGACTATATCGGCTTCCGCTGCGCTATGGATAGAGTGGGTACAACTTCCGAAAACATAGAATATTAATACATTGATATTAATGTGATGATTCCCCATATTCATTTTTGCTGATTTTTCGAAACATAGTTACCTTAACTAATGGTATTCGTTATTAGCTGCTAAAACCATCTGCTTAAAAAGAATCTTTGTGTACCAGTCCTCATGCCTAAAGTCATATCGTGAATAATTCATGTCTAAAATTTTAGGTTCTGATTCTGCCTAAGATCATTGATACTTATTACCATAATATTCTGCAAAGTATTTTTATTAGTTTTCATTTTCATTCTATATTCCCCCATGTAAAGGTCTGACCCGATCGATAATAGGAATTCGTTCGATTAAATAGAAAGTATCAACAAAAGAAGGCTATGGAAAATAAATTTAACCTATGTCCTAGCCATAAATTGAAATAGTAAAACCATCTTTAATTGATAATAGTTGGCTTATTATTGAATGATAGAGGTAAAATATTAACCTCAAAGAATATGAAAAAATATAACACTAAATTAGGAAAAATACTTCTTTGTGAGGAGCCTTTATGTGCTTAGTGCTAAAAAATGTAATTCGAGCAGTAAGCTTTTCTTCATTTATAATAACTCGTAAAATCTTTCTAAATCTTTTAGACGATGGACTGAGTTGAGTTGTTTTCATTGAATAATTATAGTATTCAGGTATATTTGCGTCATGGAAAACATAGAAGAACTCTATCGATTGTTTTTAATTTCGAGGGGTGTTTGTACTGATTCAAGGAAATTGGAAGAAGGACAGTTGTTTTTTGCCTTGAGGGGTGAAAATTTCGATGGCAACGATTTTGCCGAAATCGCCTTGAAGAATGGCGCCATGGCTGTGATTATTGATAATCCTGAGAAAAAAAATCTGCAACATGCTTTCTTTGTACCCAACGCTTTAGTTACCTTGCAACAACTGGCTGGGTTTCACCGTAAGCATTTTCATATTCCAGTCATCGCCATTACGGGTTCTAATGGGAAAACAACAACCAAAGAGTTGGTTTCGAGTGTTTTATCTAAAAAATTCCAGATAAAAGCTACTACTGGAAATTTAAACAATCACATTGGTGTTCCATTGACTTTATTATCCATTCAACCCAACACAGAGTTTGCCATTATAGAAATGGGAGCAAATCATTTGGGTGAAATTGCTTACTTATGTGAGATAGCTCAGCCCAATCACGGTCTTATTACGAATATTGGCAGGGCGCACTTGGAAGGATTTGGGAATTTTGACGGCGTAATCAAAGCAAAAACCGAATTATATGAATTTTTAGCCCTTTCCAATGGATTGGCCTTTGTGAACGGCAAAGATGAACTGCTTCTGACAAAAAGCAACAACCTTCGCCGGATATTGTACAATTCTGACTCGAGCATTGTAAAAGGGGAGGTGATAGATTCTACAGGTTATTTGAAAGTGAACCTTAGAATTTCGAATAGTGAACACCTACTGCAAACTCAGCTGGTGGGTGCTTACAATCTTTCAAATATTTTGGCGGCAGCTTGCATTGGCAATTATTTCGGTGTGGAAGACGACATGATTTCTGAGGCTATTGAAGAATATCGTCCTAGCAATTTTCGCTCTCAATATATAGAAACTCCATATAATAAATTAGTAATGGATGCTTATAATGCCAATCCTACAAGTATGGAAGTCGCCATAACAAATTTCATGAATCGCCCAGAGACACCTAAGGCAGCAATTTTGGGTGAGATGCTCGAATTGGGAATAGAATCACTGAAAGAACATCAAGTCTTAGTGGATAAAGTTGCTTCGGCCAATGTTCAGAAGCTATTTTTCGTAGGAAAGAATTTCTCGAATGTAGCCTTGCCTTCTGCAGCAAAGTATTTCGAAAATACATCACTACTGAAAGATTATTTAAGAGTAAATCCCCTTCAACAGTATTTCATACTTATTAAAGGAAGCAGGGGAAACAAATTAGAAACCTTACTCGATGTTTTATAACCCAAAAAATCATTACAGAGCTCTTGGAATAATGTCGGGTACATCGTTGGATGGAGTTGACCTGGCAGCATGCAATTTTTATTCTCAGGATGGAAATTGGAATTTCGAGATTTTGCAAGCCGAAACTATACCCTATCCTTCTTTTTGGGTAGATCGTTTGAGTAAGGCAATGGAAGCCTCGGCTGCCGAACTTGCCAGTTTGAATATGGAATTGGGAAAATATTTTGGAAACTTAGCTGTCGAATTTTTGAATCTTCATCAAATAGAGGTTGATTATATTGCTTCACATGGCCATACCATATTTCATGATGCCACGAAAGGTTATACTTTTCAGGCTGGTAATGGGGCAGCAATCGCAGCGGCTACACATTTACCTGTAATTTGTGATTTTAGAACTGCCGATTTAGTAAGAGGCGGACAGGGCGCACCATTGGTGCCTATTGGAGACGAATTGCTTTTTCATCCTTATTCGGCTTGTATCAATCTGGGAGGGTTTGCCAATATTTCTTATAATAAGGATGGAAAACGCATTGCTTTCGATTTATGCCCCACTAATATAGCCTTAAACTATATTGCTCGGAAAATCGATCTGCCTTTCGACAATGACGGAGAATTGGCATCCTCTGGTCGCATCATACAGCCTTTACTCTTCGAGCTTCTGCATCTTGATTATTTTTCGAAAAATCCTCCTAAATCGCTGGGGAAAGAATGGTTTTTACAATTTTTTCTTCCAATTTTAAATAAGTATGAAGGCGAGCAGATTAAAGATCTCTTGCGAACAATTTGTGAGCTGATTGCTATTGTAATTATGCGTTCTCTTTTCGATGTTCAGATGAAAGAAAAAGGCGTTCTCTTTTCTGGAGGCGGAGCACATCATCGTTTCCTGATAAAAAGAATTAGTGAATTAGCAACATTACCCATTGTCATTGCCGATCCATTGATAATCGACTTTAAAGAGGCCATGGTTTTTGCCTTTCTTGGATTATTGTTTCTCGAACAAAAGCCAAATATATTATCATCAGCTACAGGAGCTCAAACTGATAGCATTGGTGGATGTCTTTATTTGCCTTGATGAAATTTGAATACTTTGATCAAAATTTTTGGTAAATCATTGAATATAAATTTATTAAACATGTATATTTAAAAATTAAAACATTTAAATAAGCATCTTTAAAAATATAATCAAAAAGTTTAGAAATATTTTTAATTTTGTGGCCTGTAATTCCTGTAATTTAAGAATAGATGGATAGCAAACTTCAAGAATTAACGGCGAAAATTTACAATGAAGGGGTTGAAAAAGCTCGTGCCGATGCCTCTGCTATATTGGAAAAGGCAAACAAAGAGGCGGAAAATATTTTACAAAATGCAAAACAAGAAGCCAGCCGAATTATAGAACAGGCACATAAAGAAGCCGAAGAACTCAAGCGAAATGTAACCAACGAGATTAAATTATCTTCGCGCCAGGCCATTTCTTCTCTTCGTCAGCAAATCACAGAACTTATTCTTACAGAAATGGTTAGTCAGCCTGTCAATGAGGCTTTTAGAGATAAAGATTTTATTAAACGCATGATTGAGTCTATCCTTAAGAAATGGCAAGCTGATAATTCAAGCGGAGGACAAGGTGTTTATCTCTTTTTACCACCAGAGGATGAAGAAAAATTGGGAAAATATTTCGAGACAAGAGCAATAGAATTGATGAACAAAGGTTTGAAGCTAATTTATGATGAAAAAATGGGAAGAGGTTTTCGTATTGGCCCGGCTGATGGTAGTTATGTAATTAGCTTTACCGAAGAAGACTTTGAGAACTTTTTCAAGAATTATCTTCGTCCACGCACTAATCAACTTCTTTACGGAGGAAAATAATGTCGGGTAGAAATTATTATTATCTGGTAGCAGGTTTGCCCGATCTAGTGCTCGAACAATCCAAACTCACCCTCGATTTTAGTGAGTTCAAACTCGAATTGCAGCATCATCTGTCGGGTTCCGATTATAAACTCGTTGAACTGATGCTCTTGCCTATCGATAATAAAAATCTTCTTCATCTACTTTTAAAAACGAATGAACAATTTATTCCTAACGGCAAATACTCTTTAGAAACGCTCGAAGAAGAAATAAAGACGCCTAAAATTCTTCCCGATTATCTTCGCGATTTTATCCTTCATTTTAAGGAAGAGCAGCCTGTTTATCCAGAGTTGAGCTGGGAAGATCAATTAACGGCCATGTATGTTGAATATGCTGTTAATAATAAGAATAAATTTGTATCGAGTTGGATGAAATTTGAAAGGAACGTCAGAAATATAATGGCAGCTCTTACTGCCAGAAAATTCAAGCTTAATGCTCGTTCGTTCATTATTGGCAATGATGAATTTTCTCAAGCTCTCATCAAAAGTCAGGCAAGAGATTTTGGGCTTGCACAGCAATTCCCTTATATTGAGAAACTTATTCAGATTTTTGAGAGCTCCAATTTATTAGAAAGAGAAAAATCACTCGATCTTTTGCGTTGGTCTTATCTCGACGAATTAAATACTTTTCATTATTTCAGTATAGAAGTAATTCTTGCATTTATATTAAAACTTCAGATGGTACAAAGATGGTTGCGACTCGACAAAGAAGCTGGCATGACCATGTTTAAACGTTTGCTCGAGGATTTGGAACATAGTTATGAATTTCCTAAAGAGTTTTCATGATAATGAATAACACGAAAAAAACTACCGGGAAAGTTTCCGGAATTATTGCGAATTTGGTGATTGTGAGGGCTGATGGCCCTGTTGCGCAAAATGAGATTTGTTATATTAATCGAGATGGCATTGATCTCATGGCCGAAGTCATAAAAATTATTGGTAACCAGGCTTATACTCAGGTATTCGAAAGTACGCGAGGATTGAGAATAGGCTCGCCTGTGGTATTTGAAGGACACTTGCTCGAAGCCACCCTTGGCCCTGGCATCCTTTCGAGTGTTTATGATGGATTAATGCACGATTTACACGAAATGACAGGAGTTTTTCTGAAACCAGGTGAATATACACGTGCCTTAGATCCTGAGAAAATATGGGATTTCAAGCCGCTGGCAAAGGTCGGAGATCAGGTATTAGCTGCTGACTGGCTAGGTGAGGTGATGGAAAATTCTATTCCTCATCGTATTATGGTGCCTTTTGTTTTCGAAGGAAAATATACCGTTAAATCAATAGTTGCAGCTGGTTCTTATAAGATTAATGATACTATTGCCATTCTCACCGATTCTAACGGGAAAGATTTTCCTGTTACAATGGTTCAGTATTGGCCAGTGAAGAAGGCTATCAAAGCCTATAAGGACAAACCGCGTCCGTTTAAACTTTTTCAAACAGGTGTACGGACTATGGACACCCTCAATCCTATGGCTGAAGGGGGTACAGGGTTTATTCCAGGCCCGTTTGGTAGTGGTAAAACCGTTTTGCAACATGCTCTTTCCCGTCAGGCCGAAGCCGACGTTGTGATAGTAGCTGCCTGCGGTGAACGTGCCAATGAAGTGGTCGAACTTTTTGTAGAATTTCCTGAATTGGAAGACCCTAAAACCGGTCGAAAACTGATAGAACGAACTACTATCATTGCCAATACGTCTAACATGCCCGTTGCAGCTCGTGAAGCCTCGGTTTATACGGCCATGACTATTGCAGAATATTATCGCTCTATGGGATTGAAAATATTACTTCTGGCCGACTCTACTTCCCGCTGGGCTCAAGCTTTACGCGAAATGTCCAATCGTATGGAAGAACTCCCTGGTCCCGATGCTTTTCCTATGGACTTGCCCGCCATTATTTCAAACTTCTATTCTCGTGCGGGATATGTCTATCTGAATAATAACCAAACCGGAAGTATCACTTTTATTGGGACAGTCTCACCCGCTGGAGGAAATCTGAAAGAACCCGTTACAGAATCTACAAAAAAAGTAGCTCGAGCTTTTTATGCTTTGTCGCAGCAGAGAGCCGATAGCAAACGCTATCCTGCCATCGATCCTATTGATAGTTATTCCAAATATCTTGAATATCCAGAGGTTCAAGAATCTCTTCGCACTAGCATCTCTGATGATTGGGTCGACAAGGTTATGCTAGTAAAAAATATCATGATTCGCGGCCGCGAAGCCTCTGAACAAATCAATATTTTGGGCGATGATAGTGTCCCACTGGATTACCATCTCGCTTTCTGGAAGTCAGAAGTTATAGATGCTATTATCCTTCAACAAGATGCCTTCGATAAAATCGACTTCAATACACCCATTGCACGACAAAAATATATGCTCGATAAGGTGATAGATATTTATGAAACCGATTTCGAGTTCGATAGCTTCGAAGAGGTCAATCCCTTCTTTAAGCGGATTATCAATCAGTTGAAACAAATGAATTATTCCGAATTTCAATCGGAACAGTTTAAACGTTTTGAAAATGAACTCTATAAAATTATAGAAGAGAGGAAGGTAAAAAAATGAGCCCTGTAGCATTCCAAAAAATATATACCCATATAACCAATATTACTAAAGCCACATGTTCTCTAAAGGCCTCAGGAATTGGCAACGAAGAACTTGCGGTTGTCCATGGACGTTTAGCTCAGGTAGTTAAAATCATGGATGATGAAGTAACTCTTCAAGTATTTGGAGGTACTGAAGGAATTCCTTCCAATGCCGAGGTTATATTCTATAATCGGCCGCCTACGCTTAAAGTGAGTGATGATTTGGCAGGTCGTTTTTTCAATGCTTATGGACATCCTATTGATGGAGGCCCTGAAGTAGAGGGCGAAGAACGTCCTATTGGCGGACCTTCCGTAAATCCTGTTAGACGACGCCAACCTTCCGAACTCATTGCCACAGGTATAGCTGGCATAGATTTAAATAATACACTGGTAACCGGACAGAAGATTCCTTTTTTTGCCGATCCCGATCAACCCTTCAATCAGGTAATGGCTATGGTAGCTCTGCGTGCAGAAGCCGACAAAATCATTCTGGCCGGAATGGGCTTAACCAACGATGATTATCTTTATTATAAAAATGTGTTCGAAAATGCCGGCGCCCTCGACCGTATTATCAGTTTCGTCAATACCACCGAAGACCCCCCTGTAGAACGCTTATTGGTTCCAGATATGGCTCTTACGGCAGCCGAATATTTTGCCGTTGATAAAAATGAAAAAGTCTTGGTACTGCTTACCGATATGACACTTTATGCCGATGCATTGAGTATTGTGTCTAATCGTATGGATCAAATTCCATCCAAAGACTCTATGCCGGGTTCACTCTACAGTGATTTGGCTAAAATTTATGAAAAGGCCGTCCAATTCCCCAGTGGAGGTTCCATCACAATTATTGCTGTTACTACACTTTCAGGAGGTGATATCACCCATGCCATCCCTGACAATACAGGATATATTACTGAAGGCCAGCTTTTTTTAAGACGTGATACGGATATTGGTAAGGTTATCGTCGATCCTTTCCGTAGCCTTTCACGTTTGAAACAACTCGTCATAGGCACAAAGACTCGCGAAGATCATCCTCAAGTAATGAATACAGCCGTACGCCTTTATGCCGATGCTGCCAATGCCAAAACTAAACTCGAAAATGGTTTTGATCTGACAGATTACGACCAACGTACTCTTGACTTTGCTAAGGAATATTCCGAATATCTTCTGGCTATTGATGTGAATATCGATATCAATAAAATGTTAGATACGGGTTGGCAGCTTTTTGCTCGTCATTTTACCAAGGCCGAAGTGGGAATAAAACAAGAACTCGTCGATAAATACTGGCCCGAAAAATAAAATCCCTGTCTGTATCTTGTTTTACCAGAAAACCTAAAATGAATGAAGTAAACAAAAATGGCTATAAGATTTCAATATAATAAGACTTCACTTCAGGAGATGAACAAGCAGCTTCGGATACGCTTGCGTGCCTTGCCAACTTTAAAAAACAAGGAATCGGCCTTACGGGCAGAAGTGAAGCGAGCCAAAGATTATGCTACAAGCCTCGACGAGAAGTTGTCTGCTGTTATGGCCCAATATAATGAAATGGTCCGTCTGTGGAATGAGTTTAATCCAAGATTGGTCGTCATTCGTGATGTTGACCTAGGCATAAAGAAAATTGCCGGTGTCCGCATTCCTATACTTCAGGAAATTCATTTCGAGATAAAACCTTTCAGTCTCTTCAATCAACCCGTTTGGTTTATGGATGGTGTAATGATTCTCGAGAAACTGGCTTCAATTGCTATAGAACGCGAATTTTACTACGCTAAGATGAAATTGCTTGATCACGCCCGAAAAAAAACTACCCAAAAAGTAAACCTTTACGAAAAAGTCCAAATCCCGGGTTATGAAGAAGCTGTAATCAAAATAAAACGTTTCCTCGAAGACGAAGAAAATCTTTCCAAATCTTCGCAAAAAATCTTGAAGAATCGTTTTGATCAAAAGGAGGTTACGGTATGATAGTTCCTATGACCAAATTTATTTTTCTGGTATATCATGAAGATTATGAGCCATTTCTAAAGGGTTTGCGATCGGTTGGTGTTGTGGACATTGTAAAGAGAAAAAAGGAACTCGACGAAAACACGGCTGAACGTCTTGCTCTTCAGAAACAGATAGCTGAAACAATCAAATTGCTCAAAAAATATAAAAAGCCAGAACTCACTGAGGAAGCTCCCCAAAATGGAGATGGCATGAAAATTTATGAGCATATCAATGATTTGCAGGCAGAAGTCGAGTCGCTAAATCAACAACTAGCCACCTTAAAAAAGGAGATAGAGTATACTGAACCATGGGGAGATTTCGACCCTCAAATCATAGAAAAACTTCAAAAAGCCGGATTAGCAATATCTTTCCATACTATACCTTCTCGAAAATTCGATCCTCAATGGCTGTCCAAATACTATATTGGAGTGGTGAACGAACTGCCGGGTGTTATTTATTTCATTCTTGTAAAGGAAGGTCAAGAAGAAATTGATTTACCCGCTGAAGAAGTTAAAGCACCAGCACATCCTCTGAGTGAACTGCTGAAAAAACAAGAAGCCATTCAGACACGCCTCAGCCAGATTGAAGAAGAATTTGCGCACTTGGCTGCCAGCTCTATTCCGCTTTTGCAGAAAACATTGCATCAAATTGCATCCGAAGTCGATTATCATTTAGTAGTAAGCAACACTTTATCGGAAGCAGAAGGCAAATTGAAGGTTTTAGAAGGTTTTGCTCCTACCGAAGTGAAAGAAGCCGTAGAAAAATATTGCGAAGAAAACGGCATTTTTTATATTGAGAGTGAACCCGACCCCAATGAGAAAGTGCCTATTCTCTTGCGTAACAATAGTTTTGCGAGATTGTTTGAACCAATCGGACATTTGTATTCTCTTCCCAAATATGCAGAACTGGATCTTACTCCATTCTTTGCGCCTTTCTTCATGATGTTTTTTGGGTTTTGTTTAGGCGATGCTGGTTATGGATTATTTATATTCATTGCTGCTACATTGTTTAAAAAATTCAAGGCAAAACCTTCGTTTAAGCCTTATCTTACTTTGGCTCAATATTTAAGCTTAGCCACTTTCATTTTTGGAGCTATTTCGGGAACTTTCTTCGGTATCAATCTCATAGAAGCTGAAATCCCTATTCTTGAAAATATAAAATCTTATTTCTTCGATAGTAATAAAATGCTGATATTATCATTGCTTCTTGGTGCAATACAAATTATTTTTGGAATGTGCATCAAAGTTGCTAATATTATACATCAAGTAGGATTTCGCAATGCACTTTCGTTGGTAGGTTGGCTGATCCTTATTATAGGACTCTTAATCCGTCAGGGATTGCTTTCGGCTGGAGTTCTTCCCAAAGGAGAAACCATCCTCCTCTATAGCATTTTAGGAATAGCATGCTTATTAATTTTTTTCCTGAACGACCTAAAAACCAATGTATTTATAAGGATTGGGAAAGGGTTATGGGATGTATACGGCATGGTAACAGGTATATTTGGCGATTTGCTTTCTTACATCCGTCTATTTGCTCTTGGAATATCCAGTTCTATCCTTGGAATAGTTATCAATAGCGTTGCCATGTCGATATTAGGAATTCCTTATATTGGACCTTTATTATTTGTTGTTTTTCTTATTGTAGGCCATTTAGGTAATATTGCCATTAGTTCTTTGGGTGCATTTGTACATCCTATGCGTTTGACTTTTGTAGAATTTTACAAGAATGCCGGCTTTTCTGGTGGTGGTAAACAGTATAAACCTTTCGCCGAAAAACATGGAGCTTAATTAAAATATTAATTTATAAATCATTAAACTAATCATTTAAAACCTTTTTCGATTATGACGACTGCAGTAATTTTAGCTTATGTTGGACTAGCCATGATGCTTGGATTAGCAGGTGTTGGCAGTGCTATTGGAGTGACTATTGGAGGCAATGCCACTATAGGTGCTCTTAAAAAAAATGAAGAAGCCTTTGGCCCATATATGTTACTTAGTGCTTTACCAGGAACACAAGGTTTGTATGGTTTTGGAGGATTCTTTATTGTCAATGCAAAACTTACATCCGAATTTGTAGCCAATATGACTTTAGGTCAAGGTATGGCTATTTTTGCGTCTGGCCTTGTTCTTGGCGGTGTAGGTTTGTATTCGGCTATACGTCAAGGACAAGTATGCGCTAATGGCATTGCAGGAATAGGGTCGGGTTACGACGTATTCGGTAAAACCATGGTGCTGGCTGTTTTCCCAGAATTATACGCAATTATTGCTTTTGCGGCTACATTCATCGTTAGTGCTTCTCTATAAATGATTTGCTATTTGGAGCAACACTTACCAACTAGTTATGGATAACCCATCCTTAACCAGTTTCCTATGTATGAGAAATGAAAATAATACCTACCGTCGTTCTTGGTGTTAGTAGAAATTCTGAACGTTTTGCTAACCAGGCCGTTAAGGCTCTTATAAACTATGGTCACCCAGTTTACGCTGTAGGAAAGGAAGATTATATTTGGGATGGGACCGAGGTTCATTCAACTTGGGATAAAGTGTTTGATGTACATACGGTCACTATCTACCTTCGCCCTGAATTACAAAAGGTTCATCAGGAAAAGATTCTATCGATTAAGCCTCGAAGAATTATCTTCAATCCAGGAACCTATAATCCCGAATTGGCAGAAGCTGCTTCAGAGGCAGGTATAGAAGTATTAGAGGAATGTACACTAGTTATGCTTGCTTCTGGCCAATTTTAAGCACTTGCGAAATTTTTTTTAATTTGGCTCGTTCATTTTATTACTAAATGAATTTTCTTGAAATCGAGTGGTAAAAACATCTCAGATGAAACGTTTTTTTCTTGTCATAGTCTTAATAAGTTCTGCTTTATGGCTTCCTGCCCAGATTTTAGTTTCTTTCAAAAACGATAGCACATGTAAAACCGATACTATTATCGTTCCCTTGAGGGTGCAAGAATTGAGGCAATGCGCTTCTTTTCGGATTGAATTTTCATTTCAGGATGATATCATTCGTTACGACAGTCTTTATTTTCGTAACCCCGCTTTATCAGGTCTTACAGCTTCTTTAGATGGGAATAATCGCCTGGTTATAGAATGGACATCGGCATCTGCTATACCCTTTGGAACAGGCAATATTGCAAAGATTCAATTTACGGCTTTACAAACTGGCATTTCTTTTCTTTCTTTTGATGCTGTTCAAACCTATTTTAAAGATGAGCAAGGAAATTCCTTGGCTTATCTTTATAGCGATGGGAGCGTGAAAGTTCATCCAAGGGGGATTCAATATACCTTAAGCCAGTTAATGATGGGTTGTAGCAAGGAAGATAAGGGGCGTTACGGCATTTCCATCCTTTCGGGAACCCCTCCCTATCAAATCGATTGGGATGATGGCTTTTTGATGCCTGGCATCGATACGGTGGTCCTAGGTGTTAGCCCTGGCCAGCATAAAATTACGATTGTAGATGGGAATGGCTGTATTTATCGCGACAATTACTTCGTAAAAGTTTTAAAGGCTCCTCCCATTCATTTTACTTCTGATCCCGATACCGTCTATCTGCAAAAACCTAGCGTTCAATTTTACTCTAATATCGATTCACTTCTCAATGTTGGAATAGATGTATATAATTTTCAATGGAATTTTGGGGAACCCGATTCGAGCCGCTCTGTCGAAAAAAATCCTTTACATACATTTACTAGTGCATGGGAATTTTTTCAGCAACAAATAAAAGAATATCGTGTTCGGCTCTATGCCATCAATAATGATAACTGTGATACGGCTGTAGTTAAATTTATTCCCCTTCAGCGTCCTAAAGTAGAAGTACCCAATGTTTTTACTCCCAATGCCGATGGCATCAACGATGTTTTGATTATTAAAGTGGATGGAAAAACGGAAACCGACCAACCCTCACTACTTCGATATTATGAACGAATGGAATTGGTGATCATGAATAGATGGGGGAGAAAACTTTACGAGAGTAAAGATTATAGAAACGATTGGGATGGTGGAAAGCTGGCCGATGGTACGTATTTTTACGTGCTGAAATGTATTGGCAGATTTGGTGAAGAAGTTTATAAAGGTAGTATTGCCATCATGGGCAGTAAAAATTAGACAGACAAGGGATGGAAATCCCGCTTAGAAATATTGAAGATTTTTTGAAGATCGATGCTTCTTGTATAGATGTACGATCACCAAGTGAATATGCTCAAGGCCATATTCCGGAGGCAATCAATATTCCATTGCTCGACGATGAAGTAAGAAAACAGGTGGGAATTGATTATGCACAACAGGGTAGGGTAGCAGCCCTAAAAACGGGTCTGTCATTGACTTCTTCATGGGTTGGTACGATGATAGATGAAATGATTAGGATTTCGTCTGATGGTCAATTGAAAATATATTGTTGGCGTGGCGGCATGCGTAGCGAAGCAGCCGCTCTCCTTGCCCGATTTGCTGGTTTAAACCCGGTTTTGCTAGCTGGAGGATACAAGTCCTTTCGAAATTATGTGCATCAATCCTTTATATTCCCTTGGAAATTTATAGTAATAGGAGGGATGACCGGGAGTGGAAAAACCGAACTCTTATCTCGATTGGCTGAAATGCATCATCAAGTGCTCGATCTCGAAGGACTGGCTCATCATAAAGGATCTGTTTTTGGTGGATTGTTGCAGCCTCCACAGCCTACTACAGAACAATTCGAAAACTTGATCTGGCAACAACTTGCATCCTTCAATATACAATTTCCTGTTTGGGTGGAAGACGAAAGCATAAACATAGGTCGTTGTTTTGTCCCTAAGCCCATTTTTGAGCGTATGCAGGCATCACCCTTAATTTTGTTGAATATCCCCTCTGAACAGAGAGCAGAAAGGCTCGCCTTAGAATATGGCCAAGCTGACACAGAAGAACTTGTTGCTACGGTTTGTAAAATTAGAAAACGACTTGGTTTTCAACAAACCGATATTATCACTCAGCTTATTAGGCAAAATCGATTTAAAGAAGCCTGCTTGATGTTACTTCAATTTTACGATAAGGCATATTCTATCAGTTTGTCTCGACGTGATCCACATACCATTATTCATTTGCCGGTTTCAAATAACCCCGATGTAGAACAAGTTTTAAATACAGCTGAAATAAACTTATTTGAAATACCGTAAATTTATTTGCGTAATTTTTAAGCAATTATTTTGCAATGGATATCATATTTTGGTCGAGTTGAAGAAATCTAATGAATTGCATTCAAGAGGTGATTTATTACGATTTTTACCCAAGAGTGTAGATTAAAGCTAACTGATATTATTTGAGTTAGGTCTTTTTGAATTTTTTCAGTAAAATGATATTTATTTTTGTGATGAGCTAAGCCCCATCTTTTTATTCTGAGATTTTGCTTGATGCATCCTCTATCTTTTGTCAAATAATCATAGTTAGAGCTATTTAGCTAGTAAGTAAAGCATTCTCTTTGTGACTTTTTTGTTTTATCTGTATTTCTTTTATCTATTATAAGTGTATCACCGTATAATGAAAATTTGGGGCCTACCTTATCATGGGCTTCATTCAAAACCATTGAAAAATGAAATCGATTGATTAGGGTTTTCTCTAAATCCACATATTTTTTTTAACACATTTAGAAAACGATTCTTTATCCAATTTCTTTATATATATTTGGCGTAGTATTTCATTCCATTGAAAGCATAACGACTTCAAAGAATTTTGAAAATGTACAATGATAGCTACCAAGGCTTCGATCAATCAACTAAAGATTTTGAAGTTGAAACGAACAAAGTGAAAGAAATTCGTAGCCCAAAAGTCAATCTTCATTTTTGGGGTATATCTTCGTTTTTTCCATTTGGGCGGTTTGCTTATAGTTATTTGCTGATAGTCTTTGTTGTAGTGGGGATACTTTCTTTTACTTCGTGCCGGGTTAGACTCATTCCCAACAGAGACGAAGCAGTGATAAGTCAGGCACTTCAAGTTGCTAAATCCATCGATTTATTTTATTTGAACTTAATAGATGCAGATTCATCCGAACTTGCTTATGCTAATTTTTCCGATTCTTATCAGTCCATAGAGCTCGAGTTGCGTTCGTTGTGGCTGCAATCAGAAGCCAAGCCTTTGAATAGTGAGGCAACTCGCATATCCAGGATCATCCTCGACCTCTGGGTGAAGTATAAGGAGCAACATCAGAAAAATAATACTTATAATTTGCATCTTGCTCCTATTCACCGCGACAGGTTTCACGAACTCTTTGTTGCCTTTTTGAATGCCGAAAAAGCTAAAACCATTCAATAATTTTTTTGCCATGGACTTGAATTTAGAAGAATTGATCGAGGGACTTTCATCCATTTTGAAAAATGAATTGGAAGGAGGAAAGGAAGAGATAAAAGATTATGCGTATTATATTATAGAGGAACGGAAACAACGCCTTAAGGAGCTTGCCGAACTTTATACTGGTGGTTTTATCAGCAAAGAAGAAGTAGAATCTGAATTAGCCGATGAAGAGAAGGTAGTTGAAGCTCATTTGTTGGCCATGCAGGTAAAGGCCAAAGCATCCATACAGCAAGCGGCCAATGCTTCCATCGAATTTATTACCCATTATATATTGAAACTATTATAAATCAATTATTTATGGAAAATAATCATCCAAAAAGTGTGACTAAAGACTACATGAGTGCAAGGAATATCATTGCTTTGTTGATTACTTTAGTGATCCTTGGAGCTACAGTTTATGTGGCTATTGAAGCCATTCGTGTTTCGAACGAGCAGGATAAGATGGAAGGATTGAAATTCGTGGCTCAAACTCTTTTGCCACTCTGGGGAACTTGGATAGGCACTATTCTGGCATTTTACTTCAGTCGTGAAAATTTTGATGCCGCTACAAAATCATATCAAAATATTATAGAAAGCATGAAGCCTGAGGAAAAAATTGCCAAAATTTCGGCTAAAGAGGCCATGATTCCACTCGAAAATATTATCTACCTTGAATATGAGGAAACCAAAACTCGTACAATACGCGATATTCTCAACGATGAAAAGTTTAGGGATTTTAATCGTTATGTCATCCTCAACCGAGATAATACTCTGAAATATATGATACATCGCAGCACTTTTTTTCGCTTTTTGGCCGAAGTTTCAATGGGTTTGGTCGACATCGAGAAAAATACCGACGACCTCATTTTTAGTGATATGGAAGAAATGGCCAGTAATGCTGTGAAAACCATGATGTACAAAGGATTCAATTTCATTTCAGAGAACAGTACCCTGCTTGATGCTAAAAAGGCCATGGACGCCATTCCTGAATGTCAAGATGTGTTTATAACCAAGAATGGTAAACCTTCGGAACCTATTATTGGCTTGGTTACCAATAATAAGATTTTGGAATATGCTCGTGTATAAATCCATAAAAAATGATTACTCCTGAAATCAAACGTAAAATTCTGCAGATTGTAAATGTTTTTGAGACTGGGAAATTAGAAGGGCGCTATGATGAGTTAGTTGTGATGAATGATGGACCTGGTGGAATTCCTCAGATTACTTATGGCCGTAGCCAGACCACCGAATATAGTGGACTCAAGAACCTTGTTCAGAGGTATATCCGAAGTGAAGGAAAGTATGCAACTCAATTGAGTGAGTATGTGTCACGGATTGGTAAAACGCCCTTATCGAATGACCGAGTTTTTAAACAGTTGCTTGTACAAGCCGCCCGTAATGACCCAATGATGATAAGCGTACAGGATGAATTCTTCGACAAGACCTATTATCAACCTGCCTATAAGTTTTTTATCTCCAACGGGTTTAAACTGCCTTTGAGTTTATTAGTGATTTACGATAGTTATATCCATTCAGGCCGTGTACCTGATTTCTTGAGGCGCAGATTTGGAGAAAAAATTCCAGCACGTGGAGGCAATGAGAAAGAATGGGTTGCACGATATTGCGATGTTAGGCATCAATGGCTGAAGTATCATAGCAATCCCATCTTACGAAATACGACATACCGAACAGCATGTTTCAAGGAGCAGATTGCCTCGGGCAATTGGATGCTCGATCAGCCCATTAAGGTTCAGGGCGTGGTGGTGGCTTAATAAGGTTTTGATAATACATGCAAAAATCTTTAATCCCACAAATATCGCATTTTGGTTTGCGGGCCTGGCATACATATCTTCCATGCAGAATAAGCCAGTGATGAGCTTTAGAAAGATAATGTTTTGGGATATAACGAGTTAATTGTTTTTCAGTTTCTAAGGGAGTTCGGGCATTTTTTACGAGGCCTATTCGTCTGGCTACTCTATGAACGTGAGTATCGACGGGCATAGCCGGCTTGTCGAAGGCTACCGAAAGAATTACATTAGCCGTTTTTCTGCCAACCCCGGGCAAAGTCTCCAAATCATGCAGGTTATCGGGTACTTGACCATTGAATTCTTCAATCAGAGTCTGAGCCATCCCAATCAAGTTTTTAGTTTTATTGTTGGGATAGGAGCAAGATTTTATTAAGTCGAAGACTTCTTCATGAGAGGCTTTAGCCAATGTGGCTGCATCAGGAAATCTCTCAAAAAAAGCTGGAGTAATCTGATTGACGCGCTTATCGGTGCATTGGGCCGAAAGAACAACTGCCACTATTAATTCATAGGGAGTTTGATAGAGCAGTTCGGTTGAGGCTTCTGGCATATTTTCCGAGAACCATGAAATGAATCTTTTGTAGCGTTCTTTGGTTGTCATGATCAGGGGATAAAAAGAAAGCGGCGCTTGCAGTGCATCAAGAGCCGCTTTAATATTGAAATGACTTATGCCTATAATTGATCGACCACTGCTTTGAAGGCATCAGGATGATTCATGGCAAGGTCGGCCAATACTTTTCGGTTGAGGCGAATATTGGCTTTGTTAAGTTTACCCATAAATTCGGAATAAGACATTCCATATTGACGTATGCCAGCATTAATACGAGAAATCCATAAGGCTCGAAAAGAACGTTTCTTGGCGCGTCGGTCGCGGTAAGCGTATTGCTGACCTTTTTCCCATGAGTTTTTTGCAACGGTCCAAACATTCTTACGTCGGCCATATTGGCCACGTGTTTTTCTGAGAAGTTTCCTTCTTCTTCTGTGTGATGCAACTACATTAACTGATCTTGGCATTTTTTTAAGGTTTTTTACGGCAGCGTTCTGACGTTTTCAGAATCTTGATTAGCTGAACGTAAGGTTAGACATAAAGTGAATTGATTAGCAAGCGAGCATTTTTTTGACATTTGAATAGTCGGCTTTGGATACCAGAGTGGAATGCGTAAGGTTACGTTTCCGCTTGGTAGCCTTCTTGGTTAAGATATGACTCTTGAAAGCATGTCTGCGCTTGATTTTTCCTGTTCCAGTGTAAGTAAAACGTTTTTTAGCACTGGCTTTCGATTTCATTTTAGGCATCTTTTGACTTTTATTTTAGATGATATTTAATTTTTTCTAATCCTTTTTCTTTAAGATTTTTTAGGTGCTATAGTGATGAACATGCGTTTTCCTTCGAGTTTAGGAAGGCTCTCGAGTTTGCCAATATCTTCGAGGGCCTGGGCAAATTCAAGGAGAATGATTTCTCCTTTTTCTTTATACACTATGGTTCTGCCTTTAAATAGAACCTCTACTTTTACTTTTGCGCCTTCTTCGAGGAATCTACGGGCATGATTGAGTTTAAAGTTGAAATCATGCTCGTCGGTATTTGGCCCTAAACGGATTTCTTTTACTATAACTTTAGCCGTTTTTGCCTTCGCCTCTTTTTGTTTGCGCTTGAGTTCATACATGAACTTGCTGTAATCGATGAGCTTGCAAACGGGTGGATTTGCATTGGGTGAGATTTCAACCAAATCTAGTCCCATTTCATCGGCTATCTCGAGGGCTTCTTTAATGGTAACTATTCTTTGCTCGTAATTATCTCCCACAACCCGAACAACGGGGGCTCTGATTTTTTCGTTTACCCTATAAGGCTCTTCCTGATTTTTTGAGGCTGGATTTCTATCGGGCCTCTTTTGTAATGCAGCTATATACCTTCCTCCTTCTTGATTTGGTTAAACATGAAAATTATTTCTTGGCAGTATTTCCATTTCTTCTCTTCAATCATAAGAAATCCTGCACTTGATTATTCACAGCATCCATAAATTCCTTTATGCTAAAACTTCCCATGTCGCCTTGTCCTTGTTTTCTTACTGATACTGTGTTATTCATTTCTTCTTTTTCACCAACGATAAGCATGTACGGAATATGTTGTAATTCAGCATCTCGTATCTTTTTCCCTATTTTTTCATTCCTGTCGTCAATGAGGCTGCGAATTTCGGAATTTTTTAATAATTGAGAAACATTTTCCGCATAAATTTGATATTTTTCGCTCACAGGAAGAATAATCACTTGAGTTGGAGCCAGCCATAATGGTAATTTTCCGGCCGTATGTTCAAGCATAACGGCAACAAATCGCTCGATAGAACCAAAAATGGCTCTATGAATCATAATAGGGCGATGCCGCTGATTATCAGCTCCAATATATTCTAATTCGAAACGTTCGGGTAAATTATAATCCACTTGTATTGTGCTGAGCTGCCATTTTCTTCCTATGGCATCTTTTACAATAAAATCGAGTTTAGGGCCATAAAATGCAGCCTCACCCTTTGCTAATATGGGATTTAAATTTTTTTCTTCAGCCGCTTCTATGATGGCTTGTTCCGCCTTGTCCCAGTTTTCGTCCGTTCCAATGTACTTAGCCTTGTTGTCAGGGTCTCTCAACGAGACTTGAGTAATGAAGTTATTGAAATTGAATGTTTTAAAAAGAAATATTACGAGATCGATTACTCCTATAAATTCTTCTTTTAATTGATCGGGACGGCAGAAGATATGAGCATCATCCTGAGTGAAGCCTCTTACTCTGGTTAATCCGTGTAATACACCCGATTGCTCGTAACGGTAAACCGTTCCAAACTCGGCATATCTTTGGGGCAGTTCCTTATACGACATGGGTTTGCGATTATAAATTTCGCAATGATGTGGACAGTTCATGGGTTTTAGCATGAATTCCTCACCAGGTTCGGGGGTAGAAATGGGACGGAATGAATCGGCTCCGTATTTTTCGTAATGACCCGAAGTTTTATAAAGGTTGACATTGCCAATGTGAGGTGAAGCCACCAAGACGTAGCCTCTTTTGTAAAGTTCTTTTTTAAGAAAATCCATGAGGCGTTCGCGCAATAAAGCTCCACGCGGCGTCCACAGTGGCAAACCATTGCCTACGCGAGCAGAGAAATGAAATAAATCGAGCTCTTTGCCAATCTTACGATGGTCTCTTTTTTTCGCTTCTTCGAGCATATTAAGAAATTCGGCAAGCATCTCGGCTTTTGGAAAAGTTATGCCATAGATTCGCGTAAGCATCTTGCGTTTTTCATCTCCTCTCCAGTAGGCACCAGCCGTCGATAATAATTTTACTGCCTTGATGGGTGAGGTATTGGGTAAATGCGGCCCACGACACAGATCGGTAAATTGTCCTGATTCATAAAAAGTGATGCTGCCATCTTCTAAATCATTAATTAATTCGACCTTATATTCATCACCTTTGCGTCGGAAATATTCCAAAGCCTCGTCTTTGCTAACATTCCTTCTTTTAAATTCTTGTTTTTGGCGCGCAAATTCCATCATACGATCTTCTATTTTCTTGAAATCATCTGATGAAATCTGATAATCTCCAAAATCTATATCATAATAAAATCCATTCTCAATGTCAGGACCTACACCGAATTTTACACCAGGATACAGGCTTTCGATGGCTTCGGCCATTAAATGAGCCGACGAATGCCACATCGTAGCTTTCCCTTCATCATCATCCCATGTGAGCAATCGTATACTGGCATCTTGAAATATTGGCCGCGTAGCATCCCAAACTTCACCATTTACTTTGATGGCCAATACATTGCGGGCCAATCCTTCACTGATGCTTCTGGCTATGTCTAATCCTGTTACCCCTTCTGAATATTGCCTAATGCTTTGATCGGGAAATTTTATGTTAATCATTATCAAAATGTTGAAATGGAACAAAATAGACTTTTTAAGGTCAATTTTGAGCGTGCAAATTTAGAGATTTATCGTTTAATCCGTAAATCATCTTTAAATCAACAATTTCAAATACTCTTTGTTGAAGTCATATTCGTTGATTTATATTCCTGTGTTTGCGATAAAATTTTCTTCAAATCAAAGGCTTAAGAGTTATATGGCGAAAAATTTTTTCTTTTCTTGCATTTTCTTTTCAGGCTGGCTGTTACAATTTTCCAAATAAAAAATGTTAATAAATGAGGTTTTATGGTAAAAGAATTGTACTTTTGTAACAAATAGTAACGGCTCTATATTCGATTATTTTAAATCTCGATGATATAATCTAAAACCACATTGAAACATTCATTTAAATATTTCGTTTATAGTTTGAAGAGTTGTTAAAATTTTATCACTCAATTTATTGATAAACGTTTTGGATTTAAAATTAAGAAGTCATTGTAATATATAACATAAAAATGAAGGAGGACATGAAGATGGCAGACTTTTTTAAAAATGCAATTTTAGCAGGGATTGGTTTAGCTTCACTAACCCGTGAGAAAGCTGAGGAATTTGCAAAAGAATTGATCAACCGTGGCGAATTATCGGAAAATGATAAGGCCAAATTCGTCAAAGATGTAATGGACCAAACCGAGAAATCGAAAACCGAACTCGAAAAAAAGATCGAAAAATCGTTAGAGGAAATACTTGCTAAACTGAATATTCCGACAAGAAAGGAATTTGAAGAACTAAAGAAGAAGGTAGAAGAATTATCACAGACTTCCACTAAGATGGAAGAATAATTTTTCTTGATAAAGGATGCAATGAAATTATAAAGCCACACTAATGGCCGAATCCTATTCGTATGTAAATTTCCGATTTGGGAACAATCTGGATAAAGTCAGGCGAAGCCGTCAAATCATCTCAGTATTCTTTAAATTTGGGCTCGATTATTTTTTAGATAGGTCGAGGATTAATCTAATAACTCGACTGCGCAGGCGACGTAAAGGCTACCAGAAATTATCGAATGCCGAGAAGCTTCGTATGGCTTTTGAAGAATTAGGACCTACTTTTATCAAGTTTGGTCAGATACTGAGTACCCGACCCGATTTTTTACCTCCAGATTATATTCATGAATTGGAAAAGCTTCAAGATGCGGTGGCCCCGGTTGAGTTTGAGAAAATTCAAGAAGTTATCGAGAAAGAACTTCAAAAGCCAATACCTAAAGTTTTCAAAGAATTTGACGAAATACCAGTAGCCTCTGCCTCACTGAGTCAGGTTCATAGAGCCGTATTACACAACGGCAAGGTTGTGGCCGTGAAGATTCAAAAACCAGATATTCAATATACGATTGAACTGGATATTTCTATTCTGGAAACTTTTGCCAACATTATTGAAAATAGGTTCCCTGAAGGTCCTATATATCATCCAACTGCTACGGTAGAAGAACTGAAAAAAACCATCAGAAAGGAACTCGATTTTTTAAATGAGGCATATAATTTCGAAAGATTCAGAACAAATTTTAAGGAGGTCGATTATATAAAGATTCCGGAAGTGCATTGGGATTTAACTACCGTGCATCTTCTTACTATGGAATATATTGATGGCATAAAGATTTCTGAAATTACACAAGAAAAGTATCGCTCTCAATTCGATTTGCAAAAAATTGCAAAACAGGCCGCTGAAGCTCTTTTCAAACAAATTCTCCTCGACGGATTTTTTCATGCCGACCCACACCCAGGTAATCTTTTTATCATTCCCCCTAATACCATAGTGATGCTTGACGTAGGCATGACAGGTCATTTAGATGATCAATCGCTGATAAGTATTGCCAAGATTTTGCGAGCTATCAATCATAGAGATTTTGATCAGATTGTTAGAGGATTGCAGGAATTGGGTTTCATTATGCAAGAAGTTGACAAAATTGCCCTTCGCCACGATATAAAAGAACTTCTCGATGTGTATGCCGACCGTCCATACAAAACCGTTAGTCTTGCCCGAATGAATCAGGATGTTATGGAAATCTCAATTCGGCATAAACTGGCTTTACCTTCTAACTTCGTGATGATGATTAGAGCCATGTCGATTGCCGAAACCATTGGCAAACAACTTGAGCCCGATTTCAATATGTTTGAAATCTTGAAGCCGTTGACAAGAAAAATGTATCTCAAACTCTATTCTCCCCGAAGTTGGAAAAAACGTACGGCGAATATGATAGATGCAAGTGTCGAACTGATTGAACATTTACCACAAAATATGTATGATTTACTCGAGAAATTAAAAGAAGGTCAGTTCGAAATTCATTTGGAACATCATCGTTTAGAAAATCTTGCCAATGAAATAAAAGAATCGAGTAATCACATTTCTATGAGCCTGATTATTGCTGCCTTAATCATTGGCTCCTCAATCATTGTGCAACAAAAAATCGGGCCGCTCATAGCCAATGTTTCGCTATGGGGTATTTTAGGCTTTGTTATTGCCGCTATCATGGGAATAGGATTGCTGATTTCTTCTATGCAAAGAAAGAGGAGGAAAAGATAATGGTTGGTGCATAAAGGATGGAGATTGGAGGATGGTGCTTAAGATTTGGCCGTTTGGTTTATTGTTCAACTTTAAAATTATTTGCTCATTTCTTTTTTAGAATATTTGACTGAACTTTAATTGGAAAATTTTGTTTGTTTTACAGACAATCGAATAGTAAACAATTTCAAATCTAATCTAATATGAAAAAGAACAAAGGAATTACAACTTTTATGGGTAATCCTATCACTCTTCTTGGCGACATGGTTGAACCAGGCATGGTTGCGCCTAACTTTACTGCATTAAAGGCTGATTTAACACCTACAAGCCTAAGCGACTTTATAGGAAAGGTTGTTCTTATAAGTAGTGTGCCTTCGGTAGATACTGGTGTTTGTGCAGCACAAACACGTCGTTTCAATACAGAAGCCGCTTCACTGGGTGATGTGGTTATCCTTACTATTTCGTGCGATCTTCCTTTTGCTTTAGGAAGATTTTGTGCTGCCGAGGGCATCGACAAGGTCATCACCCTCTCCGATCATAAAGATACGGATTTCGGCCTTAAGTATGGATTCCTTATCGAAGAACTGCGTTTGCTCAATCGTGGAATCGTTGTAGTGGATAAAGATGGAATTATTCGCTATGTTGAATATGTAAAAGAAAATACCAATCATCCTGATTACGATGCCGCAATAGCAGCTGCACGCAAATTAATTTAAGAAACTCTTACTATTATTACTAATTAACCTCCTGTTGAATCGAATGGGAGGTTTTTTTGTTGTTTGAAAAGCCTCAACTTTCCTGTTTTCCGCATTCTCCCACCCTAAAAATTCTCATCAACACTTGTTATCGAGCATTGAGAAGGCTTGCTCTATGATCTTCTCGTCACTCGCGAACCCAAAAAGCTTCAGTTGATTTCTACTCAAACGCTCTATCTCCTCCCTGGCCAATTGCTCCAGCCTCTCAATTTCGTGCTGCGTGGTAGCGCAAGCTATGGTTTTAACTACTTTATATCTGCTTCGAATCTTCTATATTACTTATACAGACTGACTTATAGATGCGTTTTGCTTTTTCCTTACCAACATATCAAAAATTTTGGGACACCCATAATTACAGAATTCATATTGAATATCAATATATTACATAGACATTCCGAAAGAGGGTGGAATACAGGAATGGATATGCTAAACAACAAAAGGCCGGGAAGCATATCCCAGCCTTTTTTGTTTTCTTGTTGGATAAAAAACTCACCGCATCAGCATCATCTTCTTCACAAAGGTTTTATCTCCAACTTCAAGTTTGTAATAATAGATGCCATTTGTTAGTGCATGATCTTCATTGGCAGGTGACCATGGAATTTCGTAGTAGCCAGGCTTCATATTTTCATCTACTATAGTGGCAAGCTGTTGCCCTGTGATATTATACACGGAGAGCTTTACATGTGATGCCTCTTTCAGTAAGAACTTAAATGTGGTGGAATTCCTAAATGGATTGGGATAGTTCTGATAAAGAGCAAATTCTTTGGAAAATTCAGTTTCTTCTTCAATACCCACCCCTGAGGTTTCAAACTTCAAGATAAAGGCATCTTCTTCACCTCCTCCAAATGTCCCCTGATAATAGGCACCACCCCCAGGGTTTTGGGTTGGAAAATTGGTTGAAGAAGTCCAACCGGTTACCAGGATATTCCCTGAACCATCGGTCGTAATGGAATTGCCACGCTCATAATCACTGCCGCCGTAATAGGTGGCCCATTCTCTTTCGCCAGTATTGGTAAACTTCAAGATAAAGGCATCCCAACCTCCTGCATTTGTTCCCTGGTAGTAGGCACCACCCCCAGGGTCCTGGGTCGGGAAATCGGTTGACCAAGTCAAACCAGTTACAAAAATATTCCCTGAACCATCGGTCGTAATGGAATAGCCATAGTCGGGACTACTTCCGCCGTAATAGGTCGCCCACGCTCTTATACCAGCATTGGTAAACTTCAAGATAAAGGCATCATCATCACCTCCTCCAAATGTCCCCTGATAATAGGCACCACTCCCAGGATTCTGGGTCGGGAAATCGGTTGAACGAGTCACACCGGTTACCAGGATATTCCCTGAACCATCGGTCGTAATGGAATTGTCCTCGTCATAATCACTTCCGCCATAATAGGTCGCCCACTCTCTTATACCAATATTAGTAAACTTCAAGATAAAGGCATCATCATATCCTCCTACATGTGTCCCCTGATAATAGGCACCACCCCCAGGATTCTGGGTCGGGAAATCGGTTGACCAAGTCAAACCAGTTACAAAAATATTCCCTGAACCATCGGTCGTAATGGAATTGCCACAGTCATAATCAATCCCGCCGTAATAGGTCGCCCACACTCTAACACCGGTATTGGTAAACTTCAAGATAAAGGCATCATAATCGCCAGCATTTGCTCCCTGATAATAGGCACCACCCCCAGGGTCCTGGGTCGGGAAATTGGTTGACCCAGTATAACCAGTTACCATGATATTCCCGGAACCATCGGTCGTAATACAATGGCTATAGTCATCAGCACTTCCGCCATAATAGGTCGCCCACACTCTAACCCCGGTATTGGCAAACTTCAAGATAAAGGCATCAGCACCTCCGGCCCCCTGATAATAGGCACCACCACCAGGGTTCTGAGTCGGGAAATCGGTTGAATTAGTCCAACCGGTTACAAAAATATTCCCTGAACCATCGGTCGTAATGGAATTGCCACAGTCATAATCACTTCCGCCGTAATAGGTTGCCCACTCTCTAACACCAATATTGGTAAACTTCAAGATAAAGGCATCCCGCTCTCTTCCTAATGTCCCCTGATAATAGGCACCACCACCAGGATTCTGGGTTGGAAAATTGGTTGAATAAGTATAACCGGTTACCAAGATATTACCTGAACCATCGGTCGTAATGGAATAGCCCTCGTCCCAATCATTTCCGCCATAATAGGTTGCCCATAGAAGGGATAAGGGTGGGTCGATGATAAGTCGCTCTTTCTTTGACCAAGCCTTTACATCAAAACCAATTAGTCCATCTTCTGCTATTTTGTAGCAAACCTCAACAGGACTTTCTCCTTCATAACCAATTACATTTCCATCCTCTATCTTTCCGATAGGTGTTGAAAGGATAAGTTTTTTACCATCTTTTACCTCCAAATCTGCATATTTCACCCGGAATTTTATTTTGCTTATATCCGCATCCTCGCTGAGCTCAAACTCATGATGAAGTCTCCCTTCTTCATATCTCCAGACCCAGTCAATCCCAGGATAAACCTCTTTTATTCTTACCTTTCTATAGGTCTTAACAAACAAAGCACCCTGAGGACATTGAGGAAGATAATAGTTCGTGTATCCCGGCAGCTCATCCTCATACACAACATTTGCGCTTTCAATCCTTGAATTTATCAGTTCAAGGTCAATCCGGGCAAAGTGAAGCCGGGCACTTTGGGATTTGGAATGGGGCAATTCTGAGATTTCATCTTCAGGAGTTTTTTCAGATTGGTAAATAACATAACTTACACCCTTATCCGTGACGAAGATGCTAAATCCATTATTTCTTGCCGTAAACAGGATATTGTTTACCGGATTTCCTTCAAAATCACCAACCTGACCGAGGTTTTGCTCAAAACCCCGATTTTTATCCATCCAGGCGCTCACTGCCTTATTGGATATTGCATTATCATTGGGCATTGCGATAGTAAGCCCAAATGAACAAAGCACGATTAACAGTACAATTATCTTTTTTAACATATAACCTCCTTTTTTAAGTTTCAGTTGTAAAGATAAATTTTTTTAAAATATGCAAGGATTTTGTCTAAAAATTTGTGATGACGTAAGCTATGGTTTTACTCACCACACTATGGTTCGGCTTTGATCACCGCAGGTTTTTCGACGGCCTGAAAAGGGGTTTTTACGTCCAGCTCTTTTCTCACCCCGCCATGTCCCATAAGGCATGTAGTAGAAGAGAAAAGCCATCAAAACCTCATTCATTTACCTTGATTTATCATAAACTCTTTGATTAATCATAAAAGACTGGATAATCATCTGTAAATCCGCGGTTCTGACCATTTCAGGGCTAAAGCCCGTACATCTTTCTTTCTTACCCCCTGACCTAAAGGTCAGGGTTACTTTGCTATCTATCCTAAGGGTCTTAATTATACAACTATTTGCTAACAGACATAATGCATAATGGTAGGGGCTATATATAGATAATAGCTATATATAGATAATAGCTTATCTAACTCCCACTTCAATTAACCACGACCTTTAGGTCGTGGACTTAATAAATATGTTAATCGGGCTTTAGCCCTGATAATTTTTTAATGAATTCTTCATATTCTTCCTTAAAAGTTAACTTTTTGTGATGCTTTTGTTGGTATATAATATATTTTCTTACTTTCGGCACTTGTGTTTTGTTAGCTGATGCAGCAAAATAATCATCTGCCCAATATAACATCGGTTTAATCAATTTTTGTTGGTTGGCCCAAAATGATGACTCTCCTTTAATGAGATTAATGGTTTTTGATAATGACATATCTGCGTTTAGTCCAAATAAGCAATGAACGTGATCTGGTTCTGCATTTATTGTGTCTATAAATATTCCTTTTGATGATGCATTCTCTCTGATATGTTCTAATAATAGAATGCGTGATTCACCCAATAGTAGGGGTTTTCTGTTTTTGGTTCCCCATACAGCATGTATCATTACATTTACATAAGACATAATATGTTAATTTTGTTTATTTTCAGGGCTAAAGCCCATCCTTTTTCTTTGTCATACCCTGACCTAAAGGTCAGGGTTAATATCTAGCACTTTGTTATCTGGCCTGATGGTCAGGGTTAATGGGGCGTATGGTAATACGCCCGCCCCTACGAGGCGTTTTTTTGGATAATTATCTGGTAATCTGCGGTTCTGGCCATTTCAGGGCTAAAGCCCATCCTTTTTCTTTGTCATACCCTGACCTAAAGGTCAGGGTTAATATATAGTACTTTGTTATCTGGCCTGATGGTCGGGGTTAATGGGGCGTATGGTAATACGCCCGCCCCTATGAGGCGTTTTTTGGGATAATTATCTGGGAATCTGCGGTTCTAACCATTTCAGGGCTAAAGCCCGTACCTCTTTCTTTCTTACCCCCTGACCTAAAGGTCAGGGTTACTTTGTGCTATCTTTCCTAATTTTGCAATCCATAATTACAGAATCCATATTGAATATCAATATGTTGCATAGACATTTTGAAAGAGGGTGGAATACAGGTGTAAAAGAAAATACCAATCATCCTGATTACGATGCCGCAATAGCTACTACACGTCAATTAATTTATAAGAGACTCTTACAATTATTACTAATTAACCTCCTGTTGAATTTGATGGGAGGTTTTTTGTTGTTTAAAAAGCCTCAACTATCTTTGCCAAGAATTAGTCATACTTTTTAAATCAAGAATTTGATGGCTACACATACAAGGCGGTGGATGTTGATAGTTACCCTGATATTAGTTGCCATCATAGTTTATTATTTTAGTTTTGTTTTATGGTACATAGCCATAGCCGGGGTTTTTGCCATTTTAGGCAGGCCATTGGAAAAAAGATTGAGGGGTGCGGGCTGGAAAAAATTTAGACTACCAGCATGGGCTTCTTCTTTAATTACCTTGGTGGTTCTTTTACTTTTTATTGTGCTTTTACTTTATGGATTTGTGGTTATTGTTTATCAACAGGTCTTAGTAATTAGCAAAATAGATTTCAATACACTCGCACTTAATTTAGCTCCATTGCTGGAGAATATCGAAAATTTCATGCACCAGTATCAACTTATTCCTGCTGATGAAAATCTCGAGGAAGCAATTATTCAACGACTGGGCGAGTTATTAGGATTTAATTCCATTTATAAGTTTTTAGGAGGACTTACAGGAATTGTTTCTTCTTTTTCTGTAGGTGCTTTTGCAGTGGGTTTTCTTACTTTTTTCTTTTTACGCGATGATAAGCTTTTAACGAAGTTGTTGCTTCTTTTTGTGCCTTATGAATATGAGACAAGAGCCCTCAATGTAATGACTGCCAGCCGAAATTTGTTAGGAAGATATGTGGGCGGTTTATTCTTGGAAGTATTTATTATGATGGTACTCCTCACAGTGGGGATGCTTATTGCTCGAATTCCAAATGCGGTTTTAGTCGGATTCATTGGTGGATTTTTTAATTTGATTCCCTATTTAGGTCCTTTTATTGGAGGTGCCTTAGGCGTATTGCTTACACTTTTTTGGGTACTGGCTGAAGGTTCTTATGTCAATTTTTGGGTTCAGCCTCTTATTGTAGTGATAATTTTTGTAGCAGCCAATATGGTAGATAACTATGTGCTTCAACCTCAAATTTATTCTAAGAGTGTGAAAGCTCATCCCATTGAGATTTTTTTAATTATGTTGATGGCTGGCTCTATAGGTGGTATCGTAGGTATGATTTTGGCCGTTCCGGCATACACACTGTTAAGAATTGTTGGAAAAGAGTTTTTAAGTGGTTTCGATTTGATGGATAAACTCACTCGAAATCTATAAAGATGAATGGGATGCGCATTCGTTTGTGGTTTAGGCTGATAAGATGTCTAAATTTAGCGCGAATTTTAAATTTTGTAAAAATCCAAACAAGTTATTGGCTTACGAAATGGAGTGGCAATTATTTCCACTGGGGTTTTCCTTGGACACTTTCTATTGAAGTATCTGGCATTTGCAACTTGCATTGCCCCGAATGCCCAGCAGGTACTCGTTCTCTTTCCCGTCAAAAGGGCTTGCTTCATCTTCAGGATTATACCCATTGGCTCAATGAATCTTCACCCGAGCTTTTTTATCTTATTCTGTATTTTCAAGGTGAACCTCTTTTAAATGAAGATTTTGTTTCGATGCTGAAAATGGCTCATCAAAAACGAATTTATACCATCACTTCTACCAATGCACATTTTTTAACTTCCAAACTTTCCGAAAATATCGTAATGGCTGGATTGGATGAGATAGTTGTTTCTCTCGATGGAACAGATGCTCTCACTTATCAAAAATATCGAAAAGGAGGAAATTTCAATATAGCTATTGAAGGGATACAACAGCTTGTGAATGCCCGTCATCGTTTGGGACGAAATAATCCTTACATCAGGCTTCAATTTATTGTAATGAAACACAATCAGCACCAATTAAAAGAAATTCGTCATCTTGCAAAAAGGTTGGGAGTAGATGCACTTGAGTTGAAATCGGCTCAGATTTACAGTTCGACAGATGAAAACGATTTTTTACCAGATATTCCTAAATATGCACGATATATCAAAGGTGAAGATGGTTTGCTGAGGTTGAAAAGGAAGAAAGCCAAGGCATGTCGGCGAATGTGGCAAGGAGGGGTAATAACTTGGGACGGTAGATTGGTCCCTTGTTGTTATGATAAAGATGCCGATTATTCTTATGGCCTCCTCGATACTTCTCATCACTTTAAAACATTGTGGAAAAGTCCTGAAGCCGATAAATTTCGTCAAAATGTTATGAAATCGAGAGATGTTTATGAGATTTGCCGCAATTGTGGAGAATAAAAACGAAAAGTAACAGAGACAAAGATTTTGATTTTAGTCTTTATATGGTCATGATGTCTTTTTCTTTTATTTCAAAAGCCTTGTCGATTTTTTCGATATACTCATCGGTCAATTTTTGAATTTGTTCTTCCAATTGTTCGATTTCATCTTCAGGTATGCCGTCTTTTTTGAGTTTTTTAGAAGTTTCCATTGCAGTGCGGCGAATGTTGCGGATAGTTACCTTTGCATTTTCGGCTTCGGCCTTGGCTTTTTTAACTAATTCTCTGCGACGTTCTTCGGTGAGTGGTGGCACAATGATTCGTAGAACCTCACCATTATTTTGAGGGTTAAATCCGAGATTAGCAGCTAAAATGGCTTTCTCGATAGGTGCTAGCATAGATTTATCCCAAGGCTGAACAATAATTTGCCGAGGATCGGGAGTGGTTATATTGCTTACTTTGTCGATAGGGGTAATTACCCCATAATAATCAACTTTTACGCCTTCGAGCATCTGAGGATTAGCCTTCCCAGCCCTTATTTTCTGAAATTCCTTCTCGAAATAAAGTAAGGCATTATCCATGCTTTCTCGGGTTTCTTCCAAACAAAATTCGCTTTCTTCACTTAACATAATAGTATATTTCATTTATTTACGATTGCAAAAATATAATATTTGCCAATTATTACCTCGCCAGATATCTATCCATTAAGCTCGAAAATTATTCTTACTTTTGCCGACTCTTTTAAAATCATCAAAAACATTAATTTTCTGATTTTCTTTATAACTTGATAAAATCAGTTTTTAATTTTAAATCAATTCAATTAGGTTTTCATGAAAGCATATCTTTTTCCCGGACAGGGCGCTCAATTTAGTGGTATGGGCAAAGATTTATATGAAAAGTCGAGTCTTGCGCGTGAACTTTTCGAAAAGGCCAATGCTCAGCTCGGTTTTCGAATTACCAATATAATGTTTCAGGGCAGTGAAGACGAACTGATGCAAACCAAAGTTACCCAACCAGCCATATTTCTGCACAGTGTTATATTAGCTCGGGTGATGGGTGAGGAGTTCAAACCCGATATGGTAGCAGGCCACTCATTGGGAGAATTCTCGGCTTTAGTGGCCAGTAAGGTATTGACATTCGAAGATGGTTTAAAATTGGTTTATGCCAGAGCTATGGCCATGCAAAAGGCCTGCGAGATGAATCCCTCCACAATGGCTGCCATTCTAGGCCTCGACGATGCCATAGTAGAAAAAGTCTGTCATAGCATTACAAATGAAATTGTAGTTCCTGCCAATTATAACAGTCCTGGACAGATTGTAATTTCTGGCAGTATTGATGGTATTGCCTTAGCTTGTGAAAAATTAAAAGAAGCTGGAGCCAAACGTGCCCTACCCCTTAAAGTTGGTGGTGCTTTTCATTCTCCTTTGATGGAGCCTGCGCGTATAGAACTGGCCGAAGCTATTTCGTCAACACGTTTTGCCAGGGGAATTTGTCCTATCTATCAAAATGTTACTGGACAACCGGTTACCGATCCTGAAATCATTAAGTCTAATCTTATTAAACAATTGACATCCCCGGTGCGTTGGAGGCAAACCATTGAAAATATGTTAGCCGATGGTGCAAAACTATTTATTGAAGTTGGCCCTGGTACAGTGCTTCAAGGCTTAGTAAAAAAGATAAATAAGGATGCTGTGACTATGAGTGCTCAATGGGAAAATTAATGATGTCTGATATTTTTGTATAAATGTTTCTAATTTATGTTTGAAGGTCTTACCGAAAAACTCGATCGTGCTTTTAAAGTCCTGAAAGGCCAGGGAAGTATTACCGAAATTAATGTTGCCGATACGGTAAAGGAAATTCGTAGAGCCCTGCTCGAAGCCGATGTTAGCTATAAAATTGCCAAACAGTTTACTGACGATGTAAAACAGAAAGCCTTAGGGCAAAACGTTCTGAAAGCAATTTCGCCTGGGCAGTTAATGACCAAGATTGTCCATGATGAATTAATTTCATTAATGGGCGGCCAAAAATCTGACATCAATCTCAAAGGCAATCCTGCGGTTATTTTATTGGCTGGGCTACAAGGTTCGGGTAAAACTACTTTTTCGGCCAAGCTTGCTAATTATATAAAATCGAAATATGGACGTTCGCCCCTTTTAGTGGCTTGCGACGTATATCGTCCAGCTGCTATCGAGCAACTAAAGGTTCTTGGCCAACAAATAGGCGTCGAAGTTTATACCGAAGAAAATAATTCCGATCCTGTTAAGATTGCCCGTAATGCTGTGAATTATGCTCGTGACAAATCAGGTCATCAAGTAGTCATTATTGACACCGCTGGGCGATTGGCTATTGATGAACAAATGATGAATGAGATTGCGGCTATTAAAAATGCCCTTAATCCACAAGAAACTCTGTTTGTAGTGGATGCCATGACGGGTCAAGATGCGGTTAATACTGCCAAGGCATTCAATGATGTAATCGATTATGATGGAGTAGTGTTAACCAAACTGGATGGAGATACCAGAGGAGGAGCAGCACTGACTGTCAGGGCCGTCGTCGATAAACCCATCAAATTTGTTGGATTGGGTGAAAAAATGGATGCCATAGATGTATTCTATCCCGAGCGTATGGCCGACCGTATTCTCGGAATGGGCGATATCGTTTCACTCGTAGAGAAAGCTCAGGAACAATTCGACGCCGAAGAAGCTAAAAAACTTCAACGTAAAATCGCCAAAGACGAATTTAATTTTGATGACTTCCTCAAACAAATTCATCAAATTAAAAAAATGGGGAACGTGAAAGACCTCATGGGAATGATACCTGGCATGGGAAAAATGGTGAAAGACCTCGATGTTGACGATGATGCCTTCAAAAGTATAGAAGCTATTATTCAATCGATGACACCTGAGGAAAGACAAAATCCAGCCATCATCAACGGAAGCCGTCGTAAACGCATTGCCCTCGGATCGGGTACCGAGGTGGCTGATGTAAACCGACTATTGAAACAGTTCGAAGAAACCCGTAAAATGATGAAAATGGTGACAACCAGTAGCCCCCGACAAATGCTTAAAAATGTGAAACAACAGAAAAAACGCTGAACTAGCGAATATTTTCTAATGATTCTGCTCTATTAAGATTCATCAATTTTTCGTTAGTTTTGTATTAAATTATATCAATGTAATGAAACTCCTCGATGGCAGAACCTTACTTGCAAATATTAAGGAAGAGTTAAAAAGTGAAGTAGCCGCAATCATCGATCACAATGAGCGTCCACCTCATCTGGCAGCCGTGTTAGTGGGTAATGATCCATCCAGCTTGTCGTATGTGGCTTCTAAAGAAAAAGCCTGTCATCAAGTCGGGATTACTTCTTCAGTGTATCAATATCCAGAAAATTTTACCGAAAATGAGTTACTTCGAGTGATAGATTTTTTGAATAATGACCAAGATATCGATGGATATATTGTGCAATTACCTCTTCCACCGCATATCGATCCCAATAAAATTATCCAGAGTATTTCTCCCGATAAGGATGTAGATGGATTTCATCCATATAATTTAGGAAGGATGATGATGGGCCAGCCTAGTTTCATTCCTGCCACACCTTTGGGTATCATGCAAATGCTTGAGCGTTATCAGATAGAGACCGAAGGAAAACATTGTGTGGTTTTGGGACGTAGTATGATCGTTGGTACCCCTGTCTCTATTTTGCTTTCCCGTAAGGCAAAACCAGGCAATGCTACAGTTACACTTTGCCATTCATATACTCAGAATTTGAAAGAAATTTGTCTATCAGCCGATATCCTCATCGTTGCCATTGGTAAACCACACTTTGTTACAGCCGATATGGTAAAGGAAGGAAGTGTAGTGATAGATGTTGGAATTCATCGTATCCCTGACAGTACTAAAGAAAAGGGCTATACCATTGTTGGTGATGTCGATTTTGAAGAAGTAAGCAAAAAAACCGAATGGATATCTCCTGTGCCAGGCGGAGTAGGTAATATGACGATTGCCGGTTTATTAATGAATACGCTGAAGGCATGGAAACAAAGAAATATTAGGCAAAATATCTATTAATTAATAGTACTCCAAATTCTTTTATGAACATCTATTATATATGTTCAAATCACTTTTTATAAGCCTTCTGAAGCATTGGTTTCAAATCACTCAGGCAAAAATAAACATCTGGATGTTGCACGATAAAATTCGTTTCTATCAAAAACTTTTCAGTGGAAACATTTTAGATGTTGGTGCAGGATCAAAACCTTACAGAAAACTTTTTACAGAAGCTACACAGTATGTCGGAACCAATACCCTCAGACATTATCAAATCAACCGCCTTCAACCCGATGAGGATACAACGGATGTTTGGATAGAAGATGGGACTGAACTTCCCTTCCATGATGCCACTTTTGACGGCGTAGTCTGTTTTCAGGTCTTTCCTTTGATTGCTCGTCCTGACAAGTTTTTTCAAGAAGTAAATAGAGTACTCAAACCTCATGGATATTTCATGATGTCTTCCGATTATCTTTATCCTTCATGGAGCGAAGAAGATTATATGCGTCATTCCCAGACTCATCTCGTTAAATTGGCTATGGAAAATGGCTTTACGGTTTTTTCTACCGAAAGCTTCGGCGGAATTCTTACAACCATTTATTCCATGATAATCCGCTATATACGGAGTTACCCCGAAAGAATTTCTCGAGCATCTCATCCTCTACTGAAATTATGGAGAACATTGTGGCTTTTATTCTTTATAATTATCTCTCCAATGTCATTAATATTAGGTTCATTGCTTTATTTTTTCGAACGTAATAAACGTCAAGAATACAATTATACAATGAACCTCTTGATTGTGATGAGAAAAAATGCTTAGTTTTTTCCTTTCACTTTATAACCAACAATCTTTCTTAATTTCCGCGAAAGCATTCTTTTGAAATTGTCCCAGACAAAAAGATGTTGTTTAACATCGAAGATGACATAAGGCCCGGCTGTATTTAAAGTATGCATTCCTTTGAAATGATGCCTCAATTTTGGAGGATCTAAAAAAAATCTAGTGATTTCGAAAAAGGAGGATGGAGATATTTCGATTATTTCATTAATGGCTATTCTATGACCCGAAATGACTGAACAGTCTTGAGCCGGACGCATTAGTCGGCCATCCATGTAAAATATATTGCCTGCTGGTCTCGATGAACGAATGTCGGTTTTTACAGGATTGTTGAGATGTGGAAAATAAGGACCTCGAAAATCTTCGGCATACCATAAATGAAGGCTGTAATTACTTTTGAATTTATCAGTGAACATGAGCCACCATTTTTGATGGTGATAAAAAATGAAGGGATCTACGGCTTGTATGTCAGAAATAAGAATTTTTTCGAAAATAAGTTCTTCCTTTTCTATATCCCATCTGTATAACATGAGCTGGTTGCTCTCAGCCGACTCGGGTACACACCAAAAGTTACTTTCAGCTTCAAAAATAAAAGGGAAAGCAAGATGCCAAGATTCATTCAGAAGAATTTTTTCCGGCTTATAGAATGCCGAATTATTATTTATTTTGAATAGACTTATCTCACCATGAGCCGATTTGTAATCATAATGTTCGCAAAGAATCTTCAATTGATGGTTTTGGTATATTCCTGCTGGATCGGCGTAATATTGCCTTCTTGTCTTGCTATGTATCCATTTTAGATTTTCTGTATGGAAGTTGTTTTCTATAAAATCATTTATCGAAGTTTCTATAAACGCTATACTCCAGTGTTCGGCTCGAAATAATTCATTGAAATGAAATTTCACCTTGTTCATCCATAGTTTGAGTAAAAATTTCATCATGATCAGATTGCTTGGTGCAAATCGCATGGGTGCGGGTTTAGGAAAAGTTTTATTCTTCAGGCAGCCTGCACCTTTGTATCTAATCTCTCTGCATACTTGGGCGGGCCATGATATCGAACCATAATAAGCTTGGTCGAGATTGGACTTCCATGAGTGATTTATAGTGGCAAACCATCCTTGCTGTAAAATTCTTCCGGCATCAATGCTTTCGTCGAGTTGTTGTAAAATAGCTCCATTCACCGGGATATCTTCCACAATTTCCCAAAAATTGGATGGCACTCCTCTAATTATTTCAGGATCGTCGTGATGAAATGACCAGATTCCATAAGGTGCCGCATGAAGAATATCGCCTTTTATGATCCCAAAACCAAATCTTAAAAGAAATTGAACTTCCGAACTTTTGACGGTTTCTATCGCTTTTTCGCTAAAATAATACGATTTTTTTACTCTCCTTGCTTCCTCTTCCAATAAAATGGCTTCTTTTATCCATTGCTCTATCGTAACCATTCTTTTCGATTCAGGCTTCAACAAAAAACGATAATAAAAGAGAAAAATGAAGTTTTTTATGGGATAAGCCCTCAACCGCCGTATTCCTTTTGGCTTTTGGATTGTTTCTTCCTTGTTAAGAATGATAAGCGCAAGAGTATTCCCTTCAGAAATCAACTTTTCGATGACTAAAGCTTGCCAATGCTGAAGCTGTAGCGAATCGCACAAAATGCCAAATTTTAACCCTTTTTCCCCCTCTTGTGTCATTCTATGGGTATTATTTCCTGATAAATTTCGAAAAATCGTTTTCCAACTCTCGAAAAGCTAAAATTTTCTACCGCATAATCTCGCAAAGCTCGAGCATCATAATCCGTTGCATGGTCTAACATAAAATTCATGGCTTCGCATAGAGAATCTTCATCTCCGGGCTCAATTAAAATGCCTTTGTTTGAGTCTATTATTTCAGCAATTCCTCCAACTCGTGTTGCAATTACAGGTTTACCACAAGCCAAACTTTCGTTGATCACCACTGGCATATTTTCGTAATTACTAAACATTACCATACAACAACTTTGTCGATAATATTCCGCTAATTGCTCCTCTTCTTCTATTAATCCAGTAAAGATGACATAAGGTTCTAAATGAAGCGTCTTGCTATATTCCTGTATTTGTTGAAAATCTTGCCCATCTCCAACAAGTATTAGCTTGAAATCATGGCGAAGTTGAGAGAGTCTTTGTGTTGCTCTGAGCAATCCGCTTATATTTTTTGATTTGTCTTCGAAGCAGGAAACATGCAGGAATTTCTTGCTCGATAGATTTAAGGAAGAAGGTTTAAAGATGTTCGTATTGACAACGTTAGGGACTATGTAAAATTTTTTATGATGGAGTCCATGCCGCTGCATAGCATTTTTTAGATTCTCGGTTACGACTGTTATTGCCTCGGCATTTTTCACGACTTTACGCGTAATGCTTTTTCGCAAGAGTCCTTTATAAGTGTTGGTTATGGGCAGATACCTCGACCAATGTTCAGTGACTAAATATGGTAGTCCAGCAAAAATTTTCAACAATAGAGCCAAAATTCCCGCTCGAGTAAGTATATTCACATGTACTATCTGAAATTTTCCCATTCGAGTCTTAAGCCAAAAAAAACCCCTTGTTAAATAGAACAAATACAAAATTCCATTAATGATTTGATTAGCCGGAACTTTTTTCGATGCACCTGAATAATAAATCTTTAACTCATGTAGACCGTTGCTATGGGAATAGTCCCAGCCTTTAAAAACCTTTTTCTTATTGGCAATTGAATGAACATATAATACATATACCTGTGCGTAATAAGCGATAGCCTGGGCATGTCTTTTGACGAAAAGTCCTGCCATGGAGTCCTCTTTGTTGGGGTACCAGCGCGAAATAAACAATATCTGTGGCTTTTTCTGATCCATTTCTTTGCATCAAAGTCCGGCAAATCTACCAAAAACAATGAACATGCTTTTGTGGGGTCTTTAAAGACAAGTATTATCTTCGTCTTCCGCCATTCTATCTTTTAAGGTCAACATAAACACCAACAAACTAATTCCTTAGTACAGAATACGTTATAAATGTTATTGCAGAAGAAGGTTGTGCTATAACAAATTTCATTAAAAAATTGATGAAATTTTATCGTAAATAATGCATTGATTTAGTTTGTATTACACATTTTTCCCTATAAAAACTGCAATAAATTGCAATAATTTTATGAGATATATTTTGTGAGACAAAAAAAGTATGTAATTTTGCACCCGCTTTAAAAGAAGCCATATTGATTAATTCGAAGCCGTTTTAACGGCAATGAATGGAAGGAACCTGATAAAACGGACAAGCTATAGGTTTCGAGCACGAATCAAAACGAATTAAAGTGCATAAGCAAACAGTGAAGGGTTCGTGGTTTGTCCTGCCGATATTCGTACCGGTGAATCATTCAGTTTCTTTTCATTTTCAGGATTAACCAATCTTCTTGAAGTCAATTTTTTTTGAAGATGATGGTTTATAAAAGATTAATCGTACTTTTGCACTCCCTTTTTAAGGGGTGTTTAGAAATGAGAAAGGAACTAATTAAGTTGATATGCCCACTATACAACAGTTGATTCGCAAAGGACGTCAAAAGCTTGAGTATAAGAGTAAAAGCCCAGCTTTAGATTCATGTCCTCAACGCAGAGGGGTTTGTACGCGTGTATACACTACAACCCCTAAGAAGCCTAATTCAGCCATGCGTAAGGTAGCAAGGGTTCGCTTGACCAATGGCAATGAAGTTACTGCATATATTCCTGGCGAAGGTCATAATTTACAGGAACATTCCATAGTCATGATTCGTGGAGGTAGAGTGAAGGATTTGCCAGGGGTAAGGTATCATATTATTCGTGGTACTCTCGATACAGCCGGTGTTGAGGGTCGTACCCAGCGTCGTTCGAAATACGGTGCCAAAAGGCCTAAAGTTAAACCAGCTGGCTCTAGTCCAAAAGATACAAAAACAGGCAAAAAATAAAACCATTATTCGATAATACAATACGCAATAAATCATGAGGAAAGCAAAACCAAGAAAAAGAACCATACTTCCCGACCCCAAGTTCAATGATATTATGGTTACCAAGTTCGTGAATAATATCATGCTTACGGGGAAGAAAAGTATTGCTTTCGACATTTTTTATGAAGCTGTGGATCTGGTTGGTCAAAAAACCGGTGAGGATGGACTTGAAGTTTGGCAAAAGGCATTAGCCAATGTTACTCCTTCTGTTGAAGTACGTAGTCGTCGTGTTGGTGGAGCCACTTTCCAGATTCCTACTGAAATCAGACCAACTCGAAAAATGTCATTGGGTATGAAAAACATGATCTCCTTTGCTCGTAAGCGCCACGAAAAATCGATGGCAGAAAAACTGGCAGGCGAAATCATGGCAGCCTATAAAGAAGAAGGAGCTGCCTTCAGACGCAAAGAAGATATTCATAGAATGGCCGAGGCTAACAAGGCTTTTGCTCATTTTAAATTTTAACATAGATACAAAAAATTACGCTTATCCAAATATAATACAATATACATGACCGAAAGGCTTATTCATACAAGAAACATAGGCATTATGGCTCATATCGACGCTGGGAAGACTACCACTACCGAGCGTATATTGTATTATACTGGTGTAAATTACAAAATGGGTGAAGTGCATGATGGCACAGCAACCATGGATTGGATGATTCAGGAACAAGAAAGAGGTATAACTATTACCTCAGCTGCTACTACTGTTTATTGGGATTATAACCACCAACGTTATAAAATCAATATCATAGATACCCCTGGACATGTCGATTTTACTGTCGAAGTAGAAAGATCGCTTCGCGTACTCGATGGTGCTATTGCTATTTTCTGCGCAGTTGGAGGAGTTGAACCTCAGTCGGAAACAGTATGGAAACAGGCCAATAAGTACAAGGTACCCCGCATCTGTTTCGTTAATAAAATGGATAGAAACGGAGCCGATTATTTCGGAGTAATTTCACAAATAAAATCCAAGTTAGGAGCTAAACCTATCCCTATTCAAATTCCTTTGGGAGAGGAAGATAATTTCAGAGGCGTTATCGACTTAATCTCATGTAAGGCTTATGAATGGGATGATGCTTCATTAGGTATTAATTATTATGAGGTTCCAATCCCAGAACATTTATCTGCATTGGTCGAAAAGTATCATAACGAGTTAATAGAAGGCTCAGCCGAAGAAAGCGATCAACTTTTTGAAAAATTTCTTTTCGATCCCAATTCAATTACAGAAGAAGAAATTATAAATTCACTTCGCAAAGCTACCTTAGAGATGAGAATTACTCCAGTGCTTTGCGGTTCATCTTTACATAATAAAGGAATTCAATTTTTATTGGATGCTGTAGCTGCCTACTTACCCTCGCCTTTGGATATTCCACCCATCACAGGAATTAATCCAATCACTGGTAAAGAAGAAAGCCGACGTCCCGACCCCGAAGAAGCTTTTGCTGCTTTAGCCTTCAAAATTGCTTCCGATCCTTACGTTGGCCGCATTGTATTTTTCAGAGTATATAGCGGTAGCTTGCAAAGTGGAAATACTGTTCTGAATGTGGCTACAGGGAAAAGAGAACGTATTGCCCGTATTTTTCAGATGCATGCCAACAAACAAAATCCTCTTGAAAAGATAGAAGCTGGAGATATTGGCGCTGCAGCTGGGTTTAAACAAATTCGTACGGGCGATACCCTTGCCGATGAAAAACATCCTATTCTCTTGGAATCTATCACATTTCCAGAACCAGTCATCAGTATGGCCGTTGAACCTCGTACTCAGGATGAATACGAAAAGCTGATGAATGCTCTTCAAAAAATTAGTGAAGAAGACCCTACTTTCACAGTGAGTATGGAAGAAGAAACCGGGCAAACCCTTATCAACGGAATGGGAGAATTACACCTTGATATTATTCTCGACAGGCTTCGTCGCGAGTATAATGTTGAATGTAACCATGGAAATCCTCAAGTAGCTTACAAAGAAGCCCTTACACGTAATGTCCGTCACCACGAGATTTATAAAAAACAAACCGGCGGTAGAGGACGTTTTGCCGATATTGATTTTGAGATTAGTCCTGCTGATATGGGAGTGAAAGGCTTGCAGTTTATCAATGAACTGCATGGACAAAATATTCCTAAAGAATATATTGCTGCCATTGAAAAGGGATTTCGTGCGGCTATGTCCAATGGGCCTTTGCTGGGATATCCCATCGAAAGTATGAAAGTACGTTTATTAAATGCGATGACACACCCAGTAGATAGTGATGCGCTTTCATTTGAAATTGCTGCTGTAACTGGATTTAAAGGAGCTGTTCGACAAGCTCAATGCATTCTTCTTGAGCCCATTATGAAACTCGAAGTAGTAACTCCCGACGAATATGTCGGTGATATTACAAGCGATCTCAATCGCCGAAGAGGCCAATTATTAAAAATTGACGCAAGAGTTAGTTATCAGATCATAGATGCTTTTGTTCCCCTTGCCGAAATGTTCGGCTATGTAACCATTTTGCGTTCAATATCGAGTGGTCGCGCTACCTCCAGTATGGAATTCTCGCATTATGCTCCTTGCCCTCCTGAGATACAGGATCAAGTAATCTTAAAAATAAAAGGATATATTATAAAACAGTAATTGATTTTTAATTCTCTATAACCGTGAACCAAAGAATTAGAATTAAGTTGAAATCGTATGATTACAATCTGGTGGATAAATCAGCCGAAAAGATTGTAAAAACAGTAAAACAGACTGGAGCTGTGGTTAATGGACCTATTCCATTGCCCACTCACCGTAAAATTTTCACAGTAAACCGCTCCACTTTTGTCAATAAGAAATCGCGCGAACAGTTTCAGTTGTGTTCGTATAAACGACTTCTGGATATCTATAGTTCAACTTCTAAAACCATAGATGCACTCATGAAACTTGAATTGCCCAGTGGAGTTGAAGTAGAAATTAAAGTTTGATAATAATAGTAAGGACCTTAAAAATTTAATACGATGTCAGGATTATTAGGGAAAAAAATTGGCATGACCAGCATATATGATGAGACGGGTAAGAACGTTGCTTGCACCGTAATTCAGGCAGGTCCTTGCGTGGTTACGCAAATTCGTACGAAAGACCGCGATGGATATGATGCCATTCAATTGGCTTATGATGATGTGGATGAACGTAAAATTAATAAGCCATTAAGAGGGCATTTTGCTAAGGCCGGTGTATCTCCCAAACGCATTATGGCCGAATTTACGCGTTTCGAAGAAGGTCATCGTAAATCCTTTGGAGAAGTTATCAGTGTTGATGTCTTCACGGTAGGTGAATTTATCGATGTAAGCGGATTGAGTAAAGGCAAGGGTTTTCAGGGTGTGGTCCGTCGACACAAATTTAGCGGTGTGGGTGGTGCTACACATGGACAACATAATCGCTTACGAGCTCCGGGTTCTTTAGGCGCATCTTCCTATCCTTCTCGTGTATTCCCTGGAATGCGGATGGCTGGACAAATGGGACAAAAAAAAGTAAAAATGATAAACCTGCGAATCTTACATATAATTCCTGAAAAAAATCTTATCGTTGTCAAAGGTTCAGTGCCAGGTGCTAACGGTTCATACTTAAAACTTGAAAGATGGAGCTAACAGTTTATAATTACAAAGGAGAAGATCTAGGGCGAAAATTGATTCTCAATGAATCCATTTTCAATATTCAACCCAACGATCATGTGATTTGGCTCGATGTGAAAAACATACAAGCCAACCAACGACAAGGTACCCACAAATCGAAAGAAAGATCGGAAGTTTCGGGTAGTACTCGTAAATTAAAAAGGCAAAAAGGTACAGGTGGCGCACGTGCAGGCGATATCAATAATCCTCTTTTTGTTGGAGGTGGTCGTGTATTTGGCCCTCGACCAAGAGATTATAATTTTAAGATGAATAAAAAAACTAAACGACTTGCTCGTCTTTCGGCCTTTACTTATAAGGCCCTCGAAAATAAAATCACTATTGTTGAAGATTTTACTTTCGATGCTCCAAAAACAAGTTCTTACGCTGAGTTTTTGAAAAACTTCAAACTTTCCAATCAGAAAAGTTTGCTCGTAGTGAGTGAACCCGATCAAAATCTTTTGCTTGCTTCGCGCAATATTCCCAATACAAAGATTATGCGCGCTGCTGATTTGAATACACTTGATATTCTCAAGACTAACCAAATGCTTTTATTCGAGAGTGCATTGACTGTTCTTGAGCAACTATATGGAAAATCAGAAAATTAATTCCCAAAATTCTACTCCCATGAGCAGTATATTAGTGAAACCAATTATAACAGAAAAGATGAGTATCCAAGGCGACAAGTTAAATCGCTATGGATTCATCGTTAGGCGCGATGCGAATAAAATTCAAATCAAAAAAGCCATTAAAGAACTCTATGGCGTAGATGTTTTGGAAGTCAATACCATGATCTTTACAGGCAAAAATAAATATCGCTACACTAAGAGTGGATTTATTGCCGGTCGTACCAAAGCTTTCAAAAAAGCTATCATTACACTTGCAGAAGGTGAAAAAATTGATTTTTACAGCAACATTTAAAGTAAATGGCCTTAAAAAAATTCAAACCTATTACCTCGAGTCAGCGTTTTAAGGTTATAAGCGCTTTCGACGAGATTACCACCCAAACCCCCGAAAAGAGTTTGTTAACTCCTATTAAAAAATCGGGTGGTAGGAACAATACAGGGAAGATGACCATGCGCTATATTGGCGGAGGTCATAAACGCAAGTACCGCATTATTGATTTTAAACGCGACAAAGAACTTGTCCCTGCCATTGTTCAGGGCATAGAATACGATCCTAATCGTTCTGCCCGTATCGCATTAGTTGAATATCAAGATGGTGAAAAACGTTACATTATAGCCCCTAATGGATTAAAGGTGGGTCAAAGCATCATGAGCGGGAAGGGTATAACTCCTGAAGTAGGTAATACACTTTATTTAAGCGAAATACCTTTTGGTACGGTGATACATAATATTGAATTGCGACCGGGCCAAGGTGCTAAAATGGCCCGCAGCGCTGGAAGTTATGCCCAGCTCATGTCGCGTGATGGTAAATATGCCGTAATCAAACTGCCTTCTGGTGAAACAAGAATGGTCTTACAAACTTGTAAAGCTACCATAGGTATAGTATCCAATCCCGATCATAGTCTTGAGATTTCCGGCAAAGCGGGTAGATCTCGTTGGTTGGGTCGTCGTCCACGTACACGCGGAGTTGCTATGAATCCGGTGGATCATCCAATGGGTGGTGGCGAAGGTCGTGCCTCAGGTGGGCATCCCCGCTCTCGTAAAGGCATCCCTGCTAAAGGCTATAGAACCAGAAAACCTAAGAAAGCCTCTTCTAAATATATCATCGAACGCAGAAAAAAATAATAGTTTAAAAATAATCGTATTATGAGTCGTTCATTAAAAAAAGGACCTTATATTCATTACAAACTCGAGAAAAAAGTTCTACAACAAGTCGAAAGCAAGAAAAAAAACGTGATTAAGACTTGGTCGAGAGCATCGATGATATCGCCTGATTTTGTAGGACAAACTATTGCTGTGCACAATGGCAATAAGTTCATTCCTGTATATATTACGGAAAATATGGTTGGTCACAAGTTGGGCGAATTTGCTCCAACACGTATATTCCGTGGCCATGCTGGTAATAAAGCAAAAAAATAATCAACCATGGGAGCAAGAAAACGTAAATCGGCTGAAATAAGAAAAGCAGAAAAGAAGCAAAGAACTGTAGCTAAACTTACTAGAGTTCCTAGTTCACCAAGAAAAATGCGGCTTGTGGCTGATCTTATTAGAGGCATGCAGGCCGAAAAGGCCCTCATTGTTTTAAATACAATGCGACAAGAAGGTGCCGATAAGGTTTATAACTTGTTAAAATCGGCTATTTCGAACTGGCAACAGAAACACGAAGGCGTGCGCATGGAAGATGCTCAACTCTATATAGAATCTATTACTATTGATGGAGGTCGTATGCTCAAACGCTTGCACCCAGCTCCTTTTGGACGTGGCTATCGAATTCGTAAACGCTCCAATCATATTACTATCGTTTTAGGCGATCATTTGCCAAAACAAAATGAAGTTGAAGAAATAACGGATAAGCAATAACTATAAATTCATCCATTGAATGGGACAAAAAACTAATCCAATAAGCCTTAGACTAGGCATCATAAAAGGGTGGGACTCCTACTGGTATGGAGGCCGTCAATTCGACCAAAAACTCGTTGAGGATTTCAAGATTAGGAAATACCTCAATGCTCGACTTTCTAAGGCAGGCGTTTCCAAAATCATGATCGAAAGAAACTTGAAACTTATTACAGTTACTATCCATACAGCCAGACCCGGAATCATTATTGGCAAAGGCGGACAGGAAGTAGATAAGTTGAAAGAAGAATTACACAAGGTTACCGGGAAAGAAATACAGTTAAATATCAGTGAAATAAAACGTCCAGATCTGGATGCTTACTTAGTAGCCAGTAATGTGGCACGTGATATTGAACGACGCATCTCTTATCGTAGAGCTATTAAAACGGCTATATCAAATACTATGCGAATTGGAGCCGAAGGCATTAAGATCCAAATCTCGGGACGCTTAGGTGGAGCCGAAATTGCCCGTAGGGAAATGTTTAAGGAAGGTAGAATACCACTGCATACACTTCGTGCCGACATAGATTATGCTCGTGATGAAGCTCATACAACCTATGGACGTATTGGAGTTAAAGTATGGATCTGTCGTGGCGAAATCTATGGCCGCCCAGATTTATTTGCTTCCACTTTACCTGCTCGTCAACAACATACACCGGTTTCTGGAACCGGCCGCCCTCGTTCAAGAGGCAAACGTAAATAATTCATTAAGTAATAATTATAAACCTGTAATACCATGTTACAGCCGAAAAGAACCAAATACAGAAAGATGCAGAAAGGCCGAATGAAAGGCAACGCCCAACGTGGGCATGAAGTTGCTTTTGGATCGTTTGGACTTAAAGCACTTGAACAGGCATTTATTACCGGGCGACAGATGGAGGCCGCTCGTCAGGCTCTTACGCGCCACATGAAACGTGAAGGACAAATCTGGATACGCATATTCCCCGATAAACCCATCACCAAGAAACCTGCAGAAGTTAGAATGGGTAAAGGAAAAGGAGCCGTTGAATATTATGTTGCACCGGTTACTCCAGGAAGAATCCTCTTCGAAGCCGATGGCATTCCACTCGATGTTGCTCGTGAAGGTATGCGGCTGGCAGCTCAAAAATTACCCATCGCTACGAAATTTGTAGTACGTCCCGATTATTCTGAGTAATCATCATGCTTTGTCAAATCTAAAAACTTGCACCTATGAAACAAACAGTTATAAAAGAACTCTCTAAAAACGACCTTATAGAAAGGCTTGAGGAAGAAAGGAAACAACTGACACGTTTGCGTCTAAGCCATACCGTTTCTCCTCTCGATAATCCTATGAAGATTCGCCAAAATCGGAAAATGATTGCTCGCATTCTAACAGAGTTGAGAAAACGTGAACTGGAAATGAATAAAAAATCAAGTTAATATAATGGAAACCAGAAATTTACGTAAGGAACGAATTGGAGTGGTGGTCAGCGACAAAATGGACAAGACTGTTGTTGTAAAAGTTGAACGCCGCTTAATGCATCCTAAGTATGGAAAATTTGTAAAACGTAGTACTAAATTTAAGGTACACGATCAAAATAATGATTGCCATGTAGGAGATGTGGTTCGTATTATGGAAACACGCCCACTGAGCAAGGAGAAATGTTGGAGATTAGTTGAAATCATTGAAAGAGCTAAATAAATTATGATACAACAGGAAACTCGTTTGAATGTTGCCGATAACAGTGGTGCCAAAGAAGTTCTTTGCATCCGTATTTTAGGTGGTACTGGGCATCGATATGCCTCAGTTGGCGATAAAATTGTGGTTACCGTAAAAAAGGCCCTTCCATCAGGTACTATTAAAAAGGGTACCGTAACCAAGGCTGTAATTGTGAGAACTAAAAAAGAAATTCGGAGGGCTGACGGGTCATACATACGTTTTGACGATAATGCCTGTGTTATTCTTAACAATGCAGGTGAAATGGCTGGTACACGTATCTTCGGCCCAGTAGCTCGGGAATTGCGCGAAAAGCAATTTATGAAAATTATCTCTCTCGCCCCCGAAGTATTATAAACTTATGAAAAATATAAAACTATGAAGTCGAAGCTTCACATAAAAAAAGGCGATGTTGTAATGGTGATTGCTGGTGATGATAAAGGCCGTCAAGGGCGAGTACTCGAAGTGCTTGTCGAAAAACAGAAAGCCATCGTTGAAGGAGTAAATTTGGTCTCGAAACATACAAAACCAAATGCAAAAACTCCTCAAGGTGGCATCTTAAAAAAAGAAGCCCCAGTTCATATATCCAATCTCATGCTCATTGGCCCTGGAGGAAAGCCTACCCGTATAGGCCATAAAATTGACCCCAAAACCAATAAAAAAGTTAGATATGCTAAAAAAACAGGGGAGGTAATTAAGTAATGGAATACATACCACGTTTACACAAAAAATATAAAGAAGAAATTATTCCTGCATTAATGGAAGAGTTTCATTATAAATCTGTTATGCAGGTCCCTCGCTTAGTAAAAATATCCTTAAATCAGGGTTTGGGCGATGCTATTGCCGATAAAAAACTCATAGATGTTGGTATTGAAGAAATGACACTCATTGCTGGTCAAAAGGCAATTGCTACTAAATCAAAAAGGGATATTTCCAACTTTAAGCTACGTCGCAACATGCCTGTGGGTGTAAAAGTAACCTTAAGAGGTTGGCGAATGTACGAGTTTTTAGATCGATTGATTTCTATCGCTATTCCTCGTATTCGCGATTTTCATGGTATTAGCGATAAAGGTTTCGATGGTAGAGGAAATTTTACTTTCGGAATTTCTGAGCAAATCATATTCCCCGAAATCAATATCGACAAAGTGAATAAGATTATGGGAATGGACATAACTTTTGTTACTACTGCCAAAACCGATGCTGAGGCTTATGCATTGTTAAAATCTTTTGGATTTCCTTTTAAAAATGAAAAATAATTGAGCTTATGGCAAAAGAATCAATGAAAGCACGAGAAGTAAAAAGAAAAATGCTGAATGAAAAATATTCGGCTAAACGCGAAGAATTAAAAAAAGCGGGCGAATATATAGCCTTACAAAAACTTCCTCGCAATGCTTCCCCTGTGCGACTGCACAATCGTTGTAAAATTACCGGACGCCCCAGAGGCTATATGCGAGATTTCGGTCTTTCACGCATTAATTTTCGTGAAATGGCCTCGGCCGGTCTTATCCCTGGCGTGAAAAAAGCAAGTTGGTAATCTAACAAAAGAAATAAAAAATTAATGATATGACTACCGATCCTATAGCTGATTACCTGACACGTTTGAGAAACGCAATTCGTGCCAATCACCGAATCGTCGAAATACCTTCTTCAGCCATGAAGAAAAATATTACTCAAATACTCTTCGAAAAAGGATATATACTCAATTATAAGTTTGAGGACGATAAATTTCCTCCAACCATTAAAATTGCTCTTAAATATCATCCTGTTACTAAATCTTGTGCTATTAAAGAACTTACGCGTATTAGTCGCCCTGGACGTCGTAAATACGCTCCAGCCGATAAGTTGCCCCGAGTTCTTAATGGCCTCGGAATTGCAATAGTCTCTACCTCTCAAGGTTTGATGACAGATAAGGAAGCTCGAAAATTGAATATTGGTGGCGAAGTGGTTTGTTACGTTAGTTAATTAAATGCAACTAAAATGTCTAGAATTGGGAAAAAACCTATTGAAATACCTTCAGGAGTGAAAGTTTCGCTCAGCCCCGAATACGTTATCACTGTCCAAGGTAAATTGGGTGAGCTCCATCAGAAAATTGACCCTGCTGTCAAGGTTAATATCTCTAACAGTACAATAAAGCTCGAAGTCGATAATCCTGAGGATAAAGATTTGCACGCTAAACATGGACTTTATCGCTCTTTGATAAAGAATATGGTGGATGGTGTTTCTGAAGGTTTTACACTTCAACAGGAGATTGTTGGTGTAGGCTATAAAGTGGCAGTTACGGGACAGCTTCTCGAATTTTCCTTAGGATATTCACATAGTTTGTTTCTTGAACTTCCACCCGAAGTTAAAGCCGAAGTGATTACAGAAAGAGGTAAAAATCCTATCCTAACGCTTAAATCACACGATAAACAGTTGTTAGGCATGGTAGCCCGCAAAATTCGCTCATTTAGACCTCCCGAACCTTATAAAGGTAAAGGTATACGTTTTGTAGGTGAAGTACTTCGTCGCAAAGCTGGTAAATCTGCTTCATCTAAATAATCAAATAAAATTACGAACGCAATATGTCTATAAAGAATACAAAACTTAAAAGACGTCAACGGATAAAAATGAGTATCCGTAAACGTTTAAGAGGCACGACCGAGAGACCGCGCTTAACTGTATATCGAAGCAATGCTCAGATTTATGCCCAAATTGTGGATGATACACAAGGTAAGACTTTAGTTTCTGCCTCGAGTTTACAAAAAGATTTTCCGCAAGAGAAGATGACAAAAACCCAGCAAGCTCGTATCGTAGGAAGTGAAATAGCTCGCAAGGCTCAAGAAGTAGGCATTACTACTGTCGTCTTCGATCGTAATGGTTTTTTGTACCATGGCCGAGTAAAAGCTTTGGCAGAAGCTGCCAGAGAAAATGGTTTAATTTTTTAAATTCTGAATATGGCTAACGCAAATATTAAAAGAGTAAAATCGAGTGAAATCGAATTTAAAGACCGATTGGTAAGCATCCAACGTGTAACTAAAGTGACAAAAGGAGGACGCGCATTTAGCTTTTCTGCCATAGTTGTGGTTGGCAATGAAAATGGAGTAGTTGGCTATGGACTTGGAAAAGCTAAAGAAGTTACTGCTGCCATATCTAAAGGTATTGATGACGCAAAAAAGAACCTTGTCAGGATACCCGTCATCAAAGGTACCATACCACACGAACAAGAAGGTAAATATAGCGGAGCAATCGTATTTTTGAAACCTGCTGCACCTGGCACAGGAGTAATTGCTGGAGGAGCTATGCGTGCAGTTTTGGAAAGTGTGGGTATTAAAGACGTACTCGCTAAATGTAAGGGTTCGTCTAATCCACATAGCGTGGTTAAAGCAACTGTCAACGCTTTGTTGCAACTACGCGATCCATATACTGTGGCTCAACTGCGTGGAGTAGATCTCGATACTGTTTTTAATGGCTAAAACAACTTTAATCCTTTGTTCAATATGAAAAGAATAAGAATACGGCAAATTAGAAGCGGGATTGGGAAACCAGTTGATCAGAAACGTACCCTGAAGGCCTTAGGATTAGGTCGTCTCAATCGCACCATTGAGCATAACGCAACACCCCAAATAATAGGAATGGTGCGTAAGGTAGCTCACCTGGTCGTTGTTGAAGAAATTTAATTGTTTCAATGAAATTTATCAAAAAATTAATAATATGGATTTAAGTAATCTGAAACCCGCCAAAGGATCGGTTAAAACCAACAAACGCCTAGGAAGAGGACAAGGCTCAGGCCGCGGTGGCACTTCTACGCGCGGAAATAAAGGAGCTCAATCTCGTTCGGGTGATAAAAGAAAAATTGGTTTCGAAGGAGGTCAAATGCCTTTGCATCGACGTATTCCTAAAGGTGGATTCAAGAATTTTAATCGTATAGAATACACCGGAATTAATCTCGATCTACTTCAAAACCTCTCAGATAAATTAGGTATCAACGATTTTAATATCGAAACCTTTATTGAGCATGGTTTAATTGGTAAGAAAGAAAGAGTCAAAATTCTTGGACGAGGACAACTTTCCACCAAGTTGAATATCACTGCTCATGCTTTCTCAAAAAAAGCTATCGAGGTCATCGAATCTATGGGAGGTACTGCAAATTTGATAAAATGATGAATGCCGATATGAAAACAAAATCGCATAAAATATCCTTTATTTATTTAAAGGCATTCCTACAGCTCTGATTAAACAATCAAACTACTGATGAAAAAAATAATACAAACAATAAGAAATATATTCCAGATCGAAGAACTTCGACAAAGAATACTATATACCCTTGGCATTATATTGATTTACAGACTTGGTTCGTATATTACACTTCCTGGTATCGATCCCAATGAATTAACTGCCATTAGTAATCAAACCAAGGATGGTTTACTCGGTCTGTTGAACATGTTTTCGGGAGGTGCATTTTCACATGCTTCCATCTTTGCCCTTGGAGTAATGCCTTATATTTCTGCCTCTATTATTATTCAGCTTTTAGGCTTAGCAGTGCCGTATTTCCAAAAATTGCAGAAAGAAGGTGAGAGTGGACGTAAGAAACTTAATCAAATAACCCGCTATCTAACCATTGCTGTTACTGCTCTTCAGGCTCCTGGTTATATTGCCAATCTGATCAATCAAAGTCCTAATTCAATCTTGCTGGTTAATCCTGGGAGCAATTCGCCTACAACCTTCTTCTGGGTATCGAGTGTAATTATTTTGGTAGCTGGTACCATGTTCGTGATGTGGCTTGGTGAACGAATAACCGACAAAGGTATAGGCAACGGAATATCACTCATTATTATGATTGGTATTATCGCTCGTTTGCCATTTGCTTTAGCTGGAGAATTTGTATCGAGAATGGAAGAAAAAGGAGGTGGGTTGGTATTCTTCGTGCTTGAAATAGCGGTTTTAATTGGTGTAATATTAGTTACTATTCTATTAGTGCAGGGAACACGTAAAATTCCTGTACAATATGCTAAACGCATTGTTGGTAATAAACAATATGGGGGTGTTCGCCAATACATTCCTTTAAAAGTGAATGCTGCTGGGGTAATGCCTATTATTTTTGCTCAAGCTATCATGTTCCTTCCATTGACTATTGCTGGTTTTGCCCGCTCCGAAACCCTTACTGGCTTTGCTGCCGCATTTACTGATATCAATAGTTTTTGGTATAATTTCGTTTTTGCTATTCTGATTATAGTGTTTACCTATTTTTATACGGCTATTACGGTGAATCATAATCAGATGGCAGAAGATATGAAGAAAAACGGTGGATTTATCCCAGGGGTAAAACCTGGTAAAAAAACTGCCGAGTTCATCGATAATGTAATGTCGAAGATAACTTTACCGGGTTCTATCTTTCTTGCTTTTGTGGCCATTATGCCTGCTATAGTCCGGCTTTTTGGTGTCAGCTCTCAGTTTGCACAGTTTTATGGAGGCACTTCTTTACTCATTCTGGTAGGAGTAGTGCTTGATACCTTGCAACAAATCGAGAGTCATTTGCTGATGCGGCATTATGATGGATTGATGAAATCAGGAAGGATAAAGGGCCGTACTTCCATAGCGATGTAAATTTTTAATATAATTATGGGTCTTATAAAATCATCCGAAGAAATAGAGCTGGTACGACAGAGTTCAATACTTGTCGGGAAAACTCTCGCCGAAGTGGCCAAATATATCCGACCCGGCATTAAAACGATAGAGCTCGATCGAATTGCCGAAGAATTTATTCGCGATCATGGCGCTATCCCGGGCTTTAAAGGGTACAATGGTTTTCCTAAAGCCATTTGCATTTCCGTTAATTCTGTTGTGGTTCATGGGATTCCTGGCGATTATGAACTGAAGGAAGGCGATATTGTTTCGGTTGATTGTGGAACAGTGTTGAATGGTTATTGGGGCGATTCGGCTTATACCTTTGCCGTTGGAGAGATAAAGCCCGAGGTTGAATTGCTACTCAAACGAACGCTCGAATCGCTCTATAAAGGTATAGAAGAAGCAGTCGCTGGCAACCGCCTCGGTGATATAGGTTATGCCATTCAAAGTTATGTTGAATCTTATGGATATTCTGTTGTAAGAGACCTCGTGGGCCATGGATTAGGAACAAGTATGCACGAAAAGCCTGAAGTGCCTAATTATGGACGTAGGGGAACGGGTCAAAAACTACAAGAAGGCATGATTTTAGCTATAGAACCCATGGTAAATATGGGCACCTGGCATATCAGCCAAGATAAAGATGGTTGGACCATTAGAACAAGAGATGGTATGCCATCGGCCCACTTCGAACACGATGTCGTCGTATTAAAAGGAAGGGCACAAATTTTATCTACCTTCGTTTATATCGATGAAGTTCTATCAAGTCGTAATAACTAATATGGCAAAACAGATCTCCATAGAACAGGACGGTACCGTAATTGAAGCTTTAGGTAATGCTATGTTTAGAGTAGAACTCGAGAATGGACACAAAATTATTGCACATATTTCCGGAAAAATGAGAATGCACTATATTAAAATCCTCCCGGGCGATAAAGTTAAGGTTGAAATGACCCCTTATGATCTGACAAAGGGAAGAATCATATTTCGTTATAAGTAGAATATCAACAAATTTATAAAACTCAATATGAAAGTAAGAGCTTCAGTAAAACGCAGAACTCCTGATTGCAAAATTGTAAGACGCAAAGGAGTAGTGTATGTTATCAACAAAAAAAACCCTAAGTATAAACAAAGACAGGGTTAAGAAAGAATTTTATAATTTTGAAATTCAATTAACTATAAGATATGGCAAGAATAGCTGGTGTAGATTTACCACGAAACAAGAGAGGAGAAATTGGCCTCACCTATATTTATGGCATTGGCCGCTCGACTGCCCGTAAGATTCTGAGCGAGGCTGGAATTGACTATGATAAAAAAGTGGCTGATTGGAACGACAACGAATTATCAACCATACGTAATATCATCACCAATCAGTACAAGGTTGAAGGAGGACTTCGTTCGGAAGTTCAAATGAATATTAAACGTTTGATGGATATCGGATGTTATAGGGGCATACGACATCGTCTTGGATTACCCGTTAGAGGTCAATCTACCAAAAACAATGCACGTACCCGAAAAGGCAGGAAAAAAACTGTGGCTAATAAGAAAAAAGCCACTAAAGGATAATCGATTTTCTATTAAAATTAGAAGAATTATAATTAAAGTAAAAATAAGGAAATGGCAAAGAGCACAAAATCTGTAAAATCCTCCAAGAAAAGAGTCGTAAGAGTGGAGGCTACTGGAAGAGCTTATATACACTCCTCCTTTAACAATATTATCATTAGTCTGACTAATAATAATGGTGAGGTAATTTCTTGGGCTTCTGCCGGGAAGATGGGATTTAGGGGATCAAAGAAAAATACTCCTTATGCTGCTCAAATGGCTGCACAAGAATGCGCCAAAGTGGCTTACGACTTGGGCTTGCGAAAAGTCAAAGCCTATGTGAGAGGGCCTGGTGCTGGTCGTGAATCAGCCATACGTACTATTCACTCCTCGGGTATAGAAGTTACTGAGATTAGAGATATTACTCCATTACCTCACAATGGTTGCCGTCCACCCAAAAGAAGACGCGTCTAATTCTTCTAATAGATATAATAAACTGTAAAATAATACTTCTTTATGGCACGATACATTGGACCAAAAACTAAGATTGCAAGAAAATTCAGGGAACCCATTTATGGCCCCGATAGATATTTTGAAAAGAAAAATTATCCCCCAGGACAGCATGGACAAAGCCATCACAGGGGGAAACAAAGTGAATATGGCATGCAGTTGGCTGAAAAGCAAAAAGCCAAATATACTTACGGAATCCTCGAACGCCAGTTTAGAAATATCTTTAAGAAGGCGGCTCGTATGAGAGGCGTCACAGGAGAAAAATTACTCCAACTCATAGAGTCTCGTTTAGACAATGTTGTTTTTCGACTGGGGATTGCCCCAACAAGGGCTGCTGCTCGTCAACTTGTATCTCATCGTCATATCATGGTAAATGGTGAAATTGTAAGCATACCTTCTTTTTTATTGAAACCCGGTGATGTAGTAAGTGTGAGAGAAAAATCGAAAACACTTGAAGTAATTACCGATAGCCTTTCTCACAATACAAGGCCCTATCCATGGCTCGAATGGGATCTGGCCTTGATGAGTGGCAAATTTATGACTTATCCCAATCGTGAAGATATACCCGAAAATATTCGAGAACAGTTAATTGTGGAGTTATACTCCAAGTAATTTTGATGTTTACTTTAAAAATCAGATAACAACTAAAATATGGCAATATTAGCATTTCAAAAACCCGATAAAGTCATCATGCTGCAAGCCTCCGACACCAAGGGAGTATTTGAGTTCAGACCATTGGAGCCTGGTTTCGGTATAACTATCGGGAATGCACTGCGCCGCATCTTACTGAGTTCACTCGAAGGATATGCTATTACTTCAGTAAGAATAGATGGCGTAGATCATGAATTTTCATCAATTCCAGGCATTGTCGAGGATGTTACCGACATTATCCTTAATCTCAAACAGATACGTTTTAAAAATTGGGGTGAAAATAATCAGGAAGGCGAAGAAGTTCGTATTGTTATTGGCGGGCAAGAAACCTTTACCGCTGGCGATATTAATAAATTCCTTACCTCTTTTCAAGTATTGAATCCCGATGTTGTTATCTGTAAAATGGAAAAATCGGTAAAACTAAATATGTATCTGACTATCCGCAAAGGAAGAGGTTATGTGCCTGCCGAAGAAAATAAGATACTCAATGCTCCTTTAGGTACTATTTCAATGGATTCCATTCATACTCCTGTACGAAATGTTAGTTATCAGGTTGATAACTTCCGGGTTGAACAGAAGACCGACTATGAGAAACTTTTATTGACTATAGTAACCGATGGATCTATCCATCCTAAAGATGCCCTACGTGAGGCTGCTCATATCCTCATTCAACATTTCCTTTTGTTTTCCGACGAGAAAATCACACTCGACCCTGAAATGAAGGCTGCAGCCGAAGAACTCGACGAAAATGTTCAACAAATGAGAGAACTGCTTAAAACTAAACTCTCTGACTTACATCTTTCAGTAAGAGCACTTAATTGCCTGAAGGCCGCTGATGTTCTGACCCTCGGCGATTTAGTTTCCTACTCTAAAAACGACTTGTTAAAATTTAGAAACTTTGGCCGTAAATCTTTGCAAGAACTCGAAGAACTCGTGGCTAGTAAAGGCTTAGAATTCGGAATGAAAGTCGATAAATATAAATTAGATAAAGATTAAAGAAATGAGACACGGTAAAAAAATAAATCACCTCGGTCGCACAAGTGCCCATCGCAAGGCCATGCAAGCCAACATGGCAGCTTCGCTTTTGAAACATAAACGAATTGTGACTACTTTGGCCAAAGCAAAGGCATTACGTAGTTATGTCGAACCTTTAATCAATCGCTCCAAACAGGATACTACACATAGTAGACGCATTGTGTTTAGCTACCTTCAAGATAAGGAAGCAGTTACCGAACTTTTTAGAGTGATATCACCGAAAATTATGGATCGACCTGGGGGTTATACCCGAATCTTGAAATTGGGCTTTAGAAAAGGAGATGGTGCCGAAATTGCCATGATGGAATTGGTCGATTTCAATGAATTACTGTTGACCGGAAAATCGGCTAAACCTGGTAAAACTCAACGCACTCGACGTGGTAGAAGTAGAAAAAGTACTGTTGGCACTCCAACTGAGTCTAAAACTCCCAAAAAAGATACTACTAATAAATAGGAGATCATGAGGCTAAAACCCTCTCAACTTGTGAATTGTTATTTAATTTTATTTTATCATAAATTTATACAGAATGAGTAACATTGCTTATATAAATGCACGTCAAATACTCGATTCAAGAGGTAATCCAACCATAGAGGTCGATGTGATTACTGATGATGGTGTTTTAGGAAGAGCGGCCGTACCATCTGGCGCTTCCACAGGGGTTCACGAAGCCGTTGAACTTCGAGATGAAAACCCTTCTTTATACCTTGGCAAAAGTGTTCTAAAAGCAGTTGATAACGTCAATTCTGTTCTGCGTGAAGAATTGAAAGGGATGTATATATTCGATCAAAATGAAATAGATGCACGAATGATCGAAATAGATGGCACGCCCAACAAAGCGAAATTTGGCGCAAATGCAATTTTAGGAGTTTCTTTGGCAGTTGCTAAGGCCGCTGCTATTGAGGCTAATCTTCCTCTTTTCCGTTATCTTGGTGGTCCTAATGCCAATACACTCCCTATTCCCATGATGAATATTCTGAACGGAGGATCACATGCCGATAATTCCATTGATTTTCAGGAGTTTATGATAATGCCTGTTGGGGCTGTAAGCTTTACCGATGCCATACGTATGGGTTCTGAAGTTTTCCATCATCTTGCCAAAGTTCTCAAAAAAGCAGGCTATTCAACCAATGTTGGAGATGAAGGAGGTTTTGCACCCAATCTAAAATCCAATGAAGAAGCTCTGCAGGTTATCCTACAAGCTATTGAACAGGCTGGCTATAAACCTGGTGAGGATATTTGCATTGCCCTCGATCCTGCTTCTTCGGAATATTTTATCCCCGAAGAAAATGTTTATCATCTTAAAAAATCAAGTGGTGAAAAGCTTACTCCTCAGCAAATGGTGGACTTCTGGGCTAATTGGGTAAATAAATACCCTATCATTAGTATAGAAGACGGAATGGCCGAAGACGATTGGGATGGATGGAAATTGATGACCCAAAAATTGGGCAATCAAATACAACTGGTAGGCGATGATTTATTTGTCACTAATACCCAGCGTCTCGCTGAAGGAATCAGCAAGGGAGTTGCCAATTCTATTCTCATTAAAGTAAATCAAATTGGAACGCTTACCGAAACCATTGATGCAGTTAACATGGCTTATCGTGCTGGCTATACCGCTATTATTAGCCATCGTTCGGGAGAAACCGAGGATACTACCATTGCCGACCTTGCCGTTGCTATGAATTCTGGCTTAATTAAAACTGGTTCGGCTTCTCGATCCGATCGCATCGCCAAGTATAATCAACTTTTACGCATCGAAGAACTTTTAGGCAACTCTGCACGCTTTCCTGGAAAAAGTTTCAAATATTATCGTAAAAGTTAGAGAATAACTCCTAAACTTTCGTCACCTTATTGTTTTTCTCATTGTGAAAGAAATAATCTCTAAAAGACAATGAGAGAAGGAACCTTCGAGTGAAAACTTGAGGAGTGTTGAAAAATATCAATAATTTAATAATTATTTAATCAGTTTATCGTCTGAATATGGCGACAAATACGCACATTTGTCACCATTAGAATCTTTAATCTTTGTATCAAAAATTTTGGATTGTCTAAATAAAATCCTCATATAAAACGAAATAAAATGATGGAGCAATAATAGAATTATTGTAAAAAAAATATTTTTGAATTATGAGGATAATAAAGTTTCTATTGTTCCTACTGAGTTTATCTATTTTTGGTTGTAGCGACTCAAACGACCCTAAACCAGAGGATAACCTTAAAATGTATTTTCCTCCGAATTCTAACAGCGAGTGGGAAGCCATTTCCATGTCCGATTTAGGATGGAATGAGAGTGTTGCACAACCTTTAAAAGAATATTTAAGAGAAAAAAACACAAAGTCTTTCATCATTTTAGTGAACGGAAGAATAGTGATGGAAGAATATTTTAACGGGCAAACTCCATCCGATACATGGCATTGGCACAGTGCAGGCAAAACATTGGTTGCTATCACAGTAGGAATAGCGCAACAGGAAGGTTTACTCAATATCCACGACAAGATTTCTCAATATCTGGGAGTAGGTTGGACAAGCGAACCTATTGAAAAAGAAAATTTGATTACGATAAGGCATTTGCTGACCATGACTTCGGGACTTGATGATGTAGCCCAGAACGTTGGCAACAAAGAGAATCTTACTTACGTTGCCGATGCAGGAACAAGATGGGCTTACAGCAACGCTTTTCAAATTTTGATGGATATTGTGTCAGAAGCAAGTAACACCGATTTTAGATCCTACTTTGATAATAAAGTGAAAAACAGCATCGGTATGGACGGAACTTGGAATTATGGACTCATTTATCGAATTTATTACAGTACGGCTCGCAGCATGGCCAGATTCGGCCTGTTACTGTTAAATAAAGGGGAATGGGGAAATGAACAAATAATAAACGAAAACTTTTTGAACGAGTGTTTAAATAGTTCGCAAAATCTGAATCCTTCTTATGGTTATCTAACATGGCTCAACGGCAAAGCCAAATTCATGATTCCCAGTAGTCAAACAGTTTTTCCGGGATTTCTTATACCAAATGCTCCTGCAGATATGTATGCCGCAATGGGAGCCGGAGATCAGCGAATTTATGTAATCCCAAGCAAAAAGATGGTAGTTGTAAGAATGGGAGATCCCTCAGTTCCATCCAATCCAAGTTTTGCTCTTTCAGGATTCGATAATGAACTTTGGGGAAAAATTAATGCTGTAATGAATTAAAGATTCTGAACATTAAATATCATGTCCATACCTATTTATAGGGCATTTGTGCCTTAGTAAATATGATATTTATTGTAGTTAATTGTACTTCAATAGATCTTAAATTCGGTTCTTCCCCTAAATTTCTGTATTGTTGGGAAATTTTAAATGCCAATGTTCTTATTTTCTGCACATGAAATTATCAAAAAATCTTGGGACATCTTAAATTGAATAAAATTAGGTATAATGGACAAAAATTAGGCTAAAAAAAACAGCGAAGCTTCTAATGGACAAAAATTAGGCTGTTTATTTTTATCGATTGTTATTTCTCTTATAAAAAATTATCACATTTGTTTTGTCTGTTTAA
>Ga0208695_1000056_pt1 | contig 158215 bp, 122 predicted proteins | sample AD_UKC111_MetaG_FD_184449 | JGI IMG/M metagenome (GOLD analysis project Ga0208695, IMG submission 184449) | Active sludge microbial communities of municipal wastewater-treating anaerobic digesters from Hong Kong - AD_UKC111_MetaG (SPAdes)... | ecosystem: Engineered > Bioreactor > Anaerobic >...
TTGATTTTTTTCCTTGGGTACCATTTTAAAAAATTTGCAAGTTTTATAGTACAAAGTTACAAAACATTGCATTATTTTGAGTAAAAAATTATCAATAAGTTATTAACAAACAAATGCTTATCGTGTTTTTAAGGGACGACTATTTATTATTTAAAAATTATATAAATAATATTAATAAGAGAAAATATATCTTTTATATTTTATTGGCTTTATTAATTGGATTACCTTTTTATCTTTTACCATTAAAATTATATTCGGAAGATCGTTTTGCAAAAACGTATAATGCTTTGATGGACAATGAATGGTTTTCAGACAAAGCCAAACCATTCCTCGAAAAATACTTCGGAGGTATTCCAGGCTATTATTATAGAAGGTGTATAAATCAATATAATTTTTCTGATAAATCTAAACCAGAATGGATTCTCTTTTCTTTTCAGATACCTCAAGGTTTTGATATGGATAAAGTTTACTCGTTTGTGCATTACATTGAAGAACAATTAAAAAAAAATTATTTTATCGATTATTTTTTTACAGAGATAAATGTTGATGATGAAGTAACATTTAAAATTTACCCTAAAGAAAGTAATGATCAGAATCAGAACAATGAAATTTTTGATTTTTTGTTTAATTTATCTTTGCAATATAAGACGATTGACTTTGATCTTTCTTATGGGTCTGATTTTTTTTCAACGGCCAGTTTTCAAGAAAGAGCTGATTATCATTTAAATTTGCGAGGGTATTCATTTAATGAACTTACTAATATTGCTGAAAGAATTACTTCCGATTTGAGGAGGAATAATCGTATAGAAAATATTTCTTTATTTTCGGGAGATTTTATGGGCAGGAGTGAACTTGGGAGAAAGAGCCAAATCTTCGAATTGAATAATTTCAGTATTCTTGCCCAGGGTTATACTTTTGATGAAATTCTGGATTACCTGTTAGATAATTCTTATGGGGAAAATTATTTTGGTTCTCTTTCATTTAATAATTCTTTATATTCGGTATATGCCAATGATACTAATCCTCAAAAGAGCCGTCTCTGGGAGATAGAACAGAAACAGGGAGGTTCTAAGGCAAATTTTATTCCGCAATCTCTGTACGATTATAATGAGTATAATACTGAGGTGCCTATTTATAGGAAAAATCAAGAATATTTGTTGAGTATAAGTTATGGATATATTGGTCCCTCTGTACCTGCCACCAATTTCTATGATGATTTGTTTGTCCAAATTCGCAAAGATTTACCCATAGGATACAAAGTCGAGAAATATGATCCTTATCAAAATATTCAAAAAGATATAATTAATTTCAATTTGATTTTTATCTATATTATTATTCTAATTTATATTTTCTTGATCTGTTCTGGATTTTTCAACTCATTGTCTTCAGCACTTATTGTTGTAGCTACCGGATTGTTGTCTTTTCTTGGAGTATTACTTGCACAAGCATTATTTGCAATTCCATTCAACAGAGGGACGATTGCTGCTATTATCGTTTCTCAAGGTATTGTTGTAAATCAAGCCTTATTTATTATTTATGATTATCAAAAGAATTTATTGAATAAACCTTCTATTCATGCTTATATTAAAGCATATTCTAACCGAATAAAATTTCTTGCCATAAGCTTAATTTCTGTTGTAGCTGGTTTATTGCCTGTGGCAATCTTGTCGGCTGAAAATTCTGTGCTTTCTAATTTTGCATCCGGGGCTATCGGAGGCCTTGTTTTCTCTTTTATATTAGTTTTCTTTTTCTTGCCAATTACTTTGATTAAACGCAAAAAATATAATCAATAAATTTATAGTATATCTATATGATTAAGTTTCTTATTAATCGGCCAATTGGAGTAAGTGTGATTGTGGTTGCAATAATAATATTATGCATCGTTGCTATTTTTAACATACCGACTACTTTTTTGCCTAAGTTGGAAGTCCCTGAGATTACTGTCATGGCCGATTATAATGAACTTGATGCTGAAATTTTCGATAAATATATAACAAGAATTTTTATTCAAAAATTAAACCAGACCAATAAAGTTAAAAGCATTAATTCACAAACCACCAATGGCCATACTAAAATCTCAATATTATTTGAGCCTGGTACTAATATGGATTATGCCTTCTACGAAGTAAATGAAAAAGTGGACCTTGCATTATCCGAAATTCCTTATAGAATTAATAGGCCTGATATTTTAAAACGTGTTTTATCTGATATTCCTCTTTGTTATGTTTCAGTAAATTTGAACGACACCTTTGCAGCAAATGAAGATGTTGCGCAAAAATTCTTCGAGCTTTCGCAATGGACAAACGAGGTTTTTATTCCTCGTCTCGAACAAAATGAGCATATCGCATTTGTTGATGTAACCGGCCTTGAAAAACCTTTTATAGAAATTAGCATTAACCCACAAAATATTACTAAACTTCAAATCAGCAATTCAGATTTGGCTTCGGCAATACAACAACAAGACATTAAAGTAACGGGTTTAAAATTCATCAAAGATAATTTATATCAAACCTATGGATTACGCAACGAGATTCAGGATATAAATGATATAAGGAATTTATATTTGTCATTTCATGGGCATTTATACCGTCTTGGCGATATTGCCAATGTAAAATTAGTATATGAGAAACAAGAAGGCTATACGATTTCCAACGGCCGTAAATCAATTATTTTGGCAGTCTATAAAAAATACAATTCGAGTTTGAATAGAGCCGAAACGGCTTTAGAAAATGTAATCCAGTCTTTTAAAAGACAAAACCCCGAAATTAATTTAACAATTTCGAATAATCAAAGCATGATGTTGACTTCTTTGATTAATAATTTATTTGTAAGCTTATTATTGGGATTAATTATAGTTTTAATTATTGTTTTTTTCTTTTATTCTGATCCAAAAATTATAATAATTATCTCGCTTACAGTCCCTATTTCAGTGCTTTTTACTTTCTTATTGCTATATATTTTCAATATTACTTTAAATATAATTTCTTTATCGGGTTTAATTATTTCTCTTGGCTTAGCCATTGATAATGCAATAATCGTGACTGATAATATTACCCAGAAATTTCAAACCGATTATTATTCTTTTGATGACGCAATATCACTGGGAACCAATGAAATAATTGCCCCAATGCTGAGCTCATCACTCACTACCTGCGTGGTTTTTCTTCCTTTGATATTTCTGAGCGGAATGGCAGGAATATTATTCTACGATCAGGCTGTAGCAATTGTTACAAGCCAAATTGCTTCATTTATCGTCTCTATAACTGTTATTCCTGTTTTATTTAAAATCGTTTTTAAAAATAGTCGTTCTCCACTCGCCAATAAAACAAAGGATGATATACTCACTTTGAAGAGGTTGTATGGCCAAGGAATTAGATGGACATTCTCACATAAACTTGCCATTGTAATAATAATTATATTAATGATAAGTGGAGGAATACTTTCATTTTTAAATCTCGAAAAAGAGAGCATTCCTTCACTTCCCGAGGAGGATGGCTTAGTTTCAATAGATTGGAATGAATCCATTAGCCCCGAATTAAATAATATGAGAAGCAATAGTTTGATAAAAAATTTGAAGAATTTTCCGCAGTATTACGAAATTTATAGTGGCCGTCAGGATTTTAAGTACTCCGAAGTTTTTGGCGGATTATCAAACAAAGCATATTTTTATATTAAGGCTAAATCACCAGAAGCCCTTATACGCATTAAGTCAGAAATTAATCAATTAATAAAGGAATATTATCCTTTAGCCTCGGTTGAATTTCTAAAAACAGATAATCCCATTAACCGCATATTTCGGGAAAGGAATACGGATAACCTTGTTAAAATTTATTCCAATAATGCTACAAATCTTGACCCTGACATGATTTATAAACTTATAGATGAATTCGAATCCAAAAATTTTTATATTTTAAAAAAGCCAACTACAGAATATTTATACGAAATATTTCCAAAACATGAAAGAATGAGCGCTGCAAATATTGAGTTCTCTGATTTGCAAAATTCTATCCTTCAATATTTTGTTCCGCTCAAAACAAGTGAGATTGAATTTGGTTCAACAAATGTTCCTATTTATGTAAAGTCGGGGAATAAATTTGATAATCATTTATTTTCGGAAGTATTTGTCAAGAATGAGGAAGGAGATGAGGTTCCAATTGAATATTTGATAGAGATAAAAGGCAAGACGCAATATTCGATGATAGAATCCGACAAGGCTGGTCCTTATGTGTCATTTATTATACCAGCAACAGGAAAGGAGAGAACTCGATTGATAAAAGAGATCAATGATTACGAAAAACTACATCCAGATATGAAAATAAAACTCGAAGGTAGTTATTTTAATAACCAAAATGTAATAAAAGAATTATCCTATATACTCATTATTTCTTTTCTCTTGCTTTATTTGATTCTTGCGGCTCAATTCGAATCATTGTGGATGCCATTAGTTGTCCTTTTTGAGATTCCCATTGACTTTGCTTTTGTTTTGATAGTCTATTTTATATTAGGAGAATCGTTGAATATTATGGCTCTAATAGGTTTGATTGTGATTTTAGGAATTATAATCAACGATAGCATTTTAAAAGTTGACAAAATTATTCATAATCAAAAAGATGGTTACGAACTTTTATCTGCAATTCATCAAGGAGGGGAGGCTCGTTTAAAAGCGATCCTGATAACTAGTTTGACTACTATAGGAGCGGTTATCCCACAAATGTTTGGGAAAGATGTGGCCAGTGTATTACAATTTCCATTTTCTCTTGTATTGGTATTGGGCTTGTTTATTGGAATCATTGTTAGCCTATTCCTTATTCCTTTGCTGTACTATTATGTAAGAATTTTGAAAAAATGATTTTTCCCTTAAACCCAATTATTCTTTCCAATAATTTTATTTATTATTTAGATGTTTTCCGTAATATCGGCTAAACATTCGTAATTGAATCATGTAGACATTGATTAAGATAAACTACATTTGCCCTATATATTTAATTTATCGCTCAGTGACTGAAAGATAGGGTAAGATTGGGATAGATACTCGTAATAATTATTTAGAGATCATTGCTTTTTTTTAATAATTGAACCTGACAAATAATAAACATTGAAACGGCCGCATGGGAAACTCTGTTACCATATTAACATAACTATCGAGCTGGTTATAAGTATATTTCCCTGTATCAAATAAATTATTGATCAATATTCCTGTTTCTAATTTCGACGATAAAATCTTTTTTATTTTATATCTAATACTCAGATCAGTAAGAAAAATACGATTTCTGTTTATATCATTGTAAATAAATGAAGCCGTTACAATTAGATTTTTTTTGGTGAAATTTCCGGTGAGGGAAAGCTCATGTCGAAACCAATCACTGTGTTGTTTTTGGTTAGAATTACCGAGTTCGGTGTTAATGTTCAACCAACGGAAGGCATAAACCAAATCGAATACCGAAAAATAATGATAGATTGTAGGATTTAAGGTGAGGTAATGGCTTTTGCTGTTGCTTATGTTTCCATTGACAAAGACCTTCCCTTTATCTGATTGCAAATTTAAATTGACGGTAAAGTTAGTTCTTACATCGGGCAAGGATTTAGAAACTGAACCTCTCATCAAAGAAAGATAGCGGTTATTTGGATAATTTTTTATCGTGTAAATGTGGCTGCCACTTAAGCCTATTGAATCTGACCTTAAAAAATCGAATTGCTGAAAAGAAAAGCCGGCGTTTACATAAGCCGATAAACCCGTCAAAATATTGTTATATTTTAGGGAAGCATTGGCCTGATTTACTGCATACAATCTACCTGCAACAAGAGGTTCGTTCTTTTTCAATAAATCGGGGTTAGCTAAAATATAACCATAAAATATTTCGGAAGAAGCAAAATATTGATAATATCTTTTTATCGAGGCAAGTAAGTTCCAATGATTCTTTATTTTTTTATTATAGACCAAGGAAGGTTCGGCAACAATTTTAGCATATTCTTGGGACACTGCATGTAAATTCGATTCTTCCGAAAGCATAAGCGAGCTCAGAGGTATTTGAAAATCCCATGTTGTAGTAGATGTCTTTTTCATCAAGCTTGGTCTAATATATATCCTGAGTCTTTTTTGAAGATTGTCATTCAAAAAGTTTGTATCCTGCCCCGTGAAATCGAAGTTAGCGTCAAAAGCATGCAAATCTGATTCTATATGTAGCCGTTGAAAGGAAAATCCGGCATCTATTTTTAAATTAATTGATTTCGGACTGTAAAAGAAAGAAATATAATTCTCGAAGGCAAGCCTGTTTCCCGAAAAATGTTGAAAGACGGAATCGGAGGGTTGGTTGAAAAGAATGTATCCAGGAAAGGTATGAAGCGACAAATTAGGATTATAAAAATAATCGAGATAAGAATAAAGTTCTATCAAGTTTTTTCGAGCAGGGAAAATCCAGCGGCCATTCCAATCCAGTTTTTGTGGTTTTTCTTCGAATGATTCTCTATATACAGAAGAATTTCTTGTAAATATTCCATTCTGCTTGTTTGGCTCTATTGAATAGCTTAATCTGTTATCGGCATAATATTTTTCGGTGTTGTGTCTTAAATTGATTTCAGTAGTCCATATTTTACTCTTTGAAGTAAAAGCTGACATTTCTTCGAAAATCAGTGTATCGCTGGGCAATAGATAAGATGTTTGGGCCGACCAATTTTTGTCGATTTTGTCGTTTTTATACGAAACTGAAGTTCGCCATTCCCATTGATTAGAAGAACGTGTGAGTATATAAGCCGATGTAAGAAGGGAGGAATTGTCGATGTATGATTGTGGAGGCAAGTCGGCTACAGGGATATTTCGTGGGTTGGGTGCAGAAATGGATACTGGTTGATCGAAGCGCAAATTCTGTTGGTAATTGAACTTAGGGCCAAATGTCTCGACAAAGGGTTCGCCGTTATTGTTCGATTGAAAGGTAATAAGAGACTGTAATGCTGGTTGCAATAAAATGGGTGTCAAGTTGATTTTATGTGTAAAAAATGGAATACCACCAGCCAGCTCGGCATTACCAGTGAGGGTGGTTTTATTTTTTAATCTCAAATTAAGGGCAACCTTTCCCGAAGTCGCATATTTTTGAAGAATCTTTACGGGTTCATGATTAGTGATGACTTCTATGGTAGAAACCTTATCGTATGGAAGATTGGCCGTTAGTAGAGAATAACGGTTTTCCATCAAGTCCATGCCTTCTACATAAAGATGTGATATGGGTGTACCCTCGTAAAGTATCTTACCTGAAGGTTCTACCTCTAACCCCGGAATACGACGTATCACTTCATCGATAGTCCTGTCCTGTTCGCGTGCAAAAGGACTCACCAAATAACTCAGTGTATCACCTTTTTTGACTACATGCTTTGCTTTTACAGTAATCTCTTTGAGATCTTTCACCGACTTCTTCAGAATGATTTCGAGATATTGACTTTTACATGCTATACTATTCTTAAAATCCTCATGATTTATCGAAGAAGTTTTTATTCGCACAGAATCTCCGGCACAATGCAAATGGATACGAAATAATCCCTCATTGGTGGTAATATCGAATCCAACGATATTATCGGAATGTAGCATAGAAACCATCACATGAATGTCGCTTAAAGGTTTATTTTGCTCATCCCTAACTTTTCCTTCTATCACCACCTGAGAAAAAAGAGGTAAAATATTCGTAAGGCACATAAAGGAGATAATAAGCCTGCGCATTCTCATTATTAAGGTTGCTGCTTATTTATTTAAGTTCGATAGGATTATTGCGCAAGCGCCTACTTTGTGCAGCAGTTTGTTGGGCCTCAGCATTCAAACCGGCTTCCTGTGCTTTGTTAATGATGTCGAGACGTAAATTACGATTGGCTTCCAAAAATTTCTCTCTTGTGGTTTCTATGTATGGATTTTCTTCGTAAGTAATATCTTCGCCCTCGGCTGGCTGCTCTATGGCAATAGCTTCGAAGGTATAATAATGCTTCGAATCCTCGGCTTTCAGAATGAGGCCGGGTAAACCCATGAACTTATAAGGACCATCGCTGATGGGAATTGCAGGCGTAAACCACGCATGCCAAATGCGACCACCATAATAAGTCCAGGCATGCTGTACGGTATATCCAAGAATATTGGCCGTATCCGATTCGAGTTTCCAAATTAAATGTGGAGTTTCTTCATACTTGTAATGCCCACTCATTAAAATATAATTATAGTAAGTGAGACTCTTTAATTTTCTGTTTTTAATAATCGTAAAGTGTTCAAAATAAACCATTCCAGCATTCTTAAATATCCAGTCCTGCAATTGTTGTTGGGAGTTTATTTTTCTCATTTCATCCTTATACCACTTTTTTTTAGGATCTTCGAATGAGGAGTAATTATCGCCAATCAAGAGCCATAAGGTTCTTTTCGAAATCTGATCGGGATTGGTCGAATCTAATTGGTAATGATATTGATAGATGATTTTGAGTTGGGGCTTTTCGATAAAAATATCTTTAGGAATAGGAAAGATTTGTGAAAAACCCATATAAGAAGAGCTAACAAACAGAATGAAGAGAATGAATTTTAATTTGTTGTGGTTCATTTCTATAATATTTATTAAAGTTTTACAAAAATATACAAATACAACATGGTCTTTAATAGCTTTGAGGCGATTCTATGTTATGCCAAATTATACTGGGTTTAATTTGGATTTTCTTCACATAGTATTTCTGTCCAAGTATAAAGGTCTTCCATGTTACAAATAACAGCATATCCGGCCAAATGACTATCTGGACATACGATTTGCTACAGTAACACATGGTGGTTCCTCTGGAGCGGCATTGATTCTATTTAATTGTCCTATTCCAACAATTGAAAACAGAGTGATTAATAAGAATTTAGCTATTGTTCTCATGATTTAAAGATTTAATTGAGGTTAAAAAATTAAATTATTGAATAGAAGGCTGTTATCTTTAGTTGTAGAAAAATATTTTAAAGCCCTTCTCTATGATTCCTCAGCAATATCTTTAGAGAAGGGCAAAACAAACGAATTTATTAATAGTTTTATATTTGGCTGTACGACCTCTCTCATTTAAAGGGTTCTTAATGTTTTTTATATTTGTTTCGCGAAACATTTGGGTAGAAGTTTCTCAAAAGATTTTCAACAAACAAATTTATGAGACAAATATAATGCTTTTTTCTGAGCATCAAAAGGCAGAATAAGGATCTACAAAAAAATCTGAGTTTAAGTTTAAAAATAGGTTAGGCTTCGTTTTTCTTAAATGTGGCTTTGTACATAATGATCGGATTCGAGCTCAAGAAATTTTCAATAGACGCAACATAAATATGGACATTTTTTTATATTTTCTGCAATATGAATATCAACTTTTTTAATCCCAATGTTTGCTCATGTTTGAAAAATTCCAACAAATGATTTAATTTGCAGCTACAAAATATCTCAAAATTTAGTGAGTTTCATTATACATTTTCCTAATAAACTGCTTGTATTTTAACTGCGTTATCGTTTTTGAAGTAAGGTGTTTGTTTTTGTTTTCAATAAAAGGATTGAAAAAACCGGAGCAATACGAAATGGATTACTCCGGTGAAAATAAAAAATGAAAAAATGATGCGAGGGCCTTATTTAGCTGGCCCGATATTCACTTCATCGATTCGAAAAGTGGTAGTATTTACGGCATCGCCAATATATTTGAAGGCAATATAAAAATTTCCGGTAAATCCCTGAGGAACATAATTACTTATAGAGATGTTCCCTGAAGAAATCCATTCGTGGTCGGCATTGGCTTGGCCAGCGAGAGTTGCGTTAATAGGTGTCCATGTGGCCGTAGTAAGATTAGAGCCATTGAAATCGGTCGAAATCAAAACGCTTAAGCCATCGTGTACCCAATAAGCCTTAGCAGATTTAAAGTTGAGAATCTTTCCACCTTCATACATCACCGGAGGAGTAATTAACCAGCATATATTCTGATTGTCGAGGGTTTTGTAGGAGGTGGCTTGCGCATATTTTTCGGTATTGAATATTTTTCCTCTCCAAAAGCGTGTACCTTCTTGGGCAAGATTTAGCCAGCCTTCAATATTGATATCTACATCGTTTTGAACATTATCGAACATTTCGTGCACTTCGCTAACTGGGGTAATCGTACCTCCACCTCCACCACCTCCTCCAGTAGTATTGATTTTTACTTCATCTATGCGATAAGTAGTAGTATTGGTTTGAGTTCCTTCATAGCGGAATCCAATGTAAATATTACCCGTATAATTAGCTGGAACATAATTAGAAAGAGGGATATCGCCCGATGAAACCCAATTGTTGTCGCCAGAGGCGCTATTGGCCAAAGTGGCATTGATTTGGGTCCATGTGGCAGTTTCTGGATTTGCAGTATAATTAGTAAGAATCCATACACTGAGTCCATCGTGTTTGTAGTAAGCCATTGCGCTTTTGAAATTCAAGATCAAATTATTGGAATAGATAACAGGAGGAGTGACAAGCCAAGTTACATTTTCTGCATCAGTTGAATTGTATGAAGTAGCCTGGGCATAATATTCGGTTTGATAGATCTTTCCTTGCCATTTGCGGTTGCCTGTAGTGGCTTCGTTAGTCCAGCCAGGGATGGAGATATCGGTTTGATTAGTAATCTCGTCGAAATTTTCTTCAAGGGAAGAAACGGCGGGAATATCAGGATTGGGATATACAAAATCGCCTGAAGGAGGTGGTGGGGTGGCACCAGAAAACCCAATAATGTCGGCTGTATCACGAATAAGGAGTTGATAAGTAGTTTGATAAATGGTAAGTATGCCTTGTAAATGGCCATAACCCGCAGGAGTAAGCATACTTGCGAAATTAGCATACTGGCTTGTTCTTACGATAAGTTCTTTACCCGAGGCATCGGCAATAGTACGGTTGGTAGCCGAAATTCCTTGGGGTGCAAAAGGAACTCCCACTTCAAGAAAATGAACGTTTTCTATTCTTACCAGCATATTGATATAGGCTGAATTGTTATGAGCCAAATCTATATTGACTGGGGCGGGAACTTTTCCTGGCAAGCTATCGCGAAAAATATGGTCTTCGACCATCACTTCAGGCAATCGCCCTATAGCGTTGTTGTAAATATAGCCTAGTTGAATGAGTTTGTTATAATCACCTAGATACATTCCCTTGCATTTAACATAAATTCTCTGTCCTAGTTTGTATTCGGTATAAAGATAGGATTTATCGATAAGAAGCATAATGCCTCCGGTTTCATCCTGAATAACCATTTGTTTATAAAGGTTTCCCGATTCGTCGTTGGCAACCACTACTCCTTTGATGATAATGTCGTCACTAATAGAATCGAGAATTCCTGTATATGAGGCCTTAAGCTGGGCAATAGTTGTATTGGCTTCAAAATCAACAGTAGGGATGTTGATGGGAGGTTCGTCGAAATCTCCTTTGACGCAGCCTGTGAAAATTGCGGCAACTGCTATAAAGCCAATAAAAAAGAAAAGCTTGGTTTTTAAGAAATTCATACTTTATGATGTTTTGGTATTTTTCTGTTAATTGAGAAATTTAAAAACGAAATCCGAGATTCAAGAAGAAGTTTCTTCCATAGCCATAGTAATATTTGGGTGGAAATTTAGCTATGTCTTTTGTAGTGAAGTCGAAGCGCATTTGTTCGAATCCGGTAGTTATTACCTTTTTGTTGTCGAGTATATTGCTAACGGAGAAGTTGAGGCTAAGAAAATACTCTCCCCATCTCCATGATTTTCCAATTGAAGCGTCGAGGGTAAAGGCATCTGGGAGTTTTTCCTGCTGAGTGATAACAGCAATCAAAGGATCGCCAGGGCCAAGATTGGCGATGGCAGCTGAAGTGCGACGTTCTGGATTAAAGTCCATATAACTGCGGTCGAAGTAATTTGCATTGAGGTTAATGTAAAGATAACGAGGACCTGCATATCTTAATCCTAAGGAAGTAGCGGTTTGTGGTGTCCCGGGAACATAGAAATTCTTGATAAAGACTCTTTCAATAGTATCGGGTTTAGAACCATTATCGTAACAGATGGTAGCTAAAGGCCGATTGGTATATCGGTAATTTCCCAAAGCCGCAACTGCCTGTATCGACAAGGTTGAAGTAATCTTTACCTCTGTTCCAAATTCTATCCCTTGATGAGTCTTACTTACACCGGTGAGAACGTAATTGACGTAGGTTTTGTAGTCGTCGTGGTAAAAACTATTTACTTCGCTCTGGTCGTCGAAGATAGTGTGAAAAACCGTAAAGCGCAGATTTAGAAAAGGATAACGCATCAAGTAACTGGCTTCTCCGCTCACGATTTTCTCGCTGACCATTTTAGGCAATACATCGGCTCGTGTTCGTGGCGAAATGAAAGCATTCTGGATAAAGGGTGCACGGGTCATATACATACCATTTACCTGAATGAAATTACGGGCAAAGATTTGATATGTGCCACCCGTTTTCAATGCCACATCATTAAAATTGTATTTTGGAGAATCGCCAAAGGAATTATCCGGATGACGCCCATTACGCATCAGGCCTTCGCGATAGAATTGTTGCCCAGTATAAGCAATGCCAGCATAAAAATTGCCTTCGTCGTAAGAAAATTCGGTTTGTGCCCATACTTGTAACAATTGTTGATAAATACGGTAGTTATATCCAAATTTTTCATCTTCAGTAACTTTGCGATTAGGATTATTCAGATCATTTTGAATCTTGGTAGTATCACCTGTGAAATCACGTTCGGCGAATTGATCTACATCGAGCCAATAATTCGATCCCAGCAAATCTTCTATGAGTTTGAAATGGGACCCGCGGTAATTTCTGTAGCTAGCTCCTCCTGAGAGCGTTATATTCTGATGGATTTGATAATTGAGCGTTGAATTGAAAACGAACTGAAGCTGATCATTGCGGCGATTTTCAACAATATAACGAGCACCCTTATTTTCCGAATTGCTCAAATAGTTGATTTGATAAAGTTTATCCCAGTTAATCTGGCGCACATCCTCCGAAGTTTTCCAACGGTCGGTAATCATCTTGCGGATATTTTCATCGGTAGCATAGCTGGGGAGGTATCTATAATAATCGGGACGGGGATCGGGGGCATTATACCAATTTAAGGCTGTGCCGCCATTATATCCAAAACTAACGGCCAAACCATTGTTCCATTGCAAGTTTTCGCTAAGTTTTCCGTAATGATTAAGGAGGATCATGGGTTCATGAAAATCTTTAACTCGAGAGTTACGTTTATCTCCTTGTTGGTAACCCCAATATGGGTTATAAAAGTTAGTTTCAGATAAATCGTAAGCCTCCTGAGTAGCAGGCCCTTGTTGTCCGCGGCGGGTGGGCGAACCATAAAGTGTGAGCGCTAAACTATGGTTATCATTGATTTTTCGCTCTATACCTAAGAAGTAAGCCCATGCATCATAAAATACGCCCTCTACATAGCCTTCATTTCCCCAACGACGCGAGCCACTGAAACTGATTGCCCAACCATCTGGACGCATACCTGTGCTGTAAGTAAACATTAAACGATGAACATAAGTACGGTTGGATAAAGAGTAGCTAAATTTGGTTTGTTTTCGCTGAAGAGAAGGACGTGTAATGATATTGGTACTTCCACCCAAAAAACCGAGAAGATTTTGGGAAAATTGCATACCATTACTAACTTCTTTATTGCGGGTAACATCGTTGAGTCCTCCCCATTCCGACCACGACGGCCTTCCGTTTTCCGGATCATTTACTATCAGTCCATTCATGTAAACAGCTATATTTTCGTTGTCGTAGCCTCGGGTTTTAAAATACATAGGACTAAAGGTATAAGCCGCAATAGATGAAAAAACATCGGAAGAAGCCGCAAGCAATGCCGAACCTGCCTGAATCTCCGACTCATCATCGCTTCCTTCGGCAATCAGGGCAATTTCGGCCAAACCATTGTCAATGACAGTTCGAGCAAACGGACGCAAAGAAATCTTTCCTAGATCCATGGCTTCGCCCGTAAAGATTACGACTAAAGAATAAGGTTCATATCCCGTAGCTTCTATCCATAATCCTAAACGCCCTGGCTCGAGTTCACTGAAAGAGAAAAATCCCTCCAAGTTGGTACTGCTGGCCTTGTCCCCAATCTTAATAATTGCATTAGTAATGGGAGATTGAGTGATTTCGTCAACGATAATGCCTTTCAATTGTATTTGTTGAGCCTCGAGTGAAAGCAGCCCTAATCCTATGCAAAAGGTAAGTATGAGTCTTTTCATTCTTAATTTAATTTTCGGATTATTCCCCTATTAAAAAATTTGGGGCTACAAAGGAACAAAAAATTAATGAATTATAGGTTAAGGGCAGATGTAATTTTAGAAGTCAATTTTCGTAATTTGCTACATAATAAGCTTGCTTAACTCTGTATATTCAACTTATTGTGTTGACCTCAACATTTTAACCCCCCGAATAGAAGCAATGAGTTTTGTCTTGATAGAAATGCATTAATCTATCAATAAAATTATTGGTATTTTTGGCGCAAATTATTATCATAGCAAATGCGTAAGATCTTTATTGTTATTCAAGCTTTTATTTTTTTCATTTTTATTGGGATAATTTCATCGCCTGCTCAACAAAACGAAAGGAAGCAAAAAGCGGTGTGTATAGCCTTCTACAATGTAGAAAATCTTTTTGATACTATTGATGATCCGTTTACAGACGATGAAGAATTTTTACCCGAAGGGGTTAATCAATGGAATTCATCAAAATACTTGGTAAAATTGAATCGTCTTGCTGAAGTAATTTCTCATATTGGAGATGATTATATAAATGGTGGTCCTGCAATATTGGGATTATCGGAGATTGAAAATCGTCGTGTGCTCGAAGATTTAATTAAAATGCCAGAGCTTTCGAAGCAGGGTTATGCCATTGTTCATTTCGATTCACCCGATAATAGAGGAGTTGATGTTGCTCTATTATACAAATATCATGTTTTCAAAGTAAGTTCGGCGCGCACGTTTCCCTTGAAGATGCCCAACAGGCCTGATTTCGATACCCGTGATCAATTGGTTGTTTCAGGAACGATAGATGGGGAGATGTTACATTTTATTGTAAATCACTGGCCTTCAAGGTTTCAGGGTCCTGAATACAGAGCTGCTGCCGCCTCTTTAACGCGTCGACTGGTCGATTCACTCCAAAACTTATATCCACAAGCTAAGGTTATTGTTATGGGTGATCTGAACGATGATCCCACAGATCCCAGTGTTTCAATAATTTTGAATGCAAAAGGAGAAAAAAAGGAAGTACATCCTGGCGATTTGTATAATCCTATGTGGAAATTGTTCAAGAATGGAGTAGGATCCTTGGCGTATCGCGATAACTGGAATCTGTTCGATCAAATCATTCTAACTTATCCCTTGATAAATCAGGAAAATAATGGTTTTAAATTTTATACGGCTCGAGTTTTTAATAAAAAATTTCTTTTCAATAAAGAAGGACAGTATAAGGGCTATCCTTTTCGCACTTTTGCAGGTGGTGCTTATCAGGGTGGTTATTCCGATCATTTGCCGGTTTATGTTATCTTGGTCAAAGAATAAAAATCCTCAATTTAATATTCATTTCTAATGTTGTATCATTTCTCTCTAAAAACCTTATCTGTCAAAATTTTCATATTCTTCTTTTTCCAAATATTTTCTATTGCTGTTTTTGCGCAACAAGACAGTATTAACTTTATTCATGCTGTACCTGTAGATATTCAATCCAATAGCATTATCGTCGAATGGCAAACTCCTGAAGAAGTTTTATCAGGGGTTTATTACACAATGGAGGGCAAGAATAGTTCGAATTTCATGGTTGCCTCGGCACCTGTACGGAATCATACTTACCATATTCCAGCGTCTTATCCTTCACAGCTGATATATGTTCTTCCTTTTCAAATCATTGGAAGCGACACGCTTTGGGGTGATACACTGGTACTGATGTCGAGATCGGCATCTTCAGGAAAGATAAGGGTTTATTTTACTCGTCCTGTTGATCCTAATGTAGCCACTGGTCCTCAAGCCATATATCTGCCTGGCACTGCTGCCGACACTGTAATCAAACTCATACATCAAGCCAAAAAAAGTATAGACTTGGCTATTTACAACATGAATATAGATGGCATTGCCTATGCCTTGAATCAGGCAAAAGAACGTGGTGTCAGGGTGAGAGTAATTTACGATGGTAGCACTACCAACAGTTCAATATATGTGCTTCAAGGCGTACCCATGCTTGCCAGCCCTACTTCATCGTCTTATGGCATTATGCATAATAAATTCATGGTCATCGATTGCGATACCGACAATCCTAATGATGCAATTCTTTTTACGGGGAGTATGAATTTTACTTCTACTCAGGTTACTAAGGATGCCAACAATATTCTGATTATTCAGGATAAAAGTTTGGCACTCGCTTATCGTATTGAGTTCGAAGAAATGTGGGGAGGCTCTGGCAATCAACCCAATCCATCTACTTCACGTTTTGGCCCTTATAAGAAAAACAATACGCCTCATTATTTTAATGTGGGTGGAATGCCCATCGAAAGTTGGTTTAGCCCTTCCGATGGGGTAAATTCGAAAATCCTTGCGGCTATTAACAGTTCTAATACGAGTTTATTTATTCCTACCAATTTAATTACTCGTGATGATCTTGCCAATGCTATCGGGAAGAGAAGGCAAAATGGAGTGCTTTGTCGGGTGGTGGTAGACGATGATGCTTCCTGTTCCAATCAAGTAGTGGCTATACTTACTCAGGCTTTGGGAACAAATTTTAGAGAAACCACCGAAAGCGGTATTCTTCATCATAAAGTCTTGATTGCCGATGCCCTGCAAACCAACTCAAATCCAGTGGTACTCACTGGTTCGCATAACTGGAGCAACAATGCCGAAACTAGAAACGACGAAAATACGCTCATACTTTATGATGCTGGCATTGCCAATCTTTACTACCAAGAATTTTCACAGCGTTTTCAACAGTCGAGAGCAATAGCGCCAAACCCTGTGCTCGACTTAGGACCCGACATCAGTGTTTGTGCAGGCCAGAAAGTAATATTGGATGCAGGGACTGGATTTTCTTCTTATTTATGGTCGAATGGGAGCACAGCAAGTCAGATAATTGTAGATACTTCCGGAATGGGTCTGGGAAGCATTACCTTGAGCTGCACCGTTAATAATGTCTATGGTACTCAAACCGATCAAATAACTATTACCTTTTTTGCATGTACAGGTATAGAAGATAATTACGCGAAAAATTATCTTTTAATTTATCCCAATCCTTGTCGGGAATTTTTCAGGATACAGTTGCCACCTGATGCAAAACCACAATTTATTGAAATTTACGACATTCAAGGACAAATGGTGATGCAGCAAACCACTCGACTCGTTGGGAATTGTTTAGAAATAAATGTTGATGAGCTGAATTCCGGAATTTATATGGTAAGAGTGCTGGCTGGTAATAAAGTTTATGTAGTTCGCCTGTTGAAACAGTAATCATCCAAGAGGATAGAGTATTATGTGAATGCATTGGAATAAGGGAGAAAAATTATAACTTGCAGATGAATAGCCTCTTTAAAATCTTAAATAAAATTAGTAGACCAATCATTTGCAAATCTGATTCAAAAACTTGCATTTAAGTGAGATTACTGTTAACAATTCATAAGCACCGATTCATAAATTTTTGTGGTTTTGGATTTCTTTAGATTATACATTTCCAAAATTTCTTCCCGAACTGATTCTTTTATTTCATCTTTAAATTTTATAATTATCTCGTCTATAAAACCAAACTCTAAATTATCTTTTGTTTTATAAACTTTACGGACACTTTTTATATCATCATCAGACAGTAGTTTATTGATTTTCCCTTCTATATTTTTGGCATCCTTTATCTTGACTTTACTAATATTCGCATTTATCCATTCAATTTCTACCTGGTCAAATATCTGTTTCATAGTCTCCTCATAGCTGGATTTTTTCAATGCTTCTTTTTTCTTAATAAGTAATTTATCAGCTACTTGGTCAATTTGCACTTTCTCATCGAAAGCATAATAAAAAAGCTTTTCGGATTTATCTTGTTCTGAATTAAAGGATAAGGTAATCATGCCAATAAAACTTGCCATGAAGATAATTTTTAAGTTAAGTTTAAAGGTTTCCATGGTTACTGAATTTTATTTATTTCGGTAATTATTACTTGTGTAAAATTCTCAATAGGATAAAAAGTAGGATTAAGCATTGTTGAAGGTGGACAATCAAATATTTTTTGTTCTTCTTTATTGGCATTTCTGTAACTAAATTGGACAGAGTCTCCATCTAAATAATTAATTCCATAATCAAGGTTGCTGGTGTCTATATCGAAAATTGTCGGAGGAACATTAAATGATAATAAAGAATCTTCCTTGTTTGTAATTATAAAAATACCAAAAAGAGTTTTATCGGTTTCGGTATCAGAGCATTTTAGGTAACCAACAATTTTACCTTTATATATATCATTGGCAGTAGAAACTTCTTGTTTGTCACATGATGAAAACAAGATTACAAATAAGATTAATAAATATTTTTTCATGTTTTAAAATTTTTAATTGTTAAACATCATTATCTTAGTTAATATGTAGCCGCAGTGTTTTTATTGTATTGGCTCTAACTAATTCATCTATGCGGTTGGTAGTATAATTAGTGTAAGTTTTAAATGTTTTTATCCACCCATAATGATAGCCATCCTCCTTTTGAACTCTTATTCCAAGATAATCAAACTTTTGATTTATCCATGATGCATACAAAGTAGTCCAACACCACTTCGGAACATTACGCATATCTTCGCAATTTTTTATCAACCATAATTCTGGAAGCAATAATGATTGATAAAAAACCATTATGTCATTATTAGAGTGTATTCCAAAATAAACAAGGATATCTTTTATACCATCTAAATCCACATTTAAATAAGCGGTGTCAGACCACCAGTGAAGATAATTGCCACATTGAATTTGCAAAGGAGGGGAAGAAGCCTGAATAATGAAGTTAGTGTCGAGAGGAGGAGGTGGAGCCCATGGATCTTCATCCTTGTTGCACGAGAAGATGAAGAGAACGAAGAAACTCAAACCTATGGCTTGCATGCATAGTTTCCAAGAAAATTTTTCCATGGTCTTTTGTTTTTTAGAGAAATCTGATATAAAATTACAAAGAGCAAAAGGATGGGGAAAATTTACCCCCATCCTCTGTTAAGGCAATAAGGCATAGATTCTTAGAGATCAATATCGAAATGCCCTACCGTAAATGGCCTGTTAGGTAAACGACAGTAAACTACTGAATCTATGCGGTTTGTAGTATAATTAGTGTAAGTTTTAAATGTTTTTATCCACCCATAATGATAGCCATCCTCCTTTTGAACTCTTATTCCAAGATAATCCAACTTTTGATTTATCCATGATGCATACAAAATAGTCCAACACCACTTCGGAACATTACGCATATCTTCGCAATTTTTTATCAACCATAATTCTGGAAGCAATAATGATTGATAAAAAACCATTATGTCATTATTAGAATGTATTCCAAAATAAACAAGGATATCTTTTATACCATCTAAATCCACATCTAAATAAGCAGTGTCAGACCACCAGTGAAGATAATTGCCACATTGAATTTGCAAAGGAGGGGAAGAAGCCTGAATAATGAAGTTAGTGTCGAGAGGAGGAGGTGGAGCCCATGGATCTTCATCCTTGTTGCACGAGAAGATGAAAAGGATGAAGAAACTCAAACCTATGGCTTGCATGCATAGTTTCCAAGAAAATTTTTTCATGGTCTTTTGTTTTTTAGAGAAATCTGATATAAAATTACAAAGAGCAAAAGGATGGGGAAAATTTACCCCCATCCTCTGTTAAGGCAATAAGACACAGATTCTTAGAGATCAATATCGAAATGCCCTACCGTAAATGGCTTGTTAGGTAAACGGCAGTAAACAATGGAATCTATGTAGTTATTAATATATTGTGAATTCATTGTATGCCTTGTTTTTACCCATCCAAAATGATAACCATCCTCCTTTTCCATTCTTATCCCAAAATAATCTACCTTTAAAAAGTGCCATGAATAATATTTTTGAGTCCAAAACCATACTGGAACATCGCGCATATCAGTCCAGTCATGTATTATGAATAATTTAGAACCTAAAAGTGATTTATAAATAATATTTACATCATGATTTGAATATCGTTCAAAATACACAATAAAATCCTTTATATTATCTAAATCTATATCTAAATAACAGGTATCAGACCACCATGGGGATAATCCACATTGAATTTGCAAAGGAGGGGAAGAAGCCTGAATAATGAAGTTAGTGTCGAGAGGAGGAGGTGGAGCCCATGGATCTTCATCCTTGTTGCACGAGAAGATGAAGAGAACGAAGAAACTCAAACCTATGGCTTGCATGCATAGTTTCCAAGAAAATTTTTTCATATTTTTATTGGGTTAGAATCATAATTTTTGTATCTATTTGAATGTTATTGCAATAAAGGGAATATATATAAATACCTGCTTCCATACTATTGGCCTGAAGAGTTAATTCATTTTTGCCTCTATTAGTTATGGGTATTTGCATTTTGATCTGACCATTTATATCATATATTTTCAAAATCGCTTCATCGACTTCAATATTGATAAAATAAGGTATTACAGTAGTTTGAGAATATGGATTGGGATGATTTTGTTCTAAATATCCCATAAAATGTGCATTGGTTTTAAGGAAATTATTTTCTCTCGTTATGCTACTTGAACTTTTATAGTTCAATGTTTCGGAAAGTGATGATTTGCCAAATGAAGGCATATAACTCATGCCATTTTCGAGGATACGAATTCGTGTTTCCAATTCAGTAATAATACTGTCCTGACATTTTATTGCTTCGAGTAATAAAGGAATGAATCCATTATAATTTACTTGATAGGATTTATTTTCTTTAGATCGTAATGTGAGCTCAGGGAATACTTTATTAAGTTCCTGTCCTATAAATCCATACTGTAAAACATTGTATTTTGCTCTTTCTGATTCGGGAAAAGTATTCATTAATGAATCGCTAAAGAAATATTTATATCCTTTAACTTGCCTTAATTTACTCATAGGATTGCCAATGGGTTGGATACCTTCCTTAAACAATGAATCAGAGTCGTAATATAAATATTGGGTATGAATAACCTTAATAAACATATTCCCAAGTTCTCTTGTGTCCTTACCTAATTGCAAATACCAGTCTCGTTCGGGATAGATAACGGGTGAGGTGCTCAAACCAGTACCGTCGAAAATAACGCCAGTCCAGGTATTAAAACGCATTGAATTCTGTACGTCAAGTTGATAAGCTGGGCTATTCGTTCCAATACCAACTTTACCATTATTCATAACCTTAAGTTGAGAATAAACCATTATTGAACTACATAAAGCAAAGAATAACATTATTATTTTTTTCATGATAGTATTTTTTTAAGTTTCTAAAAATGATGAAATTGTTAAGATAATTTTTTGTCTATTCAGGTAGTTGATCTTCACAAGGACAAGGATGAGTAATTGCATAAAAGGATTTGCCCAAAGGCACCTCAAAGTTGCCATTAATGGTAATAGCATTGGTAGCTCGAAGAGAAACATCAGCATTTTGTGCCAATATGGTTTGTGAAGGATTACCAATAGTAATGTTCTTCCGTACTTTGGCAACAGTATTATTAAGCTGATAAGTAGTGGTAATGTTTAAATTAGTCTCACAATCACATTTCAACTTAAATACTTTTACATAGTCTACTTTCATTTCGCGAGAAAATGTTGCACTAACTATCCTTGGTGCTGGGTAAGTATAATACCATGGTTTGGTAACTAAAGGATCTAAAGCTCTTATCCAGTTATCTATGGCAAAATTGATTCTAATGGCCATGGGTTGCACAGGTATCTCTGTATCATAAATAGCGCTGCATGTTTGTTTCCCATCGAAATAAAAGATAACAAAATGAGGTGCCCATTCAACTGCATACGTATGCATTTGATTGAGTGGAAGTTCTCCTTCACTTATTGTATATACAGCCACAAAATCCGTACTATAATCTCTTTGATATTTACTAGTAATTCTTAATGAATCCAATTCTGGATTTTGTAATTCTGTCGTATCACTTATCGTGTCAGCTAACGATCTAATAACGTGTTCAAATACATCAATTTCGTTGTATTCTGGATCAAAATAAGACCAGAGCCAAAATGCTGGAAAGTTTCCATAACCCATCAAATTTCCATAGGAAGGATCTGGCAACGCGCATTTTATCTCAAAATAACCATATTTAAATTGGTTTGTCGATTCAATGGCCCCCGAGAAAAAGGCTCTTGGTAACATAGTATCTGGAATAAAATAACCCGCTGGTCTCCAATAATTGGTATCCCAGTTTTTATATTCAGCTTTCAAAGTAATAGAACCAGAATTGGAACTATTAAAAATAGCATTTTCTCTTTGATATGCTTGATGCTCGTATATTCCATGAAGGACTCCAGAATCTAAAAAGTATGCTCTCCATTTATGAGTGTTATCTTCTCTATTGTCTGTCCAATATCTGGTACCTGAGAATTCATCTTCGAAAAATGGGGTCGACTGCCAGTTATTATCTATATCAGGTGTTTGGCCATGAACGAAGAATGGAGTAATAACCCACATGGCTAAAGCCCAAGTTGCAAAAAAGGTCGAAGCATTGGCTTTCATAATCTGATTAAATGATCTCTTTGTCTTTATTAACTTGATGGTTAACATGATTTTTAAGTTTGAGTTTACTAATTTTTGTTTTACTCATTAAAACCGGTATAAGCCGTCGTAAGATGTAGTGGGAGGAAAGTCGTTGTAATGGGGCTGATAATTTTTATGGCGGTTTTCGAATCTAAATGTCAGCCTTTACATTTGTCCGCCTTTATTTAAGGAGGATCTTTCAGCTGTTTTATTCTGCTCTTCCTGTTAACAATAGAGGAATAAATAATGTGTGGGGGGGGGGGGGGGGATACTGTTATCCATTATGTTATAGATCTGTTGCATTTTTTGTTTCTTTCTTGGGGTATTCTAATCTATAAATTCATCATTTTTTTTGTCAAAAGGTAAGCCTTTTACCGATATAATTTTCGACAAAGTTAAGGATAGTTTTTCAATTTGTCAAGGTTTTTATAAAAAAATTAAAATAATTTTTGAACAGCCTTTCATTCCGTAGTCTTGCCGTCTCAAAGACTCCCTGTCTCACACCCTCAAAGTCTCTTTTTAATAGTTTAAAGGTTATAAAACTGACTTTTCGGGCTTGGAAGCTTAGCCGGAGATGAATAGTTTCATGTTGTATAACCAGCTTCACGGTATAACCAGACATACTGTTTGTTTTAACAATTTCATTTTTTGCAAGGAGAATACTCGTTGATGCTAAATTTTTTAGAATAAAGAGGGGTGTTTGTACTTTTGCAATGCCAACTTAAAGGGCTTAGGGATGAGAAAAGATAGTAAATTTTCCGCTTTTGTATATTTAATGATGATGCTGGCTATGGTTTTCTGGGGTATGTCGTACGTATGGACGGCCATGGTGTTTCAATATTTAAATCCTATTACGACTATTTTTATTCGATTGGTGATTAGTAGTGCTTTGCTTTTTTCTATATTCGGACTTACTCATCAGTTGCAGCCCGTTCAAAAGAAAGATTACAAGTTATTTCTCTTTGCAGCGCTTTTCGAACCTTTTTTATATTTCTTGGGTGAAGGATATGGAGTGAAGTATTCCACTCCGACCATAAGTGCTATTATTATTTCTACCATTCCTATTTTTTCGGCCATTGCGGCTTCTATTTTTTTGAAAGAAGTTTTAAAACCACTGCAGATTTTTGGATTCTTTCTTTCGTTTGGTGGAATTATCTTCATGTTGTTAGGTCCCAGCTTTTCATTCCAATTCAACCCAATTGGAATAGTTAGTTTATTTTTTGCTGTTGCAACAGCGGTGGTTTATGCTGTATTATTGAAACGATTGACCATACATTATTCTCCTTTCACTATTGTAACCTGGTTAAACATCATTGGCGCATTATATTTTCTCCCACTGGTTTTGGTAATCGAACCCGGCCAACTCATTTTGCTTCGTTTCGAGTGGGGATTATGGTACCCACTGATCATGCTTGCTGTTTTTGCATCTTCACTTGCCTTCATCTTTTTTACTTTTGGTATGCACCATCTTGGTGTAAGCCGCACAAGTATCTTTACGAATTTTATCCCAGTATTTACAGCGGTATTTTCTTATTTCAAGATTCACGAAAAATTGACGGTTAATACTTTGGTAGGAATGTTAATGGTAATTGCAGGTGTGATTATTACGCAAAAAAATGTTAGAACAAAAATGCTGCAAGCATAGCCAAAGATTACGACTGAGCGAAAGATTGTTTGTAAGCTGGATTATTTTATCTAATTTTGCCGCACTTCTTAAGGCGGGGTAGCTCAGGTGGTTAGAGCGTCGGATTCATAACCCGGAGGTCACGAGTTCAAATCTCGTCCCCGCTACTAAAAAGCCCTGCATACAATGTGGGGCTTTGATATTTAATATATCCGTCGTATATATTTCTAAAAATTTCCTTCTAAATTTCAACCTTTACCCACTTGCAATTCTTTTGATTGTTCATAGTAGTGGTAAAATCTAAATGGAAGATATATCTTCTTAGTCCTTAGGAAATATCTTCATCGTCAAAATGGTAAAATCGACAGGGAATTATCTGTAGAAAACTTTTAGTTTATTAGTGGATAGATGATGCAGTGCCTGTTAATATTCGAAAGGGCTGACAAAATCTTTGAAGAATGGTGAAAGCTTGTCTTTATCGGAAAGTATGGGTGCTTCAGTTAATTGCCAATCGATGTTCAAATCGGGATCATTCCAGCGAAGTGCCTGTTCTGATTCTTTGTTATAAAAATGGGTACATTTATAGAAAAATAAGGTATCGTCTTCCAAGGTTCGAAAACCATGAGCCATTCCTTCGGGTATCCAATACATAAATTTATTGTTTTCACTCAATATGATAGAATCCCATTGACCATAAGTAGGAGATCCTTTCCGCAGGTCGACCGCGACATCCAAAACCGAACCCTTCATCACTCTGACCAGTTTCCCCTGGGCAAAAGGAGGTTTTTGAAAATGCAAACCACGTATTACATTTTTCTGCGACTTGGATTCATTATCCTGGACAAATATCGCATCTATCCCCAATCTCTGAAATTTATCCTGATTGTATGATTCGAAGAAATAACCTCTTTCATCTTCAAATACATCAGGCTTTACAATCAATAATCCGGGTATCTTGGTTTCGATAATCTTCATTTCGATTGAATTTCTGCGAAATTACTGAATTCTTCTAAAATTCTTTCGAGAGTTGGGAGTTTATTGCTAATTTCTTTTGCTGGATCAAAGGCCTCTCTTTTGCATATAAATTCAATAGATGTCGGTAACGGTTGTGGAAGATTTACAGGCCATCGACCATATCATTATTATTAAGAATTTCCACGGAAGGTCAAAGAGTGTATACGATTCAATCGGCACTTTCTTTTGGCGTACTAAACATTCGAAGGGAATAGAACAAGTACATTTTTGCTTTTTTTGTGTTGTTTTTTTCATATTTGGATAATTTTATACAATTTTGCGCTTGGTTTCAAAAAACTTAAAATAATCTTAATTCAAACAACTTTATTTTAATCAGTCTATGAGTTATTTTTATCTAGTACCTTTTGCATCGTTGGTTGCGCTTAGTTTTGCCTATTATTTTTTTAAAAATATGAAAGGCAAAAGTGAGGGCACCGAGAAAATGAAAACAATCGCTCAATTCGTACGAGAGGGAGCGATGGCATACCTTAAACAGCAGTATAAGGTAGTTGCGATAGTTTTTGTAGTGTTGTCGTTGATTTTTGCCGTCATGGCTTATTTTGGTTTACAAAACAATTGGGTACCCTTTGCTTTTCTCACTGGTGGGTTTTTCTCGGGTTTAGCGGGTTTTCTGGGTATGAAAACAGCCACCTATGCTTCGGCACGCACGGCAAATGCAGCTCGAACCTCGTTAAATAAAGGATTGCAGATTGCTTTTCGTTCGGGTGCTGTGATGGGACTGGTTGTTGTAGGGCTTGCCTTGCTCGATATTTCGCTTTGGTATCTTATTCTTGATCATTTTGTGGAAGGAGCCAATGAGGGGCATAAGTTGATTATGATCACCACTACGATGCTAACTTTCGGTATGGGAGCTTCGACACAAGCGCTATTTGCCCGCGTGGGTGGCGGCATTTACACTAAAGCGGCCGATGTAGGAGCCGACTTGGTTGGAAAAGTAGAAGCAGGCATACCAGAAGACGATCCTCGCAATCCGGCAACTATAGCCGATAACGTGGGCGATAACGTGGGTGATGTAGCCGGAATGGGCGCCGATCTTTACGAGTCGTATTGCGGTTCTATTCTTTCTACAGCCGCCCTGGGCGCCTCAGCCTTTATCGCAAATCCCCAAATGCAGCAGAAAGCCGTTTTTGCTCCTATGATTATTGCTGCTATTGGAGTATTCCTTTCGATATTGGGTATTTTTCTGGTGAGGACAAAAGAAGATGCATCCATAAAAACCTTAATGGCGGCGCTCAATAAAGGGATCAACATCAGCGCCTTTCTCATCGCCGTTCTTACTTTTGTCATTCTTTATTTGCTTGGATTTGAGAATTGGCTCGGTCTTTCTTTTTCTGTCATTGCTGGTTTGTTAGCCGGCATCGTCATTGGGAAAGGAACGGAGTATTTTACTTCACATGCATATAAACCGACTCAAAACATTGCGAAAAGCGCACAAACAGGTCCGGCAACTGTGATTATTTCAGGCATTGGGTCGGGGATGATTTCAACGGTGATTCCCGTAGCATCCATTGTGATTGCTATTTTAATTGCTTATCTGAGTGCCATCGGTTTCGATGTGAAAAATATGCTCACTTCCGAAAATTTGAGTATGGGTTTATACGGGATTGCGATTGCAGCTGTTGGAATGCTATCGACTTTAGGTATTACACTAGCTACGGATGCTTATGGACCAATAGCCGACAACGCTGGTGGAAATGCTGAAATGAGTGGTTTAGAGCCTGAAGTACGTCGACGTACCGATGCGCTCGATGCTTTGGGCAACACCACGGCCGCCACTGGAAAAGGATTTGCCATCGGCTCGGCTGCACTTACTGCATTAGCCTTGCTGGCTTCATACATGGAAGAAATCCGTATCGGAATGCTCCGGCTTGGAGATAACCTGATGGAATTTGCCGATGGCGAAGCGGTAGAAGTGGCCAAGGCTAACTTTTTGGATTTCATGAATTATTTTCAGGTAACGCTCATGAATCCTAAAGTCATAGTTGGAATTTTTATCGGATCTATGATGGCTTTTTTGTTCTGCGGCTTAACGATGAACGCCGTGGGGCGAGCCGCTCAAAAGATGGTGGAAGAAGTTCGACGCCAGTTTCGTGAAATTAAGGGTATACTTACCGGCGAGGAAACTCCTGACTATGCTCGTTGCGTAGCAATTTCTACCAAAGGTGCGCAGCATGAAATGTTGTTCCCTTCGTTACTGGCTATTGCAGTCCCCATTATTACTGGAATTCTGTTGGGTGTTGCCGGAGTCATGGGATTATTGGCAGGTGGATTGGGTTCGGGATTTGTTCTGGCCATATTTATGGCAAATTCGGGTGGAGCATGGGATAATGCAAAAAAATTTGTAGAAGAAGGCAATTTAGGAGGCAAGGGTAGCAGCGCTCACAAAGCAACGGTGGTTGGAGATACCGTTGGCGATCCTTTTAAAGATACTTCGGGTCCATCACTCAATATTTTGATCAAACTCATGAGTATGGTTTCCATCGTCATGGCTGGCCTTACCGTTTCGTGGAGTCTTCTGTAAGAAGTTAAAAATAGCTTAAATCGGGGGAAATGTCAGGGACATTACCTAGGTGACTGTCACTAAACTTTGGTCACGAAATGCTTTTCCGAACTTTGAATTGCATCGGCAATAATGCTTTACTTTGCTATGATTTTTTGATTATCGCTATACGTTCTTCCACTGTTCCATCTTTTTCTAAAAAAGTTCCGTCTTCATTTTTACCTTAAGTTCTTTCTATGAAAATGACTTTTTTAGCCGATTGTTCTTCGTCCAAGCTTTTTGAGGTCTTTTCTTTCCCTTTTGGCATAACCCGGCAAAAGAGCTGACTCACCATTTGGTATTTCGTTTTCTGTCATTATTTTTCTCCAAGAATTTTGGGGTTATTTTATTTGTGTCCTTGGAGATGAATATTGGTTTAACCATGAACGAACCTCATTTTAGCAGATTTAATTTCTGCATAAAGGTTTTTTAACTAAATAATAGTTTATCATTAATGTTTATCAGCAAAGAGTTTATTAAATCCTGATTTAATAAACTCATTATTAAGGCGAGCAATATGTGCAAGACTAATACCCTTGGGGCATTCTGCTTCGCAGGCACCAGTGTTTGTACAGGATCCAAAGCCCAATTCATCCATTTTCATTATCATGTTCCATGCACGTTGCAAGCTTTCAACTTTTCCTTGAGGTAAAAGAGCATATTGAGAAACTTTAGCAGCAACAAATAACATAGCCGATGAATTTTTACATGCGGCTACACAAGCACCGCAACCAATGCAAGAAGCAGCTTCGAAGGCTTCCTCGGCTTTATGCGTTTTAATAGGATAAGTATTTGCCTCAGGTGCTGAGCCAACATCTGTGTTGACAAAACCACCTGCTTCCATAATCTTATCAAATGCACTTCGGTCAACAATAAGGTCTTTGATTACAGGAAAAGGTTTAGCACGCCATGGTTCAATCACAATGGTATCGCCATCTTTAAATGCTTTCATGTTCAGTTGACAGGTTGTGATTTCTTTTCCTGGTCCATGTGGTCTTCCATTTATTATCATTCCACAAGAGCCACAGATACCTTCTCTACAATCATGATCAAATGCTACCGGGTCTTCATTTTCGGCAATGAGTTTTTCATTTAACGCATCTAACATTTCAAGAAAGGTCATGTCTTGTGAGGCATCATCAAGAATATAAGTTTTAAAAGCACCTTTTTCTTTAGGGCTATTTTGTCTCCATATTTTTAGTGTAAGTTTCATATTATTAAATATTAAAACAATGTAAAAATTTTTGATTTATAGGCTCAATTTAAAGAAATTGATTTAAATTTTTTTAATATGGCAATCATTATAGGTTTTGTGAAGTATCTTTGTGATTTCTTAATTTTGCTTAACCACAAGTGGCACAAGGAATCCTCAAAGTCCACAAAATAATAATCTATTAAACTTCTCATATTTAAGGAAATAAAACTTTCTATCAACATTTATTTTTAACGGAACCAGTTTATTTATAACTACGTTGAGTTGGTTTCACAAATTCATATTTTAATTCTTCTTTATGCAGAATAGGTTCTTTATCCTCACCAGTATATTCCCATGCGGCCACATACATAAATTCCTCATCATTACGAAGTGGTTCGCCATCTTCGGTTTGATATTCTTCACGGAAATGTGCTCCACATGATTCTTTTCTATTTAACGCATCATGTAATATAAGTCTTGCCATTTCAAAAGAATCAGCTACACGCAAAGCCCTTTCAAGAGTTTGGTTAATATTATGTTTAGAACCAGTAATTTTTAAGTCTTTGTAAAATTGTTCTTCAAGCTCTGACACTTCTTTCAGACCTTGTTTTAATCCCTGTTCATTTCTAACCATTCCTGCATAATTCCACATTATTTTACCTAATTCTTTATGAAAAGTCAAGGGTGTAGTTTTACCTTTAATATTCATCAATCTATCAATTCTATCCATCACCTCTTTTTCAGATTTTTGAAATTCAGGATCATCAAGGGATAAAGGTTTAATATTGATTTTATCTGCAAGATAATCACTAATGGTATAGGGCAGAATAAAATATCCATCTGTACAGCCTTGCAATAGTGAAGAAGCGCCAAGTCGGTTAGCACCATGGTCTGAGAAGTTGGCTTCACCAATAGCAAATAAACCAGGAATGGTTGTCATAAGATTATAGTCAACCCAGAGACCTCCCATTGTGTAATGACCAGCAGGATAAATTTTCATGGGCTGTTCGTAAGGATTTTCGCCTGTGATTTTTTGATAGAGATCAAATAAATTTCCATATTTTGATTTAATCGCTTTAATGCCTTGTTCTTTTATGGCATCAGAGAAATCAAGATAAACGGCATAACCAGTGCTACCTACTCCATATCCAGCATCGCAACGTTCTTTTATTGCACGAGAAGAAACATCACGTGGAACCAAATTTCCATACGCAGGATACCTACGTTCTAAAAAGTAATCTCTTTCGTTAATAGGAATATCCAGAGGATTTCGTTTATCACCTTTTTCTTTTGGCACCCATACTCTACCATCATTCCGTAAGGATTCTGACATTAAAGTAAGTTTTGATTGGTATGGATTTAATTGTGGAATACTGGTAGGGTGAATCTGAATAAAACTAGGATTAGCAAGGAATGCGCCTTTTTTATAGGCTGTATAAGCTGCCGATCCACTTGAATTAACAGCAAGGGTAGAAAGAAAATAGATGGTCCCATATCCACCAGTAGCAAGCACAACAGCATGAGCAGAATATTTTTCAATATTTCCATTTAATAGGTTTCTGCAAATAATACCCTGAGCCCTTCCATCTTTTACGACAATATCCAGCATTTGTCTGCGGGGATACATAGTAACATTTCCTTTAGCAATTTGTCTTTTTAGAGAGGCATAAGTTCCAAGCAATACTTGTTGTCCTGTTTGTCCTTGTGCGTAAAAAGTTCTGGATACTTGTACTCCACCAAATGAACGAGTTGCCAGTGTTCCACCATATTCTCGAGCAAAAGGAACACCTTGGGCTGTAAGTTGGTCAATAACATTATTACTTAATTCAGCACAACGATATACATTTGCTTCTCTTGCTCTAAAATCACCCCCTTTTATCATATCATAAAACAATCTGTAATCGGAATCATTATCATTACGATAATTTTTAGCTGCATTGATGCCTCCCTGAGCAGCAACAGAATGTGCTCTTCGTGCGCTATCTTGATAACAGAATGATTTGACTTTATATCCCAGTTCCCCAAGACTAGCAGCAGCAGAAGCACCAGCAATGCCAGTGCCAACTACAATGATCTCTATCTTTTTCTTGTTAGCAGGGCTTACTAATTTTAGCGAATTTTTGTGATTTGTCCATTTATCTGCAAGTGGACCTTCTGGGATTTTTGAATTTAATTCAATCATAATGAAATTTTGTTAGGTTAAATTATTGACTTTATAAAAACAAAAAGTGGGATAAAAGCAAAACCACCACCTAAAATAACACTGATAATTACGCCAATTACATTTAGGATTTTACGCCATTTGCGATTGCTCCATCCTAATGTTTGGAATGCCGACCAAACACCATGATAAAGATGCAAACCTAAAGCAACAGCGCCTATAACATAAATCAATACATACCACCATGTTGTAAATCTTGTTGTAACGAGTGCATAAACATTTTTAATTTCGCTACTGAGTATTGTTGGCTGCTCAAGCAATGGACTACCAGTATATCTTATTTTCCAAAAGAAATTGATAAGATGAATAACAAGGAAAGTGAGAATTACTGTACCTAAAATATACATATTCCTTGATTGCCAATTTGTTGAAGCACATGTGTCATATTTTTTATATCTTCTCAATCCTGGATAATTAATATCTCGCTTCAACTGATTTTGTAAAGTAATAAGAGATGCGAATAAAATATGCAAAATAACTCCTATGGCAAGGATTGGTTCAATAATTTTAATAATGGGATTTGTCGCCATAAAATGTGCAGCCTTATTAAACAATGCACCAGTGTCATCAATTATGATCATTGAATTGACAGTAAGATGCACAATGAGAAATAGTATCAGGAACATTCCTGTGACACTCATTACAAATTTTTTCCCAATAGATGATACAAAAAAGTTGCTCATAGTTAAAATTTAATAAAATTAAATTAATTTTTTGATTTTCATTCTTTTTCTGCTCTCAACAGGTAAGTCATTGCCTTTATAATTATCAAATGCAACAAAAGGCATATTATTCATTTCAATTTTACGAACTGCTTCGGCACCAAGCTCAGAATTAGCAATATCTTTTGGCTTAATGATACATTCTGATATCAATCCCACAGCATCTCCATTTGTAATAAAGTGAATAGCTTTATTTTTGTTTTGATGTTCAATTACCTGTGTAAATCTGCTGCCTCCTCCGATCATTCCTTTGTTTCTTGATTTCAATACATATTCAACATCAGAATCCATCTTCTCCCTTGCAGTAATATTAGCAGAGCCATTCATCTGAGTTGGTTTTTCCGGCTTAGAAGCGAAATAATACACTACATCCTGTTTTTTGTTTCTGCTTGCTTTTAATAATCCAAATCCTTTGAATGCTGAGATGGATGCATTAAAATGATTTTTCTGCGTCGCGACTATTCGTCTAAGCGATTTTGAAAAAGAAGCATTACGCTTTATCAATTTGTAATATTCCTCTATTTCCCTCCGATTATTATAGATGGTAGTGATTTGTTTGTAAGATAAATTTAAATCGATAGGAGCCAAATTGGAGGCAACGATATCATTTTCGTTTTTGAAGACTTGGCAAGTGATAAGCAGTGCAGAATTGAGTTGCTTTATGTAAACCACCGCAGTGCGCCCCCCTGGCTTGATGGACGTGAGGCTTGTATAATGACCCTTCATTATTAACTCATTCTCATCTATGTGGGGCTTGGCTTCTTTGTTTTTATCCATTATTAGCACGGCATCTTTGCTTTGTGTCTGAGGGCAAATGGGCTTTGCACTTTTGCAATAATATTCTTTATTCATATAGCCGTTCGCTAAAAGACCAGTGAAATCTCCATGACTAATAGTTCCATTCATCATGGAAGATAATCCTGTATAAGTAACTTGTCCCTGATTCATTATCAGCGATTCACAATATAGTTCGGATGGATTATCAATATTCATATCACAAAAGTAACATTAATTTTTTTATAAGCAAAAAGTTGCATTTATTAATTTGAATCTATCAATCAAATAATCCTTCGGCTAATAATCCTTTTGTAATGCGTAAGAAGAAATAAGGCAAAAGTTATTGATAATGAGGAGGATTTTCAAACTATTGCTCATGTATGGGTTTTTGTAAAAAGGAAAGAAAAATCACTGCGTCGAAGAAGGAAAGCTCTCCAGGTATAGCCTGACATTTTTCTAAAAAGATAGATTTGGTAGACCAAGGAAGAAAGATAAGAAAATGAAGTTACTAATCCAGCAGCTATGAGCCCGTATTTTGGAATAAATAGGTAACCAGTAGCAATTAAAGTAATTAAACCTATTCCTGAGCCAATAATGTTGTAATGAGGTTTTCCGGTTCCTGAAAATAAATGGCTAAAGATCATTCCAGAAGCTATGGCCAAAATTCCAGGAGAAAGGGTAAGAATTATCCACTTGATGTCGGGGAAACCTTTGCCTAATAAAAATTCGAAAAATCCAGCCGGAAGAAGTAGCAATATGAGGATGCCTGCAAGAGTAATAAGAAAACTCAATTTAAAAAGAGCTACTGCCATGCGATACGACTTTTGTTCGTCGGTTTCATTTGAAATTCTTGAGTATTCTACCAATGCTATACTTTTGGCAGCAAGCCATATTCCTTCCGAGAGTTTTACTCCTGCATCGAAGCGTCCTAAAGTGCCTGCTCCAAAAAATTTTTTCAATAAAAAATAACTAAAGCGATAATTCAGGGTTTGCAGTAAACCCGCTATCTGTATAGAACCACCTAAACGCACGATTTCCTTAATTAAAGAGGTTAATCCCTCGATTGCAGTTATCTTCAATGAAGGAAAAATCATGATATAAGTAAGTAGAAAGCAAGCTCCGAAAGCCAGATATAAGGAATAAACGAAGCCATCCACTGTTCGTTCGTTCGCTATAAAAAAGAAATAGAACAAACCCAGTGCATTTAATATGGATTGCAACAGGCTGCTCCAATTGTAAGCTTTTACTCTTTCATGGCCCAGCAATAACATTTGCTGAATATTGATGAGTGAGGCCAATAGGGATAGAAAAAGTACATTGTAAACATGTTCGGCTGGAATAGTTCTGGTTAAGGACATAATTACAGTTCCAATGGACGCTGAAATAAGCGCCCAAAGCGCCGACAACAAGTAAAGGTGAAAATTGTCATATCGCGAGGCCAAATAAACCAAGGCAGAACCCCCAATCACATTACTTAAATTCTGAATAATAGCAATACCTACTACTATCAAGGAGATGATGCCTAAACCTTGAGGTCCCAATACCCTGGCATTCATACTTAGGATAACAAGGCTGGCAAGAGCAATAATAAGCCTCGCTAAGGTTGTCCCTGCAATCTTTTTTAACATCCACCCATTGGCTTTAAGTGGCAAATATAAATCAGATAATCGAGTCATCTTGATGAGCTCAATCATCGAAGATGGCTTTAATGTTTAAAGAGTAAATTTGCCAAAAAATCTGACTGCCATAAAACATGTTCAATTATTATGATGTTTAAGTTTATAATTTTTGAAATTTCTAAAATTACAGAAATACGTTCGATGTTCAGGTTATATAATTTGACACTTGTGTTGAGCCTGTTGGTTTCATTTCAACTTATGGCTCAGAATGAGGATATGAGTTTCCCCGTTAGAACGCAGTATTACAATCCACCTATACATATTCGCAAACTTCCATCTGCCTTAAGCGAAACTTCTGGCTTGATTTACTATAATGGCTTATTTTGGACTCACAACGACAGCGGTGGAGAGCCCGAAATCTACGGAATAGATACTTTAAAAGGAAAGATCGTCCAAACTATTCATCTGAATGCTACCAACAAAGACTGGGAAGACATTGCCCAAGATGATGACTATATTTTTATTGGCGATTTTGGAAATAACATGGGCACCCGCAACGATTTATGCATCTACAGAATTGAAAAAAAACAAATACCCCTCCAAGGCGATGTAAGTCTTACACCCGAAGTAATTCGTTTTAAATGGGATAAATCTGCTGAGATGAGTTTCCCAAACCGTAAAACAAATTTTGATTGTGAAGCCATGTTTTGTTTGCACGATCGTTTGATACTTCTTACGAAAAATTGGGGCAATCAGCGAACTTCGATATACTCCCTGCCCAAAGTCCCAGGGGATTATTCACCGATATTTTTGCTCGATTTCAATGCCGATGGAATGATTACAGGAGCTGATTTTCTCGAAGTTGATGAAACCTTGGCTCTGAGTGGATATAAAAATTATGTTCCTTTTGTGTGGCTTATTAAAAATTTTCAAACCATCGATACCAAAGGATGGACTGCTCTTCGGCTGGAGCTTGACGACAGGGCGGCTTCTCAAACCGAAGGTATTTGTTTTGGCCCTGGTAAATCTCTTTATCTCTCGAGCGAAGCTACAGCCTTTTATCCTGCTTTAATTTTTAAACTCGATTATCCTTCTCTCTCTTCTCATCTGCCCCTCAGAGGTGAAGATATATTCTCTTACCAATATGCCTTCGATAATGATCAACTTAGGATAATGACTTCTTGTAAGAAAATTAAAAATTATAAAGTTCAGATTCTTGACAATAAGGGAAACCTTTTAAAAGAATGGAAGATGAAATGTACGGGGAATGCCGATATCAATGTTTGGTCTATTCAGGAATCGAGCAAAAAACTGATTCTCAGAATAAAAGGAGATAAATATGAAGTAACTTCCGTTCTTGATGCTGATTTTTTACGATAGGAATTTATGAATGAAGATTTACTCGATAAAGGCATTGAGCTTCCTATCATGGAAGAGTTTTACACCTTGCAGGGCGAAGGCATTCAAACTGGGCGGGCAGCTTATTTTGTTCGATTAGGTGGTTGTGATATAGCCTGCGAATGGTGCGACACTAAAGAAAGCTGGAATTCTAACCTTTTCCCACCAAAAAATGTGGACGATTTGCTGTTGCGTATAATGGCTGCAAAGGCTCAGTCGGTTGTGGTTACTGGAGGAGAACCCTTAAACTGGAATCTCGATTATCTCTGCCAGAAATTAAAAGAAAATAATATTCGTACTTTTCTTGAAACCTCCGGATCGCAGCCACTCTCAGGCTTATGGGACTGGATATGCGTTTCACCTAAAAAAAGTTCTCCTCCACTCGATTATCTACTTGATAAAGCCGACGAATTGAAAGTCATTGTTCATGATCAGACCGATTTTACCTGGGCCGAAGAAAATGCCTCAAAAGTTCGTCCAGATTGTTATTTGCTACTTCAGCCCGAATGGAGCCAGCGTCTACAAATAACACCTGTCATCATTGATTATATCAAGAAATTTCCACAATGGCGACTGAGCCTTCAAGCACATAAATTTCTCAAAATCCCTTAAAACATTTTTATCAATAAATTTTTAATCTTATTATCATAAAGACCTTCAACATTGATTCTTACTGTTTGGTTTCAGGAAATATTGAGGTATGGTTAGATTTTATCGCAAAAGGTATTTTGAGGGAAATGCTCAAGTTTCGACCTGGATCATAAAAATTTAAGGTCTTTAATGTAGAGAGATGATCCACATATTTTTTATCGAAGACATTGTTTAATTTTATTCCTATCAAGATGCTTTGATGGGAAAAGGAGATTTCGGCATCAAGGCCTAAATTGAAGATAGTATATCCCGGAGTTGGAGTTTCTTCTAGCGCAGGTTTGTTTTGAGCAAATGCAGTTATGGCTGAGATGCTAAATGAAGGATTTGTAAAGAATGCAAGTTTTTTCTTTTCGAAATTTAATTCATATTTAAGCTTGTTGGCCGGAATAAAGGGCAAATAATCTCCATTATATTTTTTCCCTACAACCGTTGAGAATGCTACTTCTGCTTGCAAATACGGAATAGATTTGGAATGGAATTTAATTCCTGCTTCACCTCCATATAAGGTGGCATCGGCTTGCAAATAATGATAAATGCGTATCCCTGAAGTCGTGCTATCGCGAGTTGGCGAAATAAATATATAATGCCGTATTTTGTTATAAAATCCTGCTAAATCAAAAGTTACAAATTCTCCATGATAGTGTAAACTTGCGTCTACTGCATAAGAATTTTCGGGAACTAAATTTGGATCACCAAGCTCGTAACGTGTTTCGTGCTGTCCTTTCGATGTTAGTTCGGCTAAATTGGGTGTGCGATAAGCTAATGCAAAATTGGCTCGTAGCAGGAGTTGATTTGAAACATTATAAGTAGCACCTAAAGAACCACTCATGCTGTTATAATCCCTATTCAACGCTGGTCGGTAGGCAGCCGTATCTGATTCCACTCCAATAGCTTTAGTTGCAATGGTTTTATAGTCATAACGCAATCCAGTCTGGATTTTTAGTTGTTTAAAAAAGGTGTGTTGAAGTAAAGCAAACCCGGAGTAATTATTCATACGAGCATTGGGAAGGAGTTTGGTTTCTCTATCGTTAAGATTTGTATTTTGTTGATGGATACCCTGAAACCCAATAATATATTCCGAATTTTTACTAGAGGGTAAATAGAGTTTGGTTTCGTATGTCGTTGTGGCAAGAGTCATCTGAATTTCATACTCGTTTTCTTTTCCAAAATGAATAAGTTCGGTATTTTGATATGAAATATTAGCATCGAGCTTTATGTTGGAAAAATAATATTTGTTTTGAAAAGTTAACAGATGAGTATTGAATTGTTGGTAAAAAATACGGCAATGGCGTCCTCTTTGGTTAATTTCTTCTACGGCTTCATCTTCTACCAAACCTAGATTCTGGTGATGATAGGTATAATATATATTTGACAATCCTTTTGTTCCGGAGAATCCAAAATTCATTTTTAGTGATAATTCATCGAAACGCGAATTGGGCACGAAATCACCTCCTCCCTGTAAATAATCTGCATTGGACTTATGGCCAAATCGAAAACCACCGAAAAATTTTTCGGTGGATCCTTTTATGCCTAAATTGTTGACTATACCCAACGAATTTGAAAACATTTGCAAGTTATAGTCTCCGATCATGCTATTTAGTGGAGCCGGTTTTTCGCTGATAAAATTCAATACGCCACCAATCGCATCAGAACCATAAAGAAGTGAGGCAGGGCCTTTAATGATTTCAATATTATCTATTCCAAATTCATCTATTCCTAACGGATGGTGCTCTGAATACTGGTAATTTTCGAAACGAACGCCATTATTTAAAACCAATACATCATTCATTGAAAGTCCTCTTATAACCGGCTTTGCAACACCTGGTCCTTTGGCTATCATATCCACTCCCGGCACTCGTGTTATAGCTTCCATCAGGTTTGGTGTTCCTGATAAAAATATTTCTCTGTCTTTTAAAATATCTATCTTTACAGCATTCTGATGCTGTGAGCTTACATATCCTCCCGATATAACCACTTCTTGCGATTGTATGTAAGCAACTGACAGATTTACATTTAAAACATTCTCTTGAGACGTTATTTTTATACTTTGAATAACAGTGTTATAGCCTACAAATGAAAATTGAATCTTGATGAGACCATTTGGTACATTGTTTATTATATATTTACCATTTTCATCGGTTATGGTACCCTTGTTAAGTTCGGGTAAAAACACAGTAGCACCTGCTAAAGGTTGATTTTTATCATCGCTGACCTTACCGATAATCCAATTTTGAGCATTTACTTTTAAAGAAAGAAATAGCACAAAGAAAATGAAAATAATATTTTTCATTTTATTTATAATTTTAGTTTTAAAAAATTAATTTATAACCCCCCTCAATAATCTCGAGGATATTAGTAAAGATTTGATAAATAATTAATTAATATAAACCGGGGGGCCGCGTACTAAAAATGAAAATCTGGAATTGTTCTCGTAATACTCAATCACATAAGTGTCGTGAATCAACTCATGACCCTTAATTTTCTGCTGTGTTACTATTGTATTTGTTAGTCGAAGTAATGAGAATTCGAATTTTAATATCGGACAATCCTTTTGAAATTCCTTATATTGTAATTGATTCCCTATGGAGAAATGTTGGTAATGATGATGAAAGAATCCATCCCCCCATTTGATTATCATTGGTGTAAAAAAAATAATCACCAATATAATACTCAGGGATTTACTATATTTTCTTTTGTTATTCACAATTTCATCTAGTCGATTATGTTCTCATTATTTTGAAAACAGTAGCTCAAGTTCAAGTAAATCTTACGATTCATTTTAGGGAATGTTTTTAAAACACGTGACAGAATATTTTGCAAAGCTATTATTTTTCAGAAATATATCAATAAATGTCATTTGAAAAAATTTGGTATTTTTTACAAGGACAAGCAGATCTAAAAAAACATTAGGCCATCTATAGTAAAAGTTGAAAATAAAAGTTTAAGACGTTGAGGGTTAAATATTTAAGTTCAGATGATAGCATATATAAATAGTATAAATATTTGTATCAGCTCATCAAAAATTATTTATGCTTATAATCATCTGATGTATAGTGGTTTATTTAAGATTTTGGGTTTCAAGATTTAAAGAAACGTAATATATTAAGGATGATAGTAATAACAAGGCTCACAATAATCAAGGAAGTGAAGGGGAAATAAATTCTTGTATTTTCCTTTTCAATGCGAATGTCGCCCGGAAGATGGCCAAACCAACGAAATAATGAGGGTAAAAAATATATTGCTAATCCAATGGTTATCAATAAAATACCGATAATAATCAACCATTTACCTGCTTTCATCTTATAGCTGTTTATTTTATTGATATGAGGTTTATATAGCCATAAACCGAACCTACAAATTTAATGTTTGAAATTTGGCTTTTTGGAAATTTTATTAAGATAAGCTAAGAATCGACCAATATGCTGTTTAGAAAACATTAATGAGTGATAAAGATTGGGGCAATGGTTTGTTGGTTAAATTAGGATTCAGATTAAGGGCAAAATTAATTTAAAATATAGCATTAAAACATCTGAAACACTCATGTTTTTACTTATTCGGGAAGTATATCGGGCAAAAGAAACATTTACCTGAAAAATTAAGATTTCTCGGGTTTATCCTCTTTACTTCCTGGATTGGAAATTTCTTCATTATCTTTTCCAGCCATACCGTCTTTAAAACTCTTAACGCCTTTGCCTAAACCTCGCATTAATTCCGGAATTTTCTTGCCTCCAAAAAGAAGTAAGATGATGGCAATGATGATGATTAGTTCAGTTTGCCCAATTGCTCCTGCAAAAATTGCCCCTAAGCTCATAGTATTGATATTTATTTTGTTAGTGCAAAGTTACACGAATTTTATTTTATTTAGACGCATATCAATGAAGTTGTAAATTGTTTTTAAAGAACAAGCAAGCATCTCCATAACTTAAAAAACGGAATTGATGTTGGAGTGCGTAATTGTAGGCTTTTTTCCATGTATCTCCACAAAAGGCAGCTATTAACATTAAAAGCGTGCTGCGGGGCTGATGAAAATTTGTGATCAACACATCGGTGAGTTGAAAGCTATATCCAGGAATTATCATTAAGGAAGTTGTTCCGCGTATTGCATCTTTTTTGTCCTTGTCAAGAGCATTGAGAATGGCTTTTAGTGCTTGAGCCGGTTCGGGCAAGTATCCATCGTAGGGATCCCATTGATTGATATGGACTGCTTCATCTAAGGACATTCCTTGTAAAAGTTTTTTCCCGGTTTGATAAAGACTTTCCAGTGTTCTAACGCCTGTAGTACCAACAACCACACGAGGTTTATGTGGTGAAAGCAGTAAATTTTCAATGGTTTCGCGTTTTACGATAATTTCTTCGGTGTGCATGATGTGCTGCCTGATATCATCTTGATCGACTGGTTTAAAAGTGCCGGCTCCTACATGTAAAATCAGGTGTAAAGGTTGGATTTTTTTTTGAGGGAGGCTTTGAATAATATCTTGGGTAAAGTGCAAACCTGCTGTGGGAGCCGCAACTGAGCCATTATGTTTTGCATATACGGTTTGATATCTAATATCATCCATTGGCTGAGCTTCGCGACGAATATATGGGGGAAGTGGAATTTTTCCGGCTGCTTCTAAAACTTGAGAAAAAGTCAATTCCTCAGGCTGCCATGAAAATTCTAAAGAAAACGTATCCTCATTTCGACCTATTTGCTTTACTCTAAGAATTCCTTTGTGTTGATTCTCTAAATCGAAATCCATTTGTAATACTCCTGATTTCCATCGTTTTGCATTACCAACATAGGATTTCCATATTACAGGTGAAGTCTGCTGAAATGCCGTTTCTATCACTGTTGAAGGACTTATGGGATGTAAACAAAATACTTCGATTTGTCCTCCAGTTGGCTTGCGAAAAATCATTCGGGCATGTACAACTCGAGTCTCATTGAAAATCAGGAAACTATCATTGGGTAAATATTTTAAGATATTTTTAAAAATATCTTCGCCGAGAAAATCCGTATTAGGATTATAAATCAACAATCGTGATTTATCGCGAGGTTCAACCGGAAACTGGGCAATTCTTTCCTGTGGCAAATCGTATATAAAATCATTAAGATGTATTTTAGGAATTGACATATAAGTCTTTTTAAGCGGTAACCTAACTTATAAAAAATTTTGATTCCATAGCTTCCCAATGTATTTCTTTTGGAAGCATAGCAAAACAGATTCATAATTGTTCATAAAAGAATCAATGAAAGGCAAGACAGCTTACTTTTATGATCTATCAAAAAAGAGGGTAATACTTTAGTTCTACAACCTGCAAAATACTGGTCTAAAGGAGATGCAAAGATATAGCTTGCTAACGAACCCGCTATGGGAAACGGAGGGTTTTATTATAAACCTTGGTATTTAATCATTTAGCTATAATGTCAGATTCGACTTATCTCTCGCAAATAAAAATCTCTGAGCTGAATCAAGTCTTCTCCTTTCGCCCTTTTCAAGTAAACTCTCATAAAATCTTGTATATCATCTTGTGTAAAAATATAACCCAAGGCTGCATCAAAAGTGCTAAAGGTTAAATTGTTTCTTAAATGATTGATAATTTGTTCGAAGGTTTCCCATGGTAGTGGATGATTCATAAAAATGTAATAATTCTCAGGGTAAAGGCAGTCGTGATAAAGATTGGATTCAATTTTTTCAATCTGAAAGAATCTTTTAATCTTAATCAAGCTATAGTAGGGTTTTACTTCTATATGTTTATGTAGCTGAAGGTCATTAGATTGGAAGGACGCAACGATTTCGGGTACTTGGGCTACATTTGAAGCATTTAATCGGATAGCGTGGTAATTTCGATTGAAAAGTGTAATTTCTGCAGGCGCAGCGTCGAATTTCATACCGCTTTGTTCCCTAATAAGGCTTGCCTTTCGAAAAACGAGCTCTTCGCTATAATCTTTCTGGTTCTTTAACACTAGATAGAGAAGTAAAGGTCTTGGCTCAAGCTTATAATCTATCATACTGTAATATCCTGGATAAGGCACTTCCGACTCGAGAACTAAATAACGGCAAGTATATCCAGGATAATAATTGACGAGCCTTTCCTTTTTGATAATACAACCCATGCTTTGAAACAGATCGACGTCTTTCATGGCTAAGAATTTTTGATATGAATTACAAATTTATTATATTTTAATTCTAACATAATATTCATTTTTAATTTAAAAAGAAATTTTTCTTTATGGGCTGTTTAGTGAATAAAAAGTAGATGGTTGCTATATTATACATTAAGGGATAAGATAATGGATCCATTAAAGAAAAGCTCATTACTTTTGCCTCGACATTCTAAAGTATGAAAGGTATTCAAAGAAACCTACCCAATCTGCTTACCAGTTTGAACCTTCTATCAGGCGTAGTGGGTTTGTTATTATTGATGCAAGGGAATATTGGTATTGCTTCGCTGATGATATTGATTGCTGGAGTTTTTGATTTTTTAGATGGTATGGTAGCACGTTTATTACACGTAAAATCTATTTTAGGCAAAGAACTCGATTCACTTGCAGATGTGGTTTCATTCGGTGTGCTTCCGGGGTTTATTCTTTATAATATAGTTTTATTACAAAATCCAGAGTGGGTTATTTTATCTTTCGTCCCATTGCTTATTCCGATATTTTCGGCCTTAAGATTAGCTAAATTTAACATCGACAATCGACAGGAGGAAGAATTTAGAGGTATGCCAACGCCTGCTATGGCCATTTTTGTGGCCTCTATACAAGCCCCTTACGGAATATCGGATTTGTTTGAACAAACAAACATTTATTCTTTTCTTTTTCATCCAATCACTTTATCCGCCATATCTCTGGTCTTGTGTATTTTGATGATTTCAGAACTTCGACTGTTTAGTCTAAAGCTTAAAAAGATTTCGTTTGCCGCTTATCCTTATGCTATGGTTTTTCTTATCATAGCCGTGCTACTGGTGAGTGTTTTTAAAACCGCAGGTCTGGGTTTTTCTATTATTATATATATCGTAGTTTCTGTGATAAAACTTTTGGTAGAGAGAAAGGCGAGGAAAGTTTAACGCCTTAATTCGAAGTTTTGCCCTAAGTAAACTCGTCTCACCTGTTCATCGTTGGCCAATTCTTCAGAGGTTCCCGATTTCATGACACTACCTTCGTAAAGCAGGTAGGCGCGGTCGGTTATACTAAGAGTTTCATGAACATTATGGTCGGTAATCAAAACACCTATGTTTTTATCTTTTAAATGAGCTACTATATTTTGGAGATCTTCAACGGCTATAGGGTCTATACCGGCAAAAGGCTCGTCGAGCAGAATGAACTTGGGGTCAACGGCAAGCGCTCGGGCAATTTCTGTCCTTCGGCGTTCGCCTCCCGATAGTTGTATGCCTTTGCTTTTGCGAATATGATCGAGCCCAAACTCCGTAAGCAATTCCTCCAATCGATCTTTTTGTTCTTTCTTGCTGTAATGACTGAACTCGAGTACAGCTTTTATGTTGTCTTCTACACTTAGATTGCGAAATACCGAGGCCTCCTGTGCAAGATAACCTACACCCATTTGAGCCCGTTTATACATTGGATAGGATGTAATTTCTTTGTCATCAATAAATACCTGACCTTCGAATGGTTTTATCAAACCAACGATGATATAAAAAGTAGTAGTTTTTCCTGCACCGTTGGGACCTAACAATCCTACAATTTCCTTTTGGTTGACTTCAACCGATACATTTTTTACAACCATACGGTTGCGATACTTTTTGTAAAGTCCTTTTGTGTAAAGCCTCATGAGTTGTTCTGGTAATGTAATTCTTCCCAAAATTCGAATGCTCTTCTTGTGTGAGGTATAACAATAGTGCCTCCCACTAAATTGGCTATACCAAAAACTTCGAGCAATTCTTCGGTTGAAACACCAAGTTGATGGCATTGGATGAGATGATAACGAATACAATCGTCGCAGCGCAGTACCATGCTTGTAGCTAAGCCAAGCATTTCTTTAGTTTTAGCATTTAATGCACCTTCTTTGTAGGTCATTGCATCAATGCTATAAATGCGTTGGAGGATCTTATTGTTTGGAGCGGCCAAAAGTTTTTCATTCATTTTCTCTCGGTATTCGTTGAAGTCGTCCACAGTTTTTTTCATCATTAACAAATTTTTAATTCATTAAACCACGCCTTCTTTTAAGATATCGTGCAGGTGTATTACACCTAAGTAGGTATTGTTTTCGGTAACCAATAATTGGGTGATATTATGGGCGCGCATAATATCAAGAGCGTCGGCTACCAAGCTCGAGGGGTGAATAGTTTTTGGCATAGTAGTCATTACATCCGAAGCCACCACATTTTTCAGTTCAATATTTTTTTGAAGCATGCGTCTAAGATCGCCATCAGTGATAATGCCTACTAGTTGATTATTGTCGAGCACTGCTGTACAACCAAGGCGTTTGGAAGAAATTTCTATAATTACCTGAGTGAGTGGTGTGTTTAGCTCGACTTGTGGTTTTTCATTTCGAATATAAAGGTCGGATACTCTCAAGTACAGTTTTTTCCCTAAAGCTCCTCCAGGATGAAGTCGAGCAAAATCTTGCGTAGTAAATCCTCTTGCAGTTAGCAAGGCTACGGCCAAAGCGTCACACATGGCTAATTGTGCTGCCGTGCTGGCAGTAGGGACGAGATTGTTAGGGCAGGCTTCGTGTTCAACATGAACATTAAGAACAATATTGGATTGCAAGCCTAAATAAGATTGCGGATTTCCTACTATTCCAATTAAAACATTGCCATTGGCTTTGATCAAGGGTAACAAGACTTTTATCTCGGGTGTATCACCACTCTTCGACAGGCAAACCACTACGTCGTTGGGGCGAACCATACCAAGGTCTCCATGAATAGCATCGGCTGCATGTAAAAAAAATGCCGGAGTCCCTGTCGAATTCAAGGTGGCGGCAAACTTTCTACCTATATCAGAACTTTTCCCAATCCCTGTAACTATAACTCTTCCTTCGGCCTCTAAAATAACCTCAACTGCATGAACAAATTCATCATTAATATGTTCATTTAATGCATGAATGGCCTCGGCTTCTTCATCTAATGTACTAATCGCTATCTTCTTGATATTCTCCTTGTTCACTCTTCGGTTCTTTTAAAGTTGCAAAGATAACAAGATACCCTTTCGGCCAGTAGAAAGAATTGATAAATACTCGATAAAACAATATCTAAAAATCAACTTAGTTTTGTAATCCAATACAAATCCTATGAATTTACGGTAGCTATAATTCTAAACCTTTGAATTTTCTGACTATTGAGAATGAATAGAAGGAAGGCTACTCAAATGTAATACATTATTTATCAAATTATTATATGTTTTTTAAAGTATTAAGAACATAAATAAAATGTTGTTAACGGTATGTCAGCTTAAAGAATGGTAAAATTTTTGAGTAGTGTTAAAAAAGATTGTATTTTTATATTATCTTTACACATTAGAAGAATGGTATTTTTTCAATATGGTAATAGGAAATAGATGCTTCAAAAAAGGGCAGAAAGATTGCTTATGTATAAGAAATATTATCTTTGCAGTTCCATTTTTCTAAATGTAAATATTTGATTATCAATGTTTAAATTAAAGATTATTCATAATAGCTTCATAGAAGGGGCAAATAGGCTAAAGCAAAAGTTTCATAAAATTGTTGGAAAAACAGAATGAAAGTCGAAGTAAAAGAAAAAGTTGCAGTAAAAGATCCACTCTATAAGGTTTTAAAGGATGTATTTGGATTTGAAAGTTTCAAGGGTTCACAGGAGGCTATTATTCGGAATTTAATGGCTGGGAAGGATACATTTGTGATCATGCCGACGGGTAGTGGGAAGTCATTATGTTATCAGCTTCCTGCGATTATATCGGAAGGAACGGCCATTGTTGTTTCGCCCTTAATTGCTTTGATGAAGAATCAGGTAGATGCCATACGAAATTTTGGGATGGAGCTTGGTTTGGCTCACTATTTAAATAGTAGTCTTTCGCGTCAGGAACTGGTCCAGGTAAAAAACGATTTAGCTGAAGGAAGGACCAAGCTTTTATATGTTGCGCCTGAATCGCTTACCAAAGATGACAACGTAGAACTTTTCAAATCCATCAAGATATCGTTTTATGCCATAGATGAGGCGCATTGTATAAGTGAATGGGGGCATGATTTCAGACCTGAATACAGGCGTATTAGGCCAATGATTGAAGCCATAGGACAGGAAGTACCCGTAATGGCATTAACAGCAACCGCCACACCAAAGGTTCAACAGGATATTCAAAAAAATCTGGCATTGATGAATGCAACCCTGTTTAAAACTTCTTTCAATCGTCCCAACTTGTATTACGAAGTAAGGCCAAAAACTGAGAGTGTACTTAAAGACATTATTAAATACATCAAGAGTCAACCAGGTAAATCAGGCATAGTTTATTGTCTTAGTCGGAAGAAAGTTGAAGAAGTAGCAGAAGCTCTTCAGGTAAACGGTATAAGGGCTGTGCCTTACCATGCAGGCCTCGATCCTCAAACTCGGCGAGAGAATCAAGATCGTTTTTTGATGGAAGATGCCGAAGTGGTGGTTGCAACAATTGCATTCGGTATGGGAATAGATAAACCCGATATTCGTTATGTAATCCATCATGACATTCCAAAGAGTTTGGAGGGTTATTACCAGGAAACTGGTCGAGCAGGCCGCGATGGAGGTGAAGGCAATTGCATTGTATTTTACAGTTATGATGACATATTGAAACTAGAAAAATTCTTAAAAAACAAACATGTAGCCGAACAGGAAATCACCAAGCTTTTGCTGAGTGAAACCGTTGCCTATGCCGAAACTACTATTTGTCGCCGAAAAGTTTTATTACATTACTTTGGTGAACAATATACCCAGGATAACTGTGGCAGTTGCGACAACTGTCTGCATCCCAAAACACGCTATGACGGTAAAGAAGCTGTTCTCACCGTTTTGGATGCCATAACCCAAACCAAACAACAATGCAAATCGAAACATCTGGTACACGTAATAACAGGAAAACTAACTGCAAATGTCAAAGCGGCTAAACACCATAAACTTGAGGTTTTTGCTAAAGGTGAAGAATATGACGAACCCTACTGGCATAGCGTTATAAGACAAATGTTAGTGGAAAATCTCATCGAAAAAGAAATTGAGAATTATGGTATTCTTAAAATCACTAATGAAGGGAGAAAGTTTTTAAAAAAACCGAAAACAATTATGCTCACACAGGACCGTGAATTCGACAATAACGAAGACGACGAACTGATCGATCAAAACACAGGTGCAAAACCAGGAACAGCCGATGCCACCCTCTTTGCGCTTTTGAAAGATTTACGTAAAGAAATCTCACGAAAGGAAAATTTACCGCCTTTTGTTATTTTTCAAGACCCAAGCCTCGAAGAAATGGCTATACAATATCCTATTACTATTGACGAACTAAAGCAAATTACTGGAGTTGGTGCCGGCAAAGCCTTAAAATTTGGAAAACCTTTTATTGACTTGATTAAAAACTATGTTGAGGAAAACGAAATTATCCGCCCCAACGACATGGTTATTAAATCAGTGATCAATAAATCAGGGCTCAAGATCTACATCATTCAAAGTATAGATCGTAAAGTACCATTAGAAGATATTGCATTGGCCAAAAATCTTTCGTTCGACGAGCTTCTTACCGAAATAGAACACATTGTAGCTTCGGGAACCAAGATTGATATTAGTTACTACATCGATGAATATATTGATGAATACCATCAGGAAGAGGTTTATGAGTATTTTAGAACAGCCGAAACTGATTCTATTGAAAAGGCAAGGGAAGAGCTCGGAGAAGAAGAATTTTCCGAAGAAGAAATTCGGCTTATGCGTATCAAATTTATTTCGGAAATGGGTAATTAAAATCAGCTTGAGTTAAGTTCAAAATGGCTTTGCTATCATAATGGGGAGAGCAGAGCCATTGAAAATTGTGTGCCATTGGTTGTATTCAAATCATTACCCTTTTTAAAGTGCGTTTTTATACCTGCTTTTATCTTTTCGACTCACAAATGCATACGTTTTTTATACATTTGCTCTTCAAAACCTTAATTTTTTCCTTTCATCATGAAAAATAAATCCAATCTAAGCCTTATCCTCAGTGTTATTTCACTTGTAGGTGTTGTCATCCTTTTTGTTCTTTATTTTATGGAGCCTTCCAATGGTAAGAAAGGCGTTCCAAAGGCTTTCGAATCCGAAGCGCATCGCATCGCTTTTTTTCGTACCGATTCTGTCCTACATCATTATGATTTCGTTAAGGAAAGAGCCGATGAACTGGCTCAGAAATCGCGAAAGTATGGTGAAGACCTTCAAAGAAGACAAGCCGAATTCGAAAACGAAGCTGCTTATTTTCAAGAAAGTGTTCGTAAAAATGCATTATCCGAAAAAAGTGCTCAGGAAATTTATCAGGAACTCATGCAAAAACAGCAAAGTATCCTCGACCTTAAAGATCGTTACGATATGGAGTTGGCCAGTGAGGAGGCTCAAATCAACTTCATTCTTTTCGACTCCGTTTCCAATCTGTTAAAACGCTATAATAAAAATCTTGGTTACGATTATATCCTTGGTTATAATAAAAATGGGAATATTTTTTATACTAACGATACTTTCGATATTACCCCGGAAGTCATTAAAGAATTAAACAAGGAATATCAGACCATGAAAAGCAAAACTACCCCACCTTCGGGTAAGAAATAAACATTACATGCAAATTTATAAGTGGTTTTTTTTGCTGATAACCTTCATAGGATTAAGTGCTTGTATTCGGCCTAAGGAGGAAAAACCGGCTAATCTCATCGAACCCTCAAAGATGACCCAAATACTGACGGATTTGCAGTTGGCAGATGCTTATATTGCGATTCAAAAAAGCGAAAGTAAGGATATTAAACAGCTTGCCACACATTTACAGGATTCACTCTTTAAAAAACATCAGATTACTCGAGCTCAGTTTGATACGAGTATGAAATGGTATGCAGCTCATGCAGAGGAACTTGACAAAATCTATGATCAGGTAATTCAGCAACTTGAGCTAATGAAGGAACAAAATAAAACCGCTGTAAAACATAACTAAGGCCGACGAAAGCTAGCCTTGAAACTTAACTCATTGGCTCTATAGCTACTCCACACTATCTCATCCTTTGACATTTTTCCAAAACCCGAAACTGTCCAGCTTCCTCCTGAAACTTGCTGCTGAGGAACAGTGATAGTGGATGAGGTGACCACAGCATACGGAGCAACGTCTTCTCCTAACTGGAAATAATTATACAACTTTACTTGTGCCGAATTGTCGGGATCGATTGTGATGTTTACAATGTACGCATTTTCGCTTGCCTTATATGGAGATTCTGTGCATAACCATTCACCTAACCAAGGGGTGCGCACGTCTTCTCCATTGGGTAGGGTTTCGATATCCTCGCAGGCCTGAAAACCTAATGTCAGACTAAAGGTTATAAGCCAAAGAAATTCCATCTTTTGATTGAGGAAATGTCTTCGCACAAAGATGCTTTTCATGGTTATTTATTTTTTATTTTTTTCGGATAAAATCGATAAAACAAAGTAACATAAAAACTCATTACGGTGGTCATGACAGCTTGAATCCACAAAGGAGTGGAAAGGAGGTCTCCTTGTATCCATCCAAAATTCAGACTCATAAATTTTAAGATATAGTAAATGGATTTGCTGATGATGATGCTTACAAATGCACTCCAAAACACCGTCCAATGTTTTTCAAGATAATACAGAAATGAAACATTAAGTAGCAATTCGATTGATAAGAGTATGGATTTTACAATGTGTGGATGTCCACCGACCAAATGTGAAAGAAGTGGCAAGACTAATACTAAAACGAGAGTATTGGGTTTATTAGTAAAAATAAGAGCCGTAAGAACCCACAGACGCATAGGATCGATTAGGTAGAGAGGAATGCCTGTTATTTTGACCAAATGGGGCATGAAATAAACAAAGGCTATAGCAACAAAATCAACCAATAGGATTGGAAAGATTGAAGAAGTTGAATGATTTAGAGTACTTGCTGCCGAATTTCTCTCCCTTTCCATAAGTGTTTCTATACGTTGGATTGCAGAAGTGTTTGGACAAGCTGGCTTGCACCAATTCTGAATAATTGAGGGTTTAACCATTCAGAACCAAGAATCTGTTCTATGATGGTATAATATAAAACTGCCTGACTGGCAGTATGAATTCCCCCTGCGGCTTTAAAGCCAATTTTTTTACCTGTAGATTGATAAAATTTGAGAATACTATTGCACATTACAAAGGCCACTTCGGGTGTTGCTGCAGGAGTAATTTTTCCTGAGCTTGTTTTTAAAAAAGACGCTCCTGCTTCCATAGCCACTTGGCTGGCTTTTCTTATGTTTTCCGTGCTTTCGAGTTCCCCCGTCTCGAGGATAACTTTTACGGGGACATCTTTTGATAAGTCGACTATAGTTTTTATTTCCTCAAATACTTCCGTAGTTTTCCCTTCTAAAAATTTGCCACGATTGATTACAATGTCTATTTCGTCGGCGCCTTCTTTAAGAGTCCATTCCACTTCGGCCATTCGAATAGTAAAAGGGCTTTGTGCTGAAGGAAAGGCACCTGCTACGGCAGCTGTCCGAATACCTGAATTTCTGAGTAAGGATTTAACTTGTCGGGTAAATACGGGATAAACACAAACAGCGGCTACTTTATGAGGTATTTGAAGTGCCATATTGCATAAGGATTCTATGCTTTGTGAATTGTCCTTTCCACTTAGAGAAGTCAGATCGATAAAAGAATAAAGTTGTTTTAAAAGGTTTTTATCTTTTTCTTTCTCGTCAGCTATGGTTTTTATCTTTTCGAGTTCTTCTTTGTTTTTTTCTTCGGAATATGAAAATGAATTCATCTGTTTTGTCTATTATAGTATTTAGAAATTTTGCAGTCTAACATTCAGAAATGCCAACCATTGAACTAGGTATTATCTAAATATTCTCATAATGTCGTTGCCTATAGCAAATACCATAATCCCTAAAAGGATGATCATACCTGCCATCTGAGCATATTCGAGGACTTTATCGCTGGGTTTGCGACGTGTTACTATTTCTATGAGCAAGAAAAGTACATGTCCGCCATCAAGAGCAGGGATGGGAAGAATATTCATAAAAGCAAGGATAAGGGATAACAGTCCTGTAATGTACCAGAATTTTGCCCAAATCCATTGAGAGCCATAGATTTGGGCTATTCCAATAGGTCCTTGTAAGCTCTCACTGGCTTTTTCTTCTCCGCTAATGATTTTTCCAAGACCTTTGATATTGGCCGAGAGCATATCCATGGCATCTTTATATCCGTATGAAAGTGCTTTACCGAAACCATAAGGAGTTTGTGTATAGGGTATAGAAGCTAAAATACCAATAATGCCCGATGAATCGACTGTAAGTTGCTTTTGAAGGGTGTCGTTTCCTCTTAAGACTTGAATAGTGAGCTCACGACCTGCAGAAGTACTGATCAACTCTTTGAACTGTCCGTAGGATTTAATTTCTATAGAGTCTATTTTTAGCATTTTGTCCGATTTGGCCAAACCTGCATTTGCAGCTGGTAATCCGGGGAAAACGCTATCGATTCGAAAAGGAAAATTCAGAGGTTCGATAAATCTTACTCCTCGGTTGCTGCCTTCACTACGGTAAAAATCCTCTGGAATTTCTACACTGACAATTTTACCGTTTCGTTCTACTTCGAAAGTGCTTCCAAAGAGCACATCCACCGACTGAGCATCTTTAAAGCGTTCTATCGGTTTTCCATTGATGCTGATGATTTTATCACCCGTCTCAAAACCTATTTCTTTTCCTTTAGATGAGGCATAAATGCCGTCTTTATTGACCTCACTTAGTGGTAGATACGACTTTTCGTATTGTAGAAGGGTGAACCCGAAGATAAGTATTCCTAAAATAAGATTGACAAAAACGCCTGCTACCATTACTATGAGACGTTGCCATGCTGGTCTGGAACGAAATTCCCAGGGCTGAGGAGGTAATTTCAATTGTTCCTTATCCATTGATTCATCAATCATACCAGAAATTTTTACATAACCTCCCAATGGGAGCCAACCAATGCCATACTCGGTTTCTCCTTTTTTAAAACTAAAAAGTTTGAAATTGCCAGCATCGAAAAATAAATAGAATTTTTCTACTCTGATCTTGAAAGCACGAGCGGCAAGAAAATGACCCAGCTCATGAAGGATTACTAAAATACTTAGGCCTAAGATGAGCTGGCCTACCATAATAAGTATATTCATAAAATTAGTAGATGTTTATTTTTAATTTCTTCATTGGATTAACAAACATTAGGCCGTGTTGGTTTATAGAAAGTCTAGAGCGGTTTCTCGAGTTATTTTGTCTGTTTCAAAAAGTTGAGAAAGGTCGGGTGATGAAATAAAATCCACCTTATTCATGCAGTGTTCGATAATGATGGGTATTTGAAGGAAAGGGATACGGTGATGAAGGAAAGCTTCTACGGCTATTTCATTGGCTGCATTCAATATACATGGCATATTTCCACCTTTATACAATGCCTCATAAGCGAGTGAAAGATTCCTGAAGACTTGGGTATTAGGCATCTCGAAAGTAAGAGAGGAATTATTAAAAAAATCGAAACGAGGAAAAGAAGAAGGCAATCTTTCGGGATAGGAAAGAGCATATTGGATGGGTAAACGCATATCGGGCGCCCCCATCTGGGCTTTTATAGAACCATCGACAAACTGCACCATCGAGTGAATCACACTTTGAGGATGAATAACTACTTCGATTTGATGGAGATTTAAATTGAACAACCATTTAGCTTCAATGACTTCGAGCCCTTTATTCATTAAGGTAGCCGAATCGATTGAGATTTTTGGGCCCATATTCCATGTAGGATGCCTTAAAGCATCTTCGACTTTAACATTTTGCAGAGTTTCTTTGCTCATTCCTCTGAAGGGACCACCTGAACCTGTAAGTATAATTTTTTCAACCTCGTTTAATTTTTCACCCTCCAGACACTGAAAAATGGCAGAATGTTCCGAATCTATAGGAAGCAGATCTACTTGAAGTGATTTGATGCGGTTCATTACCCATTCGCCCGCCACAACAAGGGTTTCTTTATTGGCTAAAGCAAGGTGTTTTTTTGCTTCTATAGCAGCTACTGCCGAATTTAGGCCTGCAAATCCTACTATAGCTGAAACAACCATGTCAATTTCTGGTAATGAAACTACCTCAGCCAATGCATTTTCTTTGGCCACTACTTCAATGTGATCTCGGTTGAAATGAGATCGAAGTGCTTCATAATCGGCTGCTTGTGAAATTGCGACTACTTTGGGTTTGAATTCTTTCACTTGCGAAACCAGATTTTCTGAGAAACTTCGAGCACCTAATATGTCTACCACGAAATTTTCGGGGTGCTCCCGAACTACAGCGAGGCATTGGCGTCCAATGCTTCCGGTTGAACCAAGTATGGCTAAGTGCTTGGGATTCATTAAAATGTTATATAATTTAAAGGATCAACTGCTGTACCATTATACCATAGCTCAAAATGCAAATGGGTTCCAGTGCTCAGTTTACCTGTCGAACCTGCAATTGCAATAGGATCTCCCGCTCTGATAATATCACCCTGCTTTCGCAACAATGAGGAATTGTGCATATAGATGGAAACCAAATTGGATATATGCTGAATAGTAATGCTGTAACCTGTTTCTATGTTCCATCCTGCCTGAATGACGGTTCCATCAAACACGGCTTTTACGGTTTCACCTTCTGCTGTGGCAATATCAACACCATAATGGCCATGCGACGGATCGAAGTGTGAAGTTAAATAACCATTTACAGGTCTGAAAAAATTAAACGACGAAATGGAGGAACTTTTTATACTGGAAGTTGAATAAGTTGTCTTTAATTCATACTTATCCTGATTCTCAACTTCTTGACGTAACATCGAATCTTCCACTATTCTATTATCATTTATTTTGGAATAGTCGCGTTTTTGAATGGCAGTATCACTAGAAACAAATATAGGAATATTACCCATAAGCACTTTTTGAATGTTTTCTAAATAAGCGGCTCTCTGATTGAGTAAAAGTTCGAGCGAATCGGCGCGTAATGTGAGTTCATAAACCTTTCGGCTTAGTCCCGGATCACTGTATCCAGGAATATATTCCTTCAGTGAGGTGAAGGCTATAAGGTAAGTTGTTAATATGATAAGTCCAATAATAAGAATACCCAAGGTGATTAAAACATTGAGACGTGATAGTTTTAGACTGAATTTTTCCTCGAAAGTTTCGGCATCCTGAATAACCAGCCTATACTTCGATTTTATATTCCGAAAAAGAACATTCTTAGTGTTTTTAACATTGATGTGCATGGTTTAATATGCTCTAGGGAATTTTTTGTCTAACTCTAATGTCAGCAGATCGTCAACATCTAACAAAATAGTCTTTTTTAATTAAATAATTGTATGAAGTACAAAATAATTTTAGACACGGCAAATTTAATGATAAACGCCTTATCATATAAATTATGATAGATTGTCCATTGATTTATGGGTTAAAATAGATTGTTGTCCAATTGCCAGAAAGGGCAATCATCTTGAAAGATAATATGAATTAGGCCATTGATAGTCAGGCTATGTTCTTGGCTAAAAGAGAGGAGTTTCGCCATAAAACAGAAATGAAATATTTTTGCAAGTTTTAAGTTATTCAATAAACCTTAATATCAGGGGAAATCCGATAATTTTGAAAAGTAGAAATTTTATACCTCAAAGCATAGTCGTTGTTTTATGGATTGTTGCCATAATTTTACCCACGGCCTGTTCAAACAAGAAAAACACATTTAGCCGAAGGGTTTATCATAATCTGACGGCCCATTACAATACATGGTGGAATGGCAATGAAAGTTTGAAAGATGCTGTCAAGGATTTGGAAAAGAATGCCAATGATAATTATACAGAAGTTCTTCCGGTATTCAAATTGGGATCGAAAAAAGAAATAGCTGCCATCAATGCCAAAGCCGACAGGGCTATCGAAAAAGCATCGAAGGTGATACAAAACAACAGCATGTATTTTAATAAAAAAGAGTATAACCGTTGGATTGACGACAGTTACATGATGATAGGCAAAGCATATTTTTACAAGCAGGATTATGCATCAGCAAGAAGGACTTTCGAATTTATCCTTTCTCGTTATAAAGATTCCCCATTAATTCCCGAAGTTTATATTTGGTTAGGATTAACCAATAACCAAATGGAGCAATATTCTCGCTCGGAGGCTGAATTGGAGAAATTTCGTATGCTTTCGGCAAAGAAAACTATGCCACGTAGCATGATGTTGTTCTATAACAAGGTATTGGCCGATTTTTATTTGAAACAAAATAAAACCAATGAGGCTATCAAGACTTTGCATGTTGCTACGAATTTAAGCAGGAAAAAATCCGACAAAACGCGTTTGCATTTCATCTTGGGTCAGTTATACTTGCAAAATAACGATCTGGCCAATGCTTCTCAAATGTTTCAGGAGGTTATAAAACGGACGCCGCCTTACAATATGCAATTTGCTGCTCAGCTCAATCTGGCCAGGTGTTACGATGTAAATTCAGGAGAGGCCGACAATATCGAAAAGATGCTGCGCAATATGTTAAAAGAAGAGAAAAACAAGCCTTATCAAGATCAGGTTTACTATGCTCTGGCCGAAGTTGACTTAAAAAAAGGGAATAGGGCGCAAGCGATTGAAAATCTTCGGCTTTCTGTTGCCACAAGCAAAGACAATGATTTCCAAAGAGTACAGTCTTCGTTGATTTTAGCCAATTTATATTTTGAAAAACCTGATTACTTTCTTTCGCAAGCTTATTACGATACGGCTTTGCAGGCTTTGCCCAAGGAGCATCCTCATTACGATTCACTTCAGAATAAGTCGCAGGTTCTTACAGAGTTGGTCAACAATCTCATTATTGTGCAGACCGAAGACAGTCTTCAGCGTTTGGCATTGATGCCCGAAGCCGAACGCATGAAGGTTATAGATGGAATCATTGCCCAATATGCTGAAGAAGAAAAGAAAAAGCAAGAGGAAGAAATGCTTAGGCAGAGCGATCTTGCTACACTAGGGCAAAATAGAATAGAACAACAAATGAATCCATCGGGCGCATGGTATTTTTATAATCCTTCGGCTATTAGCTTGGGATTTACCGAATTCAGGAGAAAATGGGGCAACCGAAAACTCGAAGACCTCTGGCGACTTAGCAATAAACAAGTAATAGCAGTTTGGGAAGAAGAGCAAACTTTAGCCTCGTCAGATTCCATAACTTCCGACAGCCTTATAGCCAAAATCTCGAATGATCCGTTAAGACGTGAGACATATTTGCAAAACCTTCCTCTAACCCCCGAAAAACTTCAGCAAAGCAATCAAAACATAATAGAAGCGCTTTTCAATGCCGCTTTTATATATCGCGAAGGCTTGTTCGATTTGGTTAATGCCGAAAAAACCTTCGAGCAACTAGTAGAACGTTATCCCGATACGAGTATGAATAAGCACTATTTGCTGAGCTGTTATCAGCTGGTAGTGCTCAATGAGAAGCTGGGCAATAAAGAAAAGGCCGATTACTATCGTAACATTCTCACAAGCAACTTCCCCACTACCGATTATGCCAGAATATTAGGTGATCCTGCCTATGTTCAAGAAATGGAAAGAAAAAACAAAAGTGTAGACGAGTTTTATACTAATACTTATCGAGCCTATCAATCAGGCCAGTATTATTTAGTGGTAATGAATTGTGATGATGCAGTTAATCGATTTCCCAATCATCCTCTTTTACCGAAATTTGAATTTTTAAGGGCAATCTCTATAGGGAAAATTGATGTGGCCGATTCTTTGGCTATCAATTTACAACGTTTCATCTTACATTACCCCAAGCATGAGTTGGTGGCTTTGGCTCGTGATATTCTCGATCAACTTTCTAAATTAGACCCTTCAGTGAGTTCGAGAATTCAAATACCTGGCGACACTATTAGTACATCCTCGGGTTCCGAAACTCCTAAAGTAACTTATGTGATTGAACCCCAAAGCGATCATTTTGTGCTCATCATGGCAAATCCTTTCCAAACAGATATCAATGCCCTTAAAATCAGAATAGCAGATTTTAATGAACGTGCCTTCCGTTTGGAAAATTTCTACATTTCTGACATTCTCTTGAATGATACATTGCAAATTATTAGTATAGGCGTCTTTAAGAATGCTTCTAAAGCATTGGATTATTACCATCAGATTATAGACAACGAGTATGTTTTTTCGATGCTTAAGGGTAAATTTTATGAAGTCTATGCTATTTCGACAAAAAATTATCAACTCTTTTATCAAGATAGAGACATTTCGCAGTATAAAGTGTTTTTTGAAAAGGAATATCTGAAGAAAAATTGAGATAATTTTTAGAAAGCGGTGATTTTTAATGTAAATTTGAAAAAAATACGGTAATGGCTAAAACTACAGTTATTGAAAACCCTATTGTGAATATCATTGGCTCTATGACATCTATAGAAGGTGATGTGAGCTGTGGAGGCGATATTCGAATCGAAGGCCAATTAAGAGGTAAGCTCGATTGCAAAGGCAAGGTTGTTATTGGTGAATCAGGGAGTGTAGATGGAGAAATCTATTGCCGCAATGGTGATTTTGCTGGAAAAATCAAAGGAAGCATTAATATATCCGAGCTTCTGACTCTAAAATCAACTGCTGTGCTTCAGGGTGATATTACTTGCAGTAAATTGGCTATTGAACCTGGTGCACGTTTCAGTGGGAAATGCATTATGGAGCTACCTGAAAACAATCAAGGCGTACCTAAAAATGAAAGAGAATGACCTAAAAAATCCTTTATTTAATTATGCCAAATACTCTTCGCTTGCCTTCCAAATGCTGGCGGTCATTCTTTTGGGAGTTGTGGGTGGAATCAAACTCGATCAATATCTCAAATTAAAATTTCCAATATTTACCATACTATTTACACTGGTTGGTGTTGCTTTAGCTGTTTATTTAGGCATAAAGGATTTCATAAAACTTCATCCCAAAAACTCTAAAAACAATCAATCACATGACGAATGAGTTTAAGCATTATTTACGTAAATTGGTTATACTTTCGGTATTTCTTGCCATTATTGGTACTATTTTAACTTTTATTCTACCAAAAGGTATTATTACGCCAGCTATGCCATTTATTCTTATTTTTTTTATGGCTCATACCTTGGTATACAATAATATGGCCGTCAAACTGATTCGTCAAAATCCGAAAAAATTTGTCAACTTTTACATGCTATCCACTGCCGGCCGTCTACTTGTGTTTGTATTAATATTAATCCTTTATGCATTTCTTTTTCCAAAAGATTTTAAAGCCTTTACCGTGTGTTTCTTCATATTTTACTTAATTTACACTTTTTTTGAACTTTCTGCACTTTTGCCCCATCTTCGTAAGAAAAACCCATAAGATCATGATATATCTTACCCGGCGTGAGACTTTCAATGCTGCTCATCGTCTTTTCAAGCCCGAATATAACGATGAAAAAAATTTCGAGATTTTCGGTAAATGTAGCAATCCCAATTGGCATGGACACAACTATGTACTTTATATTACCGTGAAAGGAATTCCCGACGCCGAAACTGGCATGGTCGTCAACCTGAAAAAATTAAGCCAGATCATTCAACAATATGTGATTGAAAAGGTGGATCACAAGAACCTTAACACTGAAGTGGATTTTATGCAAGGGAGAATGGCTTCTACCGAAATTATCGCCATGGCAATATGGGAGCAACTCGAACAACCCATTCTTGAAAGCGGAGCTCAGCTCTATAAAATCAGACTCGAAGAAACTGAAAATAATTCTGTTGAATATTTTGGAAAATAAATTAAACATTTTAGTTTATCCAATGTTCAATCCTTAGTTACACTCGATATTTACTTTACTTTATGCATAACAACGAAAAGATTATTCACGACATGATAGAAGAAAATTCCCTCGAAGGGTATAAGAAAATTGACAAATACAATTACGAAACACTGGAAAAGTTATCGTATCACTATCATGAAATTTTAAAATTGATTGGAGAAGATGCCGATCGTGATGGTTTGCTTGATACGCCTATGCGAGTGGCAAAATCTATGCAATTTCTTACTCATGGTTACGACCTTGATCCGAAGGAAATGTTGCTTTCGGCTCGGTTTAAAGAAGATTATAGGCAAATGGTAATCGTTAAGGATATCGAGATATACAGCCTATGCGAGCACCACATGATCCCCTTTATTGGGAAAGCGCATGTGGCTTATATTCCCAACGGATACATCACGGGTTTGAGTAAGATTGCCAGAGTTGTAGATGCTTATGCACGACGTTTGCAGGTTCAGGAGCGTCTTACTACACAAATTAAGGAATGTATTCAAGAGGCTCTTAATCCTTTAGGTGTAGCCGTTGTAATAGAAGCAAAACACTTGTGCATGGCTATGCGAGGTGTTCAAAAACAAAATTCGGTAACCACAACTTCTGATTTTACGGGTGCATTTACGCGCAAAGAAACCCGAGAAGAATTTATTCACCTTATTAGTTCCCATCTATCTTGAGGCCACTCCATGGATAAGTTGAATAAACTAAGAATGCGGGAGGATGAATATATACAACGATTTTCTCTTTAGTTGTATTCCTAATTAACCTTCTTTGAAACTGGATTGTATTTTTAATTTTTGATATAGTCTACAATTTAAAGTTATAGAACGAATTGGGTTCTACAGAATGGGTTCGAATACTTCGATGCGGATATCGTCGATAAATACCGGGTACTTGCTTCGGTTCCAAATATAGCTTTTGATGCCATCTTCGGCTGAAATTGGTTCGGGGGTCATGTAATCGTGCCAGACATAATTCCATTGATTGGGTTGTACGTGGAAAATTGTATCTGTAATTTTTCTCGCTGAATATTTATAAGTCTGTTTGTTTCGAATGGCGTGCGTCACCAGCGAAACCGAAGGATCTTCGAGCTGTTGGGTAGGATATACCCTTGCACTGATTCTTATCCATGCATATTTACCATGACTTATATCGCCATAAGAACATTCGAGTCCGGGAGTATATTCAATCGTACTGTCCAGCCTCAAACAATATTTTCCCGAAAAAGAAACGATGGAATCGATATGTGACTTAAGGTTGGGATTAGGTGTTTCGAAATCGTAAAATTTTAAGACATGGTTGAAATAGTTGTCAGTTTTTTCCAAATCTTCTCTGCCAGTGACCGAGCGCTGAACCAAAAGATATTTTTTTGCATTTTCGGGAGGATGTTTTTTCATGAAAACCGAAACATAATATTTCATCGTCATGCGTGAACCGTCGATGATACCCATATTGATTTGCCATGCTTGAAAGATGTTTATTACACCTAAGATTGCCAGAATAATGCACCATCCAGCGATGGCGAGAGGTTTTCTCGAAAGCATCCATTGTATAAATATGCCCATGGGAAGAACAAGTGCGGCATACGACTGGAGAAAAGCCCTCCATCCATAGCTTAACAAGCTGCTAAAACTTGAAATCACATAGAAATTGAGTGCAATATACACCAATACAGCCCATGCCCATTCTTCCTTTCTGCGGAAGGCCTTGTAGATACCCCATAAAGCAAATATCATCACAGGAACATATATCAACCAGCCTTTGCGGAAACTTAGTAAAGTATAAAAAAATCGTGGATTCATCAAATCGAGCGTTGAGCCCGGATCTGTATAAACATGATACACAAATTGTCCGGAGGCTTGTTTCCAGTAAATAATCTGGCTTAATATAGGAATAATTCCTGCAATTACGGCAAACACAATATGTTGCCATTTATTACAGAAGAGTCGTAGTTGTGAATGTAGACTTTCTTTATTTTTTACGCCCCATAATAATGGGATAAAAACGATGAGTATCTCACTCATGCGTGTAATAGCGATGATGCCAAGCGTAAATCCAATAAGGGCTGCATCCCATATCTTAAAATGATGATGCCAGCGAATGCTAAACCAAATGAGAGCAGCGTTGAGAGTGAACAAATAAACATGAGGAATATCGTTGCCGTAACCATAAAAGAAATAAAGATTACTTACCAGTAGAATAACTACCAGTGTTATGGCTGTGGTAAGATCGTTAAAATAACGGAGCAGAATTTTTTTTATGAGATAGAATCCCAAGAGGTTAAAAATCATTCCCCAGATCCAAATTGCTTGTTGGTAGGGTTTAGAGAAGCCATCTTGAGGAGCTCCGCTGAATTTTGCCCAAACATGGCCGGCATAGAACCCAGGAGCCAGAAGGTAAGAAATACCTCGATTAAAACGAATGACTTTCTGTCCGTTTATTCCTTCTGAAAATTGATAAAATGTTGGAGTGTTATTGTATTTCTGGTTTATTTCCGTTACCCACTCGAAATTTTGAATCATAGGGTCGTGGTAAATATGACGGGCGGGTAAATGAATATAATAGCCAAAAGTATCGTACGTCAATATATTTTTGGGAGGATAATTCAAGCGCACACCTATTAATACAATCACACATAAGAGCAGACTTGCTGTCGAAATGGGGTATTTTATCTTTTTCATAAATGTGTTATTAATTCAATAGTAAGTGATATAAATTTTTGAAAGATAGAAAATTTATTTGGAGTGATTAATTTTCGATTAAAGAAGAAATTGTATCGGATTCAGTGTTCAAATTCTCAGTTTGTAGCGTAATGTTTACATCATCTATCCAGACCGAGTTTTTTCCTGTGTACCAGAAATATACTTTTATTACATCATTAGGGCCGAAATTCTCGGGAATAGTGGCGCTCACTTGTAGTGAAGCCCATTTCCCATTTTCCATGTCTTTCGAAACGCTAGCCGTCCAAAGTTTGCTTTGTTTCTTATCATCTTCGATGCTAATGATGAGTTTTACATCCTTAGGCTGATAGTTTCCAGTAAACCATCCGCTGGCTGTAATTTTTTGAGGATTAAGAGTTTTCACTTCGTAATAATGTCTGACAAATCTGGCTCCAAATGCGTTATTCGTATCGAGTCTCTCGGCAAATTTTCCCGAACGAGAGCAAGTTGAATCTTTTCTAAGTGTAAGAAAAAAGGGTGATGGGGTTTCGTAATCACAAGTGAAATAGGATTTCATGAATACATCGGAAAAATAGTTTGGATAAAGATTTTTCATGCTTAGAGCTATTTGACGGGCTACCATTTTTCGACCATACTCATCGTAATGCTCGGTTGGCCATTTTTTATCGCTGAAGTGTGATGAATCAACCAACTCGAGATTATTTACTACGATTGCACCTTGGCTTTCGTATCTTTTGGTGAGCAATTCTGCATTGCTCATCATTAGTTTTTTAAGACATGGCCCTAATAATGCAGAAGATAGCTTTGTATTTTCAGGTAAAATATTCAATATTACCTGCCAACCTCTTTGATGAGCGTATTTTACGATATCATCAAAATCATGAATTCTTGGATTATCCATGGTATCGATTTGAAAACCATAATTGACGACGAATGAAACGGCTAGTGCTTTTGCTACACTATCGTCAATCAAGGGATAAGTTGGCGATTTCTTGATGGTTTCTATCCAAGCGGCCGCATTGGGGAAGTTGCAAGGAGGGTCGACAGGTAAAGCTTGGGTTTTTAGAGCATATTTTACCTGCAGACTACGCTGCATGGAGGTTTTATTATCATAAGCCTTGAGTCCTAAACGGAATCGATTCCAAAGTGGAGGTCCATCGCTAATAAGAACCATGTCGCGTTGTAACACGTTTTCGAGTTTCGAATAAATCCAGTCGGCAGAGAAGGAACGCAGGTTCATGGTAATAATTATTGTTTTTACGGGAGCCTCAGGTGGAATTTGCTGCAGCAGTCTCAGATAGATGCCGGCATGCAAGGCTCCTTTATTGACCGTACCCACTTGCAGTCCCGGAAAATAATCAGTTATGAAATCACTTATGCGGCGTTGATCGTAGTCTTCATATATAAAACTGAAATTGGATGATTCTCCGAAATAGATGACATCGGATTGAGGTATAACTTTCTGGAGAGAATCGAGTAAGTCGATTTTTTTCAGGTCGCGGGGATAAAACTCAACGGTATAGATCCAATTCAATAGAAAAGCAATAATGGCTAATATGAAAAGGCGGGGCAATATTTTGGCGGCAAGCGGCTTCATCAGAACTGGAAATATATAAAGGGTTGATTATCTATTCCACTAAAGGCTGTGATACCGAAAATGAGCAATGTGTAAATAGTCCATCTCAGCCATAAAGGTTTTTTCGAGCACCATTGATCGAAACGGTTGTTAAAAAGGAGTAAATCGAGAATAATGAACAATCCAAGCCAGAACATTATAAAAGGATCGGGCCGCCATGGATCGGCCAATGCAGTGTTATTCAATAATGCTTCGAACATGGAGAGGGCATTCGATAATGAGCTGCTACGGAAAAAAATCCATGCAAGAGTGACGATTACAAAAGTGATGAGCACGCCAAAAATTCTTCTTATTCCCCATTTCTCTGTACTGATAATTCCGAAGCGTTCGTAGAAAAATCTTTCAATAATGAACATAAGACCAAAAATACTTCCCCAAATTAAAAATGTCCAATTGGCGCCATGCCACAATCCGCTCAGTGTATAAACTATGAAGATATTAACTGCCCATCTGCTCCATTTTACACGGTTGCCTCCAAGAGGAATATAAACATAATCACGGAACCATGTACTAAGACTGATATGCCAGCGTCTCCAAAATTCCCGAATGCTTGCCGATAAATAAGGAGTCTTGAAATTATCCATTAAATTGACCCCTATTAGTAGAGCCGAACCAATGGCTATGGTCGAATATCCATAAAAATCGGCATAAATCTGAAAGGAATAAAACCCAAGCCCTGCCATAAGGTGAAAAGTGTTGTATGCCGCAGGTTGACTGTAAATTTCTTCTACGTAAGGAGCTAAATTGTCTGCAATAACCATTTTGATGAATAATCCGAAAATGATTAGCCTAAAACCATTGGAAAAGTTTTCGTATGAAGGAGAATGTGGGGTTTTCAACTGAGGTGCAAGCCTATCATAGCGCTCTATGGGTCCAGCTACCAACTGAGGAAAGAAAGTAACAAAAAGAGCAAAATATCCGAGATGTTTCTCCGCTTTTTGTTTCCCAAAATATACATTTAGGGTATAACTTAAAGTTTGGAAAGTATAAAATGAGATTCCTACTGGAAGTAATAAATTGAGAAAAGGCAAGCGGGCTTTTACACCAAAAATATCGGCAATACCCATGAAGGCTTGTGTAAATAAGCCATAATATTTAAAGATAAATAAAATTCCTAAATTGGTAATTAAGCATAAGTAAAGATATTTTTTCTTTTGTTGTTTTGATGAATGTCTTTCGATGGCATGACTCGAGTAAAAATTAATAAGGGTTGAAAAAAGAATTAAAATGATATAGGCTGGATTCCACCACATATAAAACAAGTAACTGGCCGCGAGTAGCATTATCCATCGCCACCTTGGTGCTAAAAGATAATATGTGATGACGACAATAGGCAGAAAAATAAGAAAAGGCAGTGAATTGAATGTCATGCTTGATTCTCAAAATTTTGCTATTGTTTCGGAACTTTGTCGTGATACCTAGTTTTGAAAACGTGTAGAGCATCGAGTGTGACCATAGAATCAATAGATATTCCTTTTCGTTTGGCTTTTTCTTCTATTACTTGCATCCATTCTTTATTAATCCGAATATTGCTTTTTATTTTTTCGATAAATTCTTTCTCTTCCAAAGTTTGAGGCTTTCGAATGTTCAAAGTATCGTGTACGAAATAAATTCCTTTTTGGGCATAAGGCGTATTGGGAATTACAAATAATTGATAATAATCTTTTTGAGGATGTTTTTCTTTTATAGATCTCCAATAGGCTTCTTTCGACATTCCATCCCAATGTATGATTCCTTTGGAATATTGATAAGATTGATAGTAATTCAGATGGATGAGATAAGCGCACACAACAAGTAGTAAGACTTGTATCCACCAAGGAGTTTTTTCGGTTTTTTCGAAAAAAGCTGCTAATGGGAAAGCCAGAGCCGGGTAGGCATCTATTAAGCTACGAGCTCCAAACGAACCCCCATACCACCAGCACCACCACGATGAAATAATATATACCAGTCCAATAAAATATATACCTATGGCTAACACTTGTCGGTTTTTGTTCTTTATCATAAAAATAAAACCAAGCAATGCAAGGAAAAACAGAGGGGAATAAACCAGCCATCCATTGCGATAGCTTAGTAAAACATTAATTATTTGAGGACTACCAAAATAAAATCTTTCTTCCTTTAGTCCATAAGTGTATAAGAAAAACTTGCCGCTTACCCATTTCCAATAAATCATTTGTGGCAGCCAGACTATGAGGATTGAAGCAACAATTATCAAAGCCAGATGATAATTCTTTATGAAAAATTGGAATCTTTTTTTTAAGTCGCCAACTGAAAGCGTTCCCCAAAGCAAAAATAGCAGTCCGACTATTGTGTTGCTCGGTCGTATGAGACTGATAAAACCCATAAGCAAACCTGACTTAATGGCCAACCCGATGGATGGTTTGCGATAAAAACTATCGGTTACATACAAGAGCATTCCCATTAAACCAAAAGTAAAGATGTGGGAATATCCAGGATGCAGGTAAACATAAGCCAATACGTTAGTTGCAAGCACTAACATAATAATGGTTACCACCGAGGCAATGCTGTCGAAATAACGGAAAAGGGTTTTGAGTGTAAAGTAGATTCCAAGTCCTAAAAAAAGTAAATTACTCAGGAGAATTGCCCATTGATAAGGAGGCGAGAATCCATCGGCAGGTAAGCCAGTTAATAAGGCTATACCATGAGCGATGAGGAAACCTGGGGTAAGCATCATAGCCATGCCCAAACTCATTTTACCTGTAGCTTTTCCATTTTCTAAACGATAGGCCGAAAATTTATAATAATGTATGTATTCGGCAGGAGTTGTTTTATCGAGAAAGCTAAATCCAAGATCGTGATGAATGAAAAGAGCAGGCAGATACTGGTAATATTCACCCGCATCGTTGACAGTGAAATTGAATGGTTTTCCCTTGTAATAATCGTTGATTTTCAAACCAAGTATGAACAATAAAAGCAGGGTAATAGCCAAGGCAACAGGACGTCGGGGATTTTTGCGTTGGAGGTTATATTTTAGAATAGTGTATAATGCACGAAATCCATCTTTTGCCTTTATTTTTTTCCCTTCGGCATAGGTTCGGCCATAGTAGGCAATACCTACTTCGTAGATGCGAATTCCAGGTATTCGGGCAATCTTTGCTGTAACCTCTGTTTCGAAACCGAAACGATTCTCTTCTAATTCTATACTCTTTATTATATCGGCTCTAAACAGTTTATAGCCGGTTTCCATGTCGCTGAGATTGAGGTTAGTGAAAGCATTCGAAATAAAAGTAAGGAATTTATTTCCGATAGAATGCCAAAAAAATAGGATGCGGTGGGGATTGCCTCCCACAAATCTCGACCCGTAAACCACATCGGCATACCCTTCGAGTGCAGGTTGAAGCAAGATATTGTAATCTCGAGGATTATATTCCATATCTGCATCTTGAATAATGATCCATTTGCCACTGGCCTGTTTTATTCCTTCACGAATAGCTGCTCCTTTCCCACGATTTTTCTCACATTCGATCAATCGGATATTCTTGTCGTTATTTTGATTCAAGAATTCTTTTACTACTTTTACGGTTGCATCTTTGCTTCCGTCGTCTACGATGATAATTTCGCGAGTAACGTTTTCTTGTAATGGTGTTTCCCAAACCCTACGCGTAACTTCTGCAATGGTTCTTTCTTCGTTATAAGCAGGAATAATAATACTCAAGGTGGCTTGTTCCATGATAGAATAGTTTTTAACCCATGAGATATACTCTTCTAACTCGTTGGGAGATAGAAGTTAATATTTCGTAAGGGATGGTATTAAGTAAACGAGAAAGTTGGTGAATGGTATCTGCATTGTCGAAAATGATGACTGGGTCGCCTTCTGTTGCGTTTGTGCCGGTTAAATCAATGGCACACATATCCATAGAAATGTTACCAATTAAAGGAGCTATATGACCATGTACGCTAAAACAAAATCCTTTGGATGCCAATTCTCTTCGCAATCCATCGGCATAACCCACAGGGACAATCCCGATAAGGGTGTCGGCAGGCGCCTTCCATCTCAGATTGTAGCCTATTCCTTCGCCTTTGCGAATCATTTTAATTTGAGAAATTACTGACGAGAATTTGCTTACTAATTGGAGCGAGCGCTGTGTTGGTTGGTCGTGACCTATTCCATACAATCCGAGCCCAATGCGTACCATTTCGTAATGATACTCAGGAAATCGTATTATTCCGGCTGAATTGACCAAATGCCTGATAATGGAATATCCTAAGGCTTCCATGGTTTTCTGTGCCATTTCTTCGAAAATTCCGGCTTGTTTTCGTGTAAAATAATCCATATTTGGATCTTCACTGGCAGCAAGGTGCGAAAATACCGACTTTATTTTGATTTCGGGGTGATGTTTAAGAAACTTGAGGGCTTCATCGAGTTGCTCGGGCAAAAATCCTAATCTGTGCATGCCCGTATCGAATTTTAAATGAACAGGAAAGGGAAAATAATCGGGTCGGTGATAAGATAAGTAATATGCCAGCTCGGTTAATGTAGTTTGGCTATATATTTCTGGTTCTAAATGATATTGGGTTATAAGATCGAGATTTTCGTTTTCGGGATTCATAACCATAATCGGCGTTTGGATTCCGGCTTTTCTAAGCTGAGCTCCTTCGTCGGGATAAGCCACACCAAGCCAGTCCACTCCATTTTGCTGCAGAGCACCAGCTATTTCGTGCATTCCACTTCCATAGCCAAATGCCTTCACCATGGCCAATGTAAGTGTTCCTGGTCTTGTTTTCTGCTTATAAAAATTGAAATTGTGAATCAGATTTTCTAGATTGATTTCGAGCACAGTTTGATGGGAGAGTCGCCTCAATAATCGGGTAATGTTTTCGAACTCGAAAGAACGAGCTCCCTTAAGCAGAATGACATCGTTTTGGAGGCTTGAAAAGGGAAATTCGGCCATAAATTGGTTAGTAGAAATGTAGAATTGTTTCTGCATGGGGAATAAGCTTGCGTATTTTGATATTTCAGAACCTATGCCTATCACTCGTCCCACTTTTTTTTGATTCAACAAATGAGCGACATGCTTGTATAACTCGGCAGGATTTTGCCCGCTCTGTAATATATCAGAAAGAATTACCGTAGTTGGACGGTCGCCAGCCTGTCTATTCAAATAATCAAGAGCAACCTCGAGAGAATTGATATCGCTGTTGTAAGTATCGTTAATCAATGTGCATTGGTTGATACCTTCCATCATTTCCATTCGCATGGGAATAGGATGGAGTTGAAGCATAGCCTCGGCCTTTTTTTTATCATCCCATCCTAAATAATCGAGAAAGGTATAACAATGCATCGCATTTTCTATGGAGGCATTATCGCTAACAGGTAATTCTACAACTTTCTCGTGTTTTTTAAAATATAAGGAAAGAATTGTGGATTTGCCATTTCGTGTTTTATGGATAAGTCGAAATGTAGATTCTGGGTTTTCGCCCCAGGTAACAAGTTTTATTTTTTTATTTAAATATTTTTTTATTAATTGATGAATAACCTCGTCGTCTCTGCAATAAATCAATACTTCTGAGTCTTTGAAAAGTTTTAATTTCTCTTTTGCTTTTTCTTCTATGGAATTGAAGTTTTCAGAATGAGCCTGTCCAATGTTAGTAAAGATTCCGTAGTTAGGTCGAATTATTCTTTGAAGATTTTCCATTTCGTTTGGTTGCGATATGCCTGCCTCGAATATTCCCAGCTGATGATGGCTGTTTAATTGCCATACCGAAAGAGGCACGCCAATCTGAGAGTTGTAACTATCTGGACTAGCACAAATAGAGAGTTGAGTAGATAGAATCTGAGTGAGCCATTCCTTTACAATGGTTTTTCCGTTACTTCCTGTGATTCCTAAAACAGGTATTTGAAATGCAGCCCTATGAGCAGCAGCAATCTTTTGTAATGCATGTACTGAATTTTCAACTTGAATCAGATTGGCATGTTCTACTAAATTAGGGAAGATTTGGGTATTAGTGATGACGAAATTTCTTACTCCTTTTCTGAAAAGATCTTCAATATAGCGGTGGCCATCATTGTGTGAAGTAGCGATGGCGAAAAAAAGCGTAGAATTTGCCTCTATCAGTCGTCGGCTATCGGTAAGTAGAAAATGAATCGCATCGTTTGGGTAAGGAAGTGAAACCCAATGAGGAGAGACGAGATTTGCAAGCGATGAGATGGTATAATCCATTGCAGGCTAAAGATTATAGTTCTTCCTCTTCGGTTTCTTCGGGGCCATGTTGAGTAGAATAACGAAGTGGGTTGGCTGTCATTTTTGCATATTCTTGACGATTTTTAAAAATATCTATAGCCAAATAAATGGCTTCTCTCATAGAATAATGCGAGGCTAAATCTTTTCCTGCAATATCGTAAGCCGTACCATGAGTTGGGGATGTTCTCACGAATGGAAGACCAGCCGTAAAATTTACACCATAACCTTGTGCCAAAAGCTTAAATACTGGCAAAGCCTGATCGTGGTACATGGCTAACACTCCCTCGAATTTTTTATAAAGATTCATTCCGAAGAATCCATCTGCCGGATAAGGGCCAAATGCAAGAATTCCTTCTTCATAAGCTTGATGAATGGCAGGACTGATAATATCTTTTTCTTCATTTCCCAATAAACCATTATCTCCAGCATGAGGATTGAGACTTAGAACAGCAATCTTGGGATGGCTAATGCCAAAATCCTGAAATAAAGACAAATCCAAGGCTTTAATCTTATTATAGATAAGCTCTGTAGTAATTGCATCGGCTATTTGTCGGATGGGAAGATGATTGGTAACAAAACCTAACTTTAAATCATTGTTCACCATTATCATGATAGTATTGTGGGCATTGAATCTATGCGCTAAATATTCAGTATGCCCTATGAACTGGAATTCGTCAGATTGGATATTGTATTTATTGATTGGAGCAGTGACTAAAACGTCAATCAGTTCTTCTTCTAAATCTTTACAAGCTTCTTTAAGAGATAGGTATGCCATTTCTCCTGCTTCTGGGGTAGATTGCCCCAGACTTACTCTAATTTCTTTATCCGTGATATTTACGATATTGACTTTTTGAGCTTGGATCTGTGATGCCTTTCGAACATGATTGAATGGCAAATCGGGAATACTCAGGGTTTTTCTATGATAAGAGACTACTTTCGAAGAACCATATAAAACAGGAATGAAATTGCATGAATTTCCAATTTCGGAAAGGGCTTTCAAAATGACTTCATATCCTATTCCATTAAAATCGCCTTGGGTCAAACCGACGCGAATCAATTCCTGCTCTTGAGAACTGAGATTCTCGTCTTGATTTTCCACCTTATTCAATCTATCGTGGTTCATATTATTGTTTTTGAGTGTTTTGAATAAAATTTTGGAGAAAGGATATCAAAAGTCTCACTCCCGTTCCAGTGGCTCCAATCCCTCTATAGTCTTCGTGTTTTTCGGTATATGACGTTCCTGCAATATCAAGATGAATGAAAGGATAAGAAGTAAAATATTCGAGGAATTTTCCTGCCGTAATAGCACCTGCTTCGGCTGGGCCTGAATTTTTTATATCGGCAATATCCGATTTTATCAAATCGAAATATTCTTCCCATAAAGGAAATTCGACCAAACGTTCATAAACTTCCTCTCCGCTTTTTTTAAGCCATTCGAGTTGGGCCTTGGCTTTCGATTGCATAACTACGATGCCAAATTTTCCTATGGCTCGGGCTGCCGCACCTGTGAGCGTAGCCGCTGTAATTGTGAGTAAAGGATCAAACTTGCTTGCATAACTTAAGGCATCTGCCAAAATTAATCTTCCTTCGGCATCGGTGTTGACCACTTCAACGGTTGTTTCGTTATACATCGTGATGATTTCACCGGGAACAATGGCGTCTGAGTTGATGCGGTTATCGGTAGCTGGTATAAAGGCCAAGACATAAATGGGTAAAGATAAGCGGGCGGCAGCTATCACAACAGAGGCAACGGTAGCTGCTCCTGCCATGTCTGATTTCATGTTTTCCATATATGTGCCCGTTTTGATGTTCATACCACCACTGTCGAAAGTGATTCCTTTTCCTATAAATACGATGGGTTGCCGATTGATGGCTTGCGGATGCTTCCATTCGAGTACAGTAAATGTGGGAGGAATAGAGCTTCCCTTGTTTACACCTAACAAGCCTCCCATCCTTAAAGACTCTATTTTTTTCTTATTCATCACTTCGACCCTCATACCAACTTCTTCGGCTTTTTGCTTAAGCACTTCGGCCAGAGTTTCTGCATTTAACTTGCTAGGAATTTCATTAACAAGGTCGCGACAAAAGTAAACGGCTTCAGTTATGATTTGAAGTTCTTGAATTTGTTTTTCCGTGAAATCTTCTGATAAGATATAGACTGATTCCAGAAGTTTGTTCACTTTATTCTTTTTATTTCGATATTTTTGGAATGAATAATCACTTAATATGATGCCTTCGGCTAAGGCATACAAATTATGCAAAGATGAATGAAACGAAGAGATATTTAATTCTTTTATCCCTTGCTTACGAGTGTATTTGTTAAGACGATATCCGGCCAAACGAATGTTTTCGAGATATTTTGCTATGTTTTCATCTGGCCGAGGTAAGATAAAGAACCATGAATAATTAGCTCGGTTAATAGGGAAAATTATTTCGTCAGGTGAATTTGTTTTTATTCTTTGTAAATAGTATGCTTCGTCAGAACTCAGCCAATTTTCGGGAATATCTTCAAGCGATGAAAGCAGGAATGCACAGTTTGAGCTGAAATCTTGGTAGGTATAGTATTGTTTAAGTTGAATGTTCATAAGTATAATACTTCAGAAGGGCAAAATTATGAGAATTTGATAGAACATTCATTATTTATTAGACGCATGGATTGGTTATGAGGTAGAAAGGGTGGGTGGAAAAGTTTGGAAGGGAATCTAGTGAATTGATGAGGGGGAAGAGAAGGGAAAGAAATGAGCGCAGCCGCCCCAATTGGGGCGGCTGCGCTCATAAAAAAACACTTTATTAATAAACTCCTTGGTCAATCATTGCATCGGCCACTTTAATGAATCCGGCAATATTGGCACCTTTTACGTGGTTAATATAACCATCGGTTTCTTTCCCATATTTTACACAATTATTGTGAATATTGATCATTATTTCATGTAAACGTTGTTCTACTTCGGCTGCCGACCAGTTCAGCTTCATGCTATTTTGGCTCATTTCCAACCCTGAAGTGGCTACACCACCAGCATTAGCGGCTTTTCCTGGTCCAAAGGGGATTTTATGCTGATGGAAAAGATTGATGGCATTGGGTGTACATGGCATATTTGCACCTTCGCATACAATACTTACTCCATTATTGATTAAGTTACGTGCATCGTTTTCGTCAAGCTCATTTTGAATGGCACAAGGTAATGCTACATCGCATTTAACTTCCCATGGACGTTTTCCTTCGAAAAATTCAACACCATATTTTTCAGCATAAGGTTTAACAATATCATTATTGGATGCCCTCAGTTCGAGCATATAATTAATTTTCTCACCCGAAATTCCATCTGGGTCGTATATATACCCGTCGGGGCCTGAAATGGTAACAACTTTTGCTCCCAATTGTGTGGCTTTGGTTACTGCTCCCCATGCCACATTGCCAAATCCTGAAATTGCTACTGTTTTTCCTTTAATGTCACTTCCTTGGAGTTTCAACATTTCGTTGGCAAAATAAACCACTCCAAAACCAGTGGCTTCGGGACGAATTAACGATCCACCCCAGTTATGACCCTTGCCCGTAAGTACGCCGTTGTGTTCTCTGGTTAATTTTTTCCACCACCCATACATGTAACCAATTTCACGGCCACCTACGCCAATATCACCAGCAGGTACATCCATTTCGGGACCTATATTATGCCACAGTTCCGACATAAATGCCTGGCAAAAACGCATGATTTCATTGTCGCTCTTCCCTTTAGGATTAAAATCACTGCCACCTTTTGCTCCACCCATAGGTAAAGTAGTCAGACTGTTCTTGAAAATTTGCTCAAAACCTAAAAATTTCAAAGTACTCAGATTTACGCTGGGGTGAAAACGAATACCTCCTTTATAAGGGCCAATGGCATTATTAAATTGTACACGATATCCGGTGTTTACTTGGATCTCTCCATTGTCGTCAACCCAAGATACTCGAAATTGTATAATACGATCGGGCTCTGTTAGACGCTCGATGATTTTGTGAGAATCATATTGTGGATTCTCGTTCACAAACTCTTCTATGCTCTCGAGCACTTCGCGCACTGCCTGCAAAAACTCAGGCTGACCTGGATTCTTCTTCTCCAGATTGAACATTATTTTCTCTAAATTCATATTATTAAGTTTTTATGAGGGTTGTCGATGTATTTGATGTTTATACAAAAACATTGTTAATTAATTCACAATGCAAAATTATGGCTTATATTTCATCTGCCAAACTTTTATCGTATTTTAGAAAGGTTCTAATGAGTGATATTTTTTTTATTCCTGTTGCTTCGTTTCAATAATACTATCTTTATGGTAGATAACTTCTCTGATAAGCTTTCCTTCAATTGAAAATTCCTGTTGTTTGCCTTCTTTATGATTGTTTTTATATTGTATTATTCTTTGTACTTGTCCATTTGGATACCATGATTTCTGGATGCCATCTCCTTTTATAAAATTGGCCTCGCCTAATTGATAACCATTCTCGTCATAAAACTCCCATTTTCCATCCATTAAGCCTTTAAAATAATGTCCCGTAATCTTGGGCATTCCGTTTTCATGCCATTCAAAATAGTCCCCATGCAAGGTATCATTCACATAGAATGCTTCCATGACCTTCTTTTTATTTGCAACATACTGGCGTACATATCCATTACGCAATCCCTCCTGATAATTTTCTTCCATTTCAAGGCCTCCCATACTGTTGAAACGAAAAGATACCCCATCGGGTTTTCCATTCTTATAAGTCATTTCTTGTTGAATTACCCCATTAGGGTAATAATATATGGCTTTACCATGCTTCTTATCCCCCTTCATTTCAATCTCCGACATTAATTGACCATTGGGATAAAATTTCGCCTCTTTTTTCTTACAGCTTTCTGCTACGAATCCAATCCATAAGAGCAAGCCAATCCACATCAAGGCCTTTAGTGATAACGTATGGCTCTTAATGGTGAAATGCGGGTTATGGTTAAGGTGGGTAAAAGAAGTGAACCTATGCATAAGATGAATGTTGCAATATTGATAATAAGAAGGTTAGTTAAATTAAGATTTACAGGCACGTACTCCATAAAATAGGATTCTACGGGCAATTTTACTACCTGAAAATGCTTTTGAAGCCACATAAGGCCAATGCCGATGGCGTTTCCATATAGCATGCCTTTCAAGGCTATAAACGTTGAAGTATAAACAAATATTTTTCTAATGCTTAAACTGCTCGCTCCTAAAGCTTTTAGAATACCTATGAGTTGAGTTTTTTCTACTATCATGATAAATAGAGCGCTTATCATCGAAATGGCAGCTACTATTATCATCAGAATCAGAATAACCAATACATTCACATCTTGCAGCTCGAGCCAATCGAAAATTTGTGGATAGGTCTGATGTATGTTAGTAACGTTAAGGTTAGAAGGTAAATCTTCATAAATTTTACGGCTTACTATTTCCAATTCATCAATATTTCGGAGGATGATTTCTATCATTCCTACTTCATTTTTGTTCCATCCATTAAGTTTTTGTATGTGGCGAATATCGGTAAACGCAAACGATTGATCGAAATCCTCGAGGCCAGTATTGTAAATGCCCACGATTTTCATTCTGCGTGCTCGTGGTGAACTTTCTCCTTCGTTCAAGAAATACATGCGGATGTCTTGTCCAGTGTCGAGAAGTAACTTATCAGCTATGTTTTGTGAAAGGAGAATTTCATATTTTAACGTGCTATCCTTCAGCAAAGGCAATCTTCCTTTGACGAGTTTGTTTTCGATCAACTGCATATCGAGGTCGGAACCTCCACCTTTTAAGGTTACCCCTAAAATTTGTTGATTGGCTTGAATGATGCCTGTTTTATAGGCTACAGCTTGAATATGTTTAATTTCAGGGTAATTTTTTAATTTCACCATTAATCCACTATCGTAAATCATTGGTGGATTCTCGGTTTGGCTGGCACTACTAACAAATGAATGAACTTGAATGTGAGCAGCAAATCCGCTTACTTTTTCGCGTATCTCTTGCTGAAATCCTCTTAATATACAAACTGCCGAAATCATCACTGCAAGGCTTATGCTTACACTTGCTACGGCAATCTTTATAGAAGGCCCCGAAAGACTTTCCTTTTTTGGCTTAACTAAACGACTTGCGATAAATAATTCAGCACCCAAAAGATTTTATTTTTCAGTGCAAAAGTATTACATTTGACTCTCTTAATTTTTTAAAAAATGGACTGGATTTGGATAACTATAGGAGCGATTTTATTGATTTTAGGATTTATAGGTAGTTTTGCCCCCATATTGGCTGGCCCTCCTTTAGCTTATCTGGCTTTACCTGCACTTCAACTCACCTCTTTTTCGCCGTTTTCACAAAAAACTCTGATTTTCTGGGGAATTGCTACATTGCTGATTACTTTATTGGATTACGTCATTCCAGTAATAGGCACTAGTAAATTTGGAGGTACCAAATATGGAACTCGAGGTAGTGCGGTAGGACTAGTAATCGGCTTTCTTTTTGGTCCTTTGGGAATTATTCTGGGTCCTTTTTTGGGAGCAATGCTGGGTGAAATAATTGGGGGCAAAGATTTAAATTATGCTCTACATTCGGGCCTAGGCTCTTTTTTTGGTTTTATTACCAGCACCCTATTAAATATGATTTTCGTCATTGCCCTGGCTATCGTTTTTATTAGAGCTGTCGTTTGAAATCTCCATCCCTCAACCTGATGTGTGAACTTGACGGTTTTTCTATGAATTGTTTCAAAAATCTTATCCATTGTAATGAATGGGCAGATTGAAATAGACCGAAAGAAATCTAAAGTCTCAAGTCTCTTCGTAGTTTACTCTTTGATGCATTTCTCCTGATAGATAATTAGTTCTGAATTTATAAGTAGGAAATATACTCTTCTTTTTAAATGAGAGACAGCTTGTCTGCTCCCTTCGCATTTGCAAGCGGGCTACTGAGCTACATAATGTTAAAATTCATCGAATTCATAAAAACAACAAATAATCATTATGCTAGTTTTCTGTAAAATTTCTTGTGCCTTTTGAGATGCTGTATATATATAGGTTTCACTATTTGTCAAATATTTTAATGTCTAAAGCATGATGGTACTATGGTTATTTTTAGGAGTCCGTGAAAGGGAGTCTAATTTTCATGCTTTGTTGATGGCATCTGTAAATTTGTCGTATCTTATTCTTAAATTTGAGCGTGAAATTATTTGTTAATTGAGACGAAAGTGTCTGTATTTTGGTCAGGTAAAAGAACTTTTTTGAATCAATTATTACAATTATTGGATGATCTCGAAAACTTTCATTAAATTTGAAGACTTTTTACTTTTTCATGCTCCTTATACTTATCTTTGAATGAGTGAATCTTTAGATGGTTTTAAGCTGATTTTTAGGGAAGCTCCTTATGCTGTTTTTCTTTTTGAGCCCTTATTTGATGTAAAAGACTTAGGTGCTGATTTTAAGGTTTTAGAATGCAATTCTGCAGGGAATGAGTTTTTTGGGCAGTATTTGAGCAATTTACCTCAAAATTTTCATTTGTATGATTTGATTTTGATGGTTGGTGGTCATGCCTTATGGGATGAAGTCAGCCTGAGATTGAAAAACGAACAACGATTTCAGCAGAATTTTTATTCTGCTAAACTACAGAAATGGTGCTCAATTTCAGGTCATATTCTCGCTGATGGAAATCTTTTGATCCATCTTATTCAATGGATGGCTAGCCCTCAGTTTACAGAGACAAATTCCTTTGCATCGCCCATTCATTCTTCTTATAGGGAAGAATTTCAAAATTTCAGGAAATTATTGCTCAAGCCAGAAATGTCGCTCGAAGAATTTCTCCACTCTTTACTGGAATATGCAAAATCGGAGATTAATGCCGATTCTATTGGACTGTGGAAGTTGGATGATGAAAGAGATCAACTTGTTTGCATTTCTGCCATAACAAATGAAGCCATCGAGAATCCTCAAAACTGTGTACAGGATTTAGGAGTTGAAAAGAAAAATTTTCTTGAGATTCTTTTTAAGGATAGGCAGTTGGTTGTAGCCGATGTAGCTGATTTTGAAACCATTTCATTTTATCAGGCCAATTTTTTTCATTCTAATGAAATAGTTTCCTTTATTCATACTTCTTTTCAAAGAAGTTCCTTTGTAAAAGGAATTCTATCAATTGGAAAATTGAATCCTTATAGCTGGACAAAGGAGGAAATCGAATTTTGTGATTTACTCACAGACTTAGTTTCAGATGCTCTCGTACACAACAAATTGCTCGAAAGAGAGGCGCGCTTAAAAGCCATTGTCAATCTTCTTCCTGATTTGATCTTTTTACTGGATGAGAATTCGAGGTTTATCGATATTAGTGCTTCGAATCGAAATGATTTGCTTTTACCTTCCGAGAACTTTATTGGGAAATTGGCCGCAGAAGTGTTACCTGATGATTTGGCTCGTTTAACTCAACAAATGGTGGAGGAAACTCTCTCTACCATGCAGCCTCAATCTGCTGAATACGAGTTGGTTATTGATGGCTCTTTGCGACAATTTGAGGCAAGATACGTTCCGGCCGGTCAACGCCGTGTCTTGTGCATTGTAAGAAATATTAGTGAAAGTGTTTTTGCAAAAAAAGAACTTTCTAGATTACAAAATCTTCAGAAGCTTGTTTTTCAGGTAGCCATAGATTATATCCATATAGAGTCCTCGAGTTTCGACAAGCAGATTCATAGGATGCTAGAACTTATAGGCAAAGAAATATCGATGGATCATGCTTTTCTTCTTCTGAATAAAAATTCTGAAAGCTTATTGGATATATCTTACCAATGGCATGCATCGGTGGGTACTGATTTTATAACTAATCCAAATTTATCGATTGATTTATTTCAAGAGTATGATGCTAAATTGACTTCTGAAGAAATTATCACTATCGATTTGACCAGACTGCCTCTGTCAAGCAAAATTAGAAGAGCTCTCGAGCCTTTTGGAATCAACTTTTTGTTAGTAAGTATCTTGAATGATGTAGGTAAGCGTATGGGATATTTTTGTTTAGCTAATGATTATCTCTGTAAATCATTAGATACAGATGAAAGTTGGTTGCTCAGAATGATTTCTCGAATTCTAACCAATGCCTTTATCAGCCGAAGAAATGAAGACTCGCTTAAAGAGAGCGAACTGCAATTTAGGGAAATGCAAAATTTATTTCGCAAAATAGCTGATAATCTCGTCGACTGGCTATGGGTAAAGGATAAAGACATGAAATATATTTTCGTAAATAAAGCCCTATGTGAGAATTATTTAGGTATTACGGATATTGAACAAGCTATTGGCCAAAAAGATAGTTTTTTCATAGAACTTCAAAAAGAAGCGCATCGGGATAATCCACAATATTTTATGTTGAATGAAGGCTCGTATGCTACTGATGCTTGGGTTTTGGAAACCGGTAAGCCGATTAGGTATATGAATTTTGGCAATGTGAGAGGGAAATACATGTATCTGGATATCATTAAATCGCCTTTAGTGGATGAAGAGGGCAATGTGGTTGCTATTATAGGTTCTGCCAGAGATATTACTGAGCAAAAACGCTTTGAATTGATTCAAAATCTTCAATTTCGTATTGTTGAAGCTGCTACCCGCTTTTCCGACTTTCAAGAATTTATTGAAACCTTTAGGAAGGAATTGGGAAAAATCATGGATTGCTCGAATTTATTTGTCGCTTTCTACAATCCTTCTACACAACAGTTTTCATCACCTTATTTTAAAGACGATTATGATGGTTTTCAATCATGGCCTGCAGAAGGTACTCTTTCGGGTTATGTTATAAATTTGGGTGAGGCAGTTTTATTGAAAAAACAAGACATATATGAGCTGGCTTCGCAAGGAATTATTCAAATGATAGGAACTCCTGCGGAAGTATGGATGGGAATTCCTCTCGAAGTAGAAGGGGTAAAAGAAGGCGTAATGGTAGTACAAAATTATACTAACCCTGATGCCTACTCAAAAGAAGATTTGGAGCTTTTCCGTAAGATCTCTTATCATTTAAGTTTGGCCTTGCATCGTAAAAAAGCCGAACAAGAGATTCGGGATGCCCTCAACAAGGTTCTGGAAAGCGAAAAACTCAAGGTGGCATTTTTTCAAAACATGTCACACGAAATCAGAACCCCTTTAAATGGAATTTTGGGGTTTGCCAATATTTTACTCGAAGGCAATGTCGATACCAGCCAAATGCGGCTGTATATAGAAGGCATAGAACAAAGTGGCTTACGTCTGCTTCAGCTCCTTACCGATATTCTTGATCTAACTCGATTAGATGCAGGAATGGAAACACTCCATATTTCTTCCTTTTCGCCAGATAGCCTACTTACCGACCTGATAGAGCAATTTTCTACTCGTGCACTCGAAAAAGGGCTTATGTTGCAAAAAACTCAGATTGATCCCAATCTTTTATGGCAATCCGACGAAGAAAAACTAAAAAACATTTTACAACACCTTCTCGATAATGCCATAAAATTTTCTGCTGCCGGAACAATTTCACTGGGATTTATTCCTGAGAAGAAAAATTTGAAGTTTTTTGTTAAAGATGACGGTGTAGGAATTCCGTCTGATAAGCTTCAAAAAATATTCGACAGGTTTTATCAGCTTGATTTTTCCTTGTCGAGAGGGCACGAAGGTGCAGGATTAGGTTTATCGGTATGCAAAGCTATGATAGAATTGCTTGGTGGCCAGATATGGGTTGAATCTCAGCCTGGGAAAGGCTCGGTATTCTATTTTACTATTCCCTTTGTTCCGTTTCAATCTATAGATTCACTCGAACCAGAAAATCAGGTTCAAAAACCTCTGCCAACCTCTACGCACGAAAAAAATTGTAGCATTTTAGTGGTAGAGGATGAACCAAGCAACTATGCCTATATGGAGGTTCTGCTCCATAAGTTAGACATGAAGATTTATCACGCTTGGGATGCACGTGAAGCATTACAAATTCTTAACCAGCATTCCGATATCTTCTTAATATTCATGGATATTAGGCTACCCGATATAGATGGATTAAAACTTACTTCCCTCATCAAACAAAAATACCCTAACATTCCAGTGATTGGTACTTCAGCCTACGCTATGGCATCCGATAGAGAAAAAGCATTATTGGCCGGATGCGATGATTACCTTATCAAACCATTACGTGCACAACAAATAAAAAGTATGGTCCAAAATTATCTTGATATGTTATAGCCTCATTTCTAATGATTTTTGTGTTTTCTTCTATCATTTTTCACTCCTAAGCTGCATAAAAAGACAATAAATAATTATCTCGGCATGTGGATGTAACTAAAAATGGTACGATTCTCATCCTAAAAAATATGCAGAAGTTGAGGCTATGAGTTTTGGATGGAGCTCTCTTATTTTTATACAGCCTCTGGGTTATAAATTGGGCATGATAAGCACAAACTTTCTACAACCAAAACCAGAATGCATTATTTGATTTCTTCCAAGGCTATTTTAAGCGTATTTTCCTTTTCGGAAATTTGGAGGTTTTCTATCAAACTTTTATGATAAGTAATGAGTGAACATATTAGGTTGTAATTTCCCGGCGAAATCTGTTGTATGCTAAAATTTCCTTCTAAATCAGTAAAAACTTTTATATCTGTTCCTACAAGGCAGATTTCGGCCCCAGCTAAGGCTTCTCCAGTAATCAGGTCAATCACTTTGCCCTGAAGCGAAATGTTTTTATCTGCTATAGGCCGCTCGCTCTGAGAAGCCTTTTTTTCATTATCCTTCCCATTATCGGCAAACACCAGGTAATTAAGAGAGAGCAGTAAAAAGACGATGGACATTATTTTTTTCATAAAAAATGGTATTTTGCGCATGCAAATCTATGTTGGCTTTCAGCGCCTGGTGTTAAAAGCGATTTATATCTATATTAAGTTTTTGTTAATCCCAATTTAAAGCCAAGGTTAAATCTATGCAAGTTTTCAAAGAAAGAAGAATATTAAGCCAAAAGTTCGCAATTTTACACTTAAAATATTCTATAAGATTTTAACATCTATTAATTATTAGGATTTGATGCATTTTCGGTTAAGAAAAAAGAAGGAGGCATGGATTCTCACAATTTGGGGATGGATAATCCTCATAGTGGTTTTAGTAATGTTCATTATTGGACTATCAAGGGGTTTAGGCGATTATTTGCGAGTTAATAAACCCGTTGAGGCGAAGGTTTTGGTGGTTGAGGGTTTTTTGCCTGATTATGCATTATTGTTGGTTTGCAAAGAATTCGAAGAAAATCAATATGATTATATAGTTACCACGGGCTTACCTTTTACGAATGGGATGGAATTTTGCCGCTACGACAGTTATGCCGATTTAGCCCGAGCTACGCTCATCAGCATGGGAATAGATTCGAATCGAGTTTTTAGTATTCCATCACCCGAGGCTTTTATTGATAGAACCTATCAAAATGCAGTGGCTTTGGGCAAGTGGTTCGAACAACAAGATAAATTGCCAGTCGCCATTAATCTTTTTTCAATAGGTGCTCACGCCAGACGTAGTTGGTTTTTATATCGTAAGGCTTTAGAGCCTTACAAAATAAAGGTCGGTATTATTGCCGCACCTGACCTCACTTTCGACCAACACCGATGGTGGAAAACAAGCAAGGGATTTCGCACAGTGCCTGTAGAAGCCTTAGGATATTTCTTCGTTCGATTTTTCTTCCATCCTCCTGATTGAGTTCTTATTAAACTCCTCCTTCGAGTCGGCTGAATATTTTCTGAATATCCGATTCAATTTCTTTACGCAACTTTATTTCACGAGCTAACTGTTGTTGAAGCTCTTCATTCTCATTGTGCCAACGAATAATTTCAGCATTTAGTAAATCAATTTGTTGCGTTAAAGCCGAAAGACCGGCAATTTGTTCTTCTAATTCGCTTTTTTCTGATTGGAGCTGTTGTAATTGTGATTTTGTTCTTTCAAATTCATCACTCATAGAAGCAAGACTTTCCATGGCATAGTTTCGCTCTGCCGACAGCATGTCTTTCTCTTCTCCCAGTTTTTTTAATTTTTCTTCGGTTTCCTTTATCCTGTCTTCTAATTGTAACTGTGTCTGTTGAAACTTTTGAAGTTCCATCCTGAATTTTTGCTCTCTTTCTTCGATAGCTTTTGTCAAAATTTCGTTCGAGGCTACCGAAGTCTTTTCTAATTCTGAATTAATCTGTGAAAGCTTGTCTTGAAGCTCTATCATTTTTTGCTTCAATTGGATATTTTCCGATTTGAGAAGATTGTTTTCTGTGAGCATTTCATTTATTGTGCCTTCATCGGGAAGGTTCTGGAGTCTTATTGCCTGTTCGGTTAATTCATTCAATTGGTTTTGAATATCTTGCTTTTCGTTGAATTCCCTTTCTACTTGCACTTTTAATTGGCTGCTATATTGTTTCTCGGCTATTAAAGCTTTATTGAGTTCAGTAATCTGTTTTAAAAGTTCTTCGCGTTCTTGATAGATTTGGGTTAGCTCGATGTTGATTTGCTCGAGTTTCTTTTCGTAATCAATTTGTGTGTTCTTAAAAGTTGCAAGTTCTTCTTTGGTTTTTTGTTCTGTTCGATTGGCTTTTTGGAGTTTTCTGAGCAAAACAAGAGCAAAAATTCCTAATAAAATCAAAATGAATGATACTGCCAACAGAATTACATAATCTCTGGGGCTCAAATCTTTTTTAGAGGCGGAGCTTAGTTTCAAATAATCTATTCTACCCTTAAGACGAGTGATGGTGTCTAAAAGTTGCTGCTCTCTGGTTGAAGGTACACCCGAGGCTAATTGGTCGAGACAAGCCGCAATTAGAATACTATCGGATTGGATTAATTTGGCGGCTAATCCATTTAGCATTACTACTTTTTCCCATGTTCTCACCTTGATGCTGTCGCGTTGATGAATGTAATTCAAATAGTCTCTTTCGCGGTTTTTAAGCAGCTGGTTGATAAGGCTGTCTTGCGCCTGACTATTAAAAAATAAACCAATCAACAAAAATGAAAAAATAAGGATCTTTTTTGTCATATTCTTTGAAGGATAAAGGATTGAGTGTTTTGGTCTGTCGTTTATACACAAAAGTAATATTTTTGCGAGGTATTCGAGGTAAAATTATAGACAAATATCATTTAAAAGTGCATAGTCTATGAGAAATATGTTATTGTTGTTGATGTCCACTGTATTTTTCTTCTCTAATGAAGTTTTGGCTCAGAATATTCAACTTAAGGTAAGAATAAAGGGGGCACAGGATAATGAATTGTATTTAGCGCATTATTTTGCCGATAAACAATATATGGACGATACTCTACAAAAAGCTAAGGGGGAATGGTTTGTTCTGGAGGTTGATTCTATGCTTCCAGGGGGTTTATATATTATTGCTGGGGAGAAAAAAAACAGGTATTTCGAGTTTCTTATTCATAATGAAACTCGTATAAGTTTCGAAACCACACAGGATGATCCTATCAATGATATGCAAGTAAAAGGTTCACCCGAAAACATTGCTTTTTTTCAATATGTTCAATTTCTGGGGAAGAAACAAAAAGAGATTGAGCCATGGCAAAAGATTTTCAGACGAACCGAGAATTTGTTTCCCGATTCGGCTAATTTGTCCAAGATTCAGTTGCAAAAGATCAATGAAGAGGTTTTATCTTTTATTAGAAATTTTATCAAGTCTCATGAGGGCATGTTAGTGGCGGATTTTGTGAAGGCCTCACAAGAGCCAGAAATTCCCGATCCTCCAGTGCTTCCTAATGGAAGGCCTGATTCATTGTTTGCTTATAAATATTACAAGGCACATTATTTCGATAATCTTCCCCTGAACGATGCACGCTTGTTGCGAACACCTTTCTATCATCAACGCGTCAATAATTACTTCTCAAAAATGGTCTTACAACATCCTGACAGTATTATTGCTGAAGCAAAGCGTTTGATTCCAATAGCCAAGCAGTCGCCCGATACTTACCGTTACATGATATGGTTTTTAACCAATTATACAGAACGAAGTGAAATTATGGGCATGGATGCGGCTTTTGTTTATATGGTGGAAAATTTTTATGCCACAGGTGAAATGGACTTTTGGATTAATCAAACGGTAAAAGAAAATTTGATAAAAAAAGCAAAAAAGCTCAAACCCATTCTCATTGGTCAAACTGCTCCCGAACTTATTATGCTTGATACGCTCATGCAAGCTGTTTCACTTCATCAAGTCAAGGCAAAATATACTATACTCTTATTCTGGGATCCAAGTTGTGGGCATTGTAAAAAAGAAATTCCCGTACTTAAGAATTTTATCGACCAAAAAGCCAAACAATATGATATAAAGGTATTTGCCGTTTGCAGCGATACCAATATGGTTGAGATGAAAAAGTATATCAGGCAATATGCTATGGATTGGATTAATGTGAACGGTCCAAGAGCTTATACGCCTAATTATCATGATCTGTATGATATTTATTCCACACCGGTCATGTACCTACTCGATGAAAAGAAAACCATACTGGCCAAACGTCTTACTGCTGAACAAATTGAATCCTTTATCGAACATCATAGTCGAGCAGAAAATATTGAGGCTATGCAAATGAAACAGAATTGAGCAAATGTGAGATTTGTATTCGACTTTCAACAAGACGGTGAATGAAGAAGAGAAGAAATAGGATAAAAGGTTTGATGTTTTTTGTCTTTTATGAGTCTGTCAAAAAAAATAGGCTGCCTCTCGAATTAGTCAAAATCGTGAAAAATTTGACGCATCCTTCAACAAAACTGCCTCACCAAATTATTAGAACTGTTATTTTGACTATAAATAACATTTGTAAATTTCTTTTACTGAGATTTTATAATTTTCTATTCCTGTTACAATGAATGAGAAATCAAATGATTTTCAATGCAATTGTTTATTTGAGAATTCAGCTATAGCTTTTCTTGCAGCCATTCTTCCAGTCTCTATAATTTCTTTTGCTTTGTAAAAATGAAAGGTTCCAAATGAATTCATAGGAATTTGAATGAGTAAATGGGGAGGATAGAGATTCATAGTTAAACGGGTAATTTGTTGCAACATCATCTGAGCGGACAAGCTAAGTAATTGATAATAATTGTATTGTTCTTCCTCATTTTTTTGATGCTTGTGAGATTTCGATCTGTCTCTTATGATTTCAAGGAGTTTTAATTCATGATTATTTTGGAGTTCTGGATTCTTTTTTCGTTTTGATGCATGACTTTGAAAAGGAGCATTGACATCTACGGCGACTAAAAGTGAATTTTTCGACCGCTTCACATGATTTAAAGGTAAAGGATTAATAACTCCGCCATCTACTAAAATTTTGCGGTCAGATTTGTAAGGGATAAAAACCCCTGGTATAGAAATAGAAGCCCTGATAGCTTCTAAAAGACTCCCCTTCTCAAAAACCATTTCTTCCTGATTTTTGATATCAGTGGCTACTGCACAAAAATTTACCTGTAAATCCTCTATGTCCAAGTCAGGTATTATTTGTTGCATCTGATCGAGAACTTTTTGCCCCTTGACCAATCCTGTTGAACTTATTGTAAAATCGAACAAGCTAAAAACCGATTTTCTATCGAGCGAACAAATCCATTCCGTACATTCTTTTAACTTTCCTGTAGCATATATTCCACCCACAAGTGCTCCCATCGAGCTCCCAGCTACTGAATTTATTTTAAAACCCGCTTGCTCGAGCTCTTCAATAACACCTATGTGAGCCAATCCCCTGGCCCCGCCACTAGATAATACTAATGCAATTTCTCGTGTCATTTTTGAAGTCTGAAATGCTTTTCCTCTTTTATTTTAAACTACTCAAAAGTAATCATTTAATTTACAAGCAGTACATTCAATGGTACAAAGTTATATAACATTCAAAAAGTTGAATTGGCTTAAAAACGAAAAATTCCTAAAAATCGCATGTCCAAAAGGCTGAGTAGGTTCATTAAAAATCTATTTTTCCAAAACCAGATGGAAGAATGTAAATTTATTAAAACTGAATGATAAGTAAAATTTATTTGAAAGGGTAGGGGGTGAGCTTATTTTATTTTAACCAAAGTCAATCCGCTTCCACCGTTTTCGATAGTTTCGTCGGAAAACTCAGCCACTGATTGATGCTGGCTCAAATGTTCTCTAATGATGCTGCGGAGAATGCCATTCCCTTTGCCATGCAATATCCGGAATTCATTAATCCCAAGAAGTAAGGCTTCGTCAATGTAGTGGTCCACCTGGGCAATAGCATCGTCGGCTCTGCTTCCCCTAACATCTATGGTTAAACGAAAATCTTGTAATTTTTGGTTAATATCTTCCAGCAGTCGACCACGGAATTTTTTTGTAGAAGTAGGTTTCGTGGTTGGCTCGAGTCTATCGGTGCTGATATTTAATTTGACAGAATTGATAATTACTACTGCTTCTGTATCATTTATCGAAAAAAGTTCACCTGCGGCATCCAGATTCTTAATGTGAACCCAATCACCGGCTTGCAAAGGTTTCTGCTTTGGGAGAGCTTCTTTATCGCTATTTTCTTCATCTCTAATGAGCTGAATGGGTTGAGGTACAAGTTCTTGCGATTCTTTTTCAAGAACTTTCTGAAATTCTTTAAGTGTTTCTCTCGATTTATGAGTGGCCTCTTTTTGGGCTGCTGAGTTTTTAATTTCCTGAATCGTTTTTTCGATTAATCGGTTAGATTGTCTGATCATTTCAGCCGCATCTTCTTTCGCTTTCTTAAGGATTTCTTTTTTCGACTTATCTAATTGGTTATACAAATCTTGATAACGTTTCAAAGCCTGTGTCAATAATTCATCGGCCAGCTCTAACTCGGCTCTTTTTTGTTCGAGTTGGGTTTTTTCGTCTTCTATTTGCTGGTATTGCTTATCGAAAGAAAGTTGAGTTTCGCCTGTTTTTTCAACTGCCATTTGCATGACTTCTTCTGGGAATCCTAAATTATGAGCAATTTCGAAGGCAAACGACGAACCTGGTTTACCCATTTGTAAGTGATACAATGGCTGCATCTTGTTGATGTCGAATAACATGGCTCCATTGATAATGCCTTCCACCTTTCCTTCGAGCAGTTTTAAGTTGGAATAATGGGTAGTTACTATACCAAATGCCTTTTGTTGGCTAAGTTTTTCCAATATAGCCTCTGCTATGGCACCTCCAACTCGAGGTTCAGTTCCTTCACCCATCTCATCAATAAGGAAAAGCGTTTGTGAAGAAGCATTTTGAAGAAAAAACTTCATATTTAGTAAATGCGAACTATAGCTGCTCAGGTCGTTTTCTATGGATTGTTCGTCTCCCATGTCAAGGAAAATATCCTGAAATATGCCTGCAACTGAGGTTTGCTTCATAGGTACAGGAATTCCACATTGTATCATATATTGTAGCAAGCCTGCCGTGCGAAGACATACAGATTTTCCACCTGCATTAGGCCCTGAAATGATGAGAATACGCTGGTTGTTATCCAAGCGCAGATCCATAGGAACCACGGGTTTTTTCTGAGCCTTATTTTTAATCAACAGAAGAGGATGGTAAGCCTCTATCCACTGCATGACGGGTTGATGCTGAAGTTGAGGAAGATTGGCATTTATCTCAATCGAAAAACGGGCCTTAGCTCTTATGAAATCAATAATACCCAGAAACTCGTAAGCACCTATTAAATGCTCGATATGTGGGCGCACAAAATCGGTAAACTCGGTCAATATGGCAATGATTTCCTTTTTCTCTTCAGCCTTTAATTCGACGATAACATTGTTGATTTCGAACACTTCTTCGGGTTCGATAAATAAGGTTTGGCCACTTGCCGAGACATCGTGTACAAAACCTTTTAATTGTCTTTTCCCTGAAGAAGGAACTGGCAGTACCAAACGACTATTGCGAATGGTGATTTCGGCATCGGGAGATAAGAATTTGCTTTTTTTGGCTTCCACAAGAATTTCGTGTATCCTTTGAATGGCCAGTTTCTCCTTTTGTCTTATTTGTTGTCTTATTTTCAGTAATTTTTCTGAAGCATCATCGCGCAATTCTCCCTTTTCGGTTAGCAAAAGGTTCAATTTCTGCAAAATTGACCTTTCTAGTACCACTTTGTCGCTAAAGCTTTTTAAATAAGGATAGATATTTTCTTTCTTGTGGAAAAAGAAATCGAGAATTTGTTGAATAGTAGAAAGAGAGGCGCGTAGCTCGGGTAGAAATTCAAGTAAAATATAAGTTCCTTCAGGTTTAATACGCAGCAACTCTTGCCGTAAATCGAAATAATCTTGAGAAGGGAAATGATTCTCGAATTGAATAATCTGCATCATCTCACCTACTTGTCCTAAAAGTATCTCTATTTGTTCGGGCTCAGTTTCGAAATGCATCCTTCCCAACTCATCCAAGCCCATAGTACTAATGCATCCATGTTGGATAAGCCGCCTGATCTCACTAAAACCTATTTTTTCTTCGAAATTTTCCGGATAAATCAATTTTCAAGCGCGTTCGAATAAACTTACAAAGATACTGCAAGCAAGTTTAGATGCCTAATTTGCGGATTGTATGCTAAATAAAGAACTGTTCTCGCTTATACGATGCCTCCCAAGGGAATATATTCCATAAATGGAATTGAGGTCAAAAGGTTTATTTAAATAGTAGGATATTCTTCCCAGGTAAGTGAGTGTGCCTTCATAAGGAAATCGATGTATTGAGCCCGGCGGTAGATGAATGGATTTTTTGTGTTTTTTTCGGAGAGTTTGCCCTTAAACTCCGAAATTGTGCTGTAATTCTTAGATTCCATCCATTGTTCTATTTCGCTGATCATAGTAGAAATATGGTCTATTCCTTTTTTGTAAAGAGCCGAAACCACTTGAACGCAGTCAGCTCCAGCCAAAATGAGTTTTATAATTTCCTCTCCTTTATAGATTCCTTGAGAGGCACATATCCCCGCCTTGGTTCGGCCATAAATTAATCCTGTATAGCGTAAGGCTAAGCGATAGTCGCCTGAATGACTCAGGTTGAATGGGGTTGTGTGTTTTTCATCTTGAATATCGATATCGGGCTGAAAAAAGCGATTGAACAAAACAAAACCATCAGCTCCTGCTTCTTCCAAACTTTTGAGAATGCCCAATAAGTTGAAATAGTATGGGCTTAATTTGATGGCAATAGGAATATTTACTCTCGATTTGATTTTTGTGATGGTTTGTACCATTTGTTCTAAAAATTCAACTTCGGTAACATGGTCGAATTTGGGTAAATAATAAAAATTCAACTCAAGCCCTGCTACCCCAATTTGTGCTAATTGATATGACCATTCTATCCATGTTTCAGGATTTACTGCATTGAGGCTTGCAAAAATGGGGATAGAAACTGATTTTACTGCTTTTTCGAGCGCTATCAGATGTTGCTGAGGACCGGAATCGGGCATATGAGGAAAAATGCTCAACATCTCGGCATTTCTTTCGTTGAAACCCTCAATAATCCTGTTCATCTCATAATTTTCCAGTTGAATCTGTTCTTCGAAAAGACTTTTAAAAACTATGGCCGAGGCGCCCGCTTCTTCTAATTTCTTTAAATTGTCGGCCTTCAAACTCAAAGATGAAGCTCCTGCTATTATGGGATTCGTTAAACTAATCCCCATGTAATTTGTACTTAAATCAGCCATAACTATAGGTATTTAATTCATTATACTTTTCTTTGGTACAACAATATGTATATCATTTTGTTTAGCGCTCACTCAAAAATGATTCCTGAATCAGCTGCTAATTATGGAGAAACCATAAACATTCTATATTAGAAATTCAGAGAAAGCTACTGGGTTATTTTAGCTAAAAGAAAGTTTCGTACCTTTGCCGTGCTTAAGAATAGCAGGTTATTTTATTGATAATAAATATTTTAATAATTCAGAACGAATGAATAAGAAGAAAAATTTTATTACTTGCGATGGGAACATGGCGGCATCGCATGTAGCCTACATGTTTAGCGAAGTAGCAGCTATCTATCCCATTACTCCATCTTCTACTATGGCTGAATATGTGGATGAATGGTCGGCATTTGGGCGTAAGAATATTTTTGGAGAACAGGTGAAAGTTGTCGAGATGCAGTCGGAAGCTGGGGCTGCTGGAGCGGTTCATGGCTCGTTGCAAAGTGGAGCTTTAACTACCACTTTTACCGCTTCTCAAGGGCTGTTGCTTATGATTCCGAACATGTACAAAATGGCAGGTGAGTTACTACCTGCCGTATTCCATGTTAGTGCTCGTACTGTTGCCACTCATGCGCTTTCTATTTTTGGTGATCATAGTGATGTAATGGCAACTCGTCAAACAGGTTTTGCCTTATTAGCCAGTGGTAGTGTCCAGGAAATCATGGATATTGCACCTGTTGCCCATCTAACGGCTATTAAGGCTCGTATTCCTTTTCTTCATTTCTTCGATGGTTTTCGTACCAGTCATGAAATTCAAAAGATAGAAGTTTTCGACCAAGCCGATGTTGCAGCTCTTCTCGATAAAGAAGCCTTAGCCGCCTTTCGTAACAGGGCTCTTAATCCTGAACATCCAGTTACCCGTGGTACAGCTCAAAATCCTGATATCTTCTTTCAGGCGCGTGAAGCCTCTAATCGTTTCTATGATGCCGTGCCCGATCTGGTCGAACAGTATATGAACGAAATGACCAGAATTACTGGACGCGAACACCATCCCTTCGATTATTATGGAGCCCCCGATGCTGAAAATATAATCATTGCCATGGGTTCGGTTACCGAAACTATAAAAGAAGTCATAGATTATAAACTGAAACAGGGCGAAAAAGTCGGTCTTGTCAGTGTTCATCTTTATCGCCCCTTTAGCTCGAAATATTTCTTCAAGGTTCTTCCTCAATCCGTAAAACGTATAGCTGTTCTCGACCGTACCAAAGAACCTGGTGCTGATGGTGAACCTCTATATCAGGATGTGCGAAGCATGTTTTATGGCATGGAAATTACCCCTTTGATTGTGGGTGGACGATATGGATTAAGTTCGAAAGACACTACTCCATCACAAATTTTGGCGGTGTATGATAATCTGCAAATGCCTGAACCTAAAAACGATTTTACAATAGGTATAATAGATGATGTTACCTTTAAATCTTTGCCTTTGCTTCCCGAGCAAAGTTTTGCCCCCGAAGGAACTTATGAGGCCAGGTTTTATGGTTTAGGCTCAGATGGCACAGTTGGAGCCAACAAAAACACCATTAAGATTATTGGTGAAGAAACCGACTTATATTGCCAAGCCTATTTTGCCTACGATTCAAAAAAATCCGGCGGATTTACAGCCTCTCATTTAAGGTTTGGAAAACACCCCATTCGTTCTACTTATTTAGTTACAAATCCCGACTTTGTAGCTTGCCATGTACCTGCCTACCTCAATAAGTACGATATGCTCAAAGGACTTAAAAAAGGTGGCAACTTCCTTTTTAATTCTATTTGGGATGTTGAAGAAACTAAACGGCGTTTACCCAATACTATCAAAAAATATTTGGCAGCCAACGATATTTCCTTTTATATTATCAATGCTACAGCTATTGCCGAAGAAATAGGGTTGGGGCATCGTACGAATACGATCATGCAGAGTGCCTTTTTTAAAGTATCCAATGTTATTCCTTACGACCTGGCCATTGAAAAGATGAAGGAAATGATAAAGAAGTCTTATGGTCGGCAGGGCGAGGATATAGTTAAGATGAATTACGCTGCTGTTGACCGTGGCGGTGATGTCATCAAAGTAGAAATACCTTCAGAATGGGCAAATATTGTGATTGAGACTGAAGAAGACGAGCGTCCTTTGCCTGAATTTATTAAAAAAGTGGTAGAACCCATGAATGCTCAAAACGGCGACGACCTTCCCGTAAGTGTATTTTTAGATAGAGAAGACGGGACTTTCCCTGCCGGGACTACTAAATATGAAAAACGTGGCATTGCCGTGACGGTGCCAGAATGGATCCCCGAAAATTGTATTCAGTGTAATCAATGTGCTTTTGTGTGTCCGCATGCTGCCATCCGTCCGTTTTTAATGACAGCCGAAGAAGCCGCTTTAGCCCCCGAAGGAACTACAACCATTAAGGCCGTTGGTAAAGGTATGGGCGAGATGAGATATCGGCTGCAAGTGAGTGTTCTCGATTGTACAGGATGCGGTAACTGCGTGGAAGAATGTCCCGCAAAAGAGAATGCATTAGTAATGAAACCATTAGATACCCAGACTTCAGAAATTAGTCGCTGGGAGTTTATGGATACCAAAATTGGATACAGAGAGCAATACTTCGATAAAACCAAGAATGTTAAAAATAGTCAATTTGCACAGCCTTTATTTGAATTTTCTGGAGCCTGCTCAGGATGTGGTGAAACTCCCTATATTAAATTGATTACTCAACTTTTTGGCGAAAGAATGATTATTGCCAACGCTACAGGATGTTCTTCCATTTATGGAGGTTCGGCTCCAAGTACTCCTTACACATCGAATTATGATTCTGGCTATGGCGTAGCATGGGCTAATTCACTTTTTGAAGATAATGCAGAATATGGATTTGGAATTGCTACTGGAATACAGAAATTACGAAATCGAATTGCCCAAAGAATGAAAGAAGCTATGGAAATGGACATCAATGCCGAATTGAAAGAAGCCTATGGCTTATGGATAGAAGGCATGAATGATTACGATAAGTCGAATGAGGCCACTCAGCGCATGATACCTTTGTTGGAAAAGGCCAATGACGAGATTTCGAAAGAGATTTTGGCCCTGCGTCAATACCTTATTAAAAAATCCATTTGGGTGGTTGGTGGTGATGGTTGGGCATACGACATCGGCTATGGTGGCCTCGATCATGTAATGGCTTCAGGTGAAGATATCAACGTGCTTGTTTTAGATACAGAAGTATATTCGAATACGGGCGGTCAAGCTTCAAAATCGACCCCAACAGCTGCTGTGGCAAAATTTGCTGCATCTGGTAAGAGAGTACGCAAAAAAGACCTTGGCGCAATGGCTATGACTTATGGTTATGTATATGTGGCACAAGTAGCCATGGGAGCCAATCAGGGTCAATACCTCAAAGCAGTGCGTGAAGCAGAGGAATATAAAGGACCTTCTCTCATTATTGCTTATTCTCCATGTATTAACCATGGCTTGCGCGCTGGAATGGGAAAATCTCAAAATCAGGAAAAATTTGCCGTTGAATGTGGCTATACTTCATTATATCGTTACGATCCCCGTTTGGAACTCGAAGGCAAGAATCCTTTCCAGCTCGACTCTAAAGAACCAGATTGGAGTAAATTCCAAGAATTTCTTGAGAGTGAAGTCCGTTTTACTTCCTTGAAAAAAGCCTTTCCAAAAGAAGCTGAAGAACTCTTTGCCGCAGCTGAAGAAAATGCCCGCTGGAGATATCGTTCCTATCTTCGCTTGGCTAGTATGGATTATAGCAAATAACCTCCTTTTTAAAACCTCCTTTTGTCAACCCTGAAGGCTCTTGCTTTCAGGGTTTTTTAGCTCTATAATTGCTCAACATAGTAGGTGTTTCCCCTTCTCAAAGGGATCTCCTTCTTCTCTATAATTTATCTGTTGGATATTTTTATTCTAAAATGATTCAGAACTTTAAACTTACCAGTATGATTTTATCTCTAAATAATTATATTGATATTGAATGAGTTAAAGCAGAATTTACTTCATCATCTTTAATTTCAAGGCATAAGTGGTGAAATATTTTTAAATTTTCTTAGAAAAAGATGAATTTTGTAAACTTTTTATATCTTTGTAGTGAATACACTAATAAAAGTGTTTAGGTTCTTTTTATAATCTTTAGCCTTAATATTCAATATTTTACATTGAACAAATCTTTGGGTCAATTTATACAATTATATATATCAACTATCGATAGGATAAAATATTACTAACTTTGGATACGTTATCGCATCAGACAAATATGTTAAACCTTAAAACCAAACACACATGAAAACAGCACGGAAATTAATGACCATGAGCTTTGCCTTAATGGCTTTATTTTCAATCACCTATCTCACATCGTGTAACGATGATGAGGATGAAAATCTAGTAATTGCCGGTTTCACTTATAAAGTGGATTCCAGCAATTTTCTGAAAGTTATTTTTACGAACACTTCGCAAAACTTCACTACCTGCGATTGGAATTTTGGTGATGGACAAACTAGCACCGAAGTCAATCCGGTTCACATTTATGCTGCTGAGGGTGAATACACGGTTACTCTTACGGCAAAAGATGCTGACGGGAATCAGGATGTGTATTCAACAAAAATTGCCTTATCGGATCCCAATGTTTTATTGACGGCCTTAACGGGCATGGAATCGAAGACATGGAAATTACTTCGTGACATCAGCACTGGTCGTTATCCTTTGGAGGTAGGTCCTGAAGATCATTCTCAAATTTGGTGGGCCATGGGAAGAGACAATAATGAGCTTGCCAATCGTCCTTGCCTATTGAATGATGAATGGACATTCTATCGTGATGGACGTATGGAATTCCGTACCCAAGGCGATTATTGGGCAGAAGGTGGAATGTTTGTTCCTGAAAATCAATGTAACACTACCGATCAGATGGTAGGTCCCAATGGTGAAGACCTGTCGGCTTGGGGAGATGGAAATCACACTTTTGAGCTAACTGTCGGAAATCCATCCAAAATTAAGGCTGTTGGGAAAGGAGCTTACCTTGGTTTCTACAAACTTGGCAATGGAACAGAAGTTAAAACACCACAGGATTATGTTGAATATGATATTATAAAATTAACCGATGGTACAGTTGATACCTTGATCGTAGAAGGGATTTATCGTTGGGATCCAGCCTCTCAGGGCGGGTATTGGAGATTTGTACTGGTTCATTACGATAATCCTGCCGATGAACCTCCTATTCCAGGTCCAAAACCAGAAGCTTCTTTCACCATGCAGATAGATGGTCGTACGGTAAGTTTTACCAATACTACCGAGAATGGAGAAACTTATCTCTGGAATTTTGGTGATGGCAATACTTCAACGGAAAAAGATCCTGTGCATACTTATGCTGGTGATGGAATTTATATCATTACACTCACTGCAAGTAATCCGAATGGAGAAAGCACTGTCACAAAGCAAGCCTTTGTTTCGGCAACAGAATTGACAGCTGAGCTTTTGATGGGCGGTCCATGGCGTCCAAGAGCCGAAGATCTATCCATTTTTGTTGGCCCAGGTTTAGGCGATTATTCATGGTGGAGTGTGCCTAAAAATTACCTCGATGGTAGCACATCAGGCACCGATGATTGGTCGTGTATTACAGATGATGAATTTACTTTTGCCGAAGGTGGAGTTTATATTTACAATACCAATGGCAGCGCTCGCAATGACGGTTATATGGGTTCTCCAAATGGATGCTGGACAGATGAACAAATTGCGGCCAGTGGAAATGGAGCTGCCTTTGGTTCTGGAACACATTCATGGGAATTAATTCCGGCCTCCGCTGGTAGCAGACCTTTGATCATACTGACCAATGGCCCAACAGGAGCAGCCTTCTTGGGCTTCTATAAAGGCTATTATGGAGGTGAAAATATTGATGGCGCTAATCCTCCCAATGGCGGCAACCTTACTAATAGATACGAAGTAATGGGATACGCCAATACTGGAACAAAAGAATACCTCTTCGTCTCCGTTGATATCAGTGCAGACCACAGCGGTTCTTCAGCTTGGTCGGTAATTCTTGAGCGATAGAGTTTTTGCATCTGGTTCAAATCTGGGGTCAACATTGACCCCAGATTCTTTCTTATTTTGTTCTAACTCATAAATTTTCCGTTGTAATTTTTTTTGAATAAAAAATTATTTAATGAATTAAAGTATGAAACATTTTACTCTGCTTTTAATATCTCTTATTGCATTTTCGGGTAGTGTCTGGGGACAAAAGAAAATGGTTACGGGTAAGGTAACCGACGAAAAAGGTGGTTCTCTCCCTGGAGTTACCATTCAGGTAAAAGGCACTTATACCGGAACGGTTACCGATCTTGATGGAAACTATAAGATTGAGGTAGAAGATTCAGATGTACTGATTTTCAGCTTTGTCGGATTTAACAAACAAGAAATTCCAGTAGGCTCACAAACAGTTATTAATGTCGTTTTAACAGAGGAAACTACTGTTTTGAGTGAAATTGTTGTAATAGGTTATGGAGCTCAACAGAAAAAGGATTTGACTACTGCCGTAGCTGTGGTGAATGAAAAGGATTTTCGAGATCGTCCTATTATTTCGGCAGCACAAGCCTTGCAAGGTAAAGCTGCAGGAGTTCAGGTTGTGCAGCCCTCGGGCAAACCAGGCCAGCAACTTGCGGTGAGAGTTCGTGGAGCAACCTCCGTTCTGGCCGGCAATGATCCACTTTATGTAGTAGATGGAGTTCCAACAACTGATATACGCGGTTTAAACCCCAACGACATCTCCAGTATGACTATCTTAAAAGATGCTTCATCTTCGGCTATTTATGGAGCACGTGCAGCTAACGGAGTTGTTTTAATTACTACTAAACGTGGGCAGGAAGGCGAACCTCTGGTAACCTTCAGTACTTACTTTGGAATGTCGAACCTGAGGAAAAACATAGAAGTATTGAATACCAAACAATACAGAGATTTAATGGAAGAAATTCTTCCCGGAGGGTTAGATCCTACGATGACCTATTTCAATAATTGGCCGGATTATGTTTTTGGCACTGGCTACACCCAAAGTTATCAATTTTCTGTTTCTGGCGGAAGTTCCAAGTCGAAATATTACGTGGCTGGAGGCTATCTAAGCGATAAGGGTATTGTTAAGCCCGCACGATTTGATCGTTATAATTTTAGAATCAACTTCGACAGCGAAATGAAATCGTGGTTGAAGCTGACTTCCAATATCAATGTGCTAGGGATAGATACAAAAGATACTCCCGATAATCTGAGTTCGGGAAGAGGTGGTGTAATCATGAGTGCATTGAATACTCCTCCTTTTCTTCATGTTTACAAGCAAGATGGTAGCGGACAGTACGATCCTAATCCCTTTCAACCTTCGTGGGAAAATCCTGCAGCATATATGTACGGCCCCGATCAACAATCTACTGATTATCAGGTATTCGGAAATATTGGTTTAGAAGCTCGGATCGTCAAAGACCTCTATTTTAAAACTCATGTTGGAACTGATATTACTACTCACCAGTGGGATTATTATCTTGATCCTTTCCGTACTAATTACGGCCGCAACATGAATGGCATAGGTCGTTCCGACAAGTATAATAACTTAACTTGGCTGTGGGAAAATACACTTGATTATAAATTTATAGTTGGTAAGCATAATTTTACGGCCTTGGCCGGTGCAAGTATACAAAAATTTCAAGGGAATGATAGTTACATTGAAGGAAATGATTTCCCAGCGGATACCAATGTGCGGACACTTTGGGCTGCCAATAACATTACAGCAGGGACTACTCGTGAAGAATGGGCTCTGGCAAGCTTCTTTGGTCGTGTAACCTGGGATTATCTTTCCAAGTATTACTTAACAATGAGTATTCGTCATGATGGTTCTTCAAAGCTGGCTCATCACTGGGGCACCATGCCTTCTTTTTCGGCTGGTTGGCGTGTAAGCTCCGAAGAATTCATGAAAAACCTTACTTTCATAGATGATTTAAAGATACGTGGAGGCTGGGGAAAGAATGGAAATCAGGAGGGCATTCCTAATTATGCCCGTTATGGATTAATCAATTATTATAGACGTGAAATTACAGATCCACTCTCAGGCCCAGCTGCCGTTCAAATCACTTATGGCAATCCCGACCTAAAATGGGAAACTACGGCTCAAACCAACATCGGTTTCGACCTCACCATGTTCCGTTCGAGAGTTACCTTAAATTTTGACTATTACTATAAAAAAACTAGCGACGTTATCCTTGATGTTCAACTTCCCAACTCTTTGCCCATTACTTCCATACAAACCAATGCTGGTGAAATCGAAAATAAGGGAATTGAACTGAACCTGAATACTATTAATGTTGATAAGAACTGGAAGTGGACTACCGATTTCAATATTGCTTTCAACACGAATAAAGTCCTCAGTCTTAAATTTACCGATGTTTATTACTTTGGACGGATATACAGCAACAACTCCGACGTAGTTATTCTTCGTGCAGGTTTACCCTTGGGTTCGTTTTATGGCTATATTTCGGAAGGTGTAGATCCAGCAACTGGTGATTTAATATACAAAGACGTGAACAACAATGGTATTCTTGATCCCGGTGATAGAACAGTTATTGGCGACCCTAATCCTGATTTTATTTTTGGATTGACCAATAGTTTCTCCTATAAGAAATGGGATTTCAGTTTCTTTTTTCAGGGAAGTGTAGGCAATGATATTTACAATGCTACGCGCATCGATTTGGAAGGTATGTTCGATAGCAAAAATCAATCGACTGCTGTGCTGAATCGTTGGACACCTGAAAATCCTTATACGGATATTCCAAGAGCCGTTGGAGGGGGTAACATGGATAATGTGCGTAACTCGACTCGTTTTGTGGAAGATGGAACTTATGTTCGTTTGAAGTCACTTACCTTGTCCTATAAAATCATTGACAAACCTTCCAAGAAGACGGGCATTAGCAGGCTATCAATCTATTTAACCGGGAACAATTTATTGACCTTTACGGGCTATAGTGGTTTCGATCCCGAGGTTAACGCTTATGGCAACAGCGCTGTGGAAGTTGGGATAGATTATGGTACTTATCCACAGGCTCGTTCGCTTATGTTAGGATTAAATGTAGAATTTTAATGAATGTCAGGAGGAATCATACTATGAAAAAATTTATATTTGGATGTGTAGGCCTTGTATTTGTTTTAATGCTGGCCTCCTGTGAAGATTTTCTTGAACTCGACCCTGTATCGAATGGAATTGCCGTCGAAAATGTTGCGGGCGATTCTATCGTGTTTAAGACCGGTGCTGAGGTTGAAGCTGCTCTGGCTGGGGCTTATGCCGATTTCAAGAATGAATATTATCAGTTGGATTATTATGTGAATGGAGATGCACAATCGGATGATGCTTACGCCGGAGCCGATAACCCCGCAAATTTTCAAATCGACGATTACAAAATTGACGCATTAAACTCGAATGTATCACGCGACTGGGCTTACCTTTATGCACATATAGGGAAAGCCAATTCCGTTATCAACAATGTTGATAAATGTCCTGATGCTTCTTTATCGGCAGCTCGCAGAAAGGAGATTAAGGCCGAAGCATTGTTCATAAGAGCTTTTCAATATTTTCAGCTCGTACAATTATGGGGAGATGTACCTCTTCAACTAACTGAGGTTCGTACTATCAGTGCAGCCAATCTCGAAGAAATTTATCCCTTGCTATATCCTCCAAGAACTCCTCTGGATATGGTTTATCAACAAATCATTTCCGATTTGGAAACAGCGGCCAGAGGAGTTAGAGTTACTGCCCCACACAAGGGTTATGCTACAAAAGGTGCGGTTTATACACTTTTAGCCAAAGTTTATGCTACTATCGAGCCCCACGACTATAACAAAGTAAAACTTTACTGCGACAGTGTGATGGCTCTCGGTTATTCACTTATGCCGCAGTATGACCAACTTTGGGATAATTCGCAGGAAAACTGTGCCGAGTCTATCTTCGAGATCAATTATAATGGGGGCGTTTCGGATGGTAACTGGGGAGCAAAAATGTTTCGTGGTCTTGACTGGAAAAAATTCAATGTCCCCAGCAATGATCTCGTTAAAACTTTTGAACAGGAAGGCGATATGATTCGATTCAACTCCTCTATTGTTTGGGAAGATGTATCAGGACATTGGACAGACCAACACTGGCCTCAGGTTCATTATCCCTTTATTAATAAATGGAGAAATTATACCGAAGGAAGCGATCAGAACTACATTATTTATCGTTTGGCTGATGTAATTTTGTTAAAAGCCGAAGCTTTGAACGAGCTTGGCGATGTAAGTGGAGCAGCAAATCTGGTAAATCAGATTCGTGCAAGAGTAAATCTACCAGAAACTCCTGCTAATGATCAGGCTTCCATGCGATTAGCTATAGAAAAGGAGCGTCGGCTCGAATTGGCTTTTGAAGGGCACAGATGGTATGATCTGAAGCGTACAGGTCGCGCCATAGAAGTTATTAATAATGTAAAAGGTGAAAATGATATTCCTCTGGGATATCAACTCACCGAGAATCGTTTGTTATGGCCTATTCCTCAAGCCGAGCTCGACAAGAACTCAAAACTTACTCAAAATCCTGGATATTGATCTTAAGGGGCGCAGGCTTTCAAAGAAAGCCTGCGCCCCTTATCATTTTTATCTCGTTTTTTTATCTCTTGTCATGAAAACCCTTTCCATATTTCCTTCAATGATTTATTCAATCTTATTCCTTTCATTGCTTAGCCTTTTTTCGGCTTGCGGAAAAAGCGATAACCCACCTCCCGAACCTCCTGTAGATACTACTCATTATGCAAAAGCACAAGTGTGGCTTACAAAAGGTGATAAAACCGTTTTGTTCTCTAAACAAAATGATTTGAATATCCTCAGCTCGGTTACCCCTAAGTGGCCTACAATCATAGTCGATACTTCTTATCAATTTCAAGAAATCGAAGGTTACGGTGCAGCTTTAACTGGTTCATCAGCTTATCTTTTTCATAGAATTCTTATGCCTGATGCCCGTCAGCGTTTAATTGAAGATTTATTTACTCCCGATTCGGGTATTGGTTTATCTTATTTAAGGTTAACTATAGGAGCTTCCGATTTTTCACTTTCCGATTTTACTTATGATGATGTTGCACCAGGACAAACTGATTTTGAATTAGAAAAATTTTCTCTTTCTCAGGATACCCTTGATGTAGTGCCTGTATTGAAAGAAATTCTAAAAGTTGTTCCAAATATTTATTTATTAGGTTCGCCTTGGAGCCCTCCAGCTTGGATGAAAACCAGCGCAAGCCTTAAGGGAGGACGATTGAAGCAGGAATGCTATCCTGTTTATGCGCAATATTTTGTAAAATATGTACAGGCCATGCAAGCCAATGGAATACGAATCGACGCAATTACTCCTCAAAACGAGCCTTTATATGCCACGGCTTCTTATCCTTGCATGCTCATGGAGGCTGCCGATCAGAATAAGTTTGTTCGCGATCATCTGGGGCCTGCATTCCAACAAAATGGATTAGACGTCAAGATTATTGTTTACGACCATAACTGGGATAGACCCGATTATCCCATCGATATTCTAAATGATCAGGAAACTCGTAAATATGTTACTGGCAGCGCTTTTCATGCCTACGCCGGAGACGTTTCAGCTATGAGCCTCGTTCATCAAGCTCATCCCGACAAGGCCCTCTATTTCACAGAAATTTCGGGAGGTGACTGGGCTACTAATTTTAGCGACAACTTGCTTTGGAATATGAAGAATATCCTCATTGGCACAGCCAACAACTGGTCAAAAAATGCCTTGTTCTGGAATCTGGCTCTGGATGAAAACCACGGGCCTAAAAACAATGGGTGCTCGAACTGCAGAGGCGTTGTTACAATTACTTCTCAAGGCCAGATTTATAAAAATGAAGAATATTACAGTCTGGCGCATTTCTCCAAATTCGTTCGCCCCCAGGCAATACGTATTCTTTCGCGCATCGACCAACAATTGATGAATATAGATGCAGTGGCCTTTCAAAATAAAGATTCTTCTAAAGTGCTAATCGTTGCAAATTATGGTGATTCCTATAAGACTTTTACCGTTCAACAAAATCAAAAATCGTTCAGCTATTCTATAGCACCAAAATCGGTAGCAACTATCATCTGGTAATTGCAAAACCATCCTCACACAATTCTTTTTATATAAAAAAATCCAGCTTTTGTTCATCAGAAGCTGGATAATTTTTTGATTTCCACAAAGTCAGGGCATAATTTCGAAAAAAGCCTGTTGACGTGTATCGACTGAGGAACTGGAAGCCAAGATTGTATATTTTCCACTTTGTATGACCCACTTTCCTTGTGTTTGGTCATAATAGGAGAAAGAACGTGGATTTAGTATAATTCTAACGTTTTGGTTTTCGCCAGGCCTAAGAGTAACAGCTGCAAATCCTTTGAGCTCCTTTAAAGGCCTATTACTGGCATCCGGTGGAACAACATAAATTTGAACAATTTCAGTTCCTGTCATTTGGCCGATATTTTTTATGTCTATACTTACAAGGCAAGAATCTTTTGATAGTGGTTCAACTTGCATATTAGTGTATTCGAATTCAGTATAGGATAATCCGAATCCGAAAGGAAATGCGGGTTGGATTCTATTTTTCTCATAATACCTGTAACCCACATATATGCCTTCGCTATAATGAGCAATCTTAGAAGGATCCTGATAGCCTTTATAAGCAGGAGATTGATGTTGAGATTGAATGAAACTGAAAGGTAATTTTCCCGAAGGGTTGGCCTTACCCAACAGTATATCGATAATTGCTCTTGAACCCTCCTGACCGGGAAAAAATACATCCAAAATAGCTGGAACTTTTTCTCCCCATTTACTCATGTCTGTGCTCGTTCCTCCATATAGAACTACTATAGTCTTAGGATTGGCCTTCACCACCGCCTCTATAAGTTCGTCTTGGCCAGAGGTCAATTTCATTCCACCAATTCTGTCGTATCCTTCACTTTCGATATATTCGCTCGAACCAGCGAAAACAATGGCTATGTCACTCTCTTTAGCAACTCTGACTGCCTCGACTATCCTTTCTGCTTCTTCGCCTTCAGCACCAAAGTAATCCCAACCTAACTGGCATATTGCAGAACCAGCATTTTCAAAAAATTCAAGCTTTATTTCATATTTCTCACCGGCTTTTAGAAAAATCTGAGCCGAGTCAATGGTTGTACCATGATCGGTCCAATTATCTATCATTAACTTGTTATTTACATAAAGCCTGATGCCGTCGTCGCTGGCCGTATATAAAACATAATTTCGGCTTTCGGGAGCTAAGAGATAGCCCGTCCAACGTACCGAAAAATGGTCTTTGCCCAATGAAGGAACTGGCTCGTTCTCTTCCCAAACAAAGTCTACATTGCTATCTAATCGTTGAAATGTTGGAGAACCTTCCAGTTGGGTTCCTTTGAAATATTCTCCATTAATTCCATGTTTTCCATCCTTTGTTCTTAAAAACTCGGATGGGATTGCCTGCAAAGGACTAGCACTAAGTTTTACTCCTTGGGCGTAGTTAATTTCTACTTGATTACCTGCAACATTTTTGAGTTGAGTTAGTGGATCGATAGCACGCCAAGGCACGACATGCGAACTTCCACCTCCACCAGTTCTGGCAACTGAAGCATTTGGCCCAATTACCGCTATGGACTTTATTTTCGTAAGGTCAACAGGCAAAATATGATTGGAATTTTTTAGTAAAACGATGGAACGAACAGCTACATCATAAGCCAATTCTGCTGATGCCTCGGAAGGATCAGGATAAGAGAGGTTCTGGGGGCGATCAAAAAGACCCGATTGAAATTTAACCCAAAGAATTCTTCTTACCATGTTGTCGATATCAGCCTTTGTGATTTCTCCCTTTTGTATGGCGTGCATGATTTTATCGCGGTTAAGATATTCACCCGTAGGCATTTCCAAATCTAAACCATCGCGAATTGCATTACTGGTAGAATGTGTTGCTCCCCAGTCGGATATTACCAGTCCCTTAAATCCCCACTCATTTTTCAGAATATCTTGCAGCAAATGTTCGTTTTCCGATGCATACCAGCCATTTATTTTATTATAAGAGGCCATCACAGTATAGGCGCCACCTTCTTTTACAGCCATTTCGAAGGCTGGCAGATATATTTCCCTCATTGTTCGTTCATCTGCTATTACGTCAAGTTGAGTGCGTTCCCATTCTTGATTGTTCAGTGCGTAATGTTTTACCGAAGTAATTACCCCTTCTTTTTGTACAGCTTTGATGTATGCCGAAGCAATCTTACCGGCCAGGAATGGATCTTCGCCATAGCTTTCGAAGTTTCGGCCTCCGGTGGGCAAACGATGAATATTGATGCAAGGAGCCAATAGATAATTTCTTCCCTTGAACAAAGTTTCTTTGGCTATCATTTCGCCATATTGCCTTGCCAGAGATGTATCGAAGGTTGCCGCAAGTGATACTCCCGAAGGGAAAGCCGTCGAAGTGTCCCATCTAACGCCAACCGGTCCATCACACATCTTAAAGTCGGGTATGCCTAAACGTCGATTATAAACCGTTTTCATGCCCGAAGAGTCGGGAAGGCCGGCTAATTGTTCGATTTTTTCATCCAAAGTCATTCGTTCAAGCAAATCTTCAACTCTTTGATCCACACCAAGGTTCTTATCTTTATAAGGAGGCTGTTTTTTACACCCAGATGCCAATATACTTATGGCGGTTATCATTAATAAACAAGTCCGTAATCTACACATGTTGGGAAAGATGTTTTTTGCAAAATATATTAATAAACAATAGTTTGTATAGCATGAGCCGGAATATTCAATTGAGCCAAGCCATCGGCGACAATGAGAAGATACGGAATATTCTGGTCGGATTTGTTCATAACAATAGTAGCAATGCTTCCGTCGGGATTCAGAAATGAGGTGGAGAGCAAAGCACTGCGGCTGGGCGTACTCAGTATGCGATGTGCACCTCTTTGTATAAATTTGGAGAAATGGCCAATATAGTAATAGGCAGGGGTAAAGATTAATTCGCCGGTTTGGGTGTTCCCATGTACGGGAGCAAAACAATAATTTTTTACATGGTTTGGACCTCCTACTTCGTCGAGAAGGATATTCCAGTCAGTCCAACCTACAGTACCATTATTGAAATCTTGAATCATGGATGTGCCATAATCTTCGGCATTAGGCCAGTAATCATAATGGTCAGGTCTGAAACTTTCGGTGCATCCTTCGGTGAATAGGATATTTTTATCGGGCCAGGCTTCGTAAACGGCTCTTACATTGTCGAACATTTGTGCTCCCCCCGACCAATCTTCGTACCAGTGGAATCCAATACCCCAGGCATATTTTGCAGCTTCAGGATCACTAAAGATGACCGAGGCTCGATAAGGCAAAAGGTCGCGGTTATGATCCCAAACGATAATTTTTTTGTCGCCCAATCCATTATTCGAGAGAGTGGGCCCGAGAAAATTCTTCAAGAAATCGCGTTCTTCCTCAGCCGTATAAATGCATGATTCCCATATTTGAGTAGCCATGGGCTCATTCTGAACTGTTATACCCCAAACAGGAACACCTTTCTTTTCATATTCCTTGATGAATTTCACAAAATAGTTAGCCCAGGCTTGATAATATTTTGGCAAAAGCTTCCCGCCATACAACATATTGTTATTGCTTTTCATAAATGCAGGAGGACTCCAAGGGCTGGCAAACAAAATAGCTTTCTCACCACTTTCTTTCATGGCTTTTTTGATGAGTGGAATACGATAAACTGTATCATGAGCAATGCTGAAGGTTTTGAGAGCCGAATCGCCTTCCTCAATGTAAGTATAACTATTACTGCTGAAATCGCAACTGTGTATATTGGTTCTGATAATGGAATAACCAATGCCTTTTTCTTTGTTGAAGTAACATTCTAATAGTTTTTGCTGATTCGATGGGGTTAATTTGGCAAAGGTTTCGGCTGCTGCATCGGTAATAGCCCCACCCACGCCTAAGTACTCCTGAAAACTTTTGTTCGGATTAACATAAACTACGTATTCCGTTTCGAGAGGTTGTCTCTGAGCAGCAAATACTGAGGTTTGTGAAAGAGTCAAGCGTGCATCCGTGGCTTGGGCTGTTAGATAAACCACCAGCTTTTTACCTTCGAAATTTCCCATTGATGGGGTTACAAGGTTTGTTTCTTGCTCGTTTTTACATGCTCCTGCCATCAATATCAGGGCAAAAAAGATAAAATTGATATGCTTCATAGGATTTAAAAATTTGATTATACTTCAATGATTGATAAAAATAATAGATAAAATTAGGAAATTATAGGATAAATAATATTCGTTAAAATATCGAAGGCCCAAATCATTGTTTATTTCTAAATATTTTTAGTGAATTTGGGTTCAACAAATACAAAAAAGAGGTCCCTCGTTTAGTGAGAGCCTCTATTGGAAATCATTAGCGAATGGATTATTTTAAGAGTTTCTTAGTAAAAGTGGTTTTGTAGGTTAAAGGGATGGTCATGTTTTGCTGTCCACTGAGTAATAGCGTCATTTGACTTTCGGCTGTGCCATCTATAAAAACAGGTATGCCCGTTTTTGAATCTATCCATGTAGTTCCCTCCATGACAGTAGTTCCTTCTATCGCAAAGTCCATTCCTTGCATATTAGTCGTTCCTTCATTGTTGGCAGTAGTTTTATGATTGACCTTCAAGCATTTTACTCCCTCTTTATTATCAGTTCCAATAAGGGTATATACTGTTTTTGCATTGGTAATCAAGTCACCTCCCATGAAGTTTACGGTATCATTTTGAAGGGTTTCCCAACTTTCGCTTTCCGAAATCTTTCTGTCAGGAAATTCAATAAAAGGCGAACTGGCCGTAACATCGCCAAAATCATTGCCCATGGTTTGGCCTTTTTCATTGGTCGAAACCACTTTGTGTAGGATGTTTCCCTTTTTGCTCATTACTAAAACAGGAAGATTGTTGATATCGGGGATAAACATGGTGCTATCCATCTGATCCATTTTCATATTAACCTTCATTTCTCTGCTTAACTGGCTCAAATGGTAATAATCATTCTTATCGATATCATTTACAGTAATGATATTTTTCGATTGGGTAGAGACATTCATTTTTATGTCCTGTCCCATCATGCTTTGGGTCATATCTACATTGGTTTGAATCAGATAAATCAATGTATCTCCTTTGTTGAGTTTGATCTCTGGATTGTATTTTTTCTGAGCAATGCCCATCAGAGGACTAAGAAATAAAAGAAATAGCGCAAGATGTTGATGTTTCATAAATTTTAGGTTTTATGTGAAAAGATGGATTGAAGAAATTAAAAGATGAATTATGTTGTTTATTTTGATATAAGATGAGTTTCGAATGATTTAGGGTATTTAGTTTTTTATTTCTGCAGAATTGTTTGCAAAGTTAATATTTGAATTGGCAATTTCCCATGCAAGTTTCCAACCCAGTCGAGCCACTTTGGAGGCTTTAACGGAATCGCAGCGGTCGGGGTTATCGCTCACCTGATGATAATCTGCATGAAGTCCCGTAAAAAAATGCAAGGCGGGAATATTGTTATTCAAAAATGGCTGATGATCGCTCCCGCCAAACGAAAGCCTATTCTGTTGAACTATCCTGAATCCTTCTGACATGGCTTTTTCTTTAGCCAGCGAATATAAAGCTGAATTTGTGGCTTCGGGACTAATATACAATGTATCATATCCACCTCGGCATACCATATCGAAATTGAGCATGGCAATGATACTGTCTAATGGAAGGGGAGGGTCGAGTACAAAACTGCGTGAGCCAAGCAAGCCTAATTCTTCACCAGCAAAAAATATAAAAACCACACTTCTCTCTGGCAATTTCTCGGCTCTTGAAAAAGCTCTGGCGATAGCCAGTACTGCAGCTGTACCCGAAGCATTATCGTCGGCTCCGTTGAATATAGTGTCAGAACTATTTTTGTCATCGGATATCATTGTTCCAATATGGTCGTAATGAGCTCCACTGATAAGGTACTGCGATCTTAATTCTGGATTATTGCCTTCGAGAATTCCAATGACGTTATCGGCTTTTATGAAACGTTTGTGAAGACTTGTTTCAATGGATGCCGTAAATCCTTGAAGTTCGAAAGAATAAGATTGAAAATTCTCGTCGATTTTTTCTTGAATCTTGATGAGGTTTTCTTTGCTGCCAAACAATGTTTTCATCGTTTCTTCGCCGGCATGTATGGCAGTAAACGATTTCTTGTCCGATTTCAACATCAGCGGATCGGAATCTTCTTTTGCTCTTTTAAAAAGAGCTGCCCATGAATGTCCCTGAGGTTTCAACAATAGATGATTCTTGGGATTTGTAAGTAAAATCAGGCCGATAGCGCCTTTGCTTAGAGCTGTAGCAATTTTCTCATCGATAGAGGTTTTCCCTGATTTCTCGATCTGTTTTGCTCTGTCATCATCAGAAGTTTCACCAGGGAAATGGCTCAACACCACAACGATTTTACCTTTCACATCAACATTGCTGTAATCGTCATATCCCAGATTAGGCAGGCTAAGTCCATAACCTGCGAAGACCAATGATCCTTCGATGGTAGTATCACTAATGGTCTGAAAAGGGATATAACCCGTTTTTAGCGGGATGACAACTTTCCCTGAGGGTGTACTCAATTCGAAGTGTTGTTGTTTGCCTAAGCCACATCTGCATAGATTTAAGGAATGGAAGTAAGTGCCATTCAGAGGATTAATTCCAAGATTTTGTAATTCATGCGCAATGTAACTTGCGGCAGTATCGAGACCTGGACTTGGTGTTTTACGTCCTTGCAACCTATCAGAGGCCAAAAAGTCGATATGATTTTTTAGGATAGTTGGGGTTATGCTTTCTTCTTGAGCAAAAACTGTAGTTGACAATGATAAAAAAAGACAAACGCCAAGAAGTAATTTTGAGATATCGTATGTATATGTCTTCACGAAGTGACGAATTATAATCTTTCTATTAAGATTTGACGTACTTTTTCTGGCGTAATGCTTTGGTTTTCACCTAAACGTACGATTTGGGGTTTAGTAAAGCGTTCCACAATAGTTTCTATTGTATCCTGGCCTATACCATTTTCGCTCAGGCGAGTTTTCATGCCTAAAGAGCGGAAAAATTCGTCGGTCTTTAGAATAGCTTTATCTATTCTTTCATTCTCACTCCCTTGAGTAATTTTTAAGACTCTTTCGGCATATTGAAGAATTTTTTCACGTTTTTCATTTTGCATCACTTTCATTACCCCTGGATAAACGATTGCAAGCGTTAGGCCATGGTCGAGGCCATGCAAGGCAGTGAGTTCATGCCCTATGCCATGAGTAGCCCAATCGGTAGGAACACCGCAGGCAATCAACCCATTCAAAGCCATGGTAGCGGACCACATGATATTTGCCCGTGTGTCGTAATCATTGGGTTTTACTATGGCTTTTGGACCTTCTTCCATCAAAGTAATCAGTATGCTTTCTGACATGCGGTCCTGTATGGGTGCATTAACAGGGTAGGTAAGATATTGTTCCATAGTGTGAATAAATGCATCCACAATACCATTGGCTACTTGTCGCGGAGGTAAAGAAAATGTAACTGAAGGATCGGTTACCGAAAAACGTGGGAAAACCAGTGGACTAAAGAAAGAACGTTTTTCTTTAGTGGCTTCTCTCGATATTACTGCCCCTGCATTCATTTCACTTCCTGTTGCAGGTAAAGTAAGCACTACCCCAATGGGAAGAGCTTTTTGAGCCCTTACTCCTTTCGAAAGAAAATCCCAGGGGTCACCTTCGTAAAAACTTGCTACTGAAATAAATTTCGTTCCATCGATTACTGAGCCACCTCCTACAGCTAATATAAAATTCACATGATTTTCTTTAATGATAGGTAAAGCCTTGATTAAAGTCTCATAACGAGGATTGGGCTCTATACCCCCAAACTCGAGCAACTTATAATCGGCTAAAGCCGACTTAACTTGTTCATATACGCCATTTGTGAAAATACTGCCCCCACCATAAGTCATTAATATGGTAGCATCCTTGGGAATTTCATTCGATATCTTTGCAATTTGTCCTTTACCGAAATAAATCTTTACAGGATTATAAAAAACAAAATTCATCATAAGGATTATAGTTTTAATTGATTTTCTCGATGTACAGAATGTTGCATGCTTTTTCCCACTGCAAATGTAGTAATTTGTTGAATTCATCAGCCATTATTGCAGTCAACTAACTACATTTCCCTAATTTAGCATCTAAAGCCTAATTTTGGCATTGCGTTCGATTGATTAACTTGTTTCATTATTTTTGTTTTTCAAAATTAATCACGTCTTCATTCGAATGTTTTTCCTCATTATAATGGGAAACTTAGTGAGATGGATTGATGTGAAAAAACATCAACACCGTGGTAAAATTAAATACTTAAAGTTTTTGTGGGATAGGTTCAGTTTGATACTTCTATGAAAAAATTATTAAGACGCATATTAAGGTGGATAAGGAATATTATATTAATTCTAATTGGTATATCCATTTTTTTTACTTTACTTTATAAGTTTGTTCCCGTATATTACACTCCATTAATGTTCATAAGGTACTTTGAGAATGTCAAGGCAGGAAAGGAAGCAAGAATAGAAAGGAAGTGGAAAAGTTTGGATGAAATCTCGCCCAATTTATGGTTGGCGGTGGTAGCTTCGGAAGACAATAATTTTATGAAGCATCATGGTTTCGACATAGATGCAATAAAAAAGGCCCAAAAACACAATCAGACGCATGCCAGAAAAAGAGGAGCAAGTACCATTAGCCAACAGGTAGCCAAGAATGTTTTTTTATGGCCATCTCGTACTTGGGTTCGAAAGGGATTGGAGGCATATTTTACATTTTTAATAGAAACTTTTTGGAGTAAAAAAAGAATTCTCGAAGTTTACTTAAACGTGATAGAAATAGGACCTGGGATTTATGGGGCAGAAGCAGCCAGTCAGATTTATTTTCACAAGCCTGCTTCCAAACTTACACGTGGAGAGGCTGCACTTATTGCGGCAGTGTTGCCGGCACCTCTCAGGCGAAATCCCGCCAAACCCTCTTCTTATGTACTCTCACGTCAACAATGGATACTATGGAACATGAATAACATCGGTAAAATTGAATTTAATTAAATTTACAAGATGAAAAAACTTCTGATAGTTTCACTATGCATAATCATGGTTGCCTGTCAGGTTACCAAAAAATCGTCAGTTCATGAACACGACGATAATGAGCATTTAATTATGGCGACGCTATGGTTTCAGCAAGCAGCCGAAGTTCGTGCCTTATATTATCAGGCTTACAATCTGGCTCATCTCCAGCTCGAGCATGACCTTGCCTCTGAGGACAACTCAACAAAAAGAGCCGTGGTACTTGATATTGATGAAACCGTGCTCGATAATAGCCCACATGAAGGTTATTTGATTCGAAGTGGAAAAAGTTATCCCGAGGGATGGAGCGAATGGGTTTCTCTGGCTCAAGCCGAAGCTCTTCCGGGTGCTCTCGACTTTATAAATTTTGCAATAAGCCATGATGTTGATGTTTTTTATATCACCAACCGTAAAAAAGATGAACAGAATGCTACAATACTCAATCTCCGCCGATTAGGGTTTCCTTTGGCCGATTCTGCACATATACTCTTCAGAACCGACAAGGCTAACAAGGAGGAACGCCGCCAAAAGGTGAGTCAAACACATCGAATCGTTTTGTTAATGGGAGATAATTTGAACGATTTTAGTGATATATGGGAAAAAACCTTGCCCCAACGTCGCAACTTTTTAACCGATTCACTTCAGTATGAGTTTGGCAACCGCTTTATTGTTTTACCCAACCCTATGTATGGAGATTGGGAAAACGCACTTTATCACTACAATTACCAACTATCGGCTCATCAAAGGGATTCAATCCGTCGATCATTCATTAAAGCCTTTTCACCCTTGTAATTTTTTGGCATGAAAATGCTTCATCTTACAGAATGTCGTGCAAAACCCAAAAATTGTTTATCCCCTTTTGGAACATAATTTTTCGATTGAAAATAACCCTTGAAAGTCAACGAATTTCTGTTAAAGTAAGGGAGACTATCTTTGTAAGAAAATAGTGAATATGACTTCGCCCTTTTCTCCATTGATTGCTAAAGAATTGAATTTAACTGAGCAACAGGTTGAAAACACCATCAACCTGCTTCAGGAAGGCGCCAGCATTCCTTTTATTGCTCGATACAGGAAGGAACTTACTGGCAGTCTCACTGAAGTAAGTATTATTGCTATACGCGATAGGCTCAAACAGCTTACCGAACTCGAAAAAAGACGTGAATCGGTAATTCATTCTATAAGTGAACAAGGTAAATTAACCGAAGAACTTGAACGAGCACTTCGTGAAGCTATCACTTTATCCGAGATTGAAGATTTATATTTGCCTTATCGTCCCAAACGAAAGACGCGAGCTAGCGAGGCTATTGAAAAAGGCTTAGAACCATTGGCAAAAATTCTTCTATCTCAGAAAGAAAATGATATAATAAGGTTGGCAAAAAGATTTATCGATGTCGACAAAGGAGTTGCTAATGAAGATGAAGCACTTCAGGGAGCACGTGATATTATTGCCGAATGGGTCAATCAGGATGCAGTGGTACGTCAAAGGTTGCGCAAGTTATTTCGAAGTGAAGCAGTTATTAGCTCGCGTTTGGTAAAAGGTAAGGATGAGGAAGCTCAAAAATACCGTTCATGGTTTCAATGGGAAGAAGAGGTTAGAAGAATTCCTTCGCATCGATTGATGGCAATATTACGGGGTGAAGCGGAAGGTTACCTGAAAGTGAAGATTCAGCCCTCTCTGGCTAAAGCACTCGAATTACTCGAAAGAATTTATCTGAAGGCCGAAAACATGTCGGCGGCTCAAGTTCGTTTGGCATTGTATGATGCTTACAAGCGCCTTTTACAACCTTCGCTCGAAACCGAAATCCGTGCAGAAATAAAACTTAAGGCCGATATTGAAGCCATCAAGGTTTTTTCGGAAAACTTACGCCAATTGTTGCTTGCACCTCCATTGAGAGGGAAAAACGTTCTGGCAATTGATCCTGGCTTTCGTACTGGATGTAAGGTGGTTTGCCTCGACCAGCACGGCAATCTTTTACACAATGAAACTATCTATCCTCATCCTCCCGAAAACAAAGTAAAAGAAAGCATGCACAAGATAAAGAATCTGGTGAATGCCTATAAAATTGATGCTATAGCCATTGGCAATGGAACTGCAGGTCGCGAAACCGAAAATTTTATTCGCCATATTCCCTTCGAAAAGGATGTTATCGCAGTGGTTGTGAATGAGGCAGGAGCTTCAATTTACTCGGTTTCTGATATTGCCCGTGAAGAATTTCCCGATTATGATGTAACCGTAAGAGGCGCAGTCTCTATTGGCCGCAGGCTCATAGATCCGCTGGCAGAACTGGTAAAGATAGATCCTAAATCTATTGGGGTGGGACAGTATCAACATGATGTGGACCAAAAAATGCTTCAGGCGTCTTTGCAGGATGTGGTGGAAAGTTGTGTGAACAGGGTTGGAGTAGATTTAAACCGTGCAAGTAAGGAATTATTGGGCTATGTTTCTGGAATTGGACCAGTCATAGCGAAAAATATCGTTAAGTATAGAAGCGAGAATGGTCCATTCTCCTCTCGGCAACAGCTGCTTGAAGTACCAAGGTTAGGAGCAAAAGCTTACGAACAGGCAGCAGGATTTCTTCGCATTCCCGATGCACCCAACCCTCTCGATACCAGTGCAGTTCACCCTGAAAGCTATCCTGTAGTCGAGGCTATGGCAGCAAAACTTGGAGTCAGTGTTAAAGAATTGATCCAAGATAAAGAACTTCAAACAAGAATCAATATTGAGGATTTTGTTACGCAACAATGTGGTATCCCAACACTTACAGATATTATGCAGGAACTTGCCAAACCTGGCCGCGACCCCCGCGTAAATTTCGATTTTTTCGAATTCGATAAAAATGTCCTTCAAATAGAAGACTTAAGGGTGGGAATGGTCTTACCCGGTATTGTTACAAATATTACTCGTTTCGGCGTTTTCGTAGATATTGGAGTGCATCATGACGGGCTGGTACACATCAGTCAATTAAGCAAGAAATATATCAACGATCCTTCTCAAGTGGTTCATCTTAACCAAAAAGTAAAGGTAAAGGTGCTGGAGGTCGATATTGACCGAAACAGGATTAGTCTGAGTATGAAAGATGTGTAATTAATGTCTCCATTACTGCTTCTGCCAGAATTTTTCTTTCAGCCTATTGCTTTTAATTCGGTATTTTTGTCAACGAATTTATTGGTCAAACTGACAATTCTATTGACCTAATTTTTGCTATTCAAACATAAAATATTGCTGATAAAAGGTTTTTTCTATGAAGCATAAAAGTTTTTTACGGTTATTCTTTGTATTAATCATTAGTTCTTCGGTTTTATTTTCAAAGGAATTAGAGGCTCAAGCCTTCAGGGGCATTCTTATAGGAGGCTTTAACCTGAGCCAAGTAGATGGAGATGAAACTTATGGCTTTCACAAGTTGGGAGCAAATATAGGAGCGGGAGTAATGTTGCCTTTTACCCGAAAATGGTCGGTTACTCTCGAAACATTATTTTCCCAGAAAGGATCACATCAAGATGCGTTTTATGTGGATACGCTTCCCACAGGTGATATTCTGACAGGAGAATATGATTTGAGAATGAATTATGTTGAAGTTCCCTTACTCATACATTTTACCGATAGAGAAACTGTGAGCGCCGGTGTGGGCGTTAGCTATGGACGCTTAATTGGAGTTACAGAAAAGGAACACGGTAAAAAAGTCGAATCTACATCTTTGAATAATGGACCTTATAAAAAAGACGATTGGGATATTATAGGGGATATTAAGCTACCTCTTTATAAAAATTTGAAAATCAATTTAAGATATTCTTATTCGTTGGCTAAGATCCGCACACGCGATTTCTACGATCGTAATGGCGAATACATCAAAACTCGAGACCAGTATCACAACCTGTTCTCTATACGTTTTTTATGGGTTATCAACGAGAAATCTCGTACATTGCAGGAGCAGAGAGCCGAACAGCCTATTCAATGATGAGCGCTAAGTTAAATGTGGAGAGATTACTTCCTGTTGTAACAAATAAAGCCTAAGAAAATACTTATATTTTGGCTAAAATTCTCTGATTGAGCTGGTTGAATAATTTTGCCCATGCCCAAGAAAATAGCAAGCTTATCGTAACTGTCCGCCAAACATAATTTATAAATCTTTATGTAGATAAAGAAAAACGCTGGCTGCAAAAAGCAAACAGATAAAATTAATAAGGCAGCTTGCCCTGGAGAACAAAAAACTGCACTATGTAGCCATCTGGAGAGGTGGCAGCGATTAATAAACGAGTAAAAAAAGATGTGATAGAAATGAAAGCAGGAATATCGTTAGGTTGCTTCATACCTCTTCATGTGAGGTAGCAACACTTGAATATTTATGATTCAATTTTAAGAAATCTTTTGGATGAAACTTGTATAATCAGAATGGCCAAAATCGGTTATCGTTCCAAATTTGTTCTTTCAAGGCATCATTGAGTCGTTTGAGCAATTCATGATGGCCTTTCTCCCAATCCGCCAAAATTTGATACAATTCCTTTTCGTGAGGGTCAGTCGATTCTTTGGCGCGATCAGAATATACTTTTACGGCACGCATTTCAAAATCCATAGCAGCAGCTATAGCAGCAGCTTCATAATCGGCTGCATTTACCTCTTTCTTAAACTCTTCGCTCAATACCTGCATGGCTACTTCTTCTTCCTTGTTGTTGGAGTGGGTTTTGGGTTTTAAAAATTCAGATGTTTGTGTGAAATGCTTAAATTGGGTCGTAAGATACTGTATATGCTCATCCTCTTCTTCCGACATCATTGTAAATATTTTTCTTGCGGCTTCACTTTTAGTAGCTGCAGCTGCCTGAGCATAAAAGGCCTTCCCTCTTCTTTCCAACAAGATAGCTTCCTTTAAAATTTCAATGGCTTTCGCGTTTTCCATATATGATTGATTTTAGGTTAAATATTATTCACTTTTCATTGATACATATATCTTTAAATAGCTACATGTAATTTTCTATTCATCTAATATGAGAAAGTAAAAAAAATTATAATGAAAGGGTTTAAAAACGAGTTTAAATATAGAGCTAACTTTGCAAAATTAAAATTTTTATGACATCTACCATTAGTCACGAAGGAATAGTAAGCAAAATTACGCCAGAAGGCATCGAGGTTGTCATTGTTTCTCAGTCAGCCTGTGCGGCTTGTCATGCTAAGGGGGTTTGCGGTTTAGGTGAAGCTGTTGAGAAAATTATTCAAGTACCTGTTCCCGATGCACAAAAATTTTATCAAGGCCAGAGAGTAGTTGTTGAAATGAATGAATCTGAAGGTTCAAAAGCCGTATTATGGGGTTTTGTGATGCCATTCATCATTTTGATGATTGCATTTTTTTTCATTTATTTTCTCACTCACAATGAAGTTTACGCTGGATTAGGTTCCTTATTGAGCCTGGTTCCATACTATTTCGTTTTACATTTTACGAAAAATTGGATGCGTAAGAAATTTACATTTAACATTCATCCATTAAGGCAGATAATTGATTTATAATCTTTTACGATAGATTTAGAGAAGCATCAAAACAAAAGTTACAAGGATAAGGCTAATTTAGAAACAGTTTAAGAATTTTTTTTAACATCAAGTAAATCAATACATAATTCAAAATAAGATTTTGGGAAAGTAATTTATTATATTTTGATATTCAATTAATTATATTTGCTTTTTGAATTAGCGACCATACTTTATATAAGGCATGTAGAATTTATGGGGTTTTATACTTTTGCGTAGCCAATTTTGCGGAATCAACAAAATCGAAAAAATATTAAAGCTGTGGATTCATCAATTTTATATTCAATTATTACGCTTGGATTAATTGGGGCTGGTTCGGCAGCCATACTCTATTGGGTAGCCAGTAAATTCAAGGTAGAGGAAGATCCTCGCATAGATGCAGTTGCCGAAGCCTTACCACAAGCCAATTGTGGAGGTTGTGGCTATGCAGGTTGCCGTAATTTTGCAGAGGCTATTGTAAAAACGGGTTCTTTGGACAACTTGATATGTCCTGTGGGAGGCGATGAAGTAATGAAAAGAATTGCAAGCATTTTAGGCCTCGAGGCGCCTGCTGTAGAATCCATGATTGCCGTTGTGCGATGCAATGGCAGTTTCCAGAACAGTCCTTCCAAATTTCAATACGATGGGGTTAAGAGTTGTGCTTTTGCCCATATTACTTTTACCGGTGAAGGTGGGTGCCCTTATGGATGTTTAGGCCATGGCGATTGTGAAAGAGCTTGTACCTTCGATGCTATTCATATAAATCCTGCCACGGGACTTCCTGAAGTGAATGATAAGTGCACTGCTTGTGGCGCCTGCGTGAAAGCCTGTCCAAGAAACATCATCGAAATGAGGCCTCGAGGGAAAAAAGATAGACGGATTTATGTTACTTGCATGAATAAGGAAAAAGGTGCCGTTGCACGTAAAAACTGTGAAGTAGCGTGTATTGGGTGCAACAAATGCGTTAAGGAATGCCGTTTCGATGCCATTACCGTCAGTAACAATCTTGCTTATATCGATCCTCATAAATGTACTCTTTGCAGGAAATGCGTCGAAGTTTGTCCTACTAATTGCATCCTCGAAGTGAATCTTCCACCTCGTAAACGTGCTGCGCAATCCGATTCGCCTGCCGAAATTACGGCATAATAAAAATTATTATTCTCTAAAAAAGGAGATCCGATGTTGAAGACATTCCAAAAAGGTGGTGTACATCCACATGAAAATAAGCTTTCGGCCAATAAGCCCATCCAACCAATTGATCCTCCTGCCAAGATTTTCATTCCATTGAGTCAGAGCCTGGGAGCTCCATCAAAACCTGTCGTAAAAAAAGGAGATGAAGTGAAGGCAGGCGATATTTTAGCTATAGGAGAAGCGTTCATTTCTTCTAATATTCATTCCCCTGTTTCGGGTAAAATAGAAAAAATCGATGATTATTTTGATGTTTCGGGTTATCGCAAACCGGCCATTTTCATTGAGGTAACTGGCAGAGAATGGAATGAAAGTGTTGATTTGAGTGATGAATTAAAAGAAGACATCATACTTGATGGGGCCTCAATTATTCAAAAAGTCAAAGAATTGGGTATTGTGGGTTTGGGTGGTGCCACATTTCCTACACATGTCAAATTAATGGTGCCTCAGGGCAAAAAAGCCGAATTATTGATTATCAATGGGGTAGAGTGTGAACCTTATCTTACTTCTGACCATCGTCTGATGTTGGAAAAACCTCGGGAGATCATTACTGGAACACGTATTCTCATGAAAGCGTTAGGTGTTACTAAGGCTATTATTGGGATAGAAAACAATAAACCCGATGCTATAAACCTTTTATCGAAGCATGCCAGCTCTTACCCCGGCATCGAAGTATGTGCCTTAAAGGTCAAATATCCTCAGGGTGGAGAAAAACAACTTATTCAAGCCTTAACTGGGAGGGAAGTTCCTTCGGGAAAGTTACCCATAGAAGTAGGTTGCATAGTACAAAACGTAGGAACCACTTTTGCTGTTTATCAAGCCATTCAAAAAAACAAACCTTTAGTAGAACGTGTCGTTACGGTTACTGGAACCAATGTGTTAAATCCATCCAACTTTTTAGTGAAAATAGGGACTCCTGTTTCAGTATTGCTGGAAAAGGCCGGATGGCAACCCGAGAAGTCCGGGAAGGTGATAGCAGGTGGTCCCATGATGGGGAAAGCCTTGCTGAATGTGGAAGTGCCTATTGTGAAAGGAACTTCTGGCATTCTTGTATTAAACCGTGAAGAATCGTTTCGGTTTAAAGTTCAACCATGTATCCGTTGTGCAAAGTGCGTGAGTGCTTGCCCTATGGGACTCGAGCCTTATTATCTGGCAAGAGTTTCTGAAATAGAAAAGTATGACCTAGCCGAAAATGGAGCTATACTCGATTGTATAGAATGTGGCTCATGCCAGTATATTTGTCCTTCAGCCCGTCCTTTGCTCGACCATATCCGACTGGGAAAATTAAAAGTTAACGAAAATATTCGATCTCGAAATCAATAACAATATGAATCCATTGATTGTATCTGGTTCACCTCACATTCATGGTGAAATGACGATAAAATCCATCATGTGGGGAGTGGTGATTGCGCTTCTCCCGGCTTGGCTGGCAGGTGTTTGGTTCTTTGGAATTGCTGCAGTAATTGTAACGTTGGTATCAATAGCCTCATGTGTATTGTTCGAATTTCTTATCCAGAAATTTGTTTTGAAACAGGAAACTACCATTAATGATGGTTCAGCAGTTGTAACAGGCCTTCTTTTAGCCATGAATGTTCCCAGTTCTTTACCCTGGTGGCAGGTTGTTATTGGTAGTCTGGTTGCTATTGGCATAGTGAAAATGGCTTTTGGTGGCTTAGGTAAGAATTTATTCAATCCTGCCTTGGTTGCAAGGGTGTTCTTGCTGATTTCTTTTCCTGTGGCTATGACGACTTGGCCATTACCTATCGAAAGCCGAGCCAATGTATTCAATTTCGATGGAGTTACAGGCCCTACACCTTTAGGTAGTTTAAAGACCCAATTGGCTATGGGTCAAACATTAGCTCAAATCAAACTTCCTTCTTATACGGATTTATTTTGGGGTAACATTGGAGGATCATTGGGCGAAGTATCGGCCATTGCACTAATCATTGGAGGAATTTATCTGCTTTACCGCAAAATTATTACCTGGCACATCCCGGTAAGTTATATACTTACAGCGTTTATCTTTTCTGGAATTTTGTGGTTAGTAAATCCCAATCGTTATGCTGATCCTATTTTTCATATACTGGCAGGTGGTTTATTAATTGGAGCAATTTTTATGGCTACCGATTTGGTTACTTCGCCCATGACAGCATGGGGCAAAATCATTTTCGGAATAGGTTGTGGAGTACTTACCATTGTGATACGGGTTTTTGGGGCCTATCCCGAGGGAGTATCCTTCGCTATTTTAATAATGAACGCTTTTGTTCCTTTAATTGATAGAGCTTTTAAACCTAAACGTTTTGGGGAGGTAAAATAAAATGGCAAAAAAAGAATCTACCCTCAAAAATATGATAATCTGTCTTTTGACGATTACAGTGGTGGCGAGTGCAGCTTTGGCCGGGGTTTATAATATGACTAAGGAGCCTATTGCAGCCGCTGCCATTCAAAAAAAGTTTGCTGCTATCCATCAAGTGATTCCTGATTTCGATACATTAAAACAGTTAGCTTATCTTCCCCCCGATGGGAAAGATTCTGTTTATCTTTATTTTGGATATAAGAATGATTCGTTAGTGGGTGTAGCCGTCGAAACTTATTCTGAAAAGGGTTTCTCGGGCCATATTAGTATTATGGTTGGTTTTAAGGCCGATGGTACGATAAATTCTATAGAGGTTCTCGAACAAAAAGAAACTCCTGGCTTGGGTACAAAAATGACGGAACCTTCTTTTAAAGATCAATTCAAAGGTTTAGATATTTCCAAATTGCCAAATGAGCAAGTAAAAGTCAACAAAGATCAGGGAACGATAGAAGCCATTACGGCGGCTACCATCAGTTCGCGTGCTTTTTGCGATGCAGTGCAGCGCGCTTATCAAGCTATAAAGAAAGGAGGTGAAAAATGAATCAATGGAGTAATTTTACTAAGGGTTTTATTAAAGAAAGCCCGATTTTTGTGTTAGTTTTAGGAATGTGTCCTACACTCGGGGTTAGTTCTGCTGCCATTAATGGAGTGGGAATGGGTTTGGCTACGACTTTTGTTTTAGCTATGTCGAATTTGTTTATTTCTGCTCTCAAGGATTTTATCCCCGATAAAGTGCGTATTCCGGCTTTTATCGTCGTAATTGCTTCATTTGTAACTATGGTAGATTTGGTAATGGCGGCTTATGTACCTGCCTTACACAAAACACTTGGAATTTTTATTCCTTTGATAGTGGTCAATTGTATCGTTTTAGGCCGAGCCGAAGCCTTTGCCTCGCGTAATTCAGTCATTTCTTCACTCGTCGACGGATTGGGCATGGGACTTGGGTTTACTTTTGCCCTCGTCTTGTTAGGGTGCATCCGCGAAGCTTTGGGAAGTGGGTCTATTTTTGGATATAAATTTATTAACCCAACCTCTGATGGTATCCTTGTTTTCGTACTCGCCCCAGGTGCTTTTATCACTTTGGGTTTTCTTATCGCTTTCATTAACCGATTTCGTAAAACCTCTTAAGATTTTATCCTATGGAATACATCCTTATCATTGTAAGTGCCATCTTAGTCAATAATATTGTATTGACCCAATTTTTGGGTATTTGCCCTTTTCTTGGTGTATCTAACAAGCTATCCACGGCCGTTGGTATGAGCGCAGCTGTCGTTTTCGTAATGACACTGGCTACCATCGTTACTTTCCTAATATTCCAGTATATCCTCGTCCCTCTGCAAATTGCTTTTCTTCAAACTATAGCCTATATTCTCGTCATCGCAGCCTTGGTTCAAATGGTAGAGATTATCCTCAAAAAAATAAGTCCTTCCCTCTATCAGGCCTTAGGAATATTTCTTCCTTTGATCACTACTAACTGTGCTGTATTAGGAGTGGCCATATTAGTCATCCAGAAGGATTTCAACCTCGTGGAAAGTGTAGTATATGCAATTGCTACGGCTCTGGGATTTGGATTGGCCCTCATCATCTTCTCGGGTTTACGTGAACAAATCGAACTCAACCAAGTTCCCAAAGGAATGAGAGGCACACCCATAGCGCTTGTTACCGCAGGACTACTCTCACTTGCCTTTATGGGATTCTCGGGCATTGTAAAATAAAAAATTTAAACCCTTACGATAAATTTTAGATTTTGCTAAGAAGATGGGAGAAGTCGAACACCGATTTCTCCCTTTGCTGTTACGTATGCCGTAATGATTTCAGGCGAAATCTGTATATCATCTATATTGAAAGAATGAATTTTGCCATTTATCTCGATATGATTCATTCCTGAGAGTTTATCGAGGAAAGAATCGAACACATCTTGCAAAAAAACCATTTGCTTACTCAAATCGAAAACAAGTAACTTATTTAATGAATTTTCTAAGTTGGTTCGTTTTACCCATGAAGCAATGTTTTTTAATAGATTGTCGGTCTTGAGGTCGAATTGAAAATCACGAAGACGAATTGACTGGGTAGTAGTATCATAATACGGATATCCTGTAAAATAGAGTTTCCCATTAATTTCTCCACTAATCTGCGTTTCTACTGCAAGTTTGCCTTCACTTCCATATAATTTGATGGAGCGAACGATGAATTCTTTCTGGCCAAATTTGAATTTTTGCCCTATTAGCATCTGATTGGCCAAATCTTCGGTGGTTTTCATACTGGCTTCAATACGTGTATGCACTATAGATTCATTGTTTAGAGGGAAATCGAAACGCAAGGCTGGAAGTGAAACCGAGTCTTGGTGAGGTGGATTTTCATCTATAATAGCCGTTAAAATACCTGAAATTCCCAATCTGTAATCCATCTTGTTGTTTTGCGCATAGAGTGGAAGAGCATAAAACCCCGAAGGCTTCATCTGCAGCCAAATCTCAGGATTAGCATATATTTTTAAAGGCCGCTGAAGTGTATTCCATAAGCTCGAAGCGTAAGTCTTTATCTTAAGCTCTTTCATTAGCACCGTATCGACAGAAGAAGAAAGTCTTTGTTGGCCTACTTGCATAATGATGTTGGCAAGCCTAGTTATACCAAAATCAAAACTGCCAATTTTAATTGTAGGAGGTTTTAACCAAGTATATCCACTGGACTGCGTTTGCGTAAGAATTGTCCAGTCGGGTTGTAATTCTAACTGAGTAGCAAACTTGAGTAAAATTTCAGCATCTACTTCTCGGAAATCGGAAATATTAAAACCGAATTTTTGAATATTGAATTCTGTCTTGAGCCATACCCTCAATGGTGCTTCCCAATAAATAGTATTCTCTTCGAAAGTTAATCGGATATCATCTTTTTTCCATATCTTCATCATAAAGTTATCGTCATCATCGTTGGGAAGTGTATCTGCCCATAATAGTCCCTGAAAATTACGATTGATGATTTGCTGGATGACTTCAGCATCGAGAGGGATATTTACCTGAATAAAAGATGGGCGAGGCTGTTGCCTTGCAATAGGATACGACTCGATTGGCTTCTCGGGAGCCAATGTACGGCACGATGAAACAACGATAGCCAGCGGAATAACTAATAACCAAAGAAGATGATCCTTCATATAACATCTTTGCGCTGGCAAATATAGAGGACTTTATAAAATTTACTGAAATGATGTCATTACAACTAATTTCGCATTAGATGGATGTACCATGAGTAGGATGATTAATGAGGATTTTTATATTATTATTCTCATTTTATTTTATTAAGTTCTAATTTCCAGTTATCCTGAAAAGATAAATTCTCATTAGGATTTTTTCAAGGATATTTTATGATAGCACAATTTTGAGAGATGAGTTATTCACGCATTATTTACCCATAAAAGTCGAATAGTTAAATTTGCCTTATCCCTTGGATTGAAATGAGTTTGGCAACCTAAAATAAGAGCGATGGAGGAAACTTCATATCCAAATTGGACTGTTTTATGCAAAGAACAATTAAAAAGACTAATATCTTTGTAGGCTCTAATTATTTAAAATCTACCGATTTGATGGATGAAGTGATTCGTTTTGAGAGTGCATCTATATTTCAGAAGGATATATTAGTGCTCAATGGAATTGATCTGGTGGTAAAGCCTGGAGAATTCGTGTATTTTATAGGGAAGACTGGGAGTGGCAAGTCGAGTTTATTACGGACCATTTATGCTGATTTGCCGCTTCGAGCTGGTCAGGGATGGGTAGCAGGTTACGATTTAACCCTGCTTCGCAAGCGTCAGGTTCCTTATCTGCGCCGAAAGATAGGAATTGTTTTCCAAGATTTTCAGTTACTTCCCGACAGAACGGTGGCTGAGAATCTACTTTTTGTGATGAAAGCTACAGGCTGGAAAGATAAAAATCAGATGAGACGGAGTATAGATGAATTACTTACAAAGACGGGAATTTCTACTAAAGGTTTCAAGATGCCCCATCAGCTCTCAGGTGGAGAACAGCAACGCGTAGGTGTAGCACGAGCTCTGATTAATCGCCCTGAAATACTTATTGCCGATGAACCCACTGGCAATCTTGATCCCGAATCTTCAGACGGAATTCTAAACTTGATTCAGGAAATTAACCGCAGTGGCACTACTGTCATCATGGCTACCCATAATTATCGGCTTATTCATGATTTCCCAGGCCGTGTAGTACGCCTCGAACAGGGAAAACTCTATGAAACTCCTCAAACCGACGAAGAAAATATCAGAGAAAACCCCGAGAGTTTTGAAAGTGAGGCATAAATCATTAGTAATATTGTAGTAGTCACTTATTTTTAGGTATGCTTAAAAAGAATGAGGCGTGAAACTTTTACAAAGATTAATTTTGAAAATTACCTCAATTTCTTTCAAGAATGAAGCCTAAAGGAGAAAATGAACTTTATCCGATTCTCGACCAACTTGGGATTCATTACCATATTTATCGGCATCCTCCAGCACCTACTATTGAGATTGCTCGTGAATTTTGGAAAGACATACCCAGCTCTCATTGCAAAAATATCTTTCTGAGAAATCATAAAGGAAATAAGCACTATTTGGTAATTATAGAATACACTCAGAATTTTTCAATTCACTCTCTTGAAAAACGCTTGCATCAGGGAAAACTTACCTTTGCCTCGCCTAAACGACTGATGAAATACCTTGGCATTACTTCGGGTAACGTTTCACCTTATGCCTTAATCAACGATGTAGATCATCATGTTCATCTTTTTATAGATGAAACACTACTTTCGGCTAAAAACATTAGCTTTCATCCACTTACTAACACAGCTTCACTGGTTACTTCTTTCGATGATTTTCTGAAATTTTTAAACTGGACCACCAATACCTACGAATTTACAAACTTAACCGACGAACATCATGAATAAAAAGTTATGGATGGGAATCTTAGTGCTCATCCCATCATTGTTGTTTTCACAGAAACCTGTTGATAAACTGAGGTATCAGGCCATTACCCCTGGATTTTACCATAAAATACTTGCCGATACGAGTATAAGGACAACTCCTTCATCTGTTGCTTTTAAACGTATGTTGGCTATATCGCAAAAATCAATGCCTACGAGAATAGATTCGTATCAAAGGATATGGCATCAACCTCCTTTAAGCCAAGGCGAATCGGGAACTTGCTGGTGTTTTGCTGCAGTATCTTTTCTCGAATCGGAATGCAAACGATTGACAGGTAAGGAAATAAAGCTTTCTGAAATGTTCTTCGTTTATCATGAATATCTCGAACGAGCTACTCAATACGTAAAAACGCGTGGAGAAACAAATTTTGGCGAAGGCTCTGAAACATCCAGTATTCCTATTCTTCTGAAACGTTATGGCTGCATGCCTGAATCGGCTTACCATGGAAAACCTTCCACTTATCAGTTTCATCACCATACTCAAATGGTTGCTGAAATGAAATCATATTTGGAGAACGTGAAAAACGGCAATGCATGGGACGAAGAAATCGTTCAAAAAACGATTGCTTCTATTCTGAATCATTATATGGGTCAACCTCCAGCCTCTTTCCAATATCAGGGGAAAACGTACGATGCACATTCTTTTGCCACTGAGATTGTAGGCCTTAACCCAGATGATTATGTGCACTTTATGTCAAATATCAGACAGGCCCAAAATCAACGCGGAGAATTGATAGAAAACGATAATTGGAGGCACTTCGATGAGTATTATAATATTTCGCTGGATGAATTTTCAAATCTGGTTCATTCGGCTCTCGAGAAAGGTTATTCAATAGCTATATGCGGAGATGTTTCCGAACCGGGTTTCGATAAAACTACCGGAACGGCCTGGGTCCCCGATTTCGACATTCCTCCTTCCCATATCAATGCCTTTGCAAGAGAATTGAGATTATATAATAGCTCTACTACCGATGACCATTGCATGCATGTTGTGGGTTATACAAAATTGAACGACGAAGAATGGTATCTTTTAAAAGATTCCAGCTCCAGCGGTTTCGACTCTCCTTCACCAGGATATTTTTACATGCACGAAGATTATGTAAAGCTAAAAATGATGAATTTGATGCTTCATAAAGAAGCCGCTCGTCAGGTTCTCGATCATATCATCAAATAAGAGTTTCATTTCTTCCATTCAAGCATTGTTCTTTAAAAAGATATTTGATGTGAGATTATAAAGTATCACTAAATTAAATGAAACAAATTTTTGAATTGGATAGACGAAAAAGATATGGAATTATTCCTTCTCCTATAAAAAACGATTTCATATTCTCTTTTAATAAATTTTTATTCATTTAGGACACACTGAGAATTTAACTTAAGATTTTTGGGAGAAAGATAACATTGAACAAATTTATCCATAACTTGTCTTTAACCTTCGTAAATTTGCCAATGAATATGAATTTTATGAACAAGAATCGTCTAAATATTACAAGTATATTTTTATTGATTTTTATCTTTTCGGCTTGTAACCGTGCTGATGAAGTTAATGAATCGGCAATTGCCGTTAGTATTTTGCCACAGAAATATTTTGTAGAACAAATAGCAGGGGATGATTTCGAAATTCAAGTTTTATTAGATCCAGGTGCAAGTCATGAGTCTTATGATCCTACTCCTGCGCAGTTAGCTCACTTGGCTAGCACTTCCATCTGGTTCAAGAATGGTTTTTTGGGTTTTGAGATTCAATATGAAGAAAAATTTAGGGAACAAAATCCAGCATTGAAAGTTGTCGATCTTTCTGAAGGTGTGAGATACATTGTTGAAGATCAAGGAGAAGAAAGTCATAAAACCGAATCTTTAACTGATGTGCATAAAGGCGTAGATCCTCATTACTGGCTTTCGGTGAGTGGTGCAAGAATAATAGCTCAAAATATATACGAAGAGCTCAAAGCCGATTATCCTGACCGACAAATGGAGTATAGTAAAAATCTTCGGCATTTTCTACGGCGTTTGGATTCATTGGAGGCTTACATGCATCAGCGGCTTGATATTGTGCCTCAACGCAGCTTCATGATTTTTCATCCTTCTTTGACTTACTTAGCCCGAGATTTTAATCTTCAACAGATTGCCATTGAAGAACGCGGAAATTCTCCTTCTGCTAAAAAAATGAAAGAAATTATTGATTTGGCACGTAGCAAGGACCTCAATATGATTTTTTATCAAAGCCAATTCGATTCGGGAAATGCTGCAGCCATAGCCAAAGAAATTGGGGGTACTGCAATTCCTTTCGATCCCATGGCATACGACTGGTATCAGAATATGATCCGATTGACCGACTTGCTTTATCAAGAATTGAATACATCTAAAAAGAAATAAAATTATTACGATCGAATATGGAATATTTATTTTATAAAAAATAAAATCCTTATCCACATTGATGAGTAACAAATTAATTGAGATAAACGACCTGAGTGCTGGATATTATGGTAAACCGGTGATTCATCATATCCAACTGACGGTTTATGAAGGTGATTTTATAGGTATAATTGGTCCAAATGGTGGTGGGAAAACCACTTTCTTAAAAACCATTGCAGGGATCATAAAACCTTTAAGTGGTTCACTCAAATTTTACAGTCCAGAGGGAGGTTTGATTGAAAATCCCAAATTAGGTTATCTGCCTCAAGTCAATACTTTCGATAAGTCGTTTCCTATATCGGTAGAAGAAGTTGTTCTCACTGGTTTATTATCGGCAGAAGGAAGATTGAGTCGTTTTAAAGCTAGTGATAAGGAGAAAGTACGTAAAGTTCTGGAAAGATTGAATATTAATCATCTGGCGTTGAAACCCATCGGAGAGTTGTCGGGGGGCCAGATGCAGCGTGTATTTTTAGCCAGGGCCATTGTTTCGGAGCCTTGGATTTTACTTCTTGATGAACCTTCAACTTATGCCGATAATCGATTTGAAGCCGAGTTATATGAATTGTTAGTTCAACTCAATGAAAAGATGACTATCTTGATGGTTTCTCATGATCTGGGAATGATTCCATCTTATATAAAATCGATAGCTTGCGTAAACGGAACGTTGCATTATCATCCGACTCCAGAAATTACACCGGAAATTTTGAGAGTTTACAACTGTCCCATTGAATTGATTGCCCATGGGATTGTACCACATAGAGTTTTATCCACACATCAGGAAAATTCTTCTACAGATGAATCTTATTGAGCCTTTGGGGTATGTATTTTTTCAACATGCACTGATTGCTTCGGTTTTTTCGGCCATTATCTGTGGTTTTATAGGGGCTTACATTGTAGCACGCCGCATGGTTTTTATTAGTGGTGGAATTACGCATGCTTCTTTTGGTGGAATGGGTTTGGCCTATTTCTTTGGATTTAATTATCTTCTCGGGGCTGCTATTTTTGCGCTTATTTCGGCTCTAACCGTAGAATATTTATCCAAACGTACTGAAGTAAGGGAAGATTCGGCCATTGGTATGTTATGGTCATTAGGAATGGCCATAGGAATTATTTTTACGTTTCTTACACCAGGTTATGCCCCCAATTTGATGTCGGCTCTATTTGGGAGCATTTTGGCGGTGAGCAATACTGAGCTTTGGTTGATGGCAGGCCTCGCAGTCATTATTATATTGTTTTTTGTTGAGTTTTTTCCTGCTATACTGGCTGTAGCCTTCGACATAGAATACGCCAGCACCCATCATATTCCAGTGAATTTTATCAATTATTCCCTCATTTCACTAATTGCCCTGGCCATCGTATTAAATATCAGAGTTTCTGGCATCATACTCGTTCTTGCCATGATGACTATTCCTCCAGTTACGGCCAATCTGCTGACAAAACGATTGAAACCCATGATTCTATTATCTATAGCTTTGGGACTCGCCGGGAATGTGCTTGGCCTAATTCTCTCCTATTTATTGAATCTTCCTTCAGGAGCAACTATCATTGTCACACATATACTGATTTTCGGAATCATAAAGCTATGTAAATCGGTAACCAAATTAACAGTTCATGAGCGAATTCTATAATTCTTTTTTAGCGAGAATTCTTGTGTAGCGCGTCAATACTTATCGATGATTAAGAAGCGATGATTCAATTAGTTTTGGACTTTCCCCATCATTCTGATCATATTGAGTGCACCTCCATGACGAAACCATTCAATTTGGTTTTGATTGTAAGAATGAGCCGCCTCTAAGGTTTCGACAGTCCCATCACTATGATGAAGAACAACTTTGAGATTCTTTCCAGGTTGAAAATCGTTTAGTCCAACAATATCTATGATGTCGTCTTCTCTAATTTTTAAATAATCGTCTTTATTAACGAAGGTTAGGGCGAGCACACCTTGTTTTTTGAGATTAGTCTCGTGGATACGGGCAAACGATTTTACCAACACAGCTTTTACACCCATGAATCGGGGTTCCATGGCCGCATGTTCACGCGAAGATCCTTCTCCGTAATTTTCGTCTCCAATGATAATGGTGCCAATACCGGCATTTTTATATAATTTGGCTGACATAGGGACTTCAGTATATTGATCAGTCAAGAAGTTTTTGACAGAATTAGTTTTCCCGTTAAAAGCATTTACAGCGCCAATAAGTAAATTATTGCTGATATTTTCGAGATGTCCTCTATAGCGTAGCCAAGGACCCGCCATAGAAATATGGTCGGTGGTACATTTGCCCTGTACTTTAATCAAGAGGCGCAAACCAGTGAAATCTTTACCATCCCATGGTTCCCATGGTTTAAGCAGTTGAAGACGATCAGAATTGGGTTTGATATTAATTTCGATAGTTTGTCCGTCTTTAGCTGGTGCCACATAGCCCTTTTTATCAACAGCAAAACCATCTGGCGGCATTTCTATTCCTTGAGGTTCTGATAGTTTTACCTCTTCCCCTTTATCGTTAAGCAAAGTATCCGTAAGGGGATTGAAACTAAGTTTACCGGCAAGTGCAAAAGCAGTAACAATTTCAGGAGAAGCTACAAAACTATGGGTATTGGGATTTCCATCATTACGTTTAGCGAAGTTGCGATTAAAAGAGGTCATAATAGAATTGGGTTCTTGATTTTGGCTGCCATGTCTTGCCCATTGACCAATGCAAGGACCACAGGCATTGGCCAAAACCAGACCTCCGGCTTTTTGAAATAATTCGAGTAATCCATCTCTTTCTACCGTCTGTCTTATTTGTTCAGAACCAGGTGTTACAGTAAATTCCGATTGAAACCTAAGTCCTTTATCCAGAGCCTGACGCACAACTGAAGCAGCTCGACTGATGTCTTCATAAGAAGAATTAGTACATGAACCAATTAATCCTACCGATAATTTTTCAGGCCATTTATTTTTGTGAACGGCCTCCGAGAATTTTGAAACGGGAGTAGCCAGATCAGGAGTAAAAGGACCATTGATATGAGGTTCGAGTTCGGAAAGATTGATCTCAATCAATTGATCGAAATAATCTTCGGGATGCGCGTAAACTTCTGGGTCGCCAGAAAGATAGGAACTAATTTTGTCGGCTTCTTCGGCAACGACCTCTCTTGAGGTCTTTTTTAAGTAATTTTCCATTTTTTTATCATAACCAAATAAACTCGTCGTGGCTCCAATTTCGGCTCCCATGTTGCATATAGTTCCTTTACCTGTGGCAGAAATACTACTGGCTCCTTCTCCAAAATATTCAAGTATGTAACCTGTGCCTCCTTTTACCGTAAGAATTCCAGCTACCTTCAGAATGACGTCTTTCGCCGATGCCCATCCATTCAACCGTCCACTTAGTTTTATTCCAATCAGTTTTGGAAATTTCAGCTCCCAAGGCATACCCGCCATTACATCTACTGCATCGGCTCCTCCAACACCAATTGCCAACATGCCAAGTCCACCAGCATTCACCGTATGACTATCGGTTCCTATCATCATCCCTCCCGGAAATGCATAATTTTCAAGAATAACCTGATGAATAATGCCAGCTCCGGGTTTCCAAAACCCTATCCCATATTTATTCGAAACCTGAGCTAAAAATTCATATACTTCACTATTTTTATCGAGAGCATTCTTTAAATCTTCGCTTGCACCACCTTTTGCCTGAATTAAATGATCGCAATGTACGGTTGTAGGAACTGCAACTTTTGTTTTTCCTGCCATCATAAACTGAAGTAAAGCCATTTGTGCGGTGGCATCCTGCATGGCTACTCTGTCGGGAAGAAATTCTACATAATCTATTCCCCTCCGATAAGGTTGTTCAGGCAGTGGATTGGCTAAATGTGTATATAATATTTTCTCGGCAAGAGTCATGGGTCGCTTCAATAATGCCTTTGCCACTTCTATCTTGCCTTGAAGCTCTCTATAAACAGAGCTGATTAGTTCTTCATCGAATAACATCTTCTATGGTTTATATGTTTTGAATTCAAATTTAAAGTTTTATTCAACAAACAACAGTTCAAAGATTTTGTTTAAAGAATGTTTTTGGCTGGATTATAAGTATATCAAGGCCTGATTTTGATAAGCTTAATTTAACGGCGGGTATAGAATGATTTAAACGAATTTATATAGTTTTTTAAAGCAGGTTTGATTGATTACAATAAATAAGAAATGCCCACCTGATGACTATTGTTTATCAATTGGAAAAGGAGTCAAAATGGCAGTTTGGGGTTATTAGTGAATGAAGCTAATAGAAGGAAGTTATGTTGATTACAAATAAATAACCCCGAATATTTCTCGGGGTTTGCGGTCTGGACGGGACTCGAACCCGCGACCTCCGCCGTGACAGGGCGGCATTCTAACCAACTGAACTACCAGACCCTATAAATGAACATCAATACCTTGGGCTTGCAAAAGTAATACTTCTAATGAAATTGTCAATCATTTCAGTGAAATTTTATAGAAATTCTTCATTTGGTTTCGTTTGAGTCAGAGCATAGAGCCAGGGTTATAGCCAGGTTGTAGGTTATACTGAGGTTGGCCTTCGCCAAACCAAAGCATAGTGGTATTCCAGCTCCTTACCATTTTTTCATTTTTTCGGGCAGCTTGCCAACGTAATAATTTCATTACCCTGATAGCTTCCTCGGTGCATCCCATCCCTAAATATTCTTTTATAATGAAATTGCTTGAACTTCCATCGGGTTCAACAATAAAGCTTAAGACGACTCTTCCCGATATTCCCATACGCCTTGCTGCATCGGGCGATTGAATATTTTGCCTAATGAAATCGGAAAAACTCACTCCTTGTGGCAATTCAGGCTTTGCTAATTGCGAAAGGCTGCCGTGACTAAAAATCTGCATCGAAGTATCCCACTCAGGGTTTGGCCTGTCCCATCCTCTGCGCTTGACCCACTTCGAATACTTCTTTGGATTAAATTCTATCTCTAAAACATATTCTCCATCTATGGCTTTATTTTTTTCTTGTGCTGGCTTCCAAACAATTCCTTTTGCCAGCCTTTTGCTTTCTCGAATTAAGTCGTTATTATACTCTTCTAAGGTCTGGGTTTCGATGAGTCTTCCATCTGAACCAATCCTGCAAAGCAATTTCACTCTTGCTTTTATATCGGCATTTATCGCATGCTGAGGATAAATCATTTGTCCTTCAATAAACTCTTTCAAACCTTGCTTACCCATGGCGGGTTCTACCGGCTGCGCAAACGAAAACTCAATCCCGCTACCTATAAAATAAATCAGTAATGTGAAGAGATTAAAAGATTTCATTTTTATTTAATTTTACCTCTTACAATATTAGTCATTTTTATGATAGATATAGATATGCTCGATATATTTTTTATTGTGCTTGGAGTACTGATTGGAGCATTAGCTAGCGGATGGTATTTTGTACATAAACAGAAGAAATTAAGACAGGATTTCATCGAAAAACAAACAGAGTGGGGGCGTTTGCAGGCCGAGCTCGACATAAGAAATCGGTGGTATGAAGAAACCAGACAGGATTATGAAAATCGATTACAGTCTCTTGCTGATGAACTGAATTCTTCACGACATGAGGTAACTGACTTGAAGCAAAACCTGACAAGCCTGCAGGAAAGGAATACTTATTTGACGCAAATGAAGGATGAAGCTCAGGCTTTATATGAAAAGTTTAAAACTGAATTTGAGACACTAAATACGAAATTTTTAAAAGAAAATACTGAAGCCCTTGGCGAACAAAGTCGTAAAACGGTGAATGAACTATTAAACCCGCTTAAAGAACGTTTGGAAGCCTTTGATAGAAAGATCACCGATTTAAATGCCGAACAACGTGAAAAAGGAGGTGAATTGAGGGTGGTACTCGAAAAACTTCTTGAGCAAAATAAGAATTTAAGCGAGGAAGCCGATCGTTTGGCCAAAGCCATTAAAGGCGATGTTAAAAAATTGGGAAACTGGGGTGAACTGATTTTAGAAAGGGTTTTAGAGATTTCGGGACTCGAAAAAGGAAGGGAATATGTTTTACAATGGCAGATGGCTGATATAGAAGGCAAGGCTTTACGCCCTGATGCTATCATTTTACTTCCTGATAATAAGCAAATAATCATCGACAGTAAAGTTTCGCTTGCGGCCTTCGATCAATATCTCCGTGCCGAAACTGAGGAAGAAGCATCTGCTTTTGCTCAAAGTCACGTTGAAGCCGTAAAAACACATATTCAGAATTTAAGCTCAAAACAATATCAAAATCTGAATGATTTACATTCTACGGATTTCGTGTTGATGTTTATCCCCATAGAACCGGCTCTTGCACTTGCTTTGTCCACTGACCCTGATCTTTATTCTTACGCCCTCAAAAAGAATATTATTTTAGTAAGTCCTACCACTCTCTTGGCCACACTAAGAACCGTCGAAATGCTTTGGCGTCAGGAAAAACAACAAAAAAATATAGATGAAATTATTCGTTTAGCTTCGAATATGTATGATAAACTTCGCGCATTGGTGGACAAACTCGAGGACTTGGGCAAAAACATTCAAAGATCATCTGGTTTGTATGATGATGTAATGCGAACCTTGACCACTGGTAAGGGAAATTTGATAAAACAGGCATTAAAAATGCAGGAATTAGGAACTCCAGTTACGAAAAAATTAAGCTCAACTAACGAAATGCTTTCATCCGATGAAGAAGAAACGGAAAATTAATATCAATTTTCTTTTACCGATTTTGTTATTGATGTTGCTGGCGTCGTGTACTTCGACTAAACTTTTGCAAAACAACAATTTTGCTGTAAATATGTTGGATGGGCCTCTTAAAGCGCTAACAGGCATGCAGGTTTATGGGGCTACTCCCGATAGCATCGATATTTATCTCCAAATCGATCCTTCTTTGCTGATACCTCATACTCTTCCTGATAGCACAAAATTTCTATCGTTCAGCCTCCAATGCATGATTTTTCCATCTTTCTCGAAAAAACTCATTATCGATTCTTCTACTTTTCGTACAGGTCACCTCAGTATCAACCAAACCGAAAAACTTATTTTCAAACATTCTTTGAAAGCTCCGCTTGGCCAATCTTATTATTTATGCTTTAAACCATCTTCGGAAAAATTTATGAATTGGAATTTCACTTATGTTGATCGCAATTTTGTTCAAAGTCAGAATCATTTTTTAATCAATTTCGATTACAAAACCCCAGTTTTCCATCCTGAAGATTTTATCAATAAACCCTTGTTCATTCAATATTCTCAATCGAATAAGGATAGTGTGCTTTTTCTTAGAAGGGTAGATATAGCTTCTTGTCGTCGTGTACCGCCTTTTATGATGAAAACGGAGACGTGCAATTTAAAATTTACCCAAACCAAATCCGTCAAGATTCATGAGGGTAAATCAGAAAGATTTTTACTTGACAAGGGTGGTTTATACTTAATTCAGACCGATACGAGTGCTTTAGGTGCTGGTTCCTTTCTTGTGATAAATCAGGAGTTTCAACACTGGCTCTATTTGACTTCTCTAAGATATATTACTGATAATGATGAGTTTGTAGAGGTATGGAGGGGAGATATTGGTTTACTCGATTTTTGGGAAAACATTGCTGGGAGCACTCAGCGAACTATTGAACTCTCCAAACGTTTCAATTATGCGGTGAATATGGCTAATCTGCTTTTTACACGAACCTTACCTGGTTGTCTCACCGACAGAGGCATGATCTACATCGTGTTTGGCCCTCCCGACGTAATCTACGAGGATGATGAACTCGAGACATGGGTTTACAGAGGATTTCGTCAACAAAGAGATCTTTTCTTTAATTTCAGGAAAGAATGGATTATACCCGTTGGCTTTGAATACACACTTGAACGCAGCCCTGAATATACTCAGCTATGGTACGAAGCCATTGAAAGATGGAGAAGATAAAACAATATATGGAGCATTCAAAGTCTTTTTGCAATTTTGTAGTCTGATAATAAATGGTAAGGCTTTTTAATCAAGTTAACCAAAACTAAATATCTCATTGAAAACCAAAGATGAACAGATTATTTTTGGCTTACAGCCTGTAAAAGAAGCCATTAAGGCCGGTAAGGATTTTGAAAGGCTGTATATATACAAAGGAATGAGCAAAGAGAATTTCTCGGAGCTGAGAATATTGACGCAAGAGCATCAGATTGCTTTTCAGATGGTTCCTATTGAAAAGCTCAATCATTTGGTACAAGGAAATCATCAGGGTGTAGTTGGAATCATTTCTCATATCACTTATCATACCTTAGAAAATGTAATAGCCGAGGTGTTCGAAAAAGGCAAGACACCTTTTATAGTAATCATCGACAGAGTAACAGATGTAAGGAATTTGGGTGCATTAGCCAGGACTGCCGAATGCATGGGTGTAGATGCACTTATAATTCCCATGCATGAGTCGGCCATGATACATGCAGAAGCCATCAAGACTTCTTCAGGGGCGCTGGCACGTATTCCTCTTTGTCGAGTAGAGAATCTAAAGTATGCGGTAAATTACTTGAAAGCAAGTGGATTAGCTATTGTGTCAATTTCTGAAAAAGGGAATCGTTCCTTCTCGGATGTAGACTTTACTGGTCCAATAGCGCTCATTTTAGGAAGCGAGGAAAATGGCATCAATAAAGCTTTGCTTCGTTTATCAGATGTAATTTGTTTTATCCCAATGATGGGAAACATTGGTTCGTTGAATGTTTCCGTAGCAGGAGGCATTGCAATGTATGAAGTTGTGCGTCAACGAATAAATAAAAACCCATAATAGATGATGGAAAAATTGAAAGTATGGATTGGCCAGCATCCTTACGATGCAATATTTGTTTTGATTATTCTAGTTGGAGCGGTGTTAAGGCTATACGATTTTAGCCATTGGTCGTTGAGCAACGATGAATTGAGTGCTTTGAACCGACTTCGCTTCGATAGTTTTTCCGATCTCATCCAAAATGGTGTGCGCCCTGATGGCCACCCTGCTTTTACACAGGTTTTTCTATATTATTGGACGACCATTTTTGGTTTACAAACTTTCTGGGTACGTCTGCCTTTCGTTTTAATAGGAATAGCTTCTATAGGGCTGGTTTATGCCATTGGCAAGCAATGGTTTAATGCAGCTACGGGTTTATATGCTTCTTTATTTATAGCTGTTTTACCATTTACTATTCTATATAGTCAACTTGCTCGTCCATACAGCTTTGGCTTGTTCTTCACTTTGCTCACGGCATACTTCTGGGGGAAATATTTCCTATTTCATCGCCATGGCAGTGGTATTATCATTGGTTTTTCTCTTTCTGCTGCATTGGCCATGTACACGCATTATTTTAGCTTTATGATGGCTGGTTTTTTCGTCTTGGCTAGCTTCTTATTTCTTTCTCGAGAAAACTGGAAAGGCTTTCTAATTTCCCTCCTTATTATATTTTTACTTTATCTTCCTCATTTGAACATATTTTTTGATCAGCTTTCGCTTGGTGGAGTAGGTGGAGCCGAAGGATGGTTGGGTAAACCCAAGGGAGGCTGGATTTTCGACTTCTTTTATTATGCATTTGGATCTTCGGCTTTTCACCCTTTATTATTACTGGCTTTTCTCACTGTTTTTCTGGTCTGGTATACAAAAGATATCCATATCACGAAAATTCAATGGGTATTATTAGCCATGTTTTTATTGCCTTACTTGTTGGGTTTTCTTTATAGCATAATTATCAATCCTATTTTGCAATACAGCTCTTTGCTATTTGCTTTTCCTTTTCTTCTTCTTTTCTTTTTTTCATTTTTCAAAGCCGATAGATTGTTAGTTTCTTCAATTATTGTTTTGTTGGGTTTAACAGGTGGATCGTGGGTGGCGGTTGATAAAGCCGACGATTACAGAAATTCTCAATTTGCCGATTTTCAAGCATGCGCTGCGGTTTACATGGATTGGGAAAATAAATTTCAGCGCGACAGCATTACTCTTACTACTGCTATCAATCATCCTTATTATCTTGAATATTACTTTTACAACGCTCGTAAAAATCCTCCCAAGATAACTGTTCTCGAATCCAAACGTGGCCGTGAATTGGCTGATCTGGTACAAATTATTGAACAGTGCCGAACGCCCTATTTTGCTTATCTACGTTTAAAACCTGCACCCATCGACATTCCAGATGTAATTGCCGGTGCATTTCCAGTGTTGCTCGACTACAAGGATTATCATGGTCAAGCCGAAGCTTATCTCTTTGCCAGAGACACTTCGTTAAAAGGCCTTCCACAACCCAAACCTATAAGTCGCTTTTATTGCGATTTTGAAGAAGAGAATGAAGTTTTTGGTGTTAATGCAGCCAGTCTCGATACAATATGCTATGATGGAAAATATGCCATGCATCTACCTCCAGAAATTGAGTGGGGCCCAGGAATAAAAATCACAACGCGTCAGGCAGAGCTGCGATCACCTTCTAAAGTCAAAATTAAGGTGAATGTTCTCGCCGATAGTACACTTGTCGATTCACCCATTGTGCTTACACTTACTGATCAATTCGGCAAACAATACGTCTGGTTAGGTGGCAAACTCGAAAATTTTTTAACACCCGGCAAATGGTGTACCGCTTATTTTACTGCTAATTTGCCTCATCCTAATTCTTTGAATGATGAATTGAAAATTTTTATCTGGAATCATGATCATAGAAACTTGTGGATTGACAATTTTTCAATAGAATTTTATAAACTCGATAATTAACTTCAATAACTGATGAACTTATGAAAAGATCATTTCTTGCTTTGTGTGGAATTTTAATTCTTTCTTCCTTCTCAATGGATAAACCTGCATGGAAATTATTCGATAAAACAGGGAAAGAATGCAATTACCAAAATCTATTAGATGAAGCCTCGAAAGCCGATGTTATTTTGTTTGGCGAGCTGCATGACAATGCAATTAGTCATTGGCTTCAATATGAGTTATTATCTGATTTGTATAATAAGAATAGAGGGCAGGTAATTTTAGGTGCCGAAATGTTCGAAACCGACAATCAGCTGCTGCTCAATGAATTGATAGAAGGGCAAATCAGCTTGAAGAATTTTGAAGCCGAAGCAAAGCTTTGGCCCAATTATTCAACCGATTATAAACCACTTGTGGAATTTGCCTTAGAACATCACATATCTTTTATAGGAACAAATATTCCCCGTAGGTATGCAGCAAGCGTCAATCGAAAAGGATTCGAGGCACTTGATAGCTTAAGTGATCAGGCCAAAACCTTAATGGCTCCTTTGCCTATTTCTTACGATTCTGCTTTGCCTTCCTACAAAGCCATGATGAATATGGGAGGTCATGTAGGAGCTAACCTCCCAAAAGCTCAAGCCATTAAAGATGCTACTATGGCTTGGAATATTCTCAAATATAAACCGCAAGAAAGTATTTTCCTACATTTTAACGGGGCTTATCACTCCGACAATTTTGAAGGAATAGTTTGGTACCTTAAAAAATATAATCCTCACTTGAACATATTAACCATTACAACAGTGGAACAAGATAAAATGGATAGCCTACAACAAGAAAATATAGGTAAAGCCAATTTCATCATCTTGGTTCCTCAAAGCATGACAAAAACGCATTAAGCCTAACTTGTGAACTATAAAGATGTATTTAATTTATATTCAATAAGTTGGCTTTTAAGTCTCAACTTTCGGGGAACACAAATTTTTTACTGCAAAATGTCATCATTGGATATCCTCTAGTCTGATTAATTTTTTTATTTCCAACGTCGGTTTACAGCATAACCCGATGTATACTTCTTTGCCATCACTTTGCTTTAAACTAACCATCCCTGTTTTTTGTGTGTTTATGCTCTGCTAGTATTACTCCAACTGTCGGTAATGAATGTCCTATTTACAACAGGTTTCCACAACATTTTTCGTTTATGCTTCCTTGAAAATCGAAACTTTTTGTTCTAAATTTTATGTGCTTGTCATATCTAAAATTAGTATTTATTATCACTAATCCAGTCTGGCCATTTAGAGGCTAAAACTTCACTAAAACGTTTTAGGTAAAATTTTTATATTTGCGGTTTGAGATTATAACCCATGGCTAAAAAGATTTCATTAGCTGAAGTAGCAAGAAGTCTTGGTGTATCTAAGACTTTAGTTTCTCTGGTCATTAACAATAAAGCCGATGAGCATGGAATAAGTGCCGAGACTCAGCAAAGAGTAAGGGAAAAGATAAAAGAGCTAAACTATCAGCCCGATGTGCTGGCTCAAGGTTTTCGAACAGGCAAAACCAAAACCATTGGATTGATTGTATCTGATATTTCCAATCTTTTTTATTCGAGATTAGCTCGTCGCATAGAAGATTATGCCTGGTTGAATGGTTACAGTGTTGTAATTTGCAGTACAGACGAAGATATCAGCAAGGAGCTCGAACAAATCAGGATGTTGAAAAGCCGAAAAATAGATGGTTTGATTGTTTCATCCTCTCAAGCAGATGCCTCCTTTTTCAATAAGTTAGCAGATGAAAATTATCCTCATGTACTCATCGACCGTATATTTACTGAGATGCGTTCTCCCAATGTTTCGGTAGATAATTTTGGAGGCGCACGTATGGCAGCTCGGCATTTGCTCTCCCAAGGAATGCGGAATTTTTGTGTTATTAGCATAACTCCCGAACATATATCTACCATCAACGAGCGTCTCAAAGGATTTGAGTCGGCTCTGAATGAAATGGGCATTAAAATACCCGAAGAATGGCATATCAGGGCTCCTTTTCATCAAATCGACCAAGCCGTAAAAGAGGGAATTCAAAGAATTTATCAATCGGCTCATCTGCCTGAGGCTATTTTTACCCTAAACAACAATCTTACTTCTACCACCTTGAAATATCTCAGGAAACTTTCTGTTCGCATTCCCGAAGAAATGGCCCTCATCGGATTCGATGATTTGGTTTATTTTGCTTATACTCATCCATCAGTTTCGGCTATCGAGCAGCCTATCGACCGCATTGGTGAAAAATCTTTCGAACTTCTGCTTCGTCAAATCCAGAAGGAAAAAATCCCGCCACATGAGAGGAGCATTTATTTACCTGTGGATATCATCATCAGAGAATCATCAATCAAAACCTAATACGTTCTATGCTAAAGAATAAAAGCTTACCAGTATTTATGGCTTTTCTGGCCATGGGCTTTGGCGATGTTGTTGGGCCTCTGGTTTCGCTGGTGAAAAATTCGTTCGAAGTTTCAAATTTTGTTGCCTCCCTCATGACTACAAGCGGGTTTATCATGTTCGGTCTGTTGTCGCTTCCTTTAAGTATTATTCAGGATAAGAGGGGGAAAAAATTTGTTTTATCGAGGGGGTTGCTTGTGGCATTCATTGGGCTCATGCTGCCTATTTTGTTCGGGATGTACGGAAAAACGCCTCAGATGCAAGATTCTGGACAATTGAAGCTAATCATGCTGTTCATATCGATACTTCTTTTAGGTGCAGGAGCTACCATGCTGCAGGTTTCAGGCAATCCCATCATGCGCGATGTTTCGCCTGAAGGACGTTATTCGAGTAATCTTTCTCTCGCTCAATCTATTAAGGCCATTGGTTCATCGCTCGGATTTCTGCTTCCTCCAGCAGTGTCTATTTGGTTTGGATTCGACTGGACACTACTTTTCCCTATTTATGCTTTTATAGTTTTGATTACCCTGATTTGGATTAATGTTGTTTCTATCAAAGAATACCGATCCGAATCGGATTCATCGGCGAGTCTGTCTTCTACTTTTTCTTTGCTGAAAAATCCATTCGTAGCCCTCATGGTAGTGGGAATTTTCTTATATGTTGGAGCAGAAGTCTCAATGAGTGCACAAATTCCTATCCTCATGGATAAGATTTATGGCATAAAAACTCTAGGACTCTGGTTAGCATGGGCATTATTCTTCCTCCCTATATTTCTTGGTCGCTTGTTAGGGTCATTTATACTGAGAATCGTCTCTAACCGGCGTTTCCTCCTCATCACTGCCTTATTGTCTATTGTGGGAATGATGATGTTATTTTTCGGCAGTAAGTCAATTGCATTTTGTGGTATTTTTTTAGTTGGACTGGGCTATGCCAATATTTTCCCTCTCATCTTTTCTATTACGGTAGATGCCCTCCCCCACAGAGCTAACGAATTGAGCGGATTGATGGTTATGGCTATTGTGGGAGGCGCACTTATTCCTCCTATCACTGGCGCTATAGCCGATGTAAACATAATGCTGGGATTCATCGTTCCTGCTGCCTGTATCTTCTATGTGTTGATTCTTGCCATCTCACGTCCGACTCCTCATGCGGCAGAAAAATAAAAATATTATTCAGCATAATAATTTCAAATAAAATGGGAAAAGCTAAATATTTTGCAACAATGGGCGCTTTCTATCTGAGGTTGATATATCCGATAATTAGAATCTATCAAAAACTCTGAAAAATAAAATTGAAATCAAACGTAAAGTATTTATTTAAGAGTATCTCCAAAAGCAGGTAGATGAAATTTTAACCTTTTTTATTTTTTGTAAAATATTGAATTTGTCAGAAATAAAAATTTTATACAGATGAAAATAGTTAGATTTTTTGTCGTTTGTCTCATTCTCTTTGTATTTATAGTTACGGGATGCCATAAAGATTTCTCCTCTAGTGATGAGCCGGCTCAGTGGGTAGATCCATTTATTGGAACCGCGGGCCACGGACATACTTATCCTGGTGCAACCCTTCCGTTTGGAATGGTTCAGCTTAGCCCTCAAACTCGTCTCGAAGGATGGGATGGTTGTTCGGGATATCATTATTCGGATAGTGTGATGTATGGTTTTGCACATACAGCTCTTAGTGGCACCGGCTGTTCTGATTATGGTGATATTCTGCTCATGCCATTAGTTGGCAAACCAGTGTTTTCAAATACCGAGTATTCGTCTCCATTTCTCAAGGGAAAAGAATCGGCCTATCCGGGATATTACAAAGTCTTCCTCGAAAAACCAGGCGTATGGGTTGAGTTGACGGCTACCCCCAGAGTGGGTTATCACAGATATAATTTTCCTCCTACTCATCAGGCACAAATCATTATCGATCTGAAACATCGCGATAAGGTTGTGGATTCATGGATAGAATTTGTTGGCGACCGTCAGATTAGAGGATTAAGAAGATCATCTAATTGGGCTCAAGACATGATCTGGTACTTTTATATGGAATTTTCGCGCCCTTTCGTACGAAAAGGAATTGCTATTAACGATACTTTGCATGAGGAAATTCTCGGAGCAGAAGGAACCAACATAAAGGCTTATGTGGGGTTCGATACTCAAGATTCATCTATCATAGAGGTGAAAGTGGCTCTTTCGCCAGTGGATGCCGAAGGTGCTTACAATAATTTGAAAAATGAACTCCCTGGCTGGGGCTTCGAGGAAACCAAAAACTATGCCTATGAAATCTGGAATAAGGAGCTTTCTAAAATCAGGGTGAAAGGCGGAACGAAAGACCAATTGAAGGTTTTTTACACTGCCCTCTATCATGCCATGCTTCAGCCTAATATCTTTATGGATGTTGATCGACGTTATCGCGGTATAGATCGGCAAGTTGATACAGCTGCTGATTTCGATAATTATACGGTATTTTCACTCTGGGATACCTATAGAGCATGGCATCCGCTCATGACGATTATAGATTCGGGCCGTACGGTAAATTATATTCAAACCATGCTGAATCATTTCGACAAAAGCGGCGCTCTGCCAGTTTGGGAACTTGCCGGCAATGAAACTTGGTGCATGATTGGTAATCATGCCATTCCAGTGATTGCCGATGCATGGATGAAAGACATCAGAGGCTTTGATCCTCATCATGCATTAAAGGCCATGATTCAAAGCGTTAACTCCGATCGTTTTGGTATGGATATCTATCGTCGTATGGGTTTTCTTCCAGGAGATAAAGAACACGAATCTGTCTCCAAAACACTCGAATACGCTTATGATGACTGGTGTATTGCTCAAATGGCAAAAGATTTGGGGAATGATACGATTTACTCAGAATTTATCCGTAGAGCCCAATTCTACAAAAATCTTTACGATCCTTCCACAGGATTCATCAGGCCAAAGATCAATGGTGGCTGGCTCACTCCTTTCGATCCTACCAAGGTCGACTGGAATTATACCGAAGCCAATGCCTGGCAATATAATTTCCACATTCCTCAAGATGTAAATGGCCATATCACCCTAATGGGTGGCGACGAGGCATACCTGACAAAATTGGACGAGCTTTTCAGTACAAGCCAAAAGGTTTCAGGCCGCGATATGAAAGATATCAGTGGACTCATTGGACAATATGCTCACGGCAACGAACCCAGCCATCATTTAGCATATCTTTTTTCTTTTGCTGGCCAACCTTGGAAGACTCAACAAAAAGTCAGACAAATCATGGATTCCTTTTATACCAATGCTCCTAATGGTTTGATTGGAAACGAAGATTGTGGCCAAATGTCGGCATGGCTTATCTTGAGCGCCATGGGATTTTACCCCGTTACTCCAGGCAGCGACATTTACGTATTGGGAACACCTTGGTTCAAAGAAGTGGAAGTCCAACTTGAAAACGGAAAAACATTCACTATTACGGCTGATCATCCTTCCGCAAAATCTTTCTATGTGCAGCAAGTACGCCTGAATGGACAAGACTACGATAAATCCTTTATCCGGCACCAAGATATAAAATCTGGAAGCCATTTGCATTTCGAATTGGGAAAACATCCCAACAAAACTTGGGGTAATCCGCTCGAAAACCGTCCAAAATCTACCATACAGGATCATCTTCTTTTGCCTATGCCTTACATCGATTCGCCCGACAAAAGAATCCGCCGAAGCATCCAAATAAGTATGGGCGCTCCTATCAAAGGGAGTGAAATCTATTATACCCTCGATGGAACCATGCCTAATAATTCCTCATTGGTTTACAACCAACCCATACGATTGGCAGAATCGGCTCAAGTAGTAGCCCTTGCTTTCTATCCCCAAATGGGATTCAGTTATCCAGCAATGGCTGAATTCGTAAAAATAGATACAAATTTAAAAATACAATTATTATCGAATTATCATCCCAATTATTCTGCAGGAGGGCCTGATGCCTTGATCGACGGTTTACGCGGACCCGATAACTGGCGGCTGGGTGGCTGGCAAGGCTATCAGGGAACAGATTTCGAAGCCATTGTGGATGTCGGTAGCATAAAACACATACATCATTGCGCTGTTGGATGTTTACAAGACGTGGGTTCATGGATTTGGATGCCTTCTAAGGTAGAGTTTTTTCTCTCGGATGATGGACAGCATTTTCAGAAAATTGGAGAAGTGGTTTCTAATATTGCAGTAAATGATTATAGTAAACAGATAAAAGATTTTGGAATTAACCTAAACCGATATGGACGCTATATCAAGGTAAGAGCCGTCAACTTAGGAATCGTTCCTGCATGGCATCCCGGCGCAGGCGATAAGACCTTCATTTTTTTGGATGAGATTGTGGTGGAATAATGGTGTATGGTGCTGAAATATACACACACGTATCACAAAAAAGTTTGCAGAAAATTAGAAGCCCATTTGATGAACTGTAAAAAAAGTTCATAAATTTGGTTTATCAAATGAAAAGTTTTTGTACTATCGCATTGAATGATAAACACTACATTATAGCGTCTATCCATCCAAATATAGAAATAAGGCGATATGAAGTAGCGTGTATAAACGAGTTATATGCAAGGCAACAAAGACCTAATGTACATTTAAATAAAATTAAAAAATTGAAACAAAAGAAAATATATTAGTAAACTATTTGATATAAAAATCAAAATATGACATTATTAAAAATAAATAAAATTATAGCAATATTAGGTATACTAATTCTTTTTATGGCTTGTGACAAAATATTTGAATTTAGCCCGTATGATGCAAATGTTAAAGAAGAATACAAAAATACTACTGATGAGAACTTACAATTAATTAAGAATATTAAAATAGATTCCGATACTTTTTCATTTGCGGTTGTTACTGACAATCATTATCATTACAGCAATCTGCGAACTGTAATTGATGATATAAATAAAAAACATGACATTTTGTTTGTAATCTTTGGTGGTGATATTGCAGACCAAGCATTATTAAAAGAATATGAGATTTTTTATGATATAATGAAAAACCTTAATAAACCCTATTTAACAGTTATTGGAAATCACGATTATAATTCAAATGGAGAAATCATATATAAACAAATGTTTGGTGATTATAATTATTCTTTTGAATTTAGTAATAACAAATTTATAATTTTTGATAATGTAGTTTGGGAAAGCAATAAAAACCCTGATTTTGATTGGTTATCAACACAATTAACCGAGAATGCATTATTCAAACAAGTATTTGTAATTGCCCATATCCCTCCTTTTGCTGACCAATTTGATAGTGATATGGAACAAACTTATAAATCATTAATGCAAGAAAATAATGTTTCATTATCAATACACGGACATGTTCATAATTATTCCTTTGGAAAGTATTATAACGATGATGTAAGTTATTTAACAGTGCCTTGGCTTAAAAAACCAACATATTGTATTATAAATGTGCATAATGAATCTTTTAATATTGAACGAATTGAACTATAAATGAAAGTTAAAAACATATTTACACTATTTATTGCATTATTATTTTTCTCCAATACTTTCGCTCAGGATTCTACTTTAGTAAAGGATAAAGCTTGGTATTTCCCAGATTACACAAAAATTCAGTTTGCAGGAAATATAGGTTTTTTCGCCGTTGGATTTGGTTATCAATTTCTAAACAATCACTTGTATTCAGAATTATTGTATGGATATGTCCCTGAATCAATATCAAAAGCAGAAAAAATACACACAATTACTGTTAAAAATACATTCCCTGTTTTTACCAAAAAAATTAATAAAATTACTTTATCTCCAATTACTGGTTTCACGGCAAGTTTTGAAACGGGAAATAATTCATTTCTTAAACTTCCTGATAAATATCCTAAAGATTATTATAGCACTAATGCTTTTCACTTTACTCTTTTTATTGGGGCATTGGTTCATAAGAATTTTATTAATTCAAAAATAATAAATGGGGCTGACCTATATTTTGAATTAGGAACAGTTGATACATATTTATGGTATGGAATCATATCAAAGGAAGTTAAGGTTAATAAAATCTTTAGTTCCGCTATTGGAATAAATCTATATTTTTAGTAATTTGAATAATGCCCAGCATACAACACGCAATATAAAAAATTGGGCAGATAGTGCTAAATATGAACATTTTAACATTAAATAAACGGTAGAGTAAATTGAAAGATTAGAGTTTCAAAATGCCCAACATTTTCATATTGCCAGTGTTAGCAAATATCAAAAATAAATAAAATAATGACGAAAAAACAATTTTTATAGGTTTGATTTTTTTGATGGGAGTCAACAGATACGGTTACGGTCAAATATCAACTGATAGTTTATCCCAACTTGAGCACTCTTCCCCGAAAAACTAGAAAAATAATGGTATTTTTAATGATTTAAAAATGCTATCTTATTGATTATCAATATTAAATTTTTTAATAATAATGAGCCGAAAGCTTTACCATGAAAAAGAAGGGCTTGAGAAACATCTGTCGGTGAAGACCAATGAGCTATTAGACTTTTCAGAAGGAATACGATGAGTTTATAAAACTATATGGAATTGAAACTAAATGACAATTTAAAAAACCAAATCGACCAATTAACCATAGCTTCGCAAATAAGACAGGGAAAAAAACATTCTGTATCTTTGACAAGATTGTCCAAACAGATTAGTCAAATGGCAAATGAAACTTTTGGTGAATATATAAGACGATTAAGAGAAGAAAGAAATCTTCCACTTAGAAAAGTTGCAGCCCAGCTCGATGTTGACACTTCTACGCTTAGCAAGGTTGAACGTGGAGAAAGACCTATGTCAATTGACTATCTAAAACCCTTATGCCAAATCCTGAGAACTGATTACAAGGAACTTCAAGTTCGGTTTTTAGCAGACAGCATTCATGCAAACTATGGTAAGTTAGAGTATTTAGAGGACGGTTTGAGCGAAGTCATTAATCAATTAAAAATGAATAAGAAGTAATGCCAACTAAATTTTTTACCAATCAGGACGATAATAGTTTACTCAAAAAGTTTGAAGGAGTATTTACAAATATTGAAAGCATCCGTCATTTTGATGCATTGGTTGGATATTTCAGGGCTTCCGGATATTTCAAAGTGCGCCCATTCCTCAACAAAATTCCAAAAATCAGGATTTTGGTGGGAATTAATGTGGACCAAATCACGAAAAAATATCACGACAAGGGACAACTTTATATTGAAAATCCGGAGGATACCAAAGCAGATTTTCTTACCGAAACCATAAAAAATATTCAGGAAGCCGATTACGATGAAGTTACGGAAAAAGGAATACTGCAATTTATTGATGATTTAACAAGTGGAAAGATTGAGCTTCGCGCACATCCAAATAAGAAAATTCACGCCAAAGTGTATATTTTTCGTCCCGCAAATTTCAATGAATATGCGCCCTGCGAAGTCATTACCGGTTCGTCGAATCTCACCGATGCAGGACTGGGTGCGAATCCTGCATCAAACTATGAGTTTAATGTCAGCTTGCGTGATTATGAAGATGTAAAATTTGCCACCGATGAATTTGAAAGGCTTTGGGGCGAATCGGTTCCCATTTTGCAAGCAGAAGCGGAAAGAATTAAAAACGGTTCGTACATACGTGATAATTTTACGCCATTCGAACTGTACATCAAGATGCTGATCGAATATTTTGGCAAACGGGTAGATTATGACCCTTATAATATCGATTTGCTGCTACCATCCAAATACATTCGATTGAAATATCAGTCGGATGCCGCCAATCAAGGCTATTCCATCCTAATGAAGCACAATGGTTTTATTCTTGCCGACGTGGTGGGATTGGGAAAAACAATCATTGCCTGCATGATTATCAAAAAGTTCATTTACGAAAACGGTACGCATACAAAGGTGTTAGTTGTTGTTCCTCCTGCCATTGAGGATGGGTGGAGACGTACGGTGAAGGATTTTGAACTGGATAATCATTTTACATTCATTACTCTTGGAAGCTTACATAAGATACTCGATAGAAACAATTATTCTTATCCGAATCCTGAGGAAATTGATTTAATTGCAGTTGACGAATCCCATAAATTCAGAAATGATTATACCGAAATGTATTTGGCTTTGCAGGAAATATGCAAAATGCCAAGGGCAAGAGCTGCTGAAAATGGAGATTCCCGAAAGAAAGTAATATTGATTTCGGCAACTCCCCTAAACAACCGCCCACAGGATATTGAAAACCAACTTTATCTTTTTCAAGACCGAAGAAATAGCACCCTCGAAAACATCAGAAACCTGCAGGAATATTTCAAGCCAATAAATGAGCAGTATAAAAAACTGGCTTATGAGAAAAAGCTCAACATCAAAAAGCTGAAAGCCTTGTTCCAGAAATTACGTGATGATGTGGTTGAACCACTTGTAATCCGCAGAACAAGAACAGATATTGAAAGCAACAAGGAATATTTGGAAGATTTAGAAGTTCAGGGAATTAAATTTCCCAAGGTTGACGACCCCATACCACTTTACTATGAATTGGATGGAAAACTAAGCGAATTATTTTTCGACACTGTTTCACTCATTACCAACCTTGATGAAGACGGAAATAAAATTGACGGTTTAGGATATTACCGTTACCGGGCCATTGAGTTTTTAACAAAGGAAGAAGACAAGAAAATGTATGGTAATGTGGAATCCATATCAGGCAGGCTATCCGCTATAATGAAAACGCTGTTGGTTAAACGCCTTGAAAGTAGTTTTTATGCCTTCACCCAGTCGCTATCGAGATTCCAGAAAGCCATTGATAATATGCTGATGATGTTTGAGGAAAACCGAATTTTCATTGCACCCGATTTAGACATCAACGATTTGTTGGAACAAGGTTTGAGCTACGACGCAATCGAAGAAAAAATCAACGAAAAGGGTGGAAACAACAGGGCTTATTCGAAAGACGACTTCAAAAATACTTTTGTCGATCTTCTAAAACAAGACAAGGTCAAGGTGGACGAGTTGATCGAACGATGGAAGAAAGTAAAGAAAGACCCGAAACTGATTGAATTTACGAAACAAATTCAGGAAGAATTTTTTAAACCAAACCAAAACATTAGTGGTAAACTGATTATTTTTTCTGAATCAAAAGAAACGGCAGAAGAACTGACATTAAAACTTACTAAGATTACAAAGAAAAAAGTCCTTACAGTTAGTGCAGAAAACAGAAAATATGTAGAAAATACCATCAGGGATAATTTTGATGCAAACCTTGAAGAGGAAAAATGGCAAAATGACTTCGATATTATCATTACAACGGAAGTACTGGCAGAAGGAATAAACCTGCATAGAAGTAATGTAATCGTAAATTATGACGTTCCCTGGAATTCAACCCGATTAATGCAGCGTATCGGCCGTGTGAACCGCATCGGCTCAAGAGCCGATAAAATTTATGTGTACAATTTCTATCCTTCGGCTCACGGCGATGCTCAAATTCATCTGGTCAACAATGCCTTGCGCAAACTTCAGGCATTCCACACGGCTTTTGGCGAGGACAACAAAGTGTTCTCCATACTCGAAGAAAAAGGCGAGGGTGCTTTGTTCGGGAATAAAATTCAAAAAGAGGAAAGCGAAATTTTAAAGTACCTGAATGAATTACGGGATTTCAGAAAAAAGTACCCCAAAATTTTCAATGATATTGCTAAAATTCCAAACAAAGCACGATGCGGGAGAAAACTTCCTGATAACAAACAGCTGACTTTGCTCGATACAGAAACAGGAGAAGTCAATTACCCCTTGCAAAACACATCGCTTACTTATCTGAAAAGCGAAAATCATCCCGGTATCTTTTGCCTGATTACGCCGGAGATGAATATCATTGAGTTGAATTTTTTGCAGGCCGTGAAACTTTTTCAAGCGTCCGAAGGCGAAAAGACAATTGCATTGCATGGATTGCATCACCAACAAACATTGGCCGGTCTTGCCTATTTCAAATCGGAAAAGAATCAGGAAAATATCCAAATCGTTTCGCGCAAGAATTTAAGTCCATCTGAAAACAAAGCCATCACCAATTTAAATGCAATTCTGAAATTAGCTCCTACCGCGCAAAAACAAAATGCTTTGAAGCAAGCTTTGGAGATCATTAAGAAAGGAACGTATGCCTCAAAGGGATTGCCCAAATCGATCAACGATTATTTTACAGCCAATCAAGCGTTGCTGCGAGAACCTGACAAATTCATTGACCAACTCTTTATAACTATTCTCGACAAGTATAATCTCTCTTCCAATTCAGAACAAGAACCTTATACCGATAACAATCCACGAGGAGTTATAAATCCACGAATTATAATCACTGAAAGTTTTAGTTGAAAAGATGGCAAAAACAAATAAAATTAATGCTGAGGGAACAGAAATAACGATTCTTAAAATTGCGGAATCGGAATTTATATCGATAACAGATATTGCCCGTCATAAAGATGCTGAACATACGGATTCGATTATTCAAAATTGGATGAGAAATCGTAATACGATCGAATTACTTGGATTTTGGGAAATGATTTACAATCCAGGTTTTAAACCCCTCGAATTCGAGGGGTTTAGAAAACAAGCAGGATTAAACAATGGGTTGTTCTCAGCAATCTCGAAAGCATCAACGCGGTACTCATACATCAGGGATTGTCACAATCGGAAAGATTGCTTCAATTGAATCAGGTAGCAATTACTCAAATGAAATCATTGATAGGAAATTCGCAATTAAAACGTCTGAACCGGGATTCATCAGATTAAATGATTTATTATGATTGAAGAAGAATACAAGTATTCAGAACTTACAGGAAAAATCATCGGTTGTGCGATGAAAGTTCATAGTGCTTTAGGAAATGGTTTTCAGGAAGTTATTTACCAACGGGCGCTGGAAATTGAAATGAGTGACGAAGGGCTGATTTTCAACAGGGAGTATGAAATGCCTGTTTTTTACAAACAACATCAGGTTGGAACAAGAAGAGTGGATTTTTTGGTTGAAGGAATCGTTTCGGTTGAGTTGAAAGCAATTATTAAATTGGAAGATGTCCATTTGGCTCAGGCTATTAACTATTTAGAAGCTTACGACATTGAAGTTGGATTGCTTATTAATTTCGGAGCCAGAAGCCTTCAATTCAAACGTCTTGCCAACAAGAAATTCAAACAAAAAAATCAAGGAAATCCAAAAATCAAATAAATCAAAGTTCAGACAATGGCAGCCAACAGAATTCAATTACAAAACGCATTACATAAGCCTTACGACAGGGTTTTATTTTCCCGTGAAGTGTTAAGCCCGGTTTTTGGTTCGGGATTTATCCTTAATTCCGCTTTAGTTCCAGCTGGTGTTTTACCAAACAAATCAGAATCGGCTGCCATTGATAAAGTATGGATTTATGGGAATATTCAGTTAGACGATAACACTGAAATAACCTGCTATGAAGTGCTGCTCCAGCCTAAAGTTCGTATTGAGCAAAGTAAAGTTGCCATTCAGCAATATGTCCGCAAATTGCTAACTGCCGGTCAAGCGGCATTAATCAATTTTGTTGCTCCTGCAAATAAAAATGTATGGAGGCTTACACTGGTTGCCAAAGACAGTGTGCTGACAGACAAAGGAGTTAAAGAAAAAACAACCAATGCAAAACGATACACTTTTTTATTAGGTCCTTCGGAGACCTGCAAAACGGCTGCTGAACGCTTTGAAGTACTGAGTACCGAAAGGGAAATAACATTTCAAACCCTTGTTAATGCTTTCTCGGTCGAAAAACTCAGTAAAGCATTCTTTGATGAATACACCTTGCATTATCAGAATTTCTGTGATTATCTGCAGGAGTCAAATTATCGTAAGTCCGTTTTCAATATAACTTTCCCTGCCGGTGCTACAAAACAGGAAAAGGACAAAGCCAGCAAACCCATCCGCGACTTTGTTAAGAAACTGCTTGGTCGTATTGTATTCCTGTATTTCGTTCAGAAAAAAGGCTGGCTGGGTGCAAGCGATACCGATTACACCGATGGACTTGGCGATTTCATAAAACAACTCTTTAATAAATCGGGTGGAAACGATACTTTTTACAGCAGCTGGTTAACGGTTCTTTTCTTTGACACGCTCAACAAGGAACGACCGAATGATGATTTCACAATGCCCGATGGAAAAACCGTGAAAGTTCCTTTCCTCAATGGGGGTTTGTTCGATAAGGAAGAGTTTGACGAACATTTACTCACTTTCCCTGCAAAACTCTTTCACCATCCCGATTTTGAAGATACCATTCTCACAGAAAAGAGTAAGGGAAATGCACGTGGTTTCCTCGATTTTCTGGACGCTTTTAACTTTACCGTTTACGAAGACAGCCCCGATGACCATACCGTAGCCGTTGACCCTGAAATGCTAGGGCATATTTTCGAAAACCTGCTCGAAGACAATAAAGACAAAGGGGCATTTTACACGCCCAAAGAAATTGTGCATTACATGTGCCAGGAAAGTTTAACGGAATATTGTCTGAGCCTTGATTTTTCTGATTATGGGATTACCATGATTGATGAAGATAAGAGAAAGTTGATTGAATCCATCATTAAGAAAAAGGAAGTTGATTTTGAGTTACTCAAAAAATCCTGTCAATCAGAAGAATCCTCCAAATCATGGTTCAGACAACTGGAAATGCACCTCGACAAGGTAAAAATCTGCGACCCCGCCATTGGTTCCGGTGCTTTCCCTATGGGATTGCTACAGGAGATTTTCAGCATTAAAGAGCTCATTGCCTACGAAACCGGCAAAGAATGGAAACCCGCCGAAGCTAAACTCAACATCATTCAAAATTCCATTTACGGAGTGGATATTGAAAAGGGTGCGGTGGATATTGCCCGCCTCCGTTTTTGGCTGAGCCTCGTGGTGGACGAAGAAAAACCACGTCCGCTGCCCAACCTCGATTACAAAATTGTGGTGGGCGACAGCCTCATCAGTAAGTTTGATGGCGAAATCGTGGAGATTGACTGGGATGTGAAAGAAGGTACCCAAACCGATATGTTTGGCAACGAAAACTTACAAAATCGCAAACAATTGCTTCAAATATTGACCGATAAACAGCGAAAATATTTTGACCCAACAGACAAAAATAAGAAAGCTTTAGCGCTCGAAATACGAAATCATAAAATTGATATTCTGATTAACCAGCTCGAACTGATGGTTAAAAGTGAAGGGCTTGAGCATGCACCCTCTAAAGCCAATTTCGTTAACAGTAAAAAATTTGTTGAAGCCTGTGAGCTTTATCAAAAAACACAAGGCTGGATCAGAACCATCGACAAACTCAAGCACCTGCAACAACACCCGAATGAACCTTTCCTCCATTTCGACTGGAAGCTCGATTTCCCCGAAATACTCAATCCTTATCTCGTGCCGGACGAAAGCCGGCGAGGTTTCGACATCGTCATCGGCAATCCGCCGTATGTTTCTACCAAAGGAATAAACGAAAGTGATAAAAAAATACTCGAAAAACAGTTCGGATTTGCTGACGACCTTTATACTCATTTCTATTTCAAGGGAATGGAGTTATTGAAAGAACATGGCGTTTTGAGTTTCATTACCTCCAAAACTTTTTGGACGATACAAACCAAAAAGAATTTAAGAACGCTGATTTTGAAAAATAAATTACTGCAACTGTTTGATACTGCAAATCCTTTCAAAGCCGTGATGGTGGATACCTGCGTCATTTTGGTGCAAAAGGTTCAAGACAGTTCCGCCGAATACTCATTCACCTATCTCGATGGTACAAAAGACCTTTCCAAGCCTTCCTTGCAAACAGGTAACATTACCTATTATCGAAATTCGCCCAATCAGGTATTTTTCCCCATAACCGAATTAAATCTACGTATTTACGAGCGATACGGCAAAAAAGTAAACGAATTGCTCAACAACTGGTGGGACAAAATTTCTACCAGCAAAAACATCGAGAAAAACAAAAAGGAACTCGAAAAATATCGTGCCTCACTCCAATCCGGGGATATCACATTGCTTGGCCTAATTACCGAAGGAGGAGTCGGAATTCAGACTGGGAACAATGGCAAATTTGTCGGCGTTTTGGAAGGAACGAAATGGGCTGAAAACATAAAAAAGCAACGCCCCGAGAAACTGCTTCTGGCCACACGGTTTTGTAGTGAAAACCAAATCAACAATAAAAGCGATGCCATTCGATTTTTAGATACACTGGATGAAACAGACATTCGAAAGCTGTTTGACGAACTGAAAGAAAGCTATGGTCGGGATGTTTTTGGGCAAGGTTGGCTCTATCGCATTGTCAGTCCTACTGAAATAGCCGACGTGAATAGCCTGACAGACGATGAAAAGCTGAATGGAATTATAAGCGACAGGACCTTCGTCCCTTATGACAAGGGCGACAAGGACGGCAACCGCTGGTATGCACCCACACCCTATTATATTGATTGGAACCGAGAGAATGTAAAATTCTTAAAAGAAAATTCTGGTAAAAAAGGTGAAGGTATGCCGGTGGTACGAAATCCTCAATTCTATTTTAGAGAAGGGTTTTGCTGGACGGATGTAAATTCTACATATCTTAAAGCAAGAATAAAAGAGAGCGGCATTTATGATGTTTTAACAATGTCATTATTTACAAAGACATATTTACCAGATATATTATTTGTTTGTCTTATAAATTCTTCATTATTAAGTAAATATGTTGATATATTTATTAATTCTACATCACATTTTCAGATCAACGATGCTCGGCAATTACCTATCATTATTCCCAATGCAGAGCAATTACACGTTTTTGAAAATATATTCAATCGGGCAGTAGCCATACAAAAAGATAAGTTTTCGGGAAAAATAAGTGAGCCGTTAGCCGAAATGGAGTTGGATAAAATACAAAAAGAATTAGATAAAGAAGTGGAGAAACTGTATGACCTTTGAAAAAGATATATTTGGAAATGACATTCCGACTCCCCCTCAAATTGAGGTTAATATTTATGCTGATGAATCAATGAATAGAAAATGTCCATATATTGAAAATAATTGGCATTACATGTGTTTGATTGTTGAAAGAGTTGACAGATCTCTTTTGAATGATTTAATTAACGAAAGGTATTGTAATAATTTAGATAAAACTTCTCCATATTACAACAAAAATGATAAAGTCCTTCATTGGACTGAAATTAAAAGTGCAGATGAAATTAATATATGTAAACGATGGTTTAAATACATTTTAAATCCCGAAAAAAGTAGCGATAAGTTCTATTGCTATATTTTAGGACTGAATGAAAGTTTTTTAAGTGACGATGAATTTGATAAAAATCAAAGGTTTAATTCTATTTATAATCGGTTTTTTAGGAGTGCAATAGAGTATAGTTTAAAGTGTTTTTGGGGTAACAATGAAATAGTGATAAAAAATATTTATCATGAACAAGGTCAACAACAAGATTGCACTTATTTTTCTTGGCATTCAATAGATAAACTGCAGAACAAAGAGAATAATTTTAAGTTTGAAACAAATGAGATTCAATTTTTAGGTAAAGATCATAAAATTGATGAAAAAGCAAATATTTTACAGTTATGCGATTGTTTTTTAGGCGCAATCGTTAATTTAATCCATGGATTAGAAAATCCGGAAAGCAAAAAATCTCAAAATAAAAATGAATTATTAAAACTTCTTTTACCTCTTTGTAAACGGATGATGCAGGAATCAGACAATCCAAACAGTTCCTATCAGCATAAAAACCGTATCATGATCCGATTTTTCCCAAAAGCAAAAACTGATAAAAATTCTATAAAACGACGTACAAACCAATTTTACACAAAAAGAAAATTAAAATTTGAAGAGGATATTACACCAAATAAACAATTAACTATATGGTAATTTTACTTAGTAACCGTTTATTTAGTCCATTGTTTCACAAATCTAATCTCTTGTAGATAAAATCCTCGACGCCAAAAAAACGAATCACACAGCAGATACCAGCGAATGGGAAAAGGAAATTGACCAATTGGTCTATAAATTAATTATATGAGCTGACAGATGAAGAGTTAGCGATAGTAGAGCGATGAGGAGAAAATGGAAATCTGCCAGAAAGTATTTGACCGTTTGAATGATAAGGAGCATCCGGTAAGGATAAACCTGTTTTATATGAATTCTATTCCAGAAATCAGAATCATTGAGGGAAAAGAAAATGAAAATTAATTCATATTGATTCTGATTCGCGAACACTTTAAAAATCAAATAATATCGTGAGCAAATTGCCATAATAGAAGGCAAAAATGAGAATAACTGATATATACATAAAGAACTACCGTGCTTTTTATGGGGAGCATCACATTTCTCTATACAAGGACGGCAAAAATCTGTTGGTGTATGGTGAAAACGGCAGCCATGAAGAACCCGAAACCGAAGAAAAAAAAAGAAAAAATTCGTTCCAATTGAAATTAACCATAGCACACGGTTTAAACCGTGTGCTATGAATATTAACGAATAACAAAACCGTTTCAACGATTAAAAAAAGGTTATATCATGCCCTATTCATTCTATAAAATTTGGATTCACGCCATTTGGGCAACCAAAGAAAGAGCTGGCTGTAGCTCTCCACTGGAAAAGAAAAACCCTGTCAGGCATGTGTGGAGAGGGAGAATATTTTTTACGCACCTCGCTCGAGCAAAAAGTAGTCAGTTATGCTTGATAGATTTTGGCTGTGGTTTATTTCCCGGCATGAAGGTAATTACGACCTCGTCGGAGTCTGAGCAGCCATTGGGTGAGGTCACAATAACAGAGTAGGTGCCTGAGGTTGATACTGTGATAGTAGGAGTGGTGTCGCCTGTGCTCCACAGATAAGACCACTGGGGGTTATAGCCAGCATCGAGTGTCACGTATTGGTTTTCGCACAAGGTAAGGTCTGGGCCGAGGTTGGGGGCAGGTTGTGGTTCTATGGTGAGGTTTAGGATAGCGGTGTCGTAGCGCATGTCAATGTGTCTCACTATCA